>C687J29651_10001422_pt1 | contig 10250 bp, 8 predicted proteins | sample RifCSP13_1_FD_29651 | JGI IMG/M metagenome (IMG submission 29651) | reverse complement strand
GAATAAAGCAGAAATTTGACATATCAGGTGAAGCCTCTGTCGCAATTTTACTTTCTTCAGGAATTGCTGTAGGATTAATTTTGATCAGTCTGTCTGGTGGGTTTAACGTTGATATTCTCAGCTTTCTTTTTGGCAGTATATTACTAGTAAGTGTTGAAGATACAGTTCTTATTCTCGGTCTTACAGGAGTAATTTTAATTATAATTTTATTACTATACCGAGAATTGATTTATTCCACTTTTAATGAAGAACAAGCAAAAGTTAGTGGAATTCCAGTAGAAAAGATGAACTACCTTATAGTTTTCATTGCTGGAATTACTGTTGTAACCTCAATACAATTGGTCGGGATATTGCTGATTTCTGCTCTATTTGTGATCCCAAATGTAACTGCAATAATGTATGGCCGTAGCTTCAAACAAACTGCCCTTCTTTCAATCGCATTTGCAGTTTCTTCTGTAATAGTTGGTATACTAATTTCTTATTTGTTTGATATTACTCCATCAGGGACAATTGTAATGTTATCAGTTGCAATTTTTGCAGTTACAATTGGTCTCAAATGGATGGGGCTAATAGACCATTCTAAAATGCCTCTAAAGAAATTATCTTTGTCGAATCACTTTATTTAAGGTAAGTGGAACATTAGCACGATCAAATGGTTTTACAACATAATCTCTTGCACCAAGTTTAATTGCATCTTGTACGATGTGTTTTTCTTCAACAGAAGAAATCATAATCACTTTTGCATGTGGATCTATCTTAAGGATTGCACGTAAGGCTTGAATTCCATCGGCTCGTGGCATGTTAACGTCCATTGTTACCAGATCTGGTCTGATTTTTTGGAAAGCTTTGACACCTTCAATACCATCAGCAGCTTCAAAGATTTCTGATGCAAGTCCATTATTTTTGATAATATCTTTTAGGACACTTCGCATAAATGACGCATCATCTACAATTAAAATTTTAGATGCAACTCCCCTAGTCATAGTACTTTATACCTCTGTTGCATAGAATTTCTTGTCTTGGATAGAGTAATAATCCTAAGTTTGTTCGGCGTGAACATACATTTTTGGAAAATCTAATGATATTTTTTCCAGATTTTTTATAAAAGAGCTGAATCATTTTATTGGCCTGTAATTAACTCAGAAAGAGTCTCCGTTGGTAGTTTTTTCTGATAAATTCTATCTTTAGCACTAATAGGAACAAATGAATTTTGTAATTTATGGCCCCAAAGAGTTTCATCCATTCCCAGAACAAGAAATCGGTTTTGTTTCAAGACAGTATAGAATTTTTTGAAAATTAGATCTTGTGCGTCTTTTCCATAATAGATTAGTAAATTTCTACAAAAAACAACATCAAGATAGGTTGCTGGAAATGTTGTAATGTCTCCAACATTAAATGATACTAAATTCTTAATTTTCTCAATTATTTGGTATTTATCATTTTCAATTTTTTTGAAATATTTTGTAATCAATCGCGTATCTAAATTTTTCAAGTTATCATTGGTATAAATGCCAGTACGTGCCTCTCTCAAAGAATTTAAGTTGATATCAGTAGCAAGTATTTTGAATTTATGGTCAGTATTCTTGAGTGCTTCGTTAAACATTATTGCAAGACTATATGGTTCTTCTCCTGACGCACAACCACAGCTCCATATTCGTATAGTATCAGTCGGTTTAATCACTTCAAGTAAATTAGGAATTACTTTTTGCATAAAGAATTGCCAGACTTGTTTATCACGAAAAAATTTTGTCACATTAATTGATAGAGAATCGTATAGAGAACCTATTTCATTAGGTTTGGAATTTAGAAAATTTACATACTCGGAACTGTTTCTCATATTCAACATTTTCATTCTCACGTGGATTCTTCTTGCAAGAAATGCTGGCTTAAAGTATGACAAATCTAATCCGTGGTTTTTTAGAACAGATTCCTTAATTTGTTGAAGATCCTTATCTGAAATTGAAACTTCCAAGGTCATAATTAGTTTGCCTCTTTTTGTAATTCTTCAATAAGAGAATCGAGCTCTTGTTTTCTGAACCAGTACTATACTTTCTTGAATCTACGATTGATGAAAATTCTGAAGAATTATCCTTGCCATTTTTAGTTAACAGTTTTCGTGCATCACCTGAGTTTTGTACAATTATCATATGTATTCTAATTCCACTTTTCTCTCCTACTAATTCTGTATCAGCAATTATTGCAGATTCTGATGATTTGATAACGTCCTTTGTAGAATCATTTACCATTGAGGTTATGTCACCTTGCATGTAATCAGGAGTAGAAAGATCTACTCTAAATCCAGTACCTATAGACATTGCATTAAAAAATGAACCAGTCAAAATATTGGCAACTTCCTGGATGGCCGAGGCTCCCATTTCGTCTATTTCATAAATTTCATCTTTACCAAGAAGTTTTGCTGCAATCATTTTGGCATATTTCATTTTGATTGCATAACAAATCTCAATATGGATATCCCCTTTACCCCGTAGTCTTACTCCACACATTGGTAATTCATTAGTGCTCAGTCTGATGTTTTTTGGGTTGAAATATTTTTTATCTAAAATCATAACTTTGTAAGTTATTTGTTCAGATAGCAAGGTTGAAAGTGATGATGAAGTCTGTAATGCAATATACTCGTTGATAATTTTAGTAAAATCCTTAATTTCTTTAGGTTTGAGATTTAATGATTCGTCCATTTTTTATTCTCCTAAATTATCATTCCTGGATCAAGTATTAGTGCTACTTTTCCATCAGGTAGAATCGTAGCATTTGTGAAGGAGTTTTTAGAATCTGAAGTGTTACTAAATTTTTTAATCACAATCTCTTGTTTACGTTCAAATGAATCTACAACAAGTCCATAAGGCTTACCTCCCTTATCTACAATAACTATAGTAATCTCATTAGGAATAGTCGCGTTGTCTTGTTTTATTTCAAGTATATCTGAGACTCGAATAATTGGTACTATTTTATCTTGATGTTCAATTACTTCTACGCCATGTACACTCTTTATTTCATCTTTATTGATCTTAATTGTCGTAGTGATGCTAGACAATGGAAAAACAAATTTTTCGTTAGAAACATTGACTAATAGTCCACCTATGATAGATACGCTAAGGGGGAGCATTAAGATCATTGTAGTTCCCAATCCCTTTGTAGATGTTATTTGTACGTGTCCTCCTACATCTTCTACTCTGTTAATCACGACATCCATTCCAACTCCCCTTCCAGAAATATCAGTAATGCTTTTTGCAGTTGACAAGCCTGGAGTACCCAACAAATCAATTGCTTTTTCATCAGAAATTTCATTGGCCTCTTCTTGTGTTAAAATTCCATTTTCTACAGCTTTGGCTTTTAATCTCTCTAGATCAATTCCTTTACCATCATCTTCAATTTTTATGGCAATTTGTTCTCCTACATGATAAGCAGTTAATCTAATGTAACCTGATTCAGGTTTGCCCAAAGATTTTCTTTCAGAAGTTGTTTCTATTCCATGATCTACACAATTTCTTAGTATGTGCAGAAGAGGATCAGTTATTGCATCTAATATTGTCCTATCAAGTTCAATCTTTGCTCCTTCCATTTGCAATTGAACTTTTTTTCCTAGTTGGTTAGAAGTATCACGTACCACCCTTTCAAATCTTCTGAATATAGTGTCTATAGGAACTAATCTAAGTTTCAAGGATTGGTATTGTAAATCAGTTACAAGTCTTCCCAAATCCAATAATGATGTTTTGGATTTAACAGAACCTTCCTCCTTGATGGAATTTTCTAATTTCATTTTTGAAATTATCAATTCTCCGACCAAATTTACAAGAGAGTCAAGATCAGACATTTTCACTCTGATGGTAGGTAATTGTGCGATAGACATTGATTCAGTATTTTCTATAGGGTGAGATTCCTCTGGATGTTCAAGCATTAATAGATATGAACCTAAATCAATTTTTTTATTTTCATCATTGATCATTTGTTGAATAGCATCAATACATTTGAAAAGAACACTTGCAAGATTTGAGTTAAGTTTTAATTGTTTCTTTCTAATCTTATCAAAAACATTTTCAATATTCTTACATAATTCTTTGGTCTGATCATATCCCATAGTAGCTGCCATACCCTTAATCGTATGAGCAGAACGGAAAATGAGATCCACNTGTTCTTTAATATCTGGGCTTTCTTCAAGCTTTAGCAAAGCTTGATTCATTATGTCAACATGTTCTAAAGCTTCTGAGTGGTACATTTCTCGATAACTAGTTTCAGACAAGTTTTTCCACCTCTTCTTGAATTGTTTGAGGAATTTTCCCTGTTGGTAATAATTTGTCAACGGCATGAAGATCTACTGCAGCTTTTGGCATACCATAAACTACTGATGAAGAGCTATCTTGAGCTATAGTTTTACCTCCTCTTTTTTTAATAGTTTTCATACCAAAGGCACCATCATGTCCCATTCCCGTTAGTAGAACCCCAATGGTATTGGAACCAAAAACTTCAGATGCAGAAACCATTGTCATGTTTACTGCAGGTTTTACACCAAATCTTTTTGGTCCGTCTATTAGTTTAATTCTCATATTGGGTTCAACAAGCATATGATAACCTCCTTTAGCAACCAAAACCATTCCTTCTTTGATTACATCACCATCTTCTGCTTCTTTTACAGGAAGATCACAATTTTCATCTAATCTAAGCGCGAATGGACCTGTGAATTCTTTTGGCATATGCTGAACTACTAAAATTGCAGCTGGTAAATCCACAGGAAGTGACGAAAGAATTGACTGAACTATGTTAGGACCACCTGTGGAAGATCCTATAACAACTATTCTAGTTGCTGCGTTAGGTGCAGGTACAACTTTTCTTTTGGGTTTTAATTTTTGAATGTTTTTTATTATAAGTTGACGAGGGTCAGATTTTGCGGCAATTTCAATTTTTGATTGAAGGCTTTCCTTAAGTTCTGATATTAGTTCTGGATTCGTAGTAGAGATAGGAACGAAATCTAATGCGCCATTTTCTAATGCATCTAAAACAATTTTGGCACCATCTTGAGAAAAACTACTTACAACTATAATTGGAACAAGTTTATCCTGCTTTACTACTTCTTCAATAAATGTAAGTCCATCCATTGTTGGCATTTCAAGATCAAGTAAAATTACATCTGGTTTTTTCAGACTGAGTTTACGTAAAGCTTCCGCACCATCTCTTGCTGTATTTGTAACCTTTATGTTATTTTTAGATACAAGATCACTTAGAAGTTGAGTCATGTACTTGGAATCATTTACTATCCATACCTCAATTTGGTCTTCAACAGATTTTGTCATCATTTTTTATCTATTCCAAATTTCCTGAAAAGAAATTTATGATTGAAATTTATTTTCCAATCATAAGAAAAGAATTATTTTGGTACCTCCGTTGAAGAGTTCTTTTCATCCTCTCTGAAAACTTCCTTAAGCTCTTCTGGTATATCATCTTCAACATCATCTAATTTTTGGTTTTTTTCAGAGTTGATTATATCATAACTTTTAAAACTAGAACTATCAATGTTAGTAATAGGCATTTCAATTTGATTTTCAGATTCTTTGTAATTTTCTTCAGAATCTTCAAGTAATGCTATAATATCTAAAAGTACTATTAGCTGCCCGTTAATTTTTGCAATTCCTTTGATGTAATGATATGATTCAAAGGAATCTGATGGGACAGGTTCAATATCATTGAGAGATATATTCAAGACTTGTTCTACTTTGTCAACTATTAGACCATAAATCGAATCTCTTACATCAGCAATTATAATTCTATAATTTTTTTTATTTAGAACATCTGCTTCTCCAAATCCTAATCTCTTCTTAATATCAATTACAGGAATAATTAATCCACGTAGATTCATTACTCCTTTAACATATTTTTTTGCTTTTGGAACACTGGTAATTTCTAAAAAATTTCTAATCTCTCTAACTTGTTCTATTGGTACTGCATAATTTTCTTTTTTTTTATTAGATTCATTAACTAAACTAAATGTAATAACTTTTAGAGATCCAACAGGGATGGTTTCAACTTTCAATTTTTTTCTCCTCTTCTGTTTCAGAACTTGTAATTTCGTCAAATTCACTAGTTGAGCTGTTGTCTTGTGACTTGTTTTTCTTTACTTCTTTGGATGGATGATCAGTTTTTGATTCATTAAATGATGGTGATTGATTTGATGGGACTTTGAATAAACGAACTTTTTTAACAAGTTGTTCAGCCATTAAAGCGATATTTTGGCTTGAAGATGAGATTTCTTGTGTTGCAGTGGTTTGTTGCTCTACTGCAGCATAAGCCTGGTCTGTGGCAAAGGCATTTTGTTCTGCTACAGCAGCTACTTCTTGAACTTTATAACTAATTTTAGATAGTGCGTTAAGTGAAGAATCTACAACTTTACGTCCTTCTTCAATTTCTGATGCACTACCATTAATGCTATCTACCGTACTGTGAATATCGTCTTGTATTTCACCTATCAGTGTATCAATTTCTTCTAATGATTTGGCAGAACCTTCAGCAAGTCTTCTAACCTCATCAGCAACTACTGCAAAACCTCTACCTGATTCACCTGCTCGTGCTGCTTCAATTGCTGCATTTAATGCAAGCAAATTAGTTTTTTCTGCAATTTCTCTAATTACTTCTACAACCGATGTAATTTTTTCACTCTTCTTTGCCAAATTTTTTACTTTAATCGATGATTCGTTAGTGAGCTCAATTATTCTCGACATTCTATCTGCTGCACTTGAACCCTCTTTGGAATTTGTATCCATTACACTATCTACAATTGTTTTAGCTTCAGCAAGCTCAGATGCTTGTGATTGAGAACCAGTAGCTATTTGCTGAACTGTTGTAGAAACTTCTTCTACACTAGAATTTAGTTCCTCTGCTGCTGCAGCAGAATCACGTGCATCTCTAGCAATCTTATTTGCAGTTTGTTTTACATCCATTACAAGCTGTCGAAGACTAGTAATCATATTATCTAAAGAATTGGTAAGATCGTTTACCTCTTCAGATGAATTTGATTTTTCAACTTGAACATCTAAATTTCCTTCACTGATTTTTTTTGCAATATTTGCTGCGTTTTTAATTGGATTAGATATCATTTTTCCAAAAATGATATTTAGTGCAAAAATTCCAATTGAAACCCCAATAATTAATACTAGAATAGTATTCAAAATACCAATATTTTCCTCTTTTATATCAGATATTTCAAAAATGGCATACCCACTACTAGCTAAAATAGAAATTACTAAAACTACGTGTAATACCAATAATTTATTCTTTAAACTTAGTTTCACTGAAGATGTTACTCTATCGTTCACATGCATAATCTTGGTTTGATGCCAATAACCCTACATGTGTATGATGTGAACAAACATTTTTTTCATTACATTATATGAAGATGGAGTTATATCTTGAAATTTTGTGTGTTAGAGAAATTTGATTTCTTAAAAAATTAGTATGTCCTTAAACTCCAACGTCCCCAAAGTCCAAGATGGAAGATTCTAGGTAATCAGACATTAAGACGTTCATTGCAAATGTTGTAATAGAGCCAAGTACTCCAAGAAGAGCAATGTGATAAAAGACCGTTTTATACAATCCTCCCTGTGCAACCTTTAGGGCAATAGAACTAATCACAGATGTCATAAGAATCATTATTGGTAAAATCATATCCATAAAGGCAGGATCAATTGGGGATAATGGAAAAGCATTATTTGAGATATCAACAGTGCTAATTAATTCAAAAAATATTGATGTAAGTTTATTCATCAATCCAAAAACTCCTAAAGTCAAAACATGTAATACGATTATGATTGATTCAAATGTTTTAGAGGTCTGTTCTCTTTTTGCACGCAATTCATTGATTTTAATTGTAATATCAGCAACTCTGTTTCCAGTTTCATTCATATCTCCACCTTTGTCTAGTGAAGTTGAAATTACCTGATTACCGTTCGCAATTAGTTCACTGCCACAATCTCTTGAAAATAATTCAAAGCCATGTTGCTGGTCAACTTTGTTTTTAATTCTATTTTTTAATGAGATTACAAATTTTTGAATTGGTCCAAAATCACTCCTTAATACTGCATCTAAAGCTTGTCCCATTGAACCAACTGTTGCTAAAATTTCTCCAAAGTGTCTGATAAATTCAGGATACCACTGATTGATTTTCTTAATTCTTTGTTCCATTTTTCTTGCCAATAATCCTGGATAAAANAGTGGTGCCAATGAAATGCCTACNACTANGCTTAATGGNAAAGCTTGGGAGATTAAAAGCACTATTCCTATACCTGTCCCAGCCCCTATTGAGACATAAACTTTAATCCTAAATTTCAGATCTACGTCTTCTCTACTAAANGCAAGCTTATCTCTNGGGAATAACATGTACATGATAAAAACAAACATGCTCATGGAAACTGTAACNCCAATTAGAGAATAAACTAAGATTAGTTCTGATGAATTGGCTCCAGTTAACATTGTCATAATAGAGTTTGCAGCAATCATAAAGGCTGCAGTAGACATTAGGGTGTAAAACATTTCAAGAAAAAGCTTTTGCATTTCTAGCTTTCTTTCATATTCTATAGCATAGGTTAGTAGTGAAGATGTTAACTCAGCTCTGAAAAATGTACTAAGCTTGTCACCTAGTCTTACTACTTGGGCAAATTTAACTAAGAGCTGTTTTAGTGGATTGCCTAGTTCAGATGATACTTTCATTGCAACCATTTCAATGGACTTTGCCATACCAAACGTCCAACCTACACCCAAACGATAAGCATCTCTGAATGCTCTTGAGTAATTACCATAATCACTATTTGATGCAGTTTTGACTAGGTCTGTTGTATCTGTTTCACCTGTAGAAATGGCATAGAGATATGCAAGAAAATAAACTAATTTTTCATCACTTTTTTTAAGATCAGATAATGACAGTGACTTTAGAAGAGATAATTGCATTACAGCGAATCTAGCTCCTTCAAAAATGCTTCTAATCCAATCTCTCTGCAGTGAGAAATAGAGTCAAATACATCATAAAAGTTAAAGATCTTCTTTTCTACCATCTTTTCAAGAATTTTTGCTCTTAATGCTAATTCCTCATATAGAATAGCCTCATCTCTTTTGCTCATACCTCGTAATTGTAATAGCTTAGAAGCAAATAGAGCACTACTTCCCTTTCCTCTGAATTTAGTGGTATCAGTACCAGGATCCCAATTAAACACAGGTATGAACATGATGTTGCCACCTTCTGGATTGTATCCGAGAATTTCATTAATTGAAAGAACCCTTCTTACTCTTTTTCCTCCTGGTCCTTGTACTGCACCTTGGAATACAGCAAGGTTCAGGTTATCCATGTGGGTTTTTGGAACGTTTATCGGATCGTTTGTGAGCCTTTGAACAAGTGAGGTCATGTTTGCAGCGTGGAATGTACTAATTACTGGGTGACCTGTCTGCATTGCTTGAAACGCAATGTTACCTTCAGCACCCCTAATCTCACCGACTATGATGTAGTTTGGTCGTTGTCTCAAGGCTGCTTTTAATAGATCAAACATTGTTACACTCGACCAATCGTTTCCAGTATACCTTGTTACTTCTGTAATCCAGTTTGCATGTGGCAAAGTAAGTTCTGCTGTATCTTCTATTGAAACAATCTTCCAGTTAGATGGAATAAACGCAGTAAGTGCCATTGCAGTAGTAGTTTTACCTGATGCTGTTTCTCCACAAATAAAACAACTCATTCCTTCATTAAACAGCATCCACAGGTAAGCAGCTTCATTATAGTCAAAGGCCTTTGAAGTTAACACCTGAGTGATTGAAAGAGGAGTACTTGCAAATTTTCTTATGGTAGTGTTTGTTCCCTTCCTGCTAATGTCTTTGCCGTATACTATGTTAATTCTGGAACCATCAGGAAGACTACCATCAATTACAGGTCTAGCATGGGATATTGTTTTTCCAAATTGCTCTGACATGCTAATCAATAGTTCATCAATTTCTTCGTGACCAAGAAACAGCGGAGATTTCAGAGCACCAAAAGACTTGTGAATTACGTAAACGTTTCCTGCTCCAATAATTGATATATCTTCCAAGTTAGAATCTGCAAGAAAGGGATCTAAAATTCCAGTACCTGCTCGTTTTTGTAGAAAATGATATTTGAATCCAGGATAGTCCTTTTTGGAAATAGGTAGAGTTTCAAGTCTGTATGCATCCCCTAGTTTTGAATAATCAATTGGGATATCGGTAACTATAATATTTTTGTCAAT
>C687J29651_10001402_pt1 | contig 10320 bp, 8 predicted proteins | sample RifCSP13_1_FD_29651 | JGI IMG/M metagenome (IMG submission 29651) | reverse complement strand
ATGGTGCCCTGGTCGGTGTGCATAATGCCGCTCAACACGTTCACGCGGATGAACGAGCCTCCGCACGTTGTCGCCACTGCCAGCGCCGCCAGGGCGTCGTTGCGGAGGAGGTTAACGCCCAGGGGGAGATCGGTGTGGGCGCGGATGGTGGCCACCGCCCGGGCCATGGCCGCTACGGTGATTTTGGGGACATCGTCGGCGAAGAATGGTGAATCTCCGAAGTTCTCCGCCATGATGGCGTCGAAGCCGGCCTCGGCGAGGACGGTCGCATCACGGGCGGCAGCTTCCAACACGGCCTCGAAGTCGCCCTGGAATCGTGGTGAACCCGGTAACGGCCCGAGATGGACCATACCGACGAGCCGGACCGACATCAGAGGTAGGCGCGAACGACTTTGAGGGCCATCTGGGCGACTTCCCCTTGGGCTTTGAGGGAGGTGTCGTCGGGCGATCGACGCCGGACTGCCACCCGGCACCACTCGCCGGCAGTTCCTTTGATTACCTGGTCGGTGTCCTCAGGCCCGAAGACGTATTTGGCGTAGGCCGGGCCGATCACCTCCACCCGCACCGGCTGTTCATAGGGTTGACCGGCGTCCCGGAAGGCGTAGGGGAGCGTCTTCCAGGCCAGCCAGGCAATGTGCCGCAGCCGGGGNGTGTCTTCGGGTTCGGCACCGCGGGNTTCGTGGATATCCAGACCGTGGGCCCAGGTCTCCATNAACCGGGTCGTTGCAAACGTTCTTGCGCTCATATCACCGGCAAACCACGGCACNCGATCCGATGGCGANTTGTGTGATAGTGAGTCCACTACCTTGGCGCGAGCTTCCCGCCACCATTCGATCACGTCCTGGGGTCGCATCGATCGTCCTGGTCGCAGAGCCGCCAACGTGAATTCGGCCTGTGTGGCGTACCGGGAGGCTTCTTCGAGGCGCGAGCCGCCCTCCTCCAAGGCGTTGAAGGCNTACTCCTCGAAAGAGGCTAGATGGCTGACCGTATCCTGGATGCTCCACCCGGCGGAAGGCGTCTGCAGTTTCCAGTCCCGGATGTTGGTCCGCTGCAGGAACTGGTCTTGATACTGCTGTTCGGCAACCAGGTCGGAGAGGATTTCGCGCACCCGCAAAGGCTAGCCGTGAGCGGTTGTTTGCGCTATGTGGCGAACCCCGGGAAACCNGGCCCGGCAGAGCCCTAAACGTTGAACGGTGGGGGAGGATGGACGGTCTCGTCGGTCTCGATGAGGCNGTTGAGGTCGTCAACCAATTGCCGGAGCCGCCCGAAGCTGCGCCGGTTGAAGCGCAGAGCNAGCCGTTGCAGATCCAGGGCGTCGCCGTCACCGGTTTCGGCGTCGGTGGGTTCGATCACCTCGAGGGATCCCGAGGCGACGATGTCGGAGAATCGCTCATTCAAGTCTTCGAGTTGAGCNTGGTCGGGAGCCTTGTTGAGCCGCAGGATCAAACGGCCGTCTACGTACCGCTGGGATTGGTAGTTGGCGTAGAAGTGGCAGATTTCATGGGCGGCTGCATCGACGTCGTTGGTCACCTTGTAGATGCTGAGGTCGGGTTCGGAGATCAGACCATTGCCGAGGAGATCCCTTTCGACGAAGTCGTTGAAGGTCTGCCAGTAGCCGGTTCCGTTCGCCTCGAGCATCACGATCGGGTGCAGGTCGCTCTTCCCGGTCTGCACGAGCGTGAGCAACTCGAACGTCTCATCCATCGTTCCGAAACCCCCGGGAAACAACGCGAATCCATGGGACTCCTTGACGAAACCGAGCTTGCGGGTGAAGAAGTACTTGAAATTGATGGTGCGGCTGGCGTCGATGTAGGGGTTGGCCTGATCCTCGAAGGGCAGGCGGATGTTGACGCCAAACGAGTTCCCGGGTCCGGCTCCCCGGTTGCCGGCTTCCATGATGCCCGGTCCGGCTCCCGTGACAACCATCCAACCTCGTTCCTCAACCATCTTCTTGGCGAATTGGATCGCCATCTGGTAGTTGGGATCGTCCGCTTGGGTTCGTGCCGACCCAAACATGGTCACCTTGGGCACATGCTGGTACTTCGAGAAGACCAGTAACGAGTAGCGCATTTCCTTGACGGCCGCGTTGATGAGCTTCATGTCACCGCGATCGGTCTTGTCGCGGAAGAGTTTGATGGCCGAGGTGATGATCTCGCTCGCCAGGTCGGTGTTGGTGCCGTCGCCGGCGGCACCAATCAAGCCGGCGATCAAATGGTTGAGGTTGTCGTCTTCGAATTCGTAGGGACGCATCGCTCGCTTTGGGGGGTTCGTGACACGGTAGTGGCCGAGGTCGGGTTGTCCTAGCTCTCCCGCCTCAGGGTCGATGGAGATCAGCCAAACGGAGGACCGGCCGGTCCTTTGCGGACTACCGCGCTCCACACGGTCTCGTAGTGATCGCGGTCGTAGGGGTCGATGTGGGGCAGCACGAACTCCTGCCACGAGCGCCGCAGGGGATCCGGGGCCGATGCGAACATGCGTAGACCGGTCGGAACCCGGTCGAGGATCGATCGGAGGCTCATCGGTGTCTCGACCCTGGTGCCGGAGTCCCGGGCGCGGAACGATTCGTTGACTTCGACGGTCAGCCGGGCGAGCGCCTCGACGAACCCGGATTTCATGGAGGGGTAGCGACGCTCGAGCATGAGAATGAGTTGTTGTTCGCTCGGGAAGTCCTTTTCCCAGATCAACCATCGGTCGGCGAACGCCTTGTTGAGGGTTTGCGTGCCGGCGTAGTCTCGAAGATCCGTGGGGTTCATCGTCCCGAACAAGCGAACGTCGGGCCGGAGTTGGACCGTAGCGCCGTTGGGGAGATCGAGGGCGTGGTAACGGTCGAGCAGACCGTGCAGGGCAAAGAGGGTCTCTGCCCCGGCCGCGTTCAGTTCCGAGAGATTGACAACGGCCGGACCGCGCAACGCACGGGTGATGTCCCCGTCCTCCCAGCGGCTCTCGGTACCGCCCTTCCCATCGCCGTGCAGTTTGGTCGAACCAATCAGCGTGACATCGCGGACTTCGCCGGTGAGCGGGATGCGATAGTACGGGAGACGCATCAGAGCCGCGAATTGTTCGATGTCGTGGTCCTTGCCGGTCCCCATGTGCCCTCGCACGGCGATGTGGAGGGGGACAAAGGCCTCGCTGGTGGACCGCCGGACCTCGTCCAGGGCGGCAAAGCGGTACAGCATGCCGAGGTCGACGTAGAACGGATCCGGGTCGGGGATCTTGCCGATACGGTGTGGTCGGTCCGGCACATCGGCCGGAACCTCAAAGGTCTCCAACTCTATCGGAGCTCCCTCTCCGGTCGGGTCGGTGAACGTCACTTTGTCAGGCACGGATCAACTCCTCAGGTTTTTGCTCGGATGACTGACGGCTGGCTCGAGACCACCAGGTCTCGACTCCCCATAGGGCAAGACTGCGTCGCAGAGCCGATCGAACGCCTTCGACTATGGCCCGGGTCAGTGCCTCGGGCTGTTCTACCACCTGATTACGGCTGTAGGCGGCTTGCACGGTGGCATCGCCGATGCCGACGCCCAGGACGGTGGTGCCGCCCCGCTCGATGGAATGCGCTGTGGCCGCCAGTGTTTCCACCGAGCCCCGGGTCATGCCATCGGCCAGCACCACCAACACCCGCACCTGTGATCGCCGCCGCAGCATGCGTTCAGCCGCATGTGCCAGGTTGAATTCGTCGACGTTGGCGGCTTTCTCGAACATGGAAACGGGTGGCGATTCGTCCGGTGCCTTGCGAGCCCGGGCGGCAGCCTGGGCGGGCTCGGTGGTCGTCCAGAACAGACCGGCCAGGAGGTCCTCGGCGTGGCGCCAGGGCTCGTCGAAGGATTTGATGACATAGTGGTTCACGGTGCTGGTGAGCCGTTCGGCGGCCGTCCCCTGGCTCTTCCGCAAACCTGCCAGTGCCCGGTGCCGTCGTTCGGTGAAGGCGCGCTCGGTGTCGCCGGGCGTGGCGGCAAACGACCTATTGAACAGGGCGATTTCGAAGTCCACTTGCAGCTCATCGCAGAGGTGGGCCAGGGTCCACGCTCCCAGGGTCGCCGCCGACAATCCCCACGGGGCGCGGAACCCGTTGTTGAGCGGGCGCGGTTGCAGCATGCTCGCCGAGCCGTCTACCAGCAGACTGACGGCGTAGGCCCTTCTGGTCGGCAAGTCGCGGCGTTCGTACATGCGCTGGTAGAGGCCGGCCCCGATCAGCAAGGCCGAGTGCGGNGACAGATCACCGTTGTCGAATCCAGACCGCAAACCGCGTCGCTGATTAGCGACGAACAGCGGATGCAACTCCCCGGACACGTGACGCTGAGCANNGCNNNNGCGGTTGCAGCATGCTCGCCGAGCCGTCTACCAGCAGACTGACGGCGTATGCCCTTCTGGTCGGCAAGTCGCGGCGTTCGTACATGCGCTGGTAGAGGCCGGCCCCGATCAGCAAGGCCGAGTGCGGCGACAGATCACCGTTGTCGAATCCAGACCGCAAACCGCGTCGCTGATTAGCGACGAACAGCGGATGCAACTCCCCGGACACGTGACGCTGAGCAACGCCCCAATTCCGCGCCGTGCTTGCCAGAGCTTCGCGACCGAGACGTCCAAAGACCCGGAATCGGTCGGGAATCTGCGAGACGATCAACTTCCCGGTCTGCCCGGTCGGCAGGTACACGGTTGGGGATTGGCTGACCCGGAGTATCTGGTCGATGGAGGCATCTCCGGCCAGGTCGGCGGGAGCCTTGCGGCCGTGCGCTCCGGACCGGGCTTCCGCCGCCCGCTTGGTCGAGTCGTAACCGGCGGCNTCGCGCAGGACGGGGCTGATCATACGAACCCGGTCGACGGCGTCCGCCACGGCAGATGAGTCTGCTTGCTGCCGGGTTCGTTTCTGGTGGGGAGATTCGTCGGGTGAGCCTTCGGCGACCAGTCCATGGAGCCGGGCGACGGTGAGCAACTGCAGGGCGAGGTAGCCGACCTCCCATGGGTCTTCTGCCTGAACGGCCTGCTCGAGGAAGGGAGTGGCATCCGCCAATGCACCGGCCACGTGGGGGGCCGAACGCCGCTCGAGCGTTTCCCGATCCGAATACCGGCCGGCCAGCAAGAAACAAGAGAGGGCAAACTGCCCGAGCGGCCTGGCGGAGCCGAGCGCCGCAGGCGTCGCCGCGTTGTAGAGATCTTCGAGAACGGAGCGGGCACCCTGGTAGGTGCTCATCCCCGAGAACTCCTGACGAGCATCCTCGATCGCAAAGAACAACGCTTCGGCGGCCGGGCCACCGGTCGTGGCGATGGCATCCAGCAGTTCGACCGGTACCTCAGAGGGCGGGCCGGGATCATTGGGCAGCCACGAAGCCGGTATGGGCCGGCGGTCCTCTAAATCGGTCGAGATCAAGTGCACGACCTCGTGGAGGGCGGAAGCAAGAGCCACTTCCTCGGGCGTGACCGGGGCGCTTCGGGTGTAGGCAGCCTGGAACACACCGGGGTCCAGAACCACGTCGTCCGGGCCGGCGGAAGCTTCGGCGCCCAGCCTGACGCGCAAGGCGTCGTTCCCGGCCAGCGATCGGGCAAAGCGAGTGACGGCCGGCGCTACGCGCCGGTAACGAGCGACCACGGCCTCGATCACCCGTTCCTCGGGTGGGAGGATCTCGGAGAGAATGGAGTGTTCACGCGGGCGCATAACCAGTCATTCTCCCATAGGGAGCCGCCTTGCGCGGATGTCCGTCTTAGACGACGAGCAGCGCGATCAACAGGGCCGTAGCACCCACTGCCAGGGCGCTGGCGGTTCGGAGGTTGGTGGAGCGGGCGTCGCGGCCGGGAAGGCGCTGCCAGGCGGCCACGATCAACAGGCCGGCGACCAGGCCACCGACGTGGGCTTGCCAGGCGATGCGGGCGACGAACAAGGGGAGTGCCAGGTTGATGGCCAGCAGGATGGCGAGTCGCTGGAACAAGGCCCGCCCGGCCGGGGTATGGCGCTGGCGGTAGGTAGCGCCGATCCATGCCCCGAACAGTCCGAAGATGGCTCCCGACGCTCCGATTGCAACGCCTCCCTGGCCGGCCACCAGATAGGCCGCACTGCCCGCCAGCGCGGCAGACACGTACATCGCCGTGAACGGGAGGCTTCCCATTTGTCGCTCGATTTGCGGTCCGAACAGGTAGAGCGCGTACATGTTGAAGAAGATATGGAANGGGTCGGCGTGGAGGAACGCGGCGGTGAGCATCCGGTACCACTCACCTTCCAGCACCNGCGCGTTGATCTGACCGAACCGAAGCGTCAATTCGGTGCGACCGGTCAAGTANGCCACCAGGAAGATGCCGATATTGATGAACAGGATGGCCTGGATCACCGGAGTCGGGCGATTGAGTTGACGGGCCGTGATGATCCGATGCCGGCCGGTCGGCGCTGCGCAATCCGGGCATTTCTGACCGACCGGCGTGTCGCGGGAACACTCGACGCAGATGGGCCGCCCGCAGTTCGAGCAGGAAAGGGCGGTCGCTCGATCCGGATGGCGGTAGCAGGTGGTGACGGTGGCTTCGTCCATGGTGGCCCACCTTATCGGTCTCGTCGGGATGTTCATGCGGTTCGAACGTAGGACCGGTCCTATCATCCGCCCCATGCATTTCGATCTCACCACACTCCCCAACGGTCTGCGCGTGATCACCGAGCCGATGGCCGGCATCCGATCGGCCGCGGTGGGATGTTGGGTCGACACCGGCACCAGGGACGAGACTGATTCCGAGGCGGGGGCTTCGCATTTTCTCGAGCATCTCCTCTTCAAAGGGTCCGAGCATCTCTCGGCGCGGGAGATCTCCGAGCGNTTTGATGCGATGGGCGCTCAGTCGAANGCGTTCACGTCCAAGGATTACACGTGCTTCTGGGCACGGTTACTCGACGACGACCTGCCGGAGGGNTTCGAACTGCTCGCCGAGATGNTGCAACGGCCTGCCTTCCGGGNCGAGGAGATCGACTCCGAACGGCAGGTCGTCATCGAAGAGGTCAACATGAACGATGACGATCCAGGCGATCTAGCCCACGAGGAGTTCTTCCAGGCGGTATTCGCCGGTCACCCGCTCGAGCGTCCGGTGCTNGGAACCCGCCAGTCGATCACCGGCATGACGCGCGACGATCTGGCCGGCTACTGGAAGCGCCGTTATCAGGCCGGATCCGCCGTAGTGGCCGTAGCCGGCAGTTTTGACCACGCTGAGGTGGTGGAGTTGGCCGGCCGGCACTTCGGGGCCTGGGACGGCGGCGCGGTCGATCACGAATTGGCCGCCCTGCAACCGAGACCACATGCCAGGGTCGTGAACCGTTCCACCGAACAGGCGCACCTGGTGATCGGCGGAAGCGGGTTGCAGCGCGACGACGATCGGCGTTTCGCCTTCGAGGTCCTCAACCACGTGCTGGGAGGAGGTTTGTCGTCGCGCCTNTTCCGCATCATCCGCGAAGAACGGGGGCTCGCCTACGCCGTGTACAGCTTCCGGGCGCCGTACGCCGANGCGGGAGCCTGGGGTGTCTATGCCGGAACCACCCCCTCCAAGGCGTTCACCGTGCTGGAGTTGATCCGTGCTGAGATCAACGATCTGATCGCCTCGGGCGTTACGGTCGATGAACTCAATCGGGCCAAAGGCAACATGCGCGGCAGCATGGCGCTGGCGCTCGAGGACCCCAACAGCCGGATGGTCCGGCTGGGTCGGGATGAATTGACCCGGATGGAGCATCTGTCGGTCGATGAGAAGATCCAGCGAATCGAGGCGGTTACTCCCTCGGAGGTGCAGGAGGTTGCCCAATCCGTGCTGAGTGGGACCAAGGTGATCGGGGCAGTAGGCCCGTTCGAAGGCGTCGAGTTCGAGGAGTTCCTCACATGATCCGAGTAGGCGTGTCCGGAGCCCGAGGTCGGATGGGCAGGCTGGTGGCGACCAGTGTTGAACAGGCTGCGGACCTTGAACTGGCCGGCTTGTTCGACCCGGAGGNCGGGGGCGGCGAGCAGNTGGCCGGTTGCACGGTTTCGGATGACGCCGCCGCGCTGGCCGGGTGCGAGGTCGTGGTTGAGTTCACCAACCCCGTCGTGGTGATGGGGAATCTGGCCCGGTGGCGGGCNCAGGGCAGNCACGTGGTGGTCGGTACCTCGGGGTTCTCGCGTGAACGCCTGGCGGAGGTTGCCGAGCTGTGGGCCGATGGCCCACCCAACTGCCTGATCGCCCCCAATTTCTCGATCGGGGCAGTTCTCATGATGCGGTTTGCCGAACTGGCCGCACCGCACTTCGCGGCCGCGGAGGTCGTCGAGCTTCACCACGATCGCAAGGCCGACGCTCCGAGCGGCACCGCCACCAGCACAGCAGAGCGTATCGGCCGCGCCAAGCCCGACCAACAGCGGGCCGTGACCTCGGCCGAGCTAGCCGCCGGAGCCCGGGGTGCTTCTGTCAGTGGCGTGCCGGTGCACGCAGTTCGGCTCCCTGGTCTGGTCGCGCACCAGGAGGTGCTCCTCGGGAATGAGGGGGAGTGGTTGACCATCCGCCACGACACGACCGATCGAAGCGCCTTCATGGCCGGTGTGCTGCTGGCGGTCCGCAATGTCGCTGACATGTCGGGCCTGACGGTCGGGATCGAAGGTCTGCTCGGACTGTAGGTCAGGCTGCACAGTTTCCACACTCTGACCGCCGTTGCGTTCATAGCTCACTATGTGGCACTTCGTCAACGCATAGGCCCGAATACCCCATTCAGCGCTGACGGGGTTGGGTATCCTGTCACTGGCGTCCGGTATTATCGAACGTATGTTCGATAATGATCTTGAACAGATTCCTCCCGGACTGGACTCGATGGAACCAGGCCCGCAACTGGCGGCTTTCTTGTCGTCGATCAATGCTGCGGAAGTCTCTGATCATGACCGGATCGTGGTGCTGCAGGCCCATCAGCGGATGGCCTCTTACTATGCCGCACAGGTCTATGAGGACATGGCGGCCGTGTCCGATTCTCTACATGAGATGGACGACGACCCCCAGATGGCCGTCGAGTCCGCCGCGGCCGAGATACGAGCTGCGCTCCGGTTGACTCGACGTACCGCCAACACCGAATTGGCATTGGCGCTCGACCTCAAGGTCCGTATCCCCCGGGTGTGGGAGACCCTCGCCGCCGGCGATATCGACGTGCGCCGGGCCAAGGTAATCGCTCATGGCACAGCACATCTCCCGGTGGACACCGCTCGCGATGTCGTCGACCGGGTGATCCAAGAGGCGTTCCGGTTGACAACCGGGCAATTGATGGCCCGGATCCGCCGGCTCTGCATTGAAGTTGATCCCCGGGACGCCCGGCGACGGTATGGGGAAGCGGTCGCGGACCGCAGGATCGTTTTCGAACCGACCGAGTCGGGGACCGCCAACCTCCTCGGTCTCGACCTTCCGCCGCATCGGGTCGCCGCGGTGACTCGCAGAGTAAGCCAACTCGCCCGAACCCTCCGAACCCGTGATGAGTCCCGAACCATGGACCAGCTGCGGGCCGACGTCTTCTTGGATCTCCTTGAAGGCACGACCCAAACTACGAAGACCGGTCAGGGTATCGTCGATATCCGTGTCGATCTCGACACGCTGACTCAACTCACGGACCATCCCGGCGAGTTGGCCGGGTACGGGCCCGTCGTCGCCGACATCGCTCGACAGGTCGTCGAGCAACAAGGACACGTCGAATGGCGATACGCGGTCACCGATCCCGACACCGGCCAGACGCTCCACACCGGCGCTACCCGCCGTCGGCCCACCGCCGGTCAACGGCGCGGGGTAGAGACCCGCGATCTGACGTGTGTCTTTCCCGGATGTCGCATGCCGGCTACCGACTGCGATCTCGACCACCGGATTCCCTGGTCGGAGGGCGGAACCACCACCGTCACCAACCTCGTGCCTCTTTGTCGCCACGACCACCGCATCCGACACCACGCGGGGTGGACCCACCAACCCATTCCCGATGGTGGCCACCGATGGACCAGCAAACTCGGCCACACCTACACCACCGGCGCCGCACCCCCCTAACTACTTGCCCGGTTGGTAGGCAGCTGCCCGCTAACCCACCGGTTCCACCAGCAAGCTGAGCGCCAAGCCGTAGACCAGCGCGACCCCGATGACCACGAGGAAAACGAACGCGTAGGCACGTAGGTTGAGGTTCTTCCTGGTAGCCGATCGGGAGGCGACAAACGCCACCGCCAACCAGACCCCCAAGTCGACCGGCCAGGCCAGTAGGAAATCGCTGCTTCCCGACGATAGCGCTGCTCCCAGCACGGTGAACAGCGCCGATACGGGCAGCGCGGCGAAGACGAGCAGATAGTTGGGCGGCTCCAGAACGAAGAATCCAATCCAGAACCC
>C687J29651_10001395_pt1 | contig 10347 bp, 8 predicted proteins | sample RifCSP13_1_FD_29651 | JGI IMG/M metagenome (IMG submission 29651) | reverse complement strand
GCGGCCCTGGCACCGACCACAACCCCCAGGTCGCATTTCCCGGGTGCCCGATATTGGTCCTTTCTCGCTTCCTCGATCAGTTGGTCGATCGCCTGTTCGAGCCGACCCACCTGGGCAACGAGAGCGACCCTTTCGTCGGGGTCAGCCACCCGCTCCGCCTGCAGGCGGAGGCTCGTCAGCGGAGTTCGCAGCCGATGGGATAGATCGGCCACCGCCTCCCTTTCCTCAGCGAGCAATTGGTTGAGACGGTCCGCCAGCCAGTTGAACGACCTCCCCAATTCTTCGATCTCAGGGGGAGGGCTCAACTCGACTCTTGCCGTCAAATCGCCTTCTCCAAGCCGGGTCGCCGTCTCGGCAAGATTCTCGAGGGGCTCGACCAGCCGCTTTGCCAGCCGGTCGGCAACCGTTGCCGCGGCAGTCACGATCAGGATCCCGAGGAGGCCCAACAACAGCCATGCCTGAGTCACACCCTCGGTTAGTTCCTCGTCGGTGACGAAAGCGGAAACGACCACCGTGCCGTCACGGGTCACCACCGGCACCGCCAATTCCCAGCCATCCTTCACGTAGTCAGCCGCCGCTGTAGCNGTGTTCCCCACCTCCTCGGTGAGCAACCGTTGGGAGTCACCCGGATCGCCCAAGATCGTGCCGTCAGGAAGAATCACGACCTGCCTGGCCGGTAGAGGGCCGACCCCGTCGGCGATGGCGGCTGGATCTGCCTCGTCGCCCAGTGCGCTGGCCAGGGCGATCAAAGACGCTGTGGACTGGGCACTCAATTCGGCTTCGACCTGGGCCCGCTCGGCGGCCTGGCGCTGGACGAGTAACGCCAGGGGAACCGTCAACGAAATGACGACCAGGGTGGTGATGGCAAGGCTCCAGAGAGCCAACCGCCTTCTCATCAGTCGGGTAGAACCAGCTTGACACCGACCCCATGGATCGTCTTCAGGTACCTGGGTTCGGCTGCCGTCTCACCCAGCTTCTTGCGCAGCCAGGACAGATGGACATCGACCGTCCTGTCGCTGCCCCCATAGGGCTCCCGCCACACCTCGGCCAGCAATTCTCGTTTGCTGACCACCTCACCTTGGCGCTCCGCCAACGAGCGCAACAGGTCGAATTCCTTCGGGCTCAGATCCAGCGTTGTCCCATCGAGGGTCGCTTCCCGCGCCGAGATATCGATGACCAGGCCGCCAACAGTGATCCGAGAAGCCTCTTCTGCCAACCCTCCCCTGCGCAAGAGGGCCCTGCTTCTGGCCAGGAGTTGAGCGACCGAGAACGGCTTGATGAGGTAGTCGTCGGCGCCTGCGTCGAGAGTTCGGACCACGGCCTCATCCGCCCCGCGAGCCGTGATCACCATCACCGGCACCGAGCTGATCGCCCGGATCATGCGCAACAACTCGTTTCCATCCAGGTCGGGCAAACCCAGGTCCATGATCACCAGGTCCGGGGTGTTGCGTATGCCAAGCTCGAGACCGGTCATGGCAGTGGCCGCGGTCTCCACGTCGTGGCCCTCGGCGGCAAGGGCGTCGGCCACGAGCCTTCGAATCTCTATGTCGTCCTCGATGAGGATGATTCGAGCCATGCCGGCAGCGTATCGGTGACGATCCGGGTAGGCCTATGACTTGAGAAAACCTTGATATCCCGTTGACCCGTTAGCCAGGCAAATGCTGGGAGACTCCACGTGTGAGCCGTTTTAGCCTGGTTGCGATCTGGGTGGCTGTCACAGCCGTCACCACTCTTCTCGCATGGCAGATCGTGGCCGCGGCCGGTGAACAGGTAAGCCCTGGGCCGTTAACACCGATTGCGGCCCTCGTCACCAGCACCACAGGCGGGTCAACGACCCTGCCGCCCACCTCATCGTCGGTGTCGTCGACCTCGACCACCCAACCGGAGCCGGGAGTGTCGACCACCGCGACTTCATCGTCGGGTTCGACGTCCACGAGCACCGCCGCGAGTTGGCAGGTGAAGACCATCCCGACCGCTGGAGGGACCGTGGTGGTCAGCTACCGACCCGGAGAAGTGATCCTGGATGGCGCGACACCGGCGGCTGGGTTCACCGTTGAGGTCGAAAAGCAAGGACCGCCACATGTCAAGGTCAAATTCGAGAGCGAGGAGACCCACGTCGAGGTCCAGGTCTCCTGGGACGCCAAGCTGGTCATCGACGTCCAAGCCGATGGGGAAACCGAAGAGGACTGATCAACAGACCAGGGCGTCCCTTCCGGTCTGCTCCTCGCGGACTCGGGCCACGAGATACTCGATCAGGGTCCAGGCCATCTGCGGATGGTCCTTGAGCAGCGGCCGGAACTCCCATTTGGAAAGAACCACGGTCGTGAGATCGGAGGCTGCCACCACGTCGGCCGATCGGGGACCGTCATCGACGAGTGCCAACTCACCGAAAAACTCGCCCGGCCCGAGACGTGCTGCGATTCGACCATTGCGCAGGACGTTGGCCTCACCGTCGAGGATGAGGTGAAAGCCCATCCCAGCCCGACCCTCGGCGATGACTATGTCATTGGCGACGTGGAAGGACTCTTTCATCCGGTCGAGAATCCTCTCCAGATCCTTCTGATTCAGACCGTGGAAGAGAGGGACGGAGCCGAGCTTTTCGAGCTTCTCCTTCTTGGTGACCAAGGGCTTCCTCCGAATCGTCGAGCGGTCGGCCGATCATATCGGTCGTGGCAACAACGTGCCCCGGCGTCTGTAGCCTGAGGGGTCGTGATCTGTGAGGCGTGTCAGACCGAGAACTCCGTCGACAATCGATTCTGCCTCAACTGCGGCAACCCGCTCACCCTGACCTGCCCCAACTGCTCCGCCGGGAACCCGCCGGGATCTTCTCGGGAGAAATCGACAAAGCGCTCGAAATCGCCATGAGGATGGCCGAGAGAGGTTGGTTCGAGGCCTTTCAGGTCCTGCACACGGGTCTTCTCACTGCTTCGTTAACCGGGGATAGAGCCGATCTGGTACGAATGCTCACCGTCGTCGGAGGACACCATCCTCGCTTCGCCGACGAGGTGACTCTATGGAACTCGATGCTGCAACCGCCCGATCAGGCGGCCCGCGGACGGGTCGAAGAGGGCCTGGCCCGGCTAGAACGAGGTGCGGGAACCGTGGCAATGGTGGATGCTCTGATTTCGGCGGCCTTCCTGTCCCAGTCGGAGGATGGCGCCGACTTCCTGACGAGAGCCCGGTCCATTGCCGAGCCCAGGGGATGGAACGGCGTGGTCGGCCTCATCGACCGACATTTCGGTTGACCTCGTTACCGGGGCGAGGCCTCCCGGGCGTGCTCGATGAACTCGAGGATCCAGTCGGCAAGACGGGATCCATCCGGTTCTTCGTTAAGCGAGGCAAGCCCGGCCTCGACCGTGTCCTCGGGGATCACCTGACCGCGACGTGATTCCATGAGAGCCTCCGAGTAGGCAGTCTCGAATTCGGGGTGACCCTGTATCCCGAGCATGGTCGTGCCGACCCCCATGACCGACACCGGGCAATGGTCATTCCAACCCAGGATCTTGCCTCCCGGCGGGAGCGAATCGACCTGGTCCTGGTAGCTGGTGAGAACCCGAACTGAGGTCCCCCAACCCAGGTCCTCGCTGATCTCGACCTCCTGGACCCCCACCCCCCAGCCACGGTCGGACTTGACCACCGAACCACCCAGGGCCTTGGCGATGAGTTGGTGCCCGAAGCAAATCCCGACGAAGGGGATACCGGCATCGGCCACCGTCCGAACGAACTCCTCGAGATCTCGAATCCACGGATCGTCGTCGTTTACCGAGTAGCGGGAGCCGGTGGTCATCCAGGCGTCGGCCTCGGAGGGGTCGCCCGGCAGCTCACCGTTGACAACGTCATAAGCCACCACCTCGACTTCGTCATGGTCGGCGAAGAGACTGCGGAACATGTCGTCGTTGTCCCCGGAGATGCCGAGGAACTCCGGACGCACGTGGTCACAGACGAGAAGGCCGATTCTCATGGCCCTCCCATTCTCGCGCGGGGATCCGCGTCTTCAGACGCGGATCCCCGCGCGAGAACACGGGCCCTCGATGGCCTTGGAGCTCTCGCTCTGCGATTAGGCGCTTGTCGTTACGATTCCGCCCGAGGAGATCGCTCGAGAGGGAGTCGCTATGGCAGTTGTCCAGTGTCCTCATTGCGGGCGCACCAACGCCGAGGGATCTCAATACTGCGCCGAGTGCGGGTCGAGCCTCAGGCCGGCCTGCAACCGATGCGGAGCAACCCTCACCATCGAAGCCCGCTTCTGTGCTTCGTGCGGTCAGCCGGTGGAGCCGGTCGCCGGCAGAACCGAGGAGCGGAAGCTGGTCACAATCCTCTTCGCCGATGTGGCCGGGTCTACCGGGCTCGGTGAGCGGTTCGACCCCGAGGACCTGGCTCGTGTGATGAGCGCCTACTTCGAGGCGATGCGCACCGAGATCGAATCCGAAGGTGGAACGGTGGAGAAGTTCATCGGTGACGCGGTGATGGCGGTGTTCGGAGTGCCCGTTGCCCACGAGGACGACCCGGCCCGCGCCCTTCATGCAGCCCTAAAGATGATGGACCGACTCAACGAGGTGAACAAAGAGCTGACTCAAAGCCAGGGAATCAGCCTAGAGATGAGGATCGGGATCAACACCGGTGAGGTGCTGGCGTACACCGACCCCCAGCCCGGCGAACCGATGGTCACCGGCGATGTCGTCAACGTGGCCTCCCGCCTCCAGACCGCAGCCCAGCCTGGGCGGATCCTGGTTGCGGAGAGAGCCGCCCGCGCCGTGCGCAGGTTCAACTTCAAAGAGATCGGCGACCTCCAGCTGAGAGGGAAATCGATCCCGGTCAAGGCTTTCGAGTTGATCGGCCAGTCGGTAGGTGGCTCAGAGAGGGGAATCCCAGGGCTGGCCGCACCGATGGTGGGCCGCGACGCGGAGCTGACCCTCCTTCAGACCATCTACCAAAGGACCGCCATCGAAGTCCGGCCAAACTTGGTCACCCTTTACGGTGAGGCAGGTGTCGGCAAGAGCAGGCTGACCGCGGAGTTTTTGGAGTGGGTGAGACGGTCCGAGCCCTCGCCGATCGTCCTCCGCGGCAGATGTCTGCCTTATGGCGANGGGATCGCCTACTGGCCCCTAGCCGAAATCCTCAAGCAGGCGGCGGGGATCCGGGATAGTGACCCATCGTCCGACGCCCTGGAACGAATCCGCAATCTGGGCGAGGACTTACTTACGTCGGACTTGACCGACGACATCCAACGCACCATCGCCATCCTCGCTCATACGATGGGGGTCGCAGATCCTGATCACTCCTTAACCGATCTCGACCCGAGGGAGGTCAGAGCCAGGACCAACGCCGCATGGCGGTCCCTCTTCACGGCACTTTCCGCTCAATCTCCACTCGTCGCCATCGTTGAGGACATCCACTGGGCGGATCCGGCCCTGCTCGACATCCTCGAGGAGTTGACAGAGAAAGTAACGGGTCCACTGCTCCTGGTTTGCCCGGCGAGACCCGAGCTGACAGAGAGCCGTCCCGGCTGGGGTGGCGGTCGTCGCAATCACACGTCGATATCGCTCGACCCGCTCAGCCGCAAGGACTCCGACACCCTCGTCGCCTCACTCCTCGCCATCGCTGACCTGCCGGTTGAGCTCCGACGCACGATGATGGAGACGGCGGAGGGAAACCCATTCTTCCTCGAGGAGATCGTCCGCCACCTGATCGACCGGGGTCACATTGTCCGAAAGGCGGACAGCTGGGTCGCTGGCGAGGATCTGGGTTCGGTCGAAATCCCGGACACCGTCCAAAGCGTTCTCGCCGCTCGCATTGACCTTCTCCAGCCGCTGGAAAAGAGAGTTCTGCAGCGGGCGGCGGTCGTGGGACGTATCTTCTGGCCGAGTCCGGTTGCCCAGCTCCTCGGCGGAGTTGCCACTCCACTGGACTCGGTTCTAGACCATCTCGAGCAGAGGGAGTTGATCCAATCGCGTCTTGGCTCGTCACTGGAGGGCGAACCCGAGTACATCTTCAAACACGTCCTCACCAGGGACGTGGCGTATGAGATGCTTCCCCGTCGCGAGCGGAGTGCGGCCCATGCCGAGGTGGCCACCTGGATCGAGGAGTCGACCGGCGACCGGACCGGCGAGTTGGTGGAGCTGGTGGCGCATCACTGGTCGGAGGCCTTTCATGCTGCGGAAGATGACCCTCGAGCCACGATCGAGAGGATTGAGGATTTAGGCCATCGAGCCTTCGTCGCGGTTCTGGCGGCATCCCATGCTTCGCGGGGCCGGGCGGCGATCGCCCGGGCGGCAAAGCTGGCCGAACAGGCGATCGCATTGTCCGATCACCCCTTGGAGCGAGCTAGGGCCCTGAACGCTCGGGGCATGGCTGCCCTCTCCGGCTACGCCGGCGATGTGGCCTGGTTCTCGCTCAAGGACGAGGCCGATCTGCTTCTGGCACATGCTCCAGAGGAACGCCGGTTGATCGCGCGTGCCTGTGCCAGGGCGGCGGAAACTCCGACCCGGTGGCCGGGGTCGATGACGACCCCGATCTCTGAGAAGGAGGTAGACCGATACATCGAGATCGGTTTCGCCAATCTCGACCCAGACGACGAGAGCGAGGAGATGGTCCGACTGCTCCTCGCTCGTTCCATGGGTCTCTTCGCCCGATCGCCATCCGAGCAGGTCCAGAACGGGATCGTTGCGGCCGCCAGGGTGGCAGCGGAGCGGGCAGTCGCTCTCGCCAAGGCCCTCGGCCGGGTCGACCTCGCCTCGGCGGCATTGGATGCAGTGGGCTCAGTCGACATCTTCTTGGGCGACTACCGGGCCAACACCGAAGTCCTGAGCCGCCGACTTCCCCTGCTTAAACAAATGGCGAATCCATCGGAGATCGGCGATGCAGTCGCCGCGGGAGCCTGGAATTTCGCATACATCGGGGAATACCACAGGGCCCGCGAGCTCGCCGAGCAGGGTGTGGCCCAGTCCGGGGACGAGGCGCCGGGGATGGCTTTGCACAACACGTCATGGCTTTCCTATTCCGAGTTCTGGTTGGGTAACTGGGATCGGATCGTCACCGAATTGGCCTCCAGAGTGCGGATGATGCTGGGCGACCGCGCAACCGAACCGCCCAACTTCTCCGGCCATCATTTCGGTGCCGAGGCGTTCATTCACGCCGCCCGCCGCGATGGCGAGATGGCCAGATCCCGAGAGCTGCTTACCTGGATGATCGATAAAACGGAAGCCTTCGGTGGCCCTGGTGGCGTGGTCAAGGCTTGGGAGGCGTGGATTCGGGCCCGGGAAGGAGACGTCATCGAAGCCGTCAACCAACTGGATCGACTTTCCCCAGCAATGGTAAGACCTTTGGTGAGCGTAGTGAAGGCAGATGTCCTCCTCGAGGGCGGTATCTTCTCCGACGCCGACGACTTCATCATCGGCTCCCGCGACTACGCCCGTTGGGCCGGGATAACGGCATTGCCACCACATCTCGATCGGCTCGAGGCTGCTATCGGCCTCTACAACGGAGATCCTGTGACGGCCATCGCCCTATTCCTCAAAGCGCGCAAGGGTTTCGACAGCCTGGACGCGAAGTGGGAGTTGGCCAGGACCGAACTGTGGCTGGCCGAGGCTTACATCGAGATCGGGGATGGTATGGGCGCCACCAGGGCCCTCGAGTCGGCCGGGCCGGTCGTCGAAGAGCTTGGCTCTCTGCTCGAGATCGAACGAACCCGGGTCCTGCTGGCCCGCCTCTGAGCACTCCAGGTAGCGATCAGGGAGTCGGGGCATAGACTGGCAGCATGAGGTCGGTTGCGGAAACAGCGGCCCGGTTCATCGGATTGACTGTCTTCCTCTATGCCACCTGGATCCTCATTTTCAGCCTGGCACATGGGTTGAACGGGGCGGACTATGACCCACTCTGGACACCCTGGGTGATAGTGAGCATCGCTCTGATCGGGTTGATCGGAAGCGTCGCCTTCCTTCTCAGCTTCGACGGCCCGCCGGGCTGGCGCACCCGGGGCAAGAGATTCCTCGGTTGGTCCGGCATGATGTTCTGCGCCCTATTGCCCAGCCAACTGATTGTGATCATGGCTCCGCTGACCGCGCTGGGTTTGCTCGCCCTCCTCCTGCGACCCGACCACACGAGACAGGGTCGGGGCCGTCACCTGGTCACGTCCCCCTCCGTTCTCGCGCGGGGATCCGGGTCTGGAGACCCGGATCCCCGCGCGAGAACGCAAGGATCCGGTCCCTGACCGTCTCTGCCCGTTCCCAGATGTCGCTGTCCCACAAGGTCAATACCTTGAACCCGCCCCGCTCGAGTCTGTCGAAACGTTCACCGTCGGCTCGTTGGTCGCTAACGGAACCGTGATAGCGCCGGGAAAGCACTTCGATTAGAAGGTCGCTGTCTTCGACAACGAAGTCGACGCGCCCCACCCAGTCGGTGCCACCAACGTCGACCTGCGGCTGAAGCAGCACTCCAACGTCGCGAGCCAAACGTGCAACTCGCGCCTCGAGTCCCGACTGCGGTGGGACGTAATCCTCGGGTCGCTCGGCAAGCAGCCTCCTCATGACGCGGATTCCGTTGCGACCCCTGGCGGCGAGACGATGAAGCAGGTCGTGGAGTTCTCGGTATGTGACCAATCTCATCGACCAAGCATTGTCTAAAGCGCGCTCTGTTCTCGCAGCGTGCACCGATCCTGCGAGCAGGAAGACTGTCAACGCAGGAGACGTGATCGGCACGCCGTTGAACTGGCGCAAATGATCGGTTGGCAAACTCGAGTGGTAGTGGACGATCGAGAGACGTGTTCGCCTCTCCACTCCCTGGCGCGGGATCAACGTGTGCACCGGTGAATCCAGGCTGAATCCTGGCAGCCCCCACCATGCAGCTGCTGAGAGGTGCGATAGATAGGCCGATCCCGGGGAATCGAGAACCCCGGCCATCGCGAGCCCGGCATCGGTAACCGGGGCTCCCGCCATTCTGAGGACTTGGGCCGAGATTGGGATGAGCATCCCGGTGTCCACTCGATGTTGTATCCAGTGATAGCCAATCCCGACCGCCCACAGTTGGCGTCGGCCGACCACTCCCTGTTGTATCTCCGCCAGTCGACGGACCGTCTCGTCCAGTCCCACCGGTCGAGGGTGCGCTAAAACCGAGATCCATTGCAACCCCTCCGTTCTCGCGCGGGGATCGCGGCCTGTAGGTTCAGATTCCCGCGCGAAAACGGAATAGAACCGGGCGCGACAACCTCAGTCGTTGGCGATGAACACCGACTTGTACTCCGAGTAGTGCTCGAGGGCGGCCATCCCCTGCTCCCGACCGACCCCCGAAGCCTTCATCCCGCCAAAAGGCGCCTCGATGTGGACGCTCGAGGACGAGTTGATCGAAAGCATCCCGGTCTCCACCGCCCTGGCCACCCGTAGCGCCCGCCCGATGTCCCGGGTCCAGATCGACCCTGACAGGCCATAGATCGAGTCGTTGGCCAAACCGATCGCCTCCTGCTCATCCTCGAAGACGCTGAGTGCGACCACCGGGCCAAAGATCTCCTCCTGCACGATGCGCATCTCCGGCCTGGCACCGGTGAACACAGCCGGAGAGAGAAAGTTGCCGACCTCTCCGACCCGCTCTCCTCCGCAACGGAGGGTCGCTCCCTCGTTTTGGCCGATCTTGATGTAGGACTCCACGCTTTCCCGCTGGGCCGGGGTGATCAGGGGGCCCATCTCGGTCGATTCGTCGGCGGTGTCACCCACCACCAGTGTGGCGGCCCGCTCCACAAACCGATCGGCGAATTCCTCGAAGATCTGCTTCTGCACCAGGACCCGGCTCCGGGCACAGCAGTCCTGACCGGCGTTGTCATAGACCGCGAAAATCGAGGACTCCACACAAACATCGAGGTCGGCGTCGGAGAAAACGATGTTGGCCGACTTGCCCCCCAACTCCAACGAGACCCTTTTGATGTCGGGTGCCGCCGCCGCCATCACCCCCGCCCCCACCTCGGTCGAGCCGGTGAACGAGATCTTGCTCACCTGGCGGTGACGGACCAGAGCCTCCCCCGCTTCGGATCCGCGACCGGTTACGACGTTGAAGACACCCGGTGGCAACCCGGCTTCAACAGCCAGTTCGGCAAGGGCCAGTGCGGTCAACGGCGTCACCTCGGCCGGCTTGGCCACCACCGAATTCCCCATGGCCAGGGCCGGCGCCGTCTTCCAGCTCAGGATCAGCATTGGGAAGTTCCACGGGGTGATCGCAGCACAGACCCCGATCGGCTCGCGGAAGGTCATGAGCGTGCCGTTGGCGTTGCCGGGGATGGTCTGGCCATGGAACTTGTCCACCGCCCCGGCGTAGAAGTCGAACGTGGTCGCCGCCGCCCCGATCTCGCCCCGCGCCGCGGCTATC
>C687J29651_10001386_pt1 | contig 10366 bp, 4 predicted proteins | sample RifCSP13_1_FD_29651 | JGI IMG/M metagenome (IMG submission 29651) | reverse complement strand
GAACTCCGTCGCGGGTCGGCGTACCTTCGCGAGCCGGTACGCCATCTGCGCGGCGAGTTGCGCGTAGCCAGCGCCGGGGTACTCTCGCGTCTCCAGGCTCGGCGCATCGCTGGCCCAGCCGATACCACGGATCCAGACGGGGTTCGCGCGGAGTCGGCGCGACGCCTTCTCCGAGGCAACCACGAGCACGACGGCGCCGTCCGCGGGTGCGCTGATGTCGAGGAAGCGGAGCGGGGAAAAGCTCTCCCGCGAGGCGGCGGCCTGGGCCTCATCCACGAACGCGCCGTATGCGGCGAGAGGATTGAGGAGACCGTTGCTCCGGTTCTTCGCGACGACCGCAGCCAAGGCCTTCGTGGGGGTCCGTGTGGCCTTGAGGTACGAAGTCGCCTCGAGTCCCGCGACGACGTACGGATGGGCTCCGAGAGGACGGTTCCAGATCGGGTCCATCCCCTGCTCCAAGATCCCATCGAGGCTCACGATGTCCGAGGCCTTGCTGTGCGCCTCCACGACGGCGACGTTGAGGAGCCCGGTCTGGATCTGCATGAAGGCCGTGGCCAGTCCCTGGAGACCGTCCCCAGAGATCGTGCAGGTAGGCCGCAGCGCGGCCCCGAGCTGGTCTGGCACGAACTCATCGAAGATCCCGAAGCCCTCGTAGTAGTCCTCCGCACATGTGATGAACGATTCCACATCCGTGCGCGGGTTGATGCCCGCGTCCGCATAGGCGCGGGATGCGGCCTCGAACATGAGCTCCTTCCAGCTGTACTCCGGCGTCGCGGGACGAAACGCTGTCATCCCGACACCGATGATCCCGACTCGCATGGCCTCCAACCTGGGCTGCTCTGGTCCCGAGGCGGGGAACCGCGGGTTCGCTCAAAAGGGTGTCGCAGCGGCCGTGGTCGTGACGAAGGCGATGTGCCCGTTACCCGCAAGGCTCATGAGGGCGAGGTGCACGGATAGGAGGGTCGGCTGATTAGCCCTGTCGGAATAGAGGTTTCCTCGAGACGGCTACAGACTCGGTAGCAACGCGCGAACGGGCCGGTTGTGATGTAGATTCTTATCTTATTGTGCCAAGAGTAGCTGGAAGGGCCAGCCCATGGGCACCCCGATCCTGGCCCATTCGATGCCTCCATCACGGACCTTGATCAAGGCCAGGACGTTCACACTCTCGGTCAACGTGACGTCGTCCATGGCCAGCGTCACCGAGCCCACGCTCCGCACGGCCAGGATGCCGTCCATGGACACGGGCAACCCGGTTTCGTCCAAGACGACGTCGCCGACGAAGCGCGCGTGGACCACCTTGTCTTCGGTGAACAAGGAGACGAAGCCGAGCATCGGGTTGTACATCCGAACGCCGAGGGCTCCGTGGAAGCTGGACATCTCGACGAGGCGGAACGTTGACGGGTCCGACGTGGAAAACAGGAGGCTCACGTTGTGGAACACTCCCTTCATCATCATCTCGACGCCAGGGATGATCTCCGTCCAGTCCATGTCAACCGACCAACTCGAGACGTCCTTGAGCACGACGTTCCCGCTCGAGGCGGGTGCAATCAGCAACGTCGCCACAAGCATCACGGCGAAAGGATCCACTTCCGACACCCTCCACGGCCTGCATGCGTTGTGGTTAGATTTCAACTTCACCTAAGTGTTCTTTCTGTTGAGCGAATAGGCCCTAGGCCGCGGTCACGGTGACTGCCGGAGAGACTGCTCTCGTGGCGGAATCCGCCTCTATCTACACCCTCGAGCCCTGGGGGTGCGCAGATAGGGTGACGGAATCCGTTCTGTAGTGCGTCGTACGCAGGCGACCTCTGCGAACCGCACCAAGACGCTTCTTGCGGGATCTGCTTATGAGACGAACGTACTTATTTCCTATTCTCAGAATAGGAAACATCCAAGTACAGTGTCAACCCAATGGCGGAGGATTCTGTCGGCGGAGCGCAATGACTCTCTACGCTCCGCTTACGGGGAGGGGCTTGCGTGAAGCTGCGTGCGGTGAGCGTCGCGGTTGCGGCAGTGATGGTGCTCGTTTCCTTTGCAGGGATCGCCAACCACGTCTCCGGGAGTTCGTCCGATTTCATTTCGCAGGACGTAGGAGAGGCCGGGACGCTCTACGGTCCGGGAATCGCCGTGGGACCTTCGATCGACGGCCTGACTTCGGTTCGGTACGTTCCGACCTTCCAGCGGTGGGACGGCGTCTGGAGACCGATCAGCGTGATGGATCGGGCCTCGGGCGAATGGCCCTATCGGATCGAAGAAACGGCCAGCGACATTCGCATCACCCAACGCGGCCAGACCTTCACCCAGGCCAAGATCCCGGGCGCTTCCTACGAGTTCATGCCTCAAGGCGTCAAAGAAACGATCAAGCTCGAGCTCGCCCCGGAGGACTCCCTCCTGTCCATCCCCTTCACTTCGACCTACAACGCGGCCGTCCAGGCAGGGTCCGTCGTCCTCAAGGACACCATGGGGATCGTCGCATGGAAGACGGGCCCGTTCCACGCGTGGGATTCCGCCGATCCGGTGCACACGTGGGAGAGCGCCGTGGCCTCAATCGGCGTCTCCGCCGGGTATCTGCGGCTTCACCTCGACCCGACGATGCTCGCCGCCGCATCGTATCCCCTCTACGTCGACCCGACATGGGTCTCGAACGCAACGCTCGAATGGCCTTCCATTGCCTACTGGTACCACGCCGTGCCGGATTTCGGGGACCACGCATTCAAGCTTGGCTGGTTCGCGGACGACTTCGACGACGGAACGAAGGACTTCGTGTGGGTGACGGACAGCGGTTCCTGGTCGATTGCCGGCGGCGCAGCTCAGCTGGACGTGCTGACGCGGATCCGCACATCCATGAGTGGACATTGGAACGAGAGCTTCCAGGCGAACATCACGTTCACGGTCGCCGGCTCGGCGAAGATGATTTTCCGGTGGGTGGACTCCCTGAACTACCACTACCTTGACATCAGCGATTCCGCAAACCTCGTGCAGATCACGAAGGTTGCCCTCGGCGTCACCACCATCCTCGGTTCCGCGGCCCAGGCGATCGCAACTAACCAGGCTTACCGCGTGAAGGTTGTTGAAGACGGTGCGACCTTCACCGTCACGTGGGACGGATCCCTCCTGCTGACGGCCACGGACCCGTCGCCTCCCTCAACTCCGCCGTACTACCCGAGTGCCGGCTTCGAGACGTACGGAGAGAGCACCAAGCTTGCGGTCGACGACGTGCGCCGGTGGAGCGGCGACGTTGGGTATCTAGAATCTGACACGCGGAGCGCCGTCCCGCAGGCAGTTCGAGCCGTGCACACCGGATCGACGTACAACGCGGTCGACTTGTACGTCAGATCCTCGCCCAACAACGTCAGCTGGACCTATCCGAACTACGTGAAGACAGGCGCGAAGTCGAGCGCCTCCGACGCGGACGCCTACTACGTCCAAGACGCGGACCGGCAGCCGTACTATCGCGTCCAGATCGACCTCCGCTCCACGGACGACTTCTCCCCGGCCTTGTCCGAGATTGCCGTGATCGAAGGATCCAGCCCGGGTGCTTCCGAGAACGCCCAGACCCTCGGGTACGAGCCATGGCAAACCTACGTGGGCGGGATGGTCGACGTCGTGAACGGGAACCTGTTCCTCCGGTCCACGGACCTCACGCTTCCCGGGAAGGGATGGGGCCTCGCGTTCTCGCGGGCGTACAACAGCCTGGATGCCACGGTCGGCCCCCTCGGGAAAGGATGGACCCATGCGTACAACGTGTACCTCACCGCGGGAACGGGGACCGTCCTCTTCGGGGACGGCGACGGATCCGTCCACGTGTTCGTGGACCTCGGGAACGGCGCGTATGCATCGCCCCGCGGGCTCGGAGGCGCGAAGCTCGTGAAGAACGCGGACGCGACGTACACGATGTGGTGGAAGGACGGTAGCCGGTGGTCCTTCTCCGCCGCGGGCAAGTTGGCGGAGATGAGGGACCGGAATGGAAACAAGCTCACGCCGACGTACGATGGAAACGGTCGCCTGACGAAGCTCGCGGACGACTCCGGCATCTTCCTCATTTTCGCGTACGACGGTGGCGGCCGCCTGGTCCGAGTGGGGGACCACAACTGGACTTCCACCCTGCGGAACGCAACGATCCACTCCGGAAGTTGGTCTTATGGGCAGAACGGCTTCACCTCCAACAACGCGTACGCCCGCACAAAGACATCCTCGGTGACGCACCAATACGCGGGATACGGGTTTGCGAGCCCTGCGAACGCGTGGATCACCAAGGTCGAGGCGTGCGTCGAGGCGTATTCGGCGGGAGACGACGACCTCGGGGTGAAGGTCAGCACGAACTCCGGGTCCTCATGGAGCACGGAGCAGGTCCTGAACCTCCCTTCGGCGGATCCCGACTCCCTCACGTGCCTGGACTTCACCTCCCACAAGGCTTTGTGGTCCTGGACGGACCTCTCGGACCTGAACTTCCGCGTCGAGGTGCGCTACGTGAAGGTCGGCAGCCAAGCATCCTTCGTCTATCTCGACTGGATCCCCGTGCGGGTGACGACCGCGAGCCGCTACGTGGCCTATGCGTACGACGGGTCCGGGAACCTCGCGAGCGTGACGGACGCCATGGGGAACTCGACCTTGTACGCCTACTCGGGAATCATGGAGAGGGTGGTGGACCGTGCGGACAAGGTCCAGCGGTTCGTGAAGGACTCGAGCTCGCGGGTGACGGAGGTGTGGGCGGGCCGCTACAATCGCAGCTCCGGGACGATTCCCTGGGAATTCCGGATGTATCTGATAGGCTACGGCGACTGGACGACGCGCACGGCCACAGTGACCGATGCATCGGGCAACGTCACCACGATTCAGTACGACGCCCTCGCAGGACGTGTCACGTCCGTCGGCGGTCCTCTCGCCGGCGTGGGAGGGGGCTGCTCCTGCTGCGGCGGGGGCGGGAGCGAAAGCATGGCAACGGACTGGGACGGCGAGCACAATGAGGTGTTCAAGGAGGACGGCCTGGGCCAGGGGACGCGGCGGCGATACGACTCGCGAGGAAACGTCTTTTCCACGGAGAAGGGCGCGGTCCGCTACGGCGGGCTCGTGACCGCAGACTGGAGCACTTGGAGCAACCGGGACAACGGGACGGTGTTTGATTCCCTCTTGATGAGTTATGACAGCCCGCGCTCATGTGTCTCGTATCCCTGGTGCCGGATCGTGACGACGTACGAGTACGATTGGAAGGGCAACCTCGTGGAGACGACGGATCCCTTGGGCAACGTGACCCAGGCCTTCTATGACTCCGCGGGCCTCGTGACGAAGATCGAGGACGGGCGAGGCTTCAACACGACGTACACGTACGACGCTCATGGCCGGCGCAACGCGACGACGGATCCCTTGAATCACACGGCCCGGATCGATTACGATCCCGTGGGTCGGCCTATCAGCTCCAGCACCCCCCTGGGCTTCACCACACGGTCGGTCTATGACGCGAACGATTGGCTCGTCTCCGTTCGGGATCCGCTGAACCACACGACCCGTTTCGAATACAACGCCCGGGGAGAGCGAACTGCGATGGTGGACGCGAACGGAAACCGGACGCAGTTCGTGATGAACCTCACCTGGGGTCGTGTCGAGCGGATCATCGAGGCGACGGGCGATGATACCGAGCTCACGTACGACGTCTTGGGCCGGGTTGCACAGGTGAGAGACCCGAACGGGAAGCTCTGGACCTTCGAGTACGACGAGTTCGGTCGCATGACGAACGCGACCGATCCTCTGGGGCACACGACCCGAGCCACGTACGACCGGGCGGGCAACGCCATCATGCGGATCGACCGCAACGCGAAATACACGAACTACACGTATGACACGCTCAACCGCCTCACGGACATCTACTACGAGGACCACACCGAGTGGTACTTCCAATATGACAATGACGGGAATGTGGTCTCGGAACAATACCTGGGGCTGACCGGTCCGCCGATCTTCAGCAAGGCGACGGTCTTCGACTTCCTCGACCGGCCGGTCCGCGTTACATCCACATACGACTCCGGCGCCTTCTCCGAGATTGTCCAGTACACGTATGACGAAAGCGGGAATCGCAGGTCGGTGGTCTACCCGGACGGCTTCTCCGTCACCTACGATTGGGACGCGGACAACGTCCTTGCGAGCATCCAGATGTCTTCGGGCCAGAACTGGAACTTCACGAATGACCAGGATTACCGTCGAACGGCCCTGCTGTATCCGAACGGTCTCCAGACGAACTACACGTATGATGCGGCGAGCCGCCTCACCGGAATCCGGACCGTTGACACCTCGAACTGGTCAGTCATGGAGGAATACGCCTACACGTACGACGCCGTCGGGAATCGACAGACCCAAAACCAGGCGAACGGCACGGCCCTCGGCTACGTGTACAACGAGGACTCCAGCCTCAATGCGACGACGTACGAGGACGGTAGCACCTCCTTTTACGAGTACGACCAGAACGACAACCGGGCCTTCAAGAACGAGACGGACGGTCTGCAGACCACGTACACGTACAACGACGACTCCTCCCTGTCGAGCGAGGTCGTTCGATCCGAGTCCGGGACGGTCCTCGACGTCGCCTACAGCTACGATGGCAATGGCAATCTCGTGGGGAAAGTAGAGACCGTTCCCGGACGCGAGCCGATCCGCTATGGGTACGAGTACGACCAGGAGGACCGGCTCGCCAGGGNGAGCATCGACGGATCGGAGCAGGCGTCGTACGCCTATGCGGCCGACGGCTCGAGGATCCGGCGCACTCAAGGCGGCGTGGCGACGTACTTCCTCCAGGACTTCCGCGACGCCAACGGATTCAACGACGTCCTCGGGGAAGTGAATGCGACGGGCGGGCTGAAGGGCCGGTACGTGCACGGACCCGGGATCGATGAGCCGCTCGCAAAATTCGACAAGTCGGAAGTCCCCCAGGGGCAGTGGTACTACTACCACTCCGATGGGCGGGGCAGCGTCACGAAGGTGACGCGGCAGGACAAGAGCGTCGCGAACCGGTACGACTACGACGACTTCGGGAACTTCCGGTCCAAGTCGGAGGCCGTGCCGAACCCGTACGGGTTCACAGGGCGGGAGACGGACGTCCCCGGGCTGATTTACTACCGAGCGAGGTACTACGACTCGGAGACGGGTCGCTTCCTGACGCGGGACCCTGCGGGCATGACAGCTGGTCCTAACGTATACGCCTACACACGGAACAATCCTGTCACCCGCAACGACCCGAGCGGGCGAGGACATGTATACCGTGCAATCTACGCGTCCTGGCTCGTGGAGATAGGTGTGGATTGGGGCTGCTACGACATCTGCGTGCCGATTGCAGAGGTTGTATTGTTCCTGAGGTGCGGCTTTCCCGCCTACACGATTTGCGTGGCCCTTGGGATTGCGACGTACTCGGCTGGGTTCTTTGTTTGCATGGGCATAGTTATGTTCATTTGCGATCTTCCGACCTATCTTCTGCATACGTCAGGTTACCTTTGCGAGAGATATTGCATGATGTACAGGCTTGAGGGATACACAGTCGACTTCGGCCCCTACTTCGGTCGATATGTACCGTGACCGCAGGAAGCAGAGAGGAACCACGCACTGAAGCGGGCGCTGAGCTTGGCCCGTCGTTGGCGCTGGATTACCATCCGGTCAGAGAGGAGCTAGTGACCGGCGCCCCTCGGACGGGCATGTATTCTTCTCGTCCTGCTCATGGTTCTTTGGTCATCGTCGATGGCTTGGAGCAGGCCGTGGACGCCTGTGTTCCTGACCATTGGATCCAAGGTCCTGAGTCCCCTCTGCTCAGGCACGTTACTCGGATACGCTCACACGCCATAGAACTTCTCGAAATGCCAGACTCGTGCTCCTTGTCAAAGAAGACTGCGCATGACGTTTGCAGGTGTCCTCCTGACTGTCCCGCTCTTCCATCCGGCACTGCGCACACTCGCCCAGCTGAGCGGAGCACTCGCCGGGGAAGCGCTTGTTCGGCTCGTGACTGGACTTCGGCCCCATCCCGTTACTATCGCCCATGTTGTTCGCACGATTGCACGGCTGGACACTGCGAATCCGTGTCGACATGGCCCGATCTGCTTTGCGTCGTCGCTCTTGGTGCTTCTTGGTTCCTTTCGATGTAAGGCCCGCCATCGCAAGCCGAAATCCACCAGGTGGAGCAGGTGCGCCCGTGCCTCTCGAAGTCCCTGTGGTCGGCATCATCCGCCTGGGAATCAGGAACTGGAGCTTGACTTTCCAGTGAAAGTCTCCGCGTCATGGGGGCACTAGTGCTGGTCGGCCTCCCAACCGCCCCGTCGTGCGAGACCCATGTGTCGGGACGTTGACCACTCCATGCTCTGCGTGAGCAGATCGCTCAGGCTTGTTCCCCCGCGACACGGGCAAGCCACTTCAGGCTTCTGTTCAGGGCGCATCCCGTCGATTGCTGTGACCCTTGGCGAGAACTGGCTTAGCGAGCCGCTTTCCACTTTGATGCCTTTGGCGCATGACTGCGGATTCGGACCCTCCATAGAACTGGCGCATGTCCACCTCCAAGCGAAACGCCCCGCGGACGTCCTCTGGAGGCCTTCCTACCGATAGGTGCCATCAGTCCCCCTCGAGCTGCTGCCTGCAGGCCTCTGGCCATTTTCAGTTGCCTGGTTTCCGGTAATCTTGATACCGTCTACCGCCGCGACACCATCCGACATGCTTGTATCTTTGATGGTGCCATGCGGGGGATGCGTGTGAGACAAATGAGCTACGACCTACATTCGGTCGGGACTGCGATTGCAGTGCTTGGCGGCGGTTTCACCGCGGGCGCGGCTTGGGTGGTTCTGGATGCGGCCTTTGGCCTCGCCCGCGGGATCGAGCTTCAGATTGCGGTCGCGATCTTGTTTTCTGCAATTGGGATTCCCACTCTGGTTGCCGGCCTCGTTGTCCGCAGGATGTTTCCGGAATCGAGTCTTCGGGCGGACTAGATGTCAAGCAACAGCCTGGCGGCTGGCCGATGAATAGGGGCCGAGCTGACGCGAACCCGACCGTCCCGGAGGCAAGCCGTGAGGCTAACTCGGACCACAAACAGGGCGGCAACGCTCTACTAGAACGCCCCACCCGCAGTCGGAGCACGGTCGTGCGGGATTGCCCGATTGCCTGGTATTACGGTTCACCTTGAGCGTGCGCTTTCACACTCGGGATACTCCTGTCTGCTGCACGCGCATACGCTCGATGCACCGGCTCTTGCGATCAGGACCTGATTCGAGGAGAACTCGAATTCTCATGAGGCGCACTCGGGGCACAAGCCTGGGGTGTCGCCGTGTGGACAGTCACGTTTGTTTTCGAGGCCTGCAACGGACCCCTGCTGGCTCTTGTGAGGCTCACGTTCAACGCACATAACGCGAGCTTCCTCGTCCTGCTCTTGATCCAGAGACAAGCGAACAAATCTAGGTTCGAAGATTGGGACTGCCACATCTGGTTCACGCAGTTTAGTGGGTCTTCCAAACGCGGGCGTCTTGGAACACATTACCCAGGGATCGAGGTTTCCAACTACACGGGGAATGCTGGCAACAGGAGCTGAGGCTGTGAGAGGCTCGTGGCCTGATTCGTAGAAATGGAACACTCGCGTAGCGTCAACGATGTTTCCTGGGCCTTTTCTCTACGCCTTCAGCTTCACGTGCTCACGAACCGCCCCCGAGACCGGAAACCGTCGTGGAGCCCCTCCTGCCCAGGGTTGTGGAGCCGACCCAACAGAGGACGAGCCAGGAACCGGAATAGAGTTCCACTACCGGTGGGAAACACCGTTGGGGAAGTAGGCGGCGTGGCCAAGGAAACACGCCAGTCTAGTCGCCAGCACTCCAAGGACCTGACGAACCCACATCTTCATCATTGGAACCAACTCATCCAGTTGATCGGTGGTGATTCTCTTCCCGCCCGTTCCCCGACTGCCTCTCCCATCGAGAAACTCCTGGGGTCCCGGGGACGCCGCAACGGCGCTCAAGGAATGCTCGAGCTGGAGAGAACGAATGTCCCATCAGCCACCGCCGCTGCATTCCGAGAAGGCCGCTAATTGGACGTCCAGCCGAGAATCTCGGAATTCCTCCCGATGCGGCGTAGTGGCAGAGGCTATTCGGCACATCGAACCGGAGAACGCGCCTGTGTCCGGCTAAACGTCGTGCCACCCGGCTCAATTCCTGCCGCGACGCCGACAGCGCGCGCAGGTGCCCCGAATCAGAATCTGGACCTGATCGATTTCGCCTTTGATGGTCGCTCGGACGCGGTCCTCGAACTCCTCGAACTGCGGACCGTCGATGTCCGTGATCTCGCGGCACGACGTGCAGAGGAAATTGGCGTGGGGGTGCCGGTTCGCTTCGAAACGCTTGTCGTCGCCTGGCACGTTCAC
>C687J29651_10001381_pt1 | contig 10391 bp, 10 predicted proteins | sample RifCSP13_1_FD_29651 | JGI IMG/M metagenome (IMG submission 29651) | reverse complement strand
GGAATAAAGTTCATCATCTCGACCGATGCCCACCGCCACGAACACTTTGAAAATCTGCGGTTTGGAGTGGCAGTGGCGCGGCGAGGCTGGTGCGAGGCGGTGGATGTCGTCAACACTTCCGAAGCGGCTAGTTTTGTTAAAATGTTTAACACAAGGGGGTGATTTGATTGAACACTACTTATATTTTGATCGGACTGTTGGTTTTGATCGGAATCTACCTTTTTCTGCTTTACAACTCGCTGGTGCGGGTCAAAACCCGATTGCAGGAGGCTTGGAGTCACATCGATGTCCAACTCAAGCGGCGGATTGATCTGATTCCTAATCTGCTGGAGACCGTGAAGGGTTACGCCAAACACGAGAAGGGTATTTTTGAGAACGTCGCGAAAGCCCGTTCGGCGATGCTCGAGGCCAAAACCGTTAAGGATTCCGAATCGGCCGACAACATGTTGACGGGAGCGCTAAAAACACTTTTCGCCGTTGCGGAAAACTATCCTGAATTGAAGGCCTCCGACAACTTTAAGGATTTGCAGGGTGAGTTGGCCGACACCGAGAACAAGATTGCCTACGCACGGCAGTTCTACAACGGCAACGTTCGGGATTTCAACATCATGATCAAGTCCTTTCCGAACGTCCTGATCGCATCTGTGCTGGGTTTCACCGAGGCGGAGTTCTTTAAAGCCGAGGCCGGCGAAAGGGAAAAGCCCGAGGTCAAATTCTAATCCGTTAACGGATGTGATAACTTTTAAGAGATGGCCAAATCTCCAAGGTTGGACGGCCGTTTTCAGCGACCTAGCAATCTCGCCACGGCTCAATTGAATATTNATTACATTGCCCGTTTAGCTCGTCTCACCCTCACGCCCCAAGAAAAAAAGAGCTTCTCCCAGCAGCTCTCCGACGTTTTGGCGCAAATTGAGGAACTCAAAAAAGTGGATCTGGCCGGAGTTGCTCCCACCTTCCAGACCACCGGCGCCACCGATGTCCTGCGTCGGGATGAGGTTCAGAAAGAGCGGATTCTCACGTCCCAAGAGGCCCTGGCAAACACTAAGGAAAAGGCGCGGGGTCATTTCCGGGTCCCGAAGATGCTATGAGTGATATCACCGAACTTTCATTGGTCAAAATTGCCGAAGGAGTCCGAGAGGGGAATTTTTCCGCGGTCGAGGTTCTCCAGTCTTTTCTAAAGAAGATTGCCGAGAAGGAGGACGATCTCAACGCCTTTATCACCGTTAACTCCGCCGGCGCCCTCGCCCAAGCCAAGAAGATCAAAAAAGGTCAGAAGGGACGGCTCCTGGGTGTTCCCATTGCCCTCAAGGACAACATCTCCACCCAAGGTCTGCGGACCACTGCCGGGTCAAAGATCATCGAAGACTACATCCCGCCCTATAATGCGACGGTGGTCGCCAAACTTCTGATNGAGGGCGCCGTCATTCTGGGAAAAACCAACATGGACGAATTTGCGATGGGATCTTCGACCGAAAACTCGGCCTACGGCGTTACCCACAACCCTCACGACCTGACCCGCGTTCCGGGCGGGTCCTCAGGTGGTTCGGCGGCCGCGGTCTCGGCTCGGCTCGCTCCGGCCGCGCTGGGGACCGACACCGGAGGTTCCATCAAACAGCCGGCCGCTTTCTGCGGAGTGGTGGGCCTGCGCCCCACCTACGGAGCGGTCTCCCGCTACGGGGTGATTGCCCTGACTTCCTCCCTTGACCAGGTCGGTTCGCTGGCGAAGACGGTGGCGGATGTTCGCACCGTTTTTGAGGTCATTGCCGGCCGGGATCCGTACGACGCCACCAGCGTCGAAACGGTGAGCAAGGAACCCAAGGAATTGAAGAGTTTGAGAATCGGGATTCCCAAGGAATATTTTAGTGAAGGTCTTGATNCCGAGATCGCAGCACGGGTCAAAAAAGTGGGGGAGTTTCTGGAGAAGCAAGGGGCGACGGTGCAGGAAGTTTCTTTGCCTCACACCGGCTACGGTTTGGCGGTTTATTACATCATCACTCCTTCCGAAGCTTCCTCCAATCTGGCCCGTTTTGATGGGATCAGGTACGGCGTGCGGGTGGAGAATTCCTCCATTGAGGAGTTGGTAAGCCGGTCGCGGGGCAAGGGCTTTGGCTCCGAGCCGAAGCGCCGAATTATCCTCGGGACCTTTGCTCTTTCAAGCGGCTACGCCGATCAGTACTACCTCCGGGCGGTGAAGGTGCGCAGCCTTATTGCCCAGGATTTTGAGAGGGCCTTTGAAAAAGTGGATCTGCTGCTCACCCCCACGGCTCCTACAGTCGCTTTCAAGATTGGNGAGAAGAAGGATCCTCTCTCGATGTACCTTTCGGATATTTTTACGATTCCGGCCAATCTCGCGGGCCTGCCGGGGCTCTCGGTTCCGGCGGGGACGGTCAAGAATCTCCCGGTGGGAGTGCAGCTCCTTGGTCCCAAATTTTCCGAAAACATGCTGTTTGAGGTGGGAGAAGCGATTGAAAAAGAAAAATGGTTCTAGACTTCCTTTTTGGCAAAAAACCGGCTTTCGGGCGGGGGAGGACCGCGGTCGGATTTTTGAAGCCCTACGATAAGGAGAAAGTGGCTCAGGATTGGGAGCGGATTGCCCANCTGGCGGGGACCAATCGCCCCAGTGCCTACAAGGAAGCGGTTATTGTAGCCGACAAGTTGTTGGACTATGTTCTTACCCAAATATCTTCAGGTGAATCAATGGGAGAGCGGCTCAAAAATGCCGGTGAAGCTTTTCCCCGCGACATCTACCAGGGCGTCTGGGACGCCCACAAGATGCGGAATGCGCTGGTGCACGAACCCAATTTTGATTTAACCGTTCTGGTTGCCAAAGAGGTCCTAGAGAAGTTCAAGAAAGGCTTTGTGTCTCTAGGAGTTAGCCTATGAACTAATGATTAAATACGAACCGGTTATTGGATTAGAAGTACACGCCCAGGTCAAGACCGCGTCCAAGATGTTCTGCGGTTGCTCAGCCGATTCCTTTGGTCTTGAGCCTAACAGCAACACCTGCCCGGTTTGTCTGGCGTTGCCGGGGGCGCTGCCGGTGCCGAATGAGGTTGCGGTTAAAAAAACCGTCCAACTTGCCCAGGCCCTGGGTTGCCGTTTGGCGGAGTTTTCCCAGTTCGAGCGCAAGAACTATTTTTATCCCGATCTTCCCAAGGGTTTTCAGATCAGCCAATATGCTCACCCGGTAGGAGAGATGGGGGAGTTTGAAGGGATCACGGTTCGCCGGGTTCACCTGGAAGAGGACACCGGGAAACTCATCCACGAAGGAGGAGAATCGCTGGTGGATTTCAACCGCTCGGGAGTCCCGCTGATCGAGATTGTGACCGAGCCGGAGTTTTCCGATCCGACGGTTGTCACCAAATTCCTCAAAGAGCTCCGAAAGCACTTGGTTTTTATGGACATTTCCACCGCCGATATGGAGAAGGGATCGCTGCGGCTGGAGGCAAACATTTCTCTGCGGCGGATAGGGGAGAAGGGTCTACCGCCGTATAAGGTTGAGCTCAAAAACATCAATTCCTTTGCCTTTTTGGANAAAGCGCTGGGAGTGGAGATCAAGCGGCAGCAGGAACTTTTGGAAAAGGGGGAAGAGGTTGCTCAAGAAACTCGCGGCTACAATGAGAAGCAGGGCGTCACCGTTTCCCAGCGCCGCAAGGAAGAGGCTTTCGACTACCGCTATTTCCCCGAGCCCGATCTGCCTCCTCTGACGAAATCGGTCTTGATGGCGGGGGAGAAATCCGCCACTCCCCAAGAAAAAAGAGAGAGTTACCTGGCTCTGGGGGTTCCTTCCCAATACCTGGAAGTCCTGATTGAAGATCGGGAGCTATCGGCCCTCTTTGAATCTCTGCGGTCGGAGATTCCAACGGCGGAACTGGGTAACATTCTGGTCAACGAGAGGTTTGGTGATCCGTTGGAATTGGGTAAAGAGAAGATTCTTTCCCTCTATCGAGCAAAACACAAGATAGAAGTTCTCTCTGGGAAGGATCTCGCTTCCAGTACTGAGAAAATCTTGCTTGACAACCAGACCGCAGTTGCGGATTATGTTCAAGGAAAAGAAAACGCCCTGCAGTTTCTTTTGGGCCAGTTGATGAAGGAAACCGGCGGAAAAGTTGCGCCTAAAGAAGCGCTCGATCTCTTGAAAAAAGCAATCCATGCCCGAACTTCAGCTTGAGCAAAAAACTAATTATGAGCTGGTCGAGGAGCAATCCCGTTTGAATGAGATTGCGAAAGCGTTGGAAAGCGCCCCGATCGTTTCGCTCGATACCGAGGCCACTAGTTTGGACCCTCACGATGCCAAGCTTTTGCTTTTCCAGATTGCCACCCCCGGCGAGGCCTACCTGTTTGACGCGCGCCATCTCGATCTGCGTCCTTTTCAATCGATCCTTGGCAGCGAAAAAATTCTGAAGCTGGCCCAAAATGCCAAGTTCGATTACGGGATGTTGAAAGAGTTGGCAGGAGTGGAAATCGTCAACATCTTCGACACCATGCTTGCGGAAAGAATCCTGACCTGCGGGATGACAAAGCTGGGAGACCTTTCTCTGGCGGCGCTCTCGCGGAAATATCTGGGAATAGAACTGGCCAAAGAAGTCCGGGAGACCTTCTTCGGGGGACACCTGCGCGACTTCACCAAAAAGCAGCTGGACTACGCGGCGAAGGACGTTCTGGTTTTGTTTCCGATCTACGAAGCTCAGCGGGATCGTTTGCAGAAAGAACAGCTCGAGAAGATTGCCTCTCTGGAGTTTGAACTCGTTCCGGTGGTGTCCGAAATGGAACTCCGGGGTTTCTTGATCGATGTGGAAAAGTGGCGGCAAGTGATCGCCGATTATCGAAAGAAAGCTCAGGAGATCGACCGGAAAATGCAGGAAGAGCTGCGACCCTATTCTCGCTCTACCCAAAAAGATCTCTTTGGCAATCACGCCAATGTGGTNAACCTCAACTCGCCTTCCCAAATCATGGAAGCGTTTCGCCGGGTTGGTTTGGATCTTCCTTCGACCGGAGAGGAGATCCTGGCGCGCTACGACCATCCGCTGGCGAAGCTTCTTTTGGAGTACCGCGAGTCCGAAAAAATCATCAGCGCTTTTGGGGAAAATCTTCTGGAGAAAATCAATCCCAAAACCGGCCGCATCCATCCGGATTACATGCAGATCGGCGCCGACACCGGAAGATTTGCTTGTTCCAATCCCAACCTNCAACAGATNCCAACCGATTCAATGTTTCGAAGCTGTTTCATTGCTTCCCCCGNTCACAAGTTGGTTGTGGCGGATTATTCTCAGATCGAGTTGCGGATCATGGCCGAGCTGTCCGAGGACCCGGTTTTTATGAAGGCGTTCAAAGAGGATCAAGATTTGCACGCTCTAACCGCTTCGCAGATGTTTAACATCCCGATCGATCAGGTTTCCAAAGAAAAGCGCTTTCAGGCCAAATCAATCAACTTCGGGTTGATGTACGGGCGGGGAGCAAGATCGTTGGCGGTCCAGCTTGGGGTTTCGGAAGATGAGTCGCGAAGACTTCTGGACAAATATTTTAGGCAGTACCATCGGGTGAAAACATGGTTGGACAATATTTCACGAGATGCCATCCGTCGAGGTTACAGCACCACCTTGGGAGGTCGCAAGCGCTACTACGAGAAGGTGGCTTCGGATGACCCGAGCTACGACCGACAAGTCTCTTATATTGAGCGGCAGGGAAAAAATACCCCAATTCAAGGAACCTCGGCCGATATCACCAAAATGGCTTTGGTAAACCTCCGCCAAAGGATTCGGAAGGAGGGGTTAGCGGCGGTCCCGATCCACACNGTTCACGATGAAATTGTCGTCGAGGCTCCGGTTTCGGAAGCGGAGCAAACTGCTAAAATTGTCAAAGAAGAGATGGTCCGGGCCGGCGAAGCCCTCTTGAAGAAGGTTCCCGTTAAAGTCGATGTGGTGGTTTCGGACATCTGGGAACACTAATGACGCAGCGCCAGCGAGTAATTAGTGCNCCCGAGCGAAGCGAGGAAAGCACTGATGCGCTAGTTAGCAGATGTATATTGACATTGCTAAAAGGTAAATTAGACTTAATTTTGAGATGATTTGCGAAAACTGTGGAAAAAGGCAAGCGGTTTTTCAGACCCACCAGCTGATTGACGGCCAGGCGACTGTTATCTATCTCTGCGAGGTCTGCGCGGAGGAATTTCAAAGCGGCGGCCGCCGCACCTCCTTTTTGGACCAATACGGCCGGGACATCACCGAGCTGGCGCGGCAGGGCAAGTTGGACCCGGTGATCGGCCGAAAGGGCGAGATCGAGCGCGTCATCCACATCCTCTCTCGTCGCACCAAGAACAATCCCGTTTTGATCGGCGATCCGGGAGTAGGCAAAACCGCCATTGTCGAGGGTTTGGCTCAACGGATCATTGACGAATCCGTCCCCGAAGCTCTGCGAGGCAAGCGGATTGTCTCCGTAGATCTGGCGCTGATGTTGGCCGGAGCTTCTCATCGGGGAGAGTTCGAGGAGCGCTTGAAGAAAACTCTGGAAGAAGTAACCCGCGCGAAGGGTGAGATCATTCTCTTCATCGACGAGCTACACACGGTGGTGGGAGCGGGAGCGGCCCAGGGAGCAATTGATGCTTCCAACATGCTCAAGCCGGCTCTGGGGCGGGGAGAGTTGCAGTGCGTCGGCGCTACCACGCTGGACGAATACCGCCGCTACATCGAAAAAGATGGGGCGCTGGAACGGCGTTTCCAGCCGGTGATGGTGGTGGAACCGACCCGCGATGAATCGCTGGAGATTCTCAAGGGGTTGCGTCCGCGCTACGAAGAACACCACCGGGTTCGCGTTTCGGATGAGGCTTTGAAAGCCGCCGTCGAATTTTCCGACCGTTTCATTTCCGACCGATTTCTTCCCGACAAAGCGATCGATCTCGTGGATGAGGCCTGTGCCAAAAAGAGGTTGGAAGCGGTCATTCCGGCTTCCTCCGGGAGCATCTCCCAGGTCTCGCGGGAAATGGAACGCCTGCAGGAAAAACCCCGCAAAACGCTGGCGGAGATGGATCGAATTGAAGAACTTTCCCGTCTCTACTCCAAGAAGCTGGAGGAAATCGGCGGAACCCATCAGGTTGAAAATATTCCGGAAGTGGGGGAACAGGATATTGCCAAAGTTGTTGCCGCGATTACAAGGATTCCGGTGGAAGATATCTCCGAGGATGAACGCTCCCGCCTCACCAAATTGGAGAAACGGTTGCACGAGCGAATTGTCGGCCAAGATGAAGCGGTTTCGGTGGTTTCTTCCGCGATCCGCCGGTCGCGCGCCGGGTTGAAGGACCCGGACCGGCCGATCGGTTCTTTCATCTTCCTCGGTCCGACCGGGGTCGGCAAGACCGAACTGGCCAAGGCCCTGGCGGAGGCCCTCTGGGGCGACGAGAACTTGATGATCCGTTTGGATATGTCNGAGTATGGAGAACGGCATACGGTTTCCCGGCTGGTCGGTTCCCCTCCCGGTTATGTGGGTTACGAAGAGGGTGGTCAGTTGACCGAAGTGGTGCGGCGCAAGCCCTTCTCGGTGATTCTTTTCGACGAAATTGAAAAAGCACACCCGGATGTGTTCAACATTCTTCTGCAGATCCTGGAGGATGGGAGACTGACCGATGCCCACGGCAAGACCGTTGATTTCAAAAATACGGTCATCATCCTGACCGCTAATATCGGCACCAGCCTCATCTCCCAAGCTCGGGTGGGATTTGGCGGCGATAAAGAGAGCCGGCGCAGCTTTGAGGAAATCAAAGAGGAGCTGATGTCCCATCTCCAGAAAAGTTTTNGGCCGGAATTTCTCAACCGGATCGACGATGTGGTGGTTTTCCGTCCTCTCACCGAGTTGGATATTCGCAAGATCACCGACCTTTTGATTGAGAACAGCGGAAAGCTGATGGTTTCCCAGGGAATAAAAATGGAGGTTTCGGCGAAGGCTCGGAACTTCTTGGCGAAGAAGGGTTTTGACCCCGATTTTGGCGCTCGGCCCTTGCGCCGACTGATCCAGCGAGAGTTGGAGAACCCGATTTCTAACTCGATTGTTTCCGGTGAATACAAGGAAGGGCAAGTTGTGGCGGTGGATCTGGTGGGGGAGAAGCTCACCTTCCAACCCTTGAAAAAGCGTGTTATCCTCAAGGTCTGATGGATTCGACAAGCTCACCACAGGTATCTGAAGAAAAAACTCCCGAAATTCCGGAAATCCGGACCGGCGACACGGTCAAGGTTTCCTACAAGATCAAAGAGGAAGGCAAGGAGAGGATTCAGCCTTTCGAAGGAATTGTGATCGCTCGAAAGGGGGCGGGGAATTCGAAAACNATCACCGTCCGCAAGCTGGCTTCGTTGGGAATCGGGGTGGAGAGGATTTTCCCGATCTTTTCTCCGAATATCGGGAAAATTGAAGTCACCAAGCACGGCAAGTTCCGCCGCTCCAAGCTCTACTTTCTGCGGGAGCAGAAAACTAGGTTGGCGTAAGCCAGCCGTCCTTTCTGCGGGAGCAGAAAACTAGGTTGGCATAGCTAACCGTCCTACATCATAGTGAGGTTCGCCGATTTTTCATCTTGTGTGCGTAATAGTATACTATTCTAGACTTGATTTCCTGATTATACTGAGGGGGAATGGATATTGGTAGCTACGGCGAAAATCTAGCGCGGAAGTTTCTCGAGAAGAAGGGTTTTAAGCTGATCGAAAAGAATTTCAAGACTCCCCGGTGGGGCGAGATCGATCTGGTGATGCGGGACGGGGATACGCTGGTTTTTGTGGAGGTCAAAACCCGGAGTGGGTCGGCGGCGATGCTCTACGGAGGACCTTTGGGGTCCATTAACTACCATAAGATGAAGTCCATTCAGCGAGCCGCCCAGTTCTTCATTTCTTCAAAGAATCTTAATCAAGAAGCGGCGCGCCTTGATGCCGTTTCGATCATTGTTCCCGATACGGGAGAACCAGAGATCGAGCATTTCCCCAGTATCTCTAAACTCTGATCACCGTCTGCTAAAATTACCAAGTAGCGGCCTTTGATGCGATGCCAAGCGCGGGCCCGTAGCTTAGTGGTAAAGCAACGGCCTTTTAAGCCGTGTACCAGGGTTCGATTCCCTGCGGGCCTACCATCGTGGCCCTGTCGTCTACCGGTAGGACATTGGCTCTTCAAGCCAGTAAAACGGGTTCAATTCCCGTCGGGGCCACCAGCTTTCCTCCTGCAGTTGTTTAAATTTACCAAGATTAAAAAGAAAAACGCCCGGGCGAAAGTCGCCAAGGCGTTGAAAGTATTTGTCTCATCCCGTAGGAATGGAGTAGCTCTCCAGCTCGCTGAACAGAGAGCTCACGTAACCATCCTCGCCGGGTATGTCCGCATGTCCTTCGTCGTACACGAGACCCACGCCCTCGGCGAAACAAGACACTCCGGAGGTAACGTAGTTGGGCCTGACTTCTTGGGGGTAACTAAAAGAGACGCACAGTACGTCGAAGGTCCCCGCCGGCACTGTGATCTCCTGCCAGTCACTCACTTGGTAGTCGGTGAGTTGACCTTGCCCCGTCCATGATTGGTAGATGGAGTTTGGTGAGAGAACGTGTGGCAAGATGTAGGCGATACTTGGAAAGCTCCACACTTCTTCGTTGTTACACCATATCGGATATTCTTGATGCCAATTCTCAGGTCCGGCATCAACGCCAATTCTGGTGTACCCAATAATCATGGCTTGAGTATCTGAGAGTTCAACTACCTCCAATACCTCGCCACCAGATTCCCATCCCCGATCCACCCCTATTTCCCCACTTACGCTCCTAGTATAGATGCTCCTAGTGCGGTACTCCCAAATTGCCCCAAGACGAATGGGAAAGAAGGGGTGATCGATAGTGCAGGGTGCAGATGAGGGAAGTGGTTCGGCAGCCATCGGCAACGCCGTGGGTTCAGCACCCACTGACGCGATCTCCGTCGATTGCGCAACGGCTGGCTGCAACTGTCCTTGTTCCGAGGACACACCCGAGAATTCTTTCCGCGAGCAGAATCCCAGCAGGAGCAACAGGATCAGAACCAAGAGCGCCAGCAGAATCCAGCGCTTAGAGTCTTTCTTTTCTCTCTTCATCTCGCCCTCCTTCGGCGAAACAGGTTAGGAAAGTGCTTTCTAGCTCTAGATTATAGCCCATAATCTTGGAAGGGCAACAAAAGACATCTCTAAGCTTGTTCTACTAACCTTTGGTGGTCACTACCGAAGAAGCCGGATAATCGCTAACCTGTCCCAGAGCCGCCCAGCTCCTCAGGTCAAGGATAATTTGGTTCCAATGGCGAACTACCTGTGCCACCACCAAGCCAACTCCCTTCGATTTGACCTTTTCTCTCTCACTGCTATACTTATCCTATAATATCCGACAGTTCGTGGTTCAGAGAAGGAGGATGAG
>C687J29651_10001377_pt1 | contig 10398 bp, 8 predicted proteins | sample RifCSP13_1_FD_29651 | JGI IMG/M metagenome (IMG submission 29651) | reverse complement strand
TAAATATATATAACATATAAACTAGACTTTGATAAGCCACCCTTAGCCAGAAAATGGTTGTTTTCCCAAATACAAAGCCTATCTCCGACCATATATTAAGCCCTCATAACCTACCCTTTCAAGGGACAACAACCTCCATTCCTCTCTCCACAAAGGGTAGGAAATGGCTCTCGTTAAAGGTGAGTAGTACTGCGGCTTTCGCTTTAAAACACAAGCGGCGATGACGACGTCATAGATCCGTCCACCAGTGATGTCCTTATCCGGAGCCTGACGTAGGAGGGTGCGGATATGAGTTAAAGAATCATACATATTTAACTTTGATAACGTTATTTATTTTAAAGTTACCGGTTATGGTTTTTCGATTGTTGACCAAAAAAAGTTTTTCCTTTAAAATGTAAGCTAATAGATACAGATAGCATACAATGAAAAAACTTGTTGCTGACTCAAGCTCTATAATACTTTTGACAAAATGTTCACTCTTAGAAAAACTAACTCAAGTTGTAGAGCTCTATATACCTGAAACTGTTTTTGACGAATGCGCCAGTGAAAAACTCATAACAAAACACCCCGATGCAATTGCTATTCGAAGACTCGTAGAGGAGAATAAGATTCATGTAAAGACATCAAGTAGAGGAAATATAGAAAAGGGAGAAGATGAAGCTATATTGCTATATAATGAAATTAATGCCGATATACTCCTCTGTGATGATGGTAGAGCTATAAAGATATGCAAAGTTCTTAACATACCTTTTACTACCACTCCACGGGTGGTCATCGATCTTTATCAGAAGAGAATCATAGATATTGATTTTGCTAAAGAAGCGTTGAATAAGCTAGAGATTCTAGGAAGGTATTCGAAAGATATTATTTCAAGTGCTTTATTAGAATTAATTAAGAAAAGGAGGTGAAAGTATTGTTAATCCCAATAACGATAAGAATATCAAAGGAGATTCTGAACAAGATAAAGAGATTTTCTAGAGAGAAACAAATAGCTGAATCAGAGTACCTAAGAAGAATAATAGAAAAAGGTATTAAAGTTGAAAGAGAAGAGGAGATACTTGTAGCCTATCAAAAAGGAGAAATACATCTAAGTGAAGCTGCAAGAAAGCTTGATATGGATATATGGGATTTTTTTAGGCTTCTTTCAGAGAGAAATATGACCTTAAACGTTTCTCTCGAGGATTGGCTAAATTCGAATGAGATTTAAGGATTATATTCAGTATTTCGTTTTGGGTCTCTTCTGTCTTTATAAGAAAAAGTGAGAAAAAGGGGACGCGATCCCAATCACACACCGGTAACCCTAATGCGGCGGCATGGGGATCCACAACGGCGGCTTGCCCGACCACTTGTTCTGGCGCAAGATCTCAGCGTCGTCCGCGTGACGCGGCTTGAGGTAGACGTAATAGGCATCCGTCCGCTCAAACAAGTCGTCCTTGGGTTCGCTGCTCGTGCTGATGAGCAGGGCGTTCGACACGCGGACGTGCATGTACCCGGCGATCAGCTCTTCGAACTTCTTCAACTCCGGCTTGAACACGAATTCAAATCGGTGCTTGCCCGTCAGGTGGATCACCCGGTCCTCTTGCTGGTCGGCGGACCTTGACGGCACTTCCTCCCAGCCGCGCTCGACCTGGACGTAGACGCGCACCGACGGGGTCAGGATGAACAGATCACGTTCCGGGTCTGTGTTTTGCAGGTAAAGCGTCAGCAAGTAGGACCAATCTGGACCGTAGGCCAAGTTCTCGATGTCCGCCCGCAGCTGCTTCAGGGCCGCCTCTTCCAGCTTCTTCCGGGCTGTCTGCTTTTCGACGAGGGAGCGGTGCTGGAAAGAAGCGACCCCGTAGTTGAGGGCGAGGATGCTGAGCACGACCAGCGCCGCCCAGGCGGCGAAGCTGGACAGGAACCTTCCGAGTCCGGTGCCGAGGAGGGGAATTGGCTCGGCGGAAGTCAGAGATGACCTGGCGACGGGGTTATGGGGTGACGAGGTGACAAAACGGGTTGAGTCTGGCTGGTCGCTTTCTTCCTTCTGCTTTCTGTTTTCTTCCCCGACCCCCAACCTCCGACCTCCGACCCCTGCAATGCGGCCATGCCGGAGGCGAATAACACGGTCGGCTTGCCGGACAATGTCGGCGTTGTGCGTGACCACGAGGAGCGTCGTCTGATGCCGGCGGTGGAGATCCAATAACAAGTCAAAGATCTCGACCTCGGTGTCCTCGTCCAGATCGCTGGTCGGTTCGTCCGCCAGGATCAGCGGCGGCCGGTTGATGAGGGCCCGCGCCAGAGCAACCCGCCTTTGTTCACCCCCGGAGAGTTCGCGGGGATAGGCGCCCCGGTGGTCGTGCAGCCCCACCTGGCGTAGCAATTCTTCCGCACGGGCGTAGGCCGAAACGAAGTCGGTGGCGCTGGCGACCAGGGCTGGCAGGGCGACGTTATCGACAGCGCGGAGTGTCGGTAAGAGGCTGGCGAATTGAAAGACGAAACCGATGCGCCGGTTGCGGAACTCGGCCAGGGCGTCTGCTGAGAGGCACCAGACCTCAACGCCGTCGAGGACCACCGTGCCTTGGCTGGGACGACAGAGGCCACCCAGCATGGCGAGAAGGGTGGACTTGCCAGAACCCGAACGCCCGCAGACGGCCAGGAACTCTCCCGGCTCGACCCGCAAGCTGAGATCAACGACCGCCGGGACCGAGCGTCGGCCTGTGGTGTAGACCTTGTGGAGGCCGCGCGCTTCGAGCATCAGTGTCCCTCCGTGCGAACCAACTCGTAAGGCTCCTGGCGACTGGCCCGCCAGGCGGGAACTAGAGCGCCCAGCAGACCGACACACGAGGCGAGCACAACGCCACCCAGGGCATACAGCCCGATCACGGCCGGCGCGGGGCGGACCAACGGCACGTTAACGCTCTCCAGGTAAAAGCCGAGCGAGCGCTGGAACAACAGCAACAGGCTTCCGCCCAGGACGATGCCGCAGACGCCGCCCAAGATGGTCGTGAGCATCGCCTCGGTGAGGATGAAACGCACTATCTGACTGCGGCGCGTGCCGATCGCCAGCAGCAATCCCAGCTCACGCCGGCGCTCGGCGAGCAGGGCGGAATACAGTGCACCCACCATGAGCACGGCGGCTAGGAGCATGAGCAGGGTCAGGGCAACCGCGCCACTCAGGACGGCGGTCAGCCCCTGCCGGACCGAGGTGTATAGGGAGGTGCTGGTTACGACTTTCACCCCCGGCATCCGAGCCAGGGCGAAGCGAACCTGCTCAGGCGTCGCCCCGACCTCCAAGCGAACGAGCAAGGCTGAGACCTTGCCGGCATCATCGGTATCGAGTCCCGCCGTGGCGCCTGGTGACTGTCGGTTGGCCTCGGCCAGGGCCGCCGCGGTTTCGAATGTGACGAAGAAGGCGCGGTCGAACGGTCCCACGCCCGTGAGGACCAGGCGCCCGTAGACGGTCAATGTCTGATCGGTAAGCTGCGTCGTGGTGCCAACGGCCTCCTCACGCCGGCCCCCGACGATGACATCGCCCCGTTGCAACTGCCGGTGCAGCTTCTCTTTCAGCCAGGGCAGCACGGTGAAGTCACGCTGCGGGTCGAAGGCGATCAGGTCGGCGTCATGGGCATGCGAGTCGGTGACGAGCTTAATCGGGAAATAGCGCTGGGGGGCAACGACCTCGACCCCCGGTAAGCGGGCCACCTCGTCGGCGACGCGCGCGTCCAGCGTGTAGGGCGTCGGCTCCACCGTGAGCAGGGCGGGCGTCAAGTTAACCAGCGTGTCGCGCGGCACGATCAACAGATCCGCTCCCATGCGGGAGAAGCCGAGCACCATACTGTCCTGGATGACCCGCTTCACGACGAGGGTCGTGAACACCGCGCCGACACTGGCTGCCACCGTGAGGGCGAGCAGGAATGCCCGCGCCGGCCGGCGGCCGAGGTTCTGAACGGCGAGACGGAGGAAGAGCATAGCACTTTCCATGACGAAATTCGTGGTAGAGCTGTTTAGCCGCTTGTCCGAGGCGAGGGGCTAAACAGGGACAATAGGGCAAGCGCTACAGCGTCGTGCACCGACTGTTCTTCAGGTGTTCCACCTTGGACGGGACGATCACGCAGTCGTGGTGCCCGCCGAAGTTGGGCTGGTAGCCCACCGGCTCGAGCGTGTCCTGGGTGAAGATGAACAGCCCGCTGGACAGCCGCTGGAAGCCGCTGAAGATCTGCAGCACATACTTGCCGTCGTAGGTCACCGACATCGTCTGGCAGTCCGGCCCGATGTTCTCGAACTTCTTGATGATCTTCCACGTCTTCGTATCGACCACCACCACCGAGCTGTTGGCCGGCTTGGGGTACAGGACCGAGACAAACATCTTGCTCTGGTCTATCGAGAAGCACAGGTGGAACGGCGAGGGGTATTGACCGACCCACTTCTCATCCTTGACGTAGGTGATCTTCTTCCACTTGCGCGGGTCCGGGTCGGACGTGTCGAAGACGGGCATGTTGTTCTGCCGGAGGTTGTTCATCATCGTGAAGACCTTGCCGTCCGGCGAGAAGCCCGCTTCGTGGGCGGGGCACTTGACGTCTTCGAACTGGACCTCCCACACATCGGGGCCGGAGGCGATCTTCTTCAGCGGCAGGTTGCCGGGCGAGCCTTCCGGCGTGTGCAGGCAGGTCACCGGCTCCCAACTCTGGCGGTCCATGATCAGGGCGGCCGCGGGCATGCGCAGGATCAGAGCCGAATAGCGGTTGCCCGGGTGGTGGACAACGGCGTCCAGGCCGGTCAGCGTCTGCGGCGAGGCACCCGGGATCTGGCCGCGCTCCACCAGCAGCTCGGCCATCGGTACCATTTCCCAGTTAATCTTGTTGCCTTTGACTCCCTCGTATTCGTACTCGCTGGTCTCCTTGGGCTCCGTCAGCCGCGTCAGGCGCAGGGTGCCGCCGTCGATCCAGCCGCGCTCAAGAGACGTCTTGTTCTTGGGCACCCAGTCGCCGCGGAACGCCATCAGCACCTTGGTCTTCTCGTTCCCCCGCGCGCGGTTGAAGAACGCGCAGATGTCCTTCTGGCCGTCCGCGCCGGCGAAGCCGTTGGCGTCCGGGTAGATGGTGGTGTGAACGCCCAGGCCGATGCCGGTGCTGTCCGCGATGTCTTCCAACAGCTCCATCTGCTGGCCGTCATAGCGGACGCGGTAGATGTGGTTGCCCTCGCCGGTCCGCTCCAGCAGCCCCATCTGCTTGATGCGGGTCGGAATACCGTAGATCAGCACATTCTCGCCGCCCTGAGTGGAGTTGACGAACTCGAACCCCTTGTACGGGTCGTCCGACGGGTACGCGGCTAAGTGATGCGAGATGGGGCAGGTGTCGCCGTAGTTCCAGTAGGAGATCCAGGCGAGCGTCTTGCAGGTGGCCATATCGACGGCGTGGGTCCCGCCGCCGAGCTTCTGCGGGCTCAGGTAGATCCAATTGCCGAGTGTCTGGCACGCTTCGTGGAACTTGCCCGCATCGACGACCCGGCCGGGCAACTGGGCCAACGTCGGCAAGGCGCCGAACCACTCCAGGCCCTTGTACACCGCCGCCCCAGCCACCCCTGCGGCCGTGAGCTTCAGCATTCCCCTGCGGTTGATGAGACGTGACATGTTACTCTCCCTTATAAGGGGTAGTATGCGGAAATCCTTGCGACTTTTCCATTTGTTTGGAAGTATACTTAAGGTGTCTCTCTAATTCAATATATATTTTTGGGGTGTTTCTGGATAGTGGAAATAGATGGGTTTAATTTACTTCTGTTTGCCTCTTTTTCTAATCTCCCATACCTTCATATCATCATCTCAAAACCTTTGCTCTTTTCATGGGTCACCGTACATGTGGTAGACCCTGAGTTCCCAAAATCCTGGTGCATCTTCAAGCATAAATTCTGAGNAATGACCCGCCCCAGTTACAACAGTAACTTCATCCTTCATCTATGCTTTCCTATAAAGCTTAGAAANTCGATCCTTGTCCTTTCGTCATCTTTAAAAACTCCATGCATTGCACTTGTAAGCATCTTGGCCTTTGATTTCTTAATACCCCTCATCGCTAGGCAAAGATGATAGGCTTCAACAACAACCACAACCCCTTCTGGCTTAAGAACCTTATCAAGAAAATCTGCAATCTCTACCGTCATTTTTTCTTGAATCTGAAGCTTACGGGAGAACACCTCCACGATTCTTGGGATTTTGCTGAGCCCAATTATCTTTCCGTTTGGGACGTAGGCAACATGGCATGTGCCAAAAAAGGGGAGCAGATGATGCTCGCATAGGCTGTAAAACTCAATATCCTTTACAATCACCATCTCATCATATTTTATATCGAATATCGCACCGTTAATTATCTCCTGAGGGGATACCCTGTAACCAATAGTTAGTTCTTTATACATCCTAGAGATTCGATCAGGAGTGCCCTTAAGCCCCTGACGCTCAGGGTCTTCTCCAATCTCAAGAAGTATTTCCCTTATAGCTTTTTCAATACTCATATTGCTACATTTCCTCCTCGGCGACTATTTAGCCAAAGAGGACACAGAGAAAAGATTTAAAAAAAATGAATTTTGTTTTTCCTATCCCTGTGTACTCTGTGCTCTCTGTGGCTAATGTTTTACTCATTAGCTGAATAATTATCCTCCTCTAAATACTCGAAATAGTTATCCTGCGTCTCCCAGAGCTTTATATGAATGGGTGTGCCTTTCTTCATCTTAGGCTGAAGCCTCATCCAGATGTACTTTGCTATGTTCTCCCCAGAGGGAACAAATTCTCTGAAGTGAGGAACCTCAATATCTAGCCTTGTGTGGTCAAGTTCCTCTATAATATCCTTCATCATTTCGTCTAACTCATTGAGATTTATTACCATTCCAGTTTCAGGGTCAATATTTCCCGTTACCTTAATCTCGATATGGTAGTCGTGCCCATGTCCTTTGGGATTGTTACATTTTCCAAAGACTCGCCGGTTTTCCTCATCCGAATACCTTGTCGCATGAAGTCTGTGGGCAGCAGAAAAATGGTAAATCTTCGTCAAAGCGCATATCTCCCTTCTCATCATTCCCTCCGATAGTCCACAAATAAATCAGGTGTTTCGTAAAGTCTNATCCTATAGAGCTTGCAGTCTGTAGTTTCTTTAAGCTTTTTTTCTATCAAATCCCATAAAACTCGTGCGATATTTTCNGTNGTAGGGATTAAATCCTTAAAGTAGGGATTATCCTCATTTAAAAACTTGTGATCAAAATCCTTTAGAACCTCACTTATAAGAGGTTTCAAATCATATATGTTTATAATCATACCTGTATCAGGATCAACCGTTCCATCAACGGTAACCTCAAGGACATAATTATGCCCATGACCATATGGGCTTATGCACTTGCCAAATACAGCCTTATTCGCCTCTTCATTCCATTTGGGATTCCAATACCGATGAGATGCAGAAAATTCTACCCTTTTTGTCAGAAGGGTTTTATAACCCATATATTTCTCCTTTTTTTCCCTTGAGCCTATGCAGCGATCAAAAAATACTAACTTTAACTAACAAATTCTCTTTTCTTTCCGCTTTTTTCCAGAATAGCGACACTACTTTCCTATCCTAGATAATAGCTTATTATATTATCATAGGTAGATAAATGTGACCAATCTATATTGACTTTTCTTAGAATACAAACTTGGTCAGTAGAAAGGTCAATTTTTTTGGCACAATTTTAAGCACAAGCTATTATATAAATATCAAACTACCTTAAATGACGCCAGGACGAATGAAGCTCCCTGCGGCAAGCCGAAGGGCATCAACATAGAAAAGATAGTCTCTTCGGTGACTGTAATGACAACACGGAAGTGTCATTGCGAGGAACCCTGAGCGAAGTCGAAGGGGACGAAGCAATCTTAATTAGATTCCTCGCTTCGCTCGGAATGACAGAATGAGAGATTGCTTCACGGAGCCTACACTGAACGAAGTGAATGTGTTCGCAATGACAGTGGAAACCCTGTAGCAGCTACAGGAAATTCTCAAGTTAATGTCACATATGTTTAAATCTAGAAAAGTACCCCCCATTTTTATATATAAATTTTATTATCTACTTTTTGTAAGGTTTCCTATTTCTTAAACTCTGCGGTACTATTTTATTCGATGAAAACTAGCTCTGAAGAGATTCTTGAAAAATTTCTAAGGNATCTAGAAAAAGAACGAAAAAGGGTTTGGATTTCAAANGGCATCGTAGAATTTGCCTTTGTCTCATTTGCCTCTTTAGGACTTGCTTCGCTATTAGCCCATATCTATTCAAATANTATTTATTTTTCAGTNCTCAAGGTTTTCATCATCCTGGCTCTATGCTATGGGTTTGTGAAGTTTATCGTTTCTCCGATATTAAAAAGNGAAGAGAAAGCCAAGCTCGCTATAGAACTTGAGAAAATATCCCCTGGTCTCGGAGAGGATACTCTAAACGCATTACTCCTATTATCAGATTTAACCACGAATGATAAAGAACTAGGTGTATCAAAATTTCTCACAGAAGCCCATGTTAACGAAGTTACCTCCAAACTCGAATCAATAGATTTATCCCCTGCTATACCCAGTGAGAAAATAAAAACCTACTGGAGGCCCCTTGCCGCTATCCTTGCTTTATCTACAACTATGTTGATACTCGCACCAAAAGGGTTTCAGAGCTTATTATTCAGCGCCAATGTCCTACCACCCTCAGAGCCAAATCTCCTCGAGCTTGCAGATATTGAAGTCGAGTATACATACCCAGCTTATACAAAACTATCCTCCCAAGTCGTGAAGGGAAGTACAGGAGATGTAAAGGCTATAAAAGGAACTCATGTGACCTTTAAGGCAATCCCGATTAAAAAATTGGTTAAGGGAGAGCTTGTCATCGAAAATGGCCTTGTGACTTCTGTCAGTTCAGACAGAGAAAGAATCAATGGTGAGTTTACAATTCTTTCAAATGGAAGTTTTTTTATCCAAGACAAGAATGGGGAACAGAGATCAAGGATCTTTAAAATTACTGCTGAAAATGATAAAAATCCGAAAGTCTCTATTGACTCTCCAAGTGATAAGGTCATAGAGATTGAGGATGAAGAAAATCTAGATATTTTGTATAAGGCCGATGACGATTTCGGACTTAAGAAACTACTCTTAACATTTAAAACAAAGAGGGGCGAGTCAAGTAGGTCCATTGGGCAAATAAAAGAAGAACCAAAATCCCTAGAAGGCAAATTCACATGGGATTTTAGCGGGGTTGAATCAGAACCTGAAGAGATTATAGAGGCTATGATCCAGGCTTACGACAATGACACAGTCTCAGGACCTAAGGTCGGTGTTTCAAACGTAATAAAAGTAAAGCTAAATGATCCAAGGAAAAGGCACAAGAATATACTAGTATCGGTAGAGAATTTGCTTGATCAGTTCTTAGATACCCTTGCAGATGAGATTGAGAACCGCCCTTGGGATAATAAAAATATAAACAGAACAAAAGTCATTCAGGATGGAATATCTAGCAAGATCGAAAAGGTCATTGATACTTTAAACGAAATACTAGAAAGGATTAAAGATGACGACTTTTCGAATTATACATACTTCTTGGGGCTTTCAAATATGAAAATANGAACAGAGGATTTACTCAATGAACGACGTGATTTGCTCACATCATTGTCGTTAAGTGACATTTCCCGACTGACGGGCTTAATAACAAAAGAAATTANCGAATTCGAAGATAACATCCTGTTTCTCGATTCCTTACTCAAGGGAGATAAACTAAGGGATTCGCTTCTTTANGGAAGNGAAACACTTAGTAAATATAANGAGCTTTCAGAACTTNTTAANAATCTTAAACAGAATGAGAATGAAGAAACCAGAAAAGAAGTAGAAAAAAAGATAGAAGAGATACGNGGTCTAATATCACAGTTGACTAAAACGCTTGGTTCAATCAATTTNGATATTCCCGATGGATATCTCAATCCCGATGCGTTTAATTCCTTGGATTTAGAAGGAAAACTAGATGAGATTATGAACCTTATTAAGGAGGGTCAGATAGATAAAGCCCTGGAGATGCTTGCTAGCTTAGGAGAAAACCTTCAAGAGATGGTAGCTTCTCTTGAAAGCGGGTTTCAGTCATATAGCTCTGCTTCACTTTCAAAAGAGATGACGGAGCTAAATAATATTATTTCAAATATAGAGGGCTTAGAAGAGGGTGAAAAATCGCTAAAAGAAAAAACAGAAAAACTTAAAAGCTCTCTTCTAAAAGACCCATCTAGTAAGGGAAACCTAAATAAATTTGTAGAGAGAGAAAAGAAGAAAATAGAAATGCTAAAAAATCTTCTCATGGAAACTCGCTCTAAGCTCTTTCCCAATTTTGAAAAGAACGAACTTGTAGAAGGCTCCATATTAGTTGACAGAATCCTTTATGAAATCGATG
>C687J29651_10001370_pt1 | contig 10414 bp, 8 predicted proteins | sample RifCSP13_1_FD_29651 | JGI IMG/M metagenome (IMG submission 29651) | reverse complement strand
CCCCGCCGCCCGCCTCTCCTGCATCAGCTGCCACGACCCGCACGGCAAGTACCGGCGGCTTGCGGACGGGTCCATCGGGAAAACCGGAATCCCGATCCAGGCATCGGGGTCGTACAGCACCAGCCCGGACCCGTCGGGGGACCGGGCCGTGGGGGTTTACCGTCTTCTCGGGGGGAAAGGGTACGTATCTTCCCTGTTTGATGGGGCGCCCTTCACCGCGGACCCGCCCGCCGCGGTGTCACCGGAAAATTACAACCTGCCGGAAGACCGCGGCGACACGCGGGTGACGTACGGAAAAGGGATGTCCGAATGGTGCGCCAACTGCCATCCCGCACAACTCGGGGGAGCCGGGGGGGGGAAGGCGCNCCCTGCCGGAAACGACATCAAATTCAGCTCGGCCGTCGCCGCCAATTACAATTCGTACGTCGCGTCCGGGAACCTGACCGGGAACTCCTCCACATCGTACAACTCGATGGTTCCCTTCGAGGTGGGCACGGCGGACTACACCCTGCTGAAGGGGACGGCGACCACGGGCGGGCAAACGGCGGGACCCGGCGCCTCCTCGAACGTGATGTGCCTTTCCTGCCACCGCGCCCACGCCTCGGGGTGGGATTCCGCGGCGCGCTGGAATCTGAATACCGAGTTCCTGCTGTTCAACGGGAATTATCCGGGCATCGAGGAAATCGACGTCCCGTCGCGGATCTCCCAGGGGCGCACACGCGCCGAGACTCTGAGGGCGTATTACGAAAGGCCTGCGACCCGGTTCGCCACCTACCAGAGGTCGCTCTGCAACAAGTGCCACGCGAAGGATTGACGCCCGGACATGGGAATTTGCCCACCTCCGTTGGGGAATTGCCTCAAATTCCAAATCCAGGAAAAACTATCAATACAACATAATTCATACAAGATACTGACAACAAAGGAAATTCCTCCAATTACCACTCGGTCATAAAATGGTATTTAATTTGCTTCCATTACGAACGTGCACCCCGAACCTCTTAAGAAAATCCTTGTCGTCGACGACGACAAGTTGACCTGCTGGGCCTTGGAGAAAGAATTCACGTCCCTCAAATTCTCCACGCGCGTTGTTGAAAACGGCACGGACGCGCTCGCGGAGCTCCAAAAACTGCCGTACGACATCGTCTTCCTCGACATCCACCTGCCGGACACGAACGGCCTCGACCTCCTCCGGGAGGTCCGCGAGATTTCGCCGGAGACAAAGGTCGTCATCATGAGCGCCGATGCCAGTGAGCCGAACCGGCAGCGCGCGTTCCGCGGAGGGAACGCTGCAATTCCTCGAAAAGCCGCTCGATCTCTCGGAAATCCACGGCATTCTGAAAAGCACCCTGGGAGCACACGGGCATAAGAGGAAACACCCGCGGCACATCTGCCGCACGCCGCTTCGCATCTCGATCGTGGAACCCGCGCCGGAGGAAGCCCAGTACGACCTTCACAATCTGGGCGGCCTGATGGCGGAATTCGGTCCCGGGGGATTCAGGCTTCGCACGGAATATCCTCTGCGGGTCGGGCAGCATATCCGCGCCCGGACCGTCTCGGAAAACGATATCTACCGGAGCTTCGCCCCCCCCGAATCGTGCGCCGAGGTCGTGTGGGTCGATCCGGTGCAGGATGGCGTCGTGGCCGGTCTGAAATTCGTAAACTGAACTACTCCAGCCCGAACTTCTTCACCTGGTACCGCAGGGAGTCGTAGGTGATCCCCAGGAGCTTCGCGGCCTGCGTCTTGTTCTGCCCGGCCTTCTCCAACGCCTGGACGATCAGGTTCTTCTCCACCTCCTCCAGCGACAGCCCCGTGTCGGGGATCGTCAGCCCTGGGCCCGGCTTCGCCGCGGCCCGCTCCTTGAGGTGCAGGATTTCCGCGGGCAAGTGCTCCGGCCGGACGATCTCGTCGTTTTCCAGGACGACGATCCGCTCGATGACGTTCCGGAGCTCCCGGATGTTTCCCGGCCAACGATAGGCGACCAGCAGCTCCTCCGCCTCGGGGGAGATCTCCTTGAGCGACATCTTCTTGTNCCTCCGAATAATCCTGGAGAAAGTGGCGGGCCAGCAATGGAATGTCGCCCTTGTGCTCCCGCAGCGGCGGGAGGTGGAGGGAAAAGGCGTTCAGCCGGTAGTACAGGTCCACGCGGAACTCCCCCTTCTCCACCGCCTCCTCGAGGTTCCGGTTCGTCGTGGCGATCACCGTGGCATTGATCGGGAGATCCTGCCGTCCGCCGATCCGCCGGACCTTCCGTTCCTCGATCACCCGGAGGAGCTTCGCCTGAAGGTCGAGCCGCATCTCCCCGATCTCGTCGAGGAGAATCGAGCCGCCGTGGGCCGCCTCGAAGATCCCCTTCTTCTCGACCTTGGCGTCCGTGAACGCCCCTTTCTCGTGCCCGAAGAGCTCGCTTTCGATCAACTGCTCCGGCAGGGCGGCGCAGTTGATCCCGAGGAACGGGGCGAACGCGCCGGATTCGGGCGGGTGCATCCGCTGGTGAATGTGCCGGGCGAAGACCTCCTTCCCCGTGCCGCTCTCGCCCGTGATGAGGATCATCGGGACTCCGGCGGCGGCGAACTTTCCGCACTTCTCCTTCAGCTTGTAGATCTCGTTCGTCTTCCCGATGATCTCCTGCCGGGTCAGGTCGGAGCTGATCTTCCGAAGGTATTCGACCTCGTGCTTCAGGTGCCCCCTCTCGGTGATCCGCCCGACGACGATCTTCACCTCGTCCAGGTTGAACGGCTTCGTCAGGTAGTCCGCGGCGCCGACCTTCATCGCCTTGACGGCGGTCTCCGCCGTGTCGTCCGAGGTCAGCATGACCACCTGGGTCGGGATCCCCTGCCCGACGATCTCCCCGAGGAGGTCGATGCCGTCCCGCCCCGGGAGCTTGATGTCCAGCAACATGACGTCGGGGGAAAATTCCCGGATCCGGTCGAGGACGCCTTCGGGGTCCCTCTCCGCGCGGACGTCGTACCCGTCCCCTTTCAGCGCCCGCTCGAGCATGGAAACGATCAGCTCGTCGTCGTCCAGCAGGAAGACCTTTCCCTTGGTCCTCATACGGCCGCCCCTTCCGCCTTTACGGGGAGCAGGATGTTGAACACCACTCCGCCGCCGGGCCGGTTCGCGACGGCGATCGAACCTTCGTGCTGCTCGATCATCTGCCGGGAGATCGCCAGGCCCAGCCCGGTCCCCTTCGCCTTTGTCGTGAAGAACGGCTGGAAAACCTTGTTGACGAGGTCTTCGCGGATCCCGGTCCCGGTGTCGGAAACCTCGATCCGGATCTTCTTTCCGTCCTCTTCCAGGCAGGTCCGGACGCCCAGCTCGCCCCCGCGGGGCATCGCGTGGAGCGCGTTGAGGAACAGGTTCAGGAAGACCCGCTGCAGCTGGGTGGGATCCGCCAGCGTCGGGGGAAGTTCGCCGAACTCCTTCTCGATCGCGATCTTCCCGGCTCCGCCGGCCCCGACGGCCTGGTGCTTCAGGTGGAAGGTGAGGGTCGTGTTCAGCATCTGGTTCACGTTGACCAGTTCCAGCCGCGGCTTCTGGGGCTTGGCGAAGTTGAGGAAGCTCCTCATCAATCCTTCCAGTTGGGTGATCTCNGCGACCACCTTCTGGAGCACCGCCTTGTCCTCGGGGGAGATGTACGCCTCTTCGGAGAGGACGCTCATCGCGACCTTGATCCCGGCCATGGGGTTCTTGATCTCGTGGGCCAGGCCCGCCGCCAGCTCCCCGACCACCACCATCTGCTCCGTCCGCTGCATCTTATGCATCTGTTCCTTCAACGATCCCGCCATCTCGTTGAGGGAGGCGGCGACCTCGCCGAATTCATCGGTAAGCCCCGCGACCCGGTGGTCCAGGTCGCCGCCCTTCAGTTTCCGCGTGGACTCGACCAGGACCTTCACGGGGCGGGTCAGCCCCAGGATGAAGACGAACCCAAGCGCGGCCGACGCCAACGGCCCGATCGCCACGAGCCCGTACAGGATGTACTTGGTGCGCTCGATCCGGTTCATCGCCTTTTGCGTGTTCTCCCCGAGCCGGGAGGTCGTGAGGGCGATCATGTCCTGGACCTGCCCGATCAGCGCCTCTCCGATCCGGAAGGCGGAGTCCTCCTCCGCGGCGCGCCGGGTGGCGTTCGCCCGGACGGTCAGCACCCTGCTCAAGGATTCCTTGTACGATTCCGTCTGCTTCTTCAGCGCGATCAGCCGTTCCGTTCCGCGCGGAGAGTGGTGGCAGTCGAAGCAGGTGTCGATGATCCTCCCCATGTTCATGACGTTTTTTACGACGGTATCGAAGCTCCTCGAATACGGGGTGTCCATGAGGGTGAGGTCCGACTGCACCTTCTTGATCTGCAGCAGGTAATGCTCCCGCAGGATCTCCACCTGGTGGAGCGTGATCAGCTTGTCCAGCTCGGTGGTGGCGGTTCGGATCGTGCGGATGACGTACACGCCGGCCAGGGAAAAGACGACGGAGTAGATGGCCAGCCCGAGGACGATCTTTCGTTTCATCAGTCGTTCTTGTAGTCGTAGGTGGCCAGGTTCAGGCGGTTGTGTTCCGCGTACTTCACGACGACGGCGTAATCCGCGTCCGTGGTCTCGATGAACCGGAGCGCGCCGAACCGCTCCAGCACCGGTTTCCCGTCCGGGTCCATGTGCATGTTGAGGAGAGCCTCTTTCAGACGGCTGCGCATCGGCGCATCGAGGTCTTTCCGCAGCGCGAGGGCGTTCTCCGGCACGTCGGGGGACCGCGCAAGGACGACCAGGTCCTTGCGGATGCGGGGGTCCTCCTTCGCCAGCCGGTGGAACACCGTGTTCTTCGCGGCCCCGATATCGGCCTTCCTGTTGAGCACATCGTAGACGGCATCCTCGTGCGTCCCGGTGAAATACGCCTCCTTCAGGTATCCCTTGTAGTCCTGGATCCCGTGGTCACGGAAATATTCCAGCGGGAGAAGGTAGCCGGCCGTGGTCGCCTTGTCCACGAAGGCGAACCGCTTCCCCTTCATGTCCCCGGCGGTCCGGATTCCCCGGTCCTTCCGGACGAAGATCAGGCCGTGGTAGGTGGAGGTGTTGTCGAGCGCCACCGGCCGCGCGAGGACCTCCACCCCGACCTTCGCGTGCGCCAGGGCGTAGGTGAAGCTGCCGAAAAAGGCGCCGTCCAACCCGGACGACCGGAAATTTTCGATGATGTTGCCGTACCGGGGAAGGATTTTCAGGCTCACCTTCGCGCCGGTCTTCCGGAAGAGATACTCCGCCAGCGGCTCGTACCGCTCTATCTGCTTGAAGATGTTCCGCTCGGGGATCAGCCCGATCAGGAGCTTCGTTTCGGGGGCCTTCCGGGGCGGAGGGGCAGGCTCTTGCCGGGAGCAGGCCAAGAGGGCCAGCAGGCATACGATCGCCGTTATTGATCGTTTGAACATCGGCGGGAGTGTATCACAAACAGATCGTCGGGCCAAACGGATGGGGAGCGCCTCTCAAAGATAAGATTCAGGGAAGGGAGTCTTGCCATTCTGATACCTTTCCAACTTTCTATACAGAGTTCTTAACCCTATTCCTAATATTTTTGCCGCCTCAACTTTATTCCCTCTTGTGCTTTTCAGGGTATCTACAATGAGTTGTCTTTCATTTTCTTCAAGAACACCAACGGCGTTATGTTGATTTCTGTTGTGCATTGGGAATAGATATTCAGGAATATCATCGTTTGTTATATAATTATCTCTTGCTAAAACAACACAACTCTCTGCGAAACTCATTAATTCCCTGACATTCCCTGGCCAGTCATAAGACTTTATTATGGCCATTGTCTCATCCGATATGCCCGTTATATGGCGGTTATGTATTTCGGAATATTTTTTAAAAAAGAATCTTGCAAGTTCCTCAATATCTCCTTCCCTTTCCCTTAAAGACGGCACCTCGATAGTTATTACTTTTAAACGGTAATAAAGGTCTTCGCGAAAAGAGCCTTCTTTCAACATGCTTTCTATATTTCTGTTGGTAGCGGATAGGATCCTGACATCGACCTGTTGGGTCTTATTGCCGCCGACCCGCTCGAATGTGTGTTCCTGAAGGAACCTCAGCAATTTGACCTGTACGCCAAGCGGTAAATCTCCTACCTCATCAAGAAAAAGCGTACCGCCGTGAGCAAGCTCAAACCTCCCTTTTTTTGACGAGATCGCCCCGGTGAACGCACCTTTTTCATGTCCGAAAATTTCCGACTCGATGACTCCTTCGGCAAAAGCGGCGCAATTTACTTTTATAAAAGGGCCGTTTGATCGAGAACTGTTATAATGAATAATATTCGCTATGAGTTCTTTCCCTGTGCCGCTTTCTCCCGCGATAAGGACGGATGCCGTAGTAGAAGACACACGTCGAACAATATCCATAATATTACGCATTTCTGATGAGCTTCCGACTACGTTGACCGAGGAGTAGCTTTCTTTTATCTTATTCTTCAGCTGAATATTCTCTTCCTTTATTCTTTTGTTTTCGATTGCCTTCTCGATCAACAAGGAAAGCCTGTCAAGATGAATCGGCTTTACAAGATAATCGTATGCACCAAGCTTCATTGCCTGCACGGCTGTATCTATGGTGCCCTGTCCAGTTATAAGAATAACAACAGCCTTGTATTGAAGAGCGTTGATCCTGTCTAAAATGTCAAGGCCCGTTAACCCGGGCATCATCAAGTCCGACAAAATAACATCCACCGGCTCGCCCTTTTCGATGATATCAAGAGCTTCCTGGCCGTTACTCGCCGAATAAACGGTATACTCCTCCGATAATGCCCTTTTCAGTGTCTCGCACGTCAATTTGTCATCGTCAACAATCAGTATGGATCTGCTCATTGTTGATCACCCTCCTCTTTTCCCGGGGGCATGTCCGTGGGAAGCAAAATCTCGAATGTCGTCCCTTCTCCGACCTTGCTCCTGCAGGAAATTTTGCCGCCATGCCCTTCCACGATACCTTGAACAATGGGGAGCCCTAACCCAAGGCCGTCCTTGCTTTTTGAAAAGAATGGCTGGAATATCTTATCGATAATTTCCTCTTTAATTCCTGTACCCGTGTCCGAAACGATTAATCTTATCATGTTGTTTTCTACAGGTTCCGTTTCAACGGTCAGAATACCGCCGTTACCCATCGAATTGATGGCATTAATGAAAAGGTTGGTCAAGCATTGCGTTATTTTTTTATCGTCAAATGAAAACAGGGGGACGATGTCGGATAGATTCAGCTGCAACCTCACATCGGATTGCTCGGCTCTTTGGCTGATCATGTCCACCGTTTCTGAAACAATTTTATTTAAATCATTCTCTTTCCTGTCCGATGGAGCGAGTCGCGCATATCTGACGAATTCATCGAGTATACCGCTGATGCGCAATGTCTCCTTGTCCATTATATCGATGATTTCGTTCGTATATTTTCTCCTATCCAAGGAGACTCCACCGAATTGATTCACCTGTTTCTTTAGAAGCTGAAGGTTCATGTAAAGAGAGTTAAGGGGGGTTTTTATTTCATGGTTAACACTTGCGGATATCTGGCCAAGAGCCGCTATTTTTTCCAATCTTAATAGCTTCTCCTGGGTCTTTTTCAGAGTATCATAAGCATGTTTAAGTTCATGAGTCCTTTCGTTTACTTTTTGCTCCAAAGATCGGTTGAAATCTATCAGTTTTTTTTCATAGTCCTGCAGCCTTTCAGCCATTATATTAAACGAATTATACAATGTACCTATTTCCGTTTTATCGTTGCTGGAGACTCTGATCGACAGATCCCCCGTTGACAGCTTCCGTGTCGCATCGGCCAGATCATCGATCGGCTTGATGATATATCTGCCATGCAGTCGGTAAAAAATGTAAATGCTGAAAATTCCTGAAAAGGAAAGGACGAAGAAGAGCGTGAAAATCGAGGATAGCAATCTATGTGACATTTCCACGCCGTCGGAGATGCCGACCAAATGAATCTTATTGATCTCGTTGGTCAATTTCTCGATATTGTAGGCATATTTCTCCAATGCGATAATTTTCCGAACATCCCCGGTTTTGTTTCTCGAAACATCATCGAACAATGGGATTACATTTCTTTTTATCTCTCCAAGGTTATCCTGTATCAGTCTTACCAGACGGACTTCCTCTATACTTCCCGCGTCGATTGATGATTCTTCATGCTTGATATAATTTATCGTGTCGCTTTCCATATCATTTAACAAATTAATTGCACGCCTTGAATACTTATCGTCACGATTTATAATGAAGTGATGAATGGCAAGTACCAGGTTATATGACTTGTTATGCATATTGTCGACAGTAAAAATACTTTTGCTGACCTCTTTTAACGAGGATGTCTCCTTGACGATTCGATGAACCATATAAATGGAGTACCCTCCAACGGAAATGACACCGGAAAAAGACACCAGCGAGAAGACAAGCATAAAGGTTCTGAGGCTTTTTTTCGTTTTCCCGCTGGACATGGTGACCATTGATCCTTTCCCTTTTTCGCCCCGAATGTCCGGGCAAGATGACATCGAATTTACGTTCGGTCCGACAACCCCGGGAGGGCCTCCCGGAACGCTGTGCACAATATTGCGATCTCCTCACGAACGCTCCCGTCGGTCGCACCGGTATTCGCAACCTCGGCGGACATCCGCTCCTGCAACCCCCGCAATGCCAGGACCCTCGTTCGCAACGCTTCACGCGCCGCGTCCAGGGTCTCGTTCAGCTCCACCACCCGGCCTTCCGGGACGTTCGTCTTCAGGTCCCCGGTCCCGATCCGGGACATCGCCTCGTCCAACGGCGCCAACGCCTCGGCGATCTTCCGGAAGGCGGCGCGTGCGGCGGCAAGGGCGAACAGGAGGAGCACCCCTGCCGAAACCAGGAGACTACTCAACAGAACGGGGGAGACGATCTCCCACGGACCGGCAACCGTCACGTGGGAACGGAAGATTTGCCGCTCCAACCCCTGCGAGGAAAGATGCCAGATCGCCCCTCCGGCGGCGAAGGCGATGAAGAGCCCCAACAGGAGAAAACAGAGGGCAAACCGTCCCTGGAGCCGGCGGCTGATGAAGTATCGCCTTCTTCGATATGGGCGTCCCGCGCCGTTTCGGTTCCCCATGAACCCTCCCATCCTTTCCTCCGAGGCGGGACCCGGACCCGTCACTTCACGTGGCACTGGAAGCAGAGGGCGCTTCGCCGGTTGCTCACGGAGAGGTAATACTTCTCCTTCGAATACACGTTGTGGCACGTCCCGCAACCGACCTTCCCGTTGAAGAGGACGATGGCCGGGTTGAACATCGACGGATGGACGTAGTGGCCGCGACGATACGCCTTCATGTAGTCGACCCCGACGGGGTGGGAGCTTCCACCGTGGTTGTAGACCCCTGCCCCTGCCCCGACCCGGAGGGCGGTGGGCCGGGTGGAGGTATCGTCGTGGCACATGAGACACTCATGGGAGGCCCGGTCGATGGAGCCCTCGAAGAGGTTCTGCTCGAACCCCACGGCCTTCCTCCGGCTCCCGGTGTGCGCGGGCAGATTCGCTTCCCCGTGGGTGCCGGGAAGCGACTCGTGGCACAGGAAACAGAACCGTCTCCCCCGTTTTTCCGTTCTCATGAGGTGTTCCCGGTTCCCGTGGACATCGTGGCANGTGGCGCACGTCATCTTCCCGTTCCAGTCGAGCGGGAAGCCCGCTGGAAGGGCCGTCGCCGGCCTCATCCCCGACGGNTGGGAGAGGCCCAGCGATCCATGACATCTCTCGCACAGGCGGTCGATCTCGCGGACGAANATCNTCTTCGGGCCGGAGAGGGAAAGATGGCATTCGTCGCATTTCCCCTCGAAGTCGTGCACGCGGTTCCCGGGAAGGTCCGCCGAGGCGAGGAGGGGGCCCAGGACGACGGCGAGGATCAGCCAGCGCCGGTGCCTGTGCGGGACGGAAGGCCTCCCCGGGACCCCGGTCGCCCCGGTCGCCGTCCGGTCTTCCTTCAAAGGGTAAAACTCCGCAGGGCGTGCCCCAGGCGATCGATCTCCGCCTTCACTCTTCCCCGGTCCCCGGGGGACTCCACCTGCCTCAGAGCCGCTTCCGCGACGTCTTCGCACGCGTTGCCGAGGGAACGGAAACGCTCCTGAAGCCCNGCCTGCATCGTGTTGAACGATTCCGCCGACTTCCGGAGCTGGTCGTTCTTCCGGAGCCGGATCGGCCGGGCGCCNTGTGCCAAGGCCAGTTCGTCCAGAGCGACTTTGAGCCGGTACACCGGCCCGGCGATCTTGTGGGAGGTGAGCACGGTCGTCAGGGCGACNGCGACGGAGATCACCACCGCTTCGGCGACCAGCGCCACGACGATCGCNCGGGAGAGGGCGTTGTCGGCCGTCACCAGGGAGCGGATGACTTCACCGAAAGACGTCGCCTCTCCCTTCGGGAGGGCCAGGTAGAGGGAGAGGACCGTCCC
>C687J29651_10001367_pt1 | contig 10437 bp, 9 predicted proteins | sample RifCSP13_1_FD_29651 | JGI IMG/M metagenome (IMG submission 29651) | reverse complement strand
AAATCTCCGAAAGTTTGTCAAAGTTGTTATTGGGGTAATCCTGAGTCTTACAAGCACATCGCGCTCAAGCTAATCCGAAGGCTCGACGTTGTATGGACGGAGCAGGAAGTCGAGACGTATGAGCGCCTCAAGAAGCGCGCTCAGAAAACTCAAGAAACTATGCCGCGTTATGTGAAAGAAGTGTTGCGGCGACATGTCGAAGAACGTAATGGAGAATGAGAGGTTCCTATGCCCTTCTACCACCACCTTGGCCAACTCCCTCACAAGCGCCACACGCAGTTCCGCAAGCCGGATGGCTCGTTGTACCGCGAGCAGGTCGTCGGCACCAAGGGCTTCTCCGGCGTTCAGTCCATTTTGTACCACTACCACCAGCCCACCGAGATCAAGTACGCGGAAAAACTCGGCCCGGCCAGGGTGGAGTACGTGGACTACGGCCCGCTGCGCCACCGGCTGTTCAAGACCAAAGACGCGCCGCAGGGCGGCGACCCGGTGAGCGGGCGGCGCGTGCTGCTCGGCAACGCCAACGTGACCATGGCCGTCCTCCGCCCTACGCAGAGCATGGACTACCACTACCGCAACGGCGAGGCGCACGAGCTGTACTGGGTGCACACGGGCGAGGGCGTCTTATACTCGCAATATGGGGTCCTGCCCTTCGGCCCCGGCGATTACCTCAACCTCCCCATCAGCACCACCTGGCGCATGGAGTTGAAGGGAGACAACCACCGGATGCTGGTGTTCGAGTCTGCGCAAGATTTCGAGTTCCCGAAGCGTTACCGCAACGAGTACGGCCAGCTGCTGGAAAACTCGCCCTTCTGCGAGCGCGACCTCCGCGTGCCGCAGGAACTGGAAACGCACACCGAGATGGGCGAGTTCGAGGTGCGGGTGAAGGCGCGCGGCGAGTTCCACCGCCACATCCTGATCCACCATCCGCTCGACGTGGTGGGGTGGGACGGCTTCCTCTACCCCTATGCTTTCAACATTTACGACTTCGAGCCGATCACCGGGCGCGTGCACCAGCCTCCCCCCGTGCACCAGACGTGGGAAGGTTGGAACTTCGTGATCTGCTCGTTCATGCCGCGGATGTTCGACTACCACCCGCAGGCCATCCCCGCGCCGTACAACCACGCCAACGTCAACTCGGACGAGGTGCTGTACTACGCCGAGGGCAACTTCATGAGCCGCAAGGGCGTGGACCAGTTCGACATCAGCCTGCACCCCGAGGGGTTGCCGCACGGCCCGCACCCCGGCACCGTCGAGGCGAGCATTGGCAAAGCGCGGACCGAGGAAGCAGCGGTGATGATGGACACCTTCCACCCGCTTGAGGCCACGCCCTTTGCGCTGGAGTGCGAGGACGAGCGGTACGCGTATAGCTGGGTGGAACACAAGTAGAAAAACTCCAATTTAAGACACGCTCTCAGCCGGAGACGCTCCGCTCAGCGCGATAGTTTTCGTGATATGCGGAGAATAGAATTTCCCGACGAGAACTGCTCTGGCAGCCAGGCTGCGGTGTAGCGGTGAATCATGCCACTCAATAAAACCCGTTTGGCGCTGGCCTTGCTGGGCGGGGGCGTGGTGCTGCTCGGCCTGCTGGCCCTGCTGGTAGGCTGGCGCTTGCTGCAGGCCTCCCCGGCCTATCAATTCATGCAGGCCCGCCGCCGCTGGGAGACGCGCCCGTTCAACCACTACCGGCTGGCGTTTGACCACGGTTTCACCCGGGGCGGTTACGCTCAGTGCCATCATGACGTGGAAGTGTGGAACGAGCGGATCGTCCACGTCTTCGGCGCGACCTGTCTGAGCGGCCACGTCACCCAGGCGCTTACCGTGAGCGGCATCTTCGACAAATTCGAGCGTTACTTCGCCGAGCGCGTGTGCAGCGCCACCGGCTGCTATTGCGAAGGCGCGTANCTGGTGCGGGCAACCTACGATCCCGTCCTCGGGTATCCACAGACCATCACTACGGGCTTTCACCGCAACTGGGTGGACGACTTTCTCCACAATAAACTGGGAGTGCAGGATTGCCTCCGCACCGACCCGACGGTCGAGAAAATCAGCGTGACCTCGCTGACTCCGCTCCCTTGAGTTACAATTGAGGCGGCCCTGGCAAGGTCAGGAGCGAATGGTCATCAGGTGCTGCCACCACCGGGGTTCAACTCCCCATTCGAAGCGGTGGTTCGGTTGGCGCTCATCTGATAATTCGTCCTCCNCATCGGCCTTGTCCCAGGGCTATTTTCTGAAATCTCGCAGGAGGCGGCGACATGGCGCGGCGCGAAGTCATCATCAAAGACACCCATCGTGGGCTGTGGTATGTGGACGGGGTGCTGACGAAAATCCTGGAGGCGGGGCGGTACGTCATTCCCCGGTACCTGGACTTCGGGTTCTTCCGTCTGGGCAAGCGGGTGGAAGTCGCCCTCGTGGACGTGCGCCAGCGCGACCTGACGATCAAGGGCCAGGAGATCCTGACGGGCGACAAGGTCGCCATCCGGGTCAGCATCATCGTTCAGTTCCGCGTGACGGACCCCCGCGCCGCGCTGCACCGGGTAGAGAATTACGAAGACCGGTTGTACAGCGACGTGCAGCTGGCGGCGCGGCGCTCGCTCGCCTCGATGACGCTGGAAGAGATCCTGACCAACCGCAACCGGCTGAGCGAGGACATCCTGCGCGACGTCAAAGAAGCGGCCGGCGGCTACGGCGTGGAGATCATGCGCGCGGACGTCAAAGACCTGATCTTCCCCGGCAACTTGCAGGAGATCATGAACCGGGTGCTGGCGGCGGAGCGCATGAGCCAGGCGCAGCTGGTCGAGGCGCGCACCAAAGCCGAGACCCAGCGCATCGAGGCGCAGACCCGCGCGGAGACCCGGCGGCTGGAGGCCGAGGCGCAGGCGGAGGCGCAGCGGCTGGAGGCGCAGGCGGAGGCCGAGGCCCGGCGCATCACTACCCAGGCCGACATCGCGGCGCTGAGCGCCCGCGAGCAGACGGCCGCCGCCTACAGCGCGCACCCCGCGCTCCTGCGCTTGCAGGAACTGGAGACGCTGCGCGAGCTGGCCCGCACCGCCAATGCGCGTATTTACATCAACTTCGACAAAGCCGTTCAGCCGGGCGACGAAAAAGAGTAACAGGAGGCTGAAACTATCTCTAAACCAGCTTCCTAAGTTTCTTCGCCGCGCGCTCCATTTCGATGAACAGCAGGCCGAGCGGCGCATGCTCCTGGGCGGTGATCATCAACACCGCCTCGTTGCCCACCGCCGTCATGACGATGTGACCTTCGTCGCCTTTGATGTAGACCTGGTTCAGTTCTCCGCTGCGCATGGCGCGGGCGATGCGCTCGCCCAGCAGCACCATCACGGCGGACATGGCCGAGACGTGCTCCGGCGAGACGTAGGTGGGCATCACCGAGACCATCGTCACCCCGCTGATGCGCGCCATAGCCACGGCCTTGATGTAGGGGGAAGACCTCATCACATCGTCGAGGATCTCTTTGATGCGATTCTCCGAAGATGGCAGCATAACTTTCTCTTTCTTGAACGCGCGCGGGGCGGCCTCACGACCACCCGGTTTCAGGTGGAAAGAATCTGAGACAAGTCCGCCGTGTGATTCAGAATGAGGTCAGCGCCCGCGCGCTCCAACTCAGCACGCTGCCCGAACCCGCACAGCACGCCGATCGTCTGCGCCCCGGCGCGTCTCCCGGCGAGGATATCCATCGTCGTGTCGCCGATCATCACGCAGTCTTTCACAGGCGTGCTCAGCGCCCGCGCCGCCCAGTGCACCGGGTCGGGATAGGGCTTGGTGTGCGGCGCGGTCTGGGCGGAGACGGTGAGTTGAAAGAAGCGGCTCAGCCCAAGCTGCTCCAGCATGACGCGGGCGCCGCGCTCCGGGCGGGCGGTGATGACCGCCATCGGGTAGCGCTGAGAGAGGCGCTCTAGCAGGGTTTTGACCCCGGCCATGATCATGTAACGCCCGATTCGGGCGCTCCCGCGCCGGTCCGAAAGCCAGTTCATGAACTTTACCAGTTCGTCGTCAATGCCTAACCAGTCGGGCAGGGCCATGAGCGTGTTGACGGGCGCCTCGGCCGTCATCACCGCCCAGCGCAGGAAAGGCGTCGGGTCGCGCCGGGGGAAGAGAAATTGCACGGGCCTGACCCAGCGCGCGGCCTCACGCACGTATTCGTCGTCGGTGTCCGCGAGTGTGCCGTCGAGATCGAAGAGGATGGCGCGGACCCTGGAAACGTCGAAGGTCATGTCAGCGCAGGAAGTAAGGAAAGAGACAGCCGGCCTGGCGCTCCTTGCTTCTTCCTATTTGAAATCCGGGTATTGTTCTAACACGGCCTCCATCGTCGCCTGATCGGGGGCCATGATCCACAGCGTATGCTGGCTGTCGGCGAAGAAACAGTTGAGCGCGTCGGCGTTCCAGCACGTGCGGTCGGCGTAGGGCTGCGACTGGCCGAAGCGCTGGTCGCCGTAATCGGCGAAGGCCCGGGCGAACTCCTCTGCGTCCGCCTCGCTATCCCACTCCCACTGGAGCGCAAGGACAATTTGTTGGGCGGCGTCATTGTAGTACGCCGCGTAGCCGTCGCCGCCCCAGCCCTCGGCGGCTTCGTAGGCTGTGCGGTCGGCGAGGCGCGTATCCGGGTCAACCCCATAAGCCAGGATCAGGTAGGTGTACCACTCGCCCATCACGTTGGATTCGATCTGCTTCCAGCCCGCGCCAAGCGTGTCGGTGAGCGCGGGGCGGGCGACGAAGAGCGGCCGGTCTCCGGCCTCGTACCGTTCGGGGTGGATGGTCTGCTCGGTAGAGACGGGCGGGTCGCGCCAGACTTCATCCACGCGCGGCCAGCCGCCCTCGTCGTAATACCGGCGCACGAAATCCAGCCCCTGCTGGTAGGGAAAGAGGAAATCCTGCAAGAGGAAGTCCGGCAGCTCAAAGTAGACCGACACGTCGAACGCGTTCGCGATCCTGTCGTACTCGCGCTGCTGCGCCCGGCTGAGCGTGGCCTTGTATTGCTCTTCGAGCAGGGACGAGTCGCCTTCGAGCAGGGCCTGCGCCGCNGCGGCTTTTTCGGAGTCGTTCTCCCAGCCCTCTTTGCTGAACCCCATCTTCCGCACGTCGTAGTTTTGGTCCTGGAGGGCGTGGTTGTACTCGTGGGCGAATGTCACCTGGTCGTACACGGACATGCCCTGCGCCGAGACCAGCACCAGTTCCTTTGTGTCCGGGTCGTAAAAGCCGGCCACACCTTCGGAATACAGCCGGAGGAGCAGGTCGTAGAGGTCAAGATCCGGTTGGATGAGGCCGAGCGCCGCCAGGACGTGCCGGTCGTTCTCCCAGTCTTCGGGCGTGGTGTCTTCCTTGAACTCGTCCAGTGTCCGCTGCCGGACTTCCTCCACGCTGAGGAGCTTGCGCTCAACCGGGCCGGTGGGCTGGAGGCCGCGCATGGCGATGACCTGCGCCGCGATCTCGTCCATCTGCGCGATTTCGGTCGCACCGGGCGTCGGGGCGGGCCCGGGAGTCCAGTTTGGATCCTGCGTGGCCGTGGGGTTCCGCAGCGAGGCGAAGCCGTCGGTCGCGTAATACGCCACCGCGCCCGCGCCGACCAGGAGGGCGAGCAAACAACAGCCCAGCGCAATCAACCCAATGACGATGCCAATCATAGTGTTGCGGGAAGACATGACTAGCCTTTTGTTTGCCGCAAGACTCAAGCCGGATGATACATTTGCACCAACGCTTTATTCAACACTACGATCTGGGCCTTGAGCGGCGTGAACTTCGCCCCCGGAACCTGGCAGGTGATCTCGGCCTGGGTGACGGCGACGAGCGTCCCGCCGGCCGTGCCGAAGAAGTTGCGCAGCGGCATATCGCCCGGCAGCATGAACGCGGCGCGGATGAGGTACGGCCCGGCGTAGATGACAGCGGGCGCCGGGCGATTGGGCATCTGCTGCGTCGCCGAGCGCATCCCCGGCTCGTCGCGCGGGATGAAGGCGATCAGCGCCGTTTTGGGGATAGTGATTTCGGCGGGCGCCGGGTTTACGATTGCGGCCTGCGCGCCGACGGCTTGCAGTTGGACGCCGGTCAACGTGATCGTCGCCTGAGTGGACACGTTGAGGAAACCGGCGAGCGGCATATCTACCGGCTGGAGATAACCGCTGGCGAGGTAATCGGCGGTGAGGGCCTGCGCCGCCCAGCCGGACGGGCGCGCGGCGGCCTGAGGCTGCGGTTGTGCGGGCGCCTGCGGCTTGGATTGAGCGGGCGGCGGGGCGGAAGGTTTTTTGCCGAACATGATAAATAGCCTCCGATGGACGAGGTTCGAGCGTCAACGCTGTCCCATTGTACTCTGAATCAAGGGGGGAGTTTGAATAGGCCAAATGGTTCCCTTTTCACCAACGACTACGAAGACGCCCACGCCATCCCCAACTCAGTGCACGGCAGGGCGCCAAGAAGATTACCTGCTCCTCGTCGGCAGATGAACAGAAGACCCCCACAGGTTCCTTAAAAACCTGCGGGTCTGTTAGTTCACGCTCTGAGTATAATGCTCCCACTACTTCGTCCCACTGGAGACGCCCACCATGACCGCCAAACGTCTGGAACATGACTTGCTCGGCGAGCGTGAAGTGCCCGCCGAGGCTTATTACGGCATCCACACCCTGCGCGCGCTGGAAAACTTCCCTATCACTGGCACGCCCATCAGCGCTTACCCCGGATTAGTCAACGCGCTGGCATGCGTCAAGCAGGCCGCCACAATGACCAATTCCGAATTACGCCTGCTCGACAAGACTAAAGCCGATGCCATTATCTCCGCCTGCGAAGAAATCCGCTCCGGCCAACTCCATGGCGAGTTTGTAGTGGACGTGATTCAGGGCGGCGCGGGCACTTCCACGAACATGAATGCGAACGAGGTCATCGCCAACCGGGGATTGGAACTGCTGGGCTTCCAGCGCGGCGATTACAAGCACCTGCACCCGCTGGAGCACGTGAACTTGAGCCAGAGCACGAATGACGTGTATCCCACGGCGGTGAAGGTGGCCCTGCGCTTCGAGATTGACCGCCTGCGCGCGGCGATGGCGACCCTGCGCCGCGAGTTCGAAATCAAAGCGAACGAGTTCAATGACGTGCTGAAGATGGGCCGCACCCAATTGCAGGACGCCGTGCCCATGACGCTGGGGCAGGAGTTCGGCGCGTATGCAGTGATGCTGGGCGAGGACGAGGAACGCCTGCGCGAGGCCGCGCTGCTGATCCAGGAGATCAACCTGGGGGCCACCGCCATCGGGACAGGCATCAACGCGCCGCCGGAGTACGCCCCGCTCGTTTGTCAGCATCTCGCCGAAATCACCGGCATCCCCCTCGTCACCGCCAGCAACCTGGTCGAGGCTACGCAGGACGCGGGCGCGTTTGTGCAACTTTCGGGCGTGCTCAAGCGCGTGGCCGTCAAGTTGTCCAAGACATGCAACGATCTGCGGTTGCTCTCTTCCGGGCCGCGCGCTGGGCTGGGCGAGATCAACCTGCCGCCTGCGCAAGCCGGGTCGTCCATCATGCCCGGTAAGGTCAATCCCGTCATCCCTGAGGTCGTCAACCAGGTCGCGTTCGAGGTCATCGGCAACGACGTCACCGTCTCCTTTGCCGCCGAGGCGGGGCAGTTGCAACTTAACGCCTTCGAGCCGATCATCGCGCACAACCTGTTCAACAGCCTGATTTATCTGCGGCAGGGCTGCCTCACGCTGGCCGAGCGGTGCGTGCGTGGCATCACCGCCAACCGCGAGCATCTGCGGCAGAGCGTGGAGCACTCGATTGGCATCGTCACCGCGCTCAACCCGTACATCGGCTACGAGAACGCCACCGCCATCGCCCAAGAAGCCCATGCCACGGGCCAGAGCGTCTATGATTTGGTGCTGGCGAAAGGGCTGTTGACCAAAGCACAGTTGGACGACGTCCTGCGCCCGGAGATTCTCACGCANCCCAGGCCGTTACTGGGGAGGGAGTGAGCAAAGTGTGCTAATATTGTCTGTGCCAGTAAGGAAGGCCCTATGTCAATGGTATCTGTGCCTGCCATCTATGATGGAAAGAATATTCGGTTGCTGGAGGCGGTTTCCTTTCACGAGCCGTATCGGGTGTTGGTGACTTTTGTAGAGCCGATATCAGAGGCTGCTTCCGCCAAAACATTCGAGCGATTCTGGGCCTCGTTTGGGGCGTGGCAGGATGAACGCCCTATAGAAGAAACACTTCGCGACCTCCACGCGACTCGCCTTTCCCGGCGTGAGCCGCCCAGCCTATGAACTACTTACTGGACACGGATACCTGTGTATTCTGGCTGCGTGGCCAAGCCCCGATTCGGGAGCGCGTGCAGGCGGTTGGAGTAGAAGCCATCCGTGTATCGGTGGTGACGCTGGCGGAATTGCGTTATGGCGCGGAATGGTCTGAGCGAGTAGCCGTTAACCACCAAGCCATTGACGACTTCATGAGTGGGATTGTGCTGGTGGGGTTCAGCCCTGAGGCCGCCCGCGTTTTTGGACAGGTGAAGGCGCAACTGCGGAGGCAAGGGGCGATGCTGGAAGACTCTGACTTGATGATTGCGGCGACTGCCTTAGCCCATGATTATACTTTGGTCACGAATAACGTGACGCACTTCAGTCGCATCGCTAATGTGAAACTGGAGAACTGGACGAAGTAGTGAAGCGAAAAGTTCCCGCAGATTTCTCAAACCTGTGGGCATTACGGATTAGACCCGAGGCGTGAACCACTGAATCACGCAGTAAGGAAAACACCGAGGGCGCTGAAAACAGTTCAGTGCCCTCGGTTCTTTCCGCGTCTCGGCGCTCCTCCCTGTCCTGCCTTTCACAACCGATAAAAAAAGCGATAAAAACGCTCTACATACTTGAATATGCCTCAGGTCGGTGCTAAAGTGAATTCAGCGCCGTGAAATTTTGGAGTCCGGCGCCGCCTGGGAGGCAAGATGAGTCAGGAACCATCGTTCGGTCGCTTTGTCCGGCAGCGCCGCCGCGAGCTGGATTTGACGCAGGAAGAACTGGCGCGGCGCGTGGGCTGCGCGGCCATCACCATCCGCAAGATCGAGGCGGATGACGCGCGCCCCTCGGTGCAGGTGGCTGAACGGTTGGCGATGGCGCTGGCCATCCCGCTGGACGATCGGGCCGAGTTCGTGCGGAAGGCGCGCACTGCGCGACCGGAGGCCGCCGAACCCGCCCCAACGCTCAGCCCTGCGCCGGAAGAAATTGGGCGCGAAGACCTGACCGGGCGGGCCATNCGNGGCTACGCGCTGGCCGAAAAGATCGGCGCNGGCGGCATGGGCGCGGTNTATCGCGCNGTGCAGCCTCTCGTCGAGCGCGAAGTCGCCCTCAAGATCATCCTCCCCGCCTACGCCAATCATCCCGACTTCATCCGCCGCTTCGAGGCCGAAGCCCAACTCGTCGCCCGGCTGGAGCATCCACACATCGTCCCGCTCTACGACTACTGGCGCGAGCCGGGCGTGGCCTATCTGGTCATGCGCCTGCTGCGCGGCGGCAGTGTGCAGACGCTCTTGCAGGGTGGGCCGCTTCCCATCGAAACCGTCTCCCGCCTGCTGGAGCAAATCTGCGCCGCCCTACACGCCGCGCATCGCATCGGCGTCATCCATCGCGACCTCAAGCCCGCCAACGTCCTGCTCGACGAAGACCAGAACGCCTACCTGGCCGACTTCGGCATCGCCAAGAACCTAGGCAACCCTAACCTCGAAGATGCCACGCAGATAGACGCCATCATTGGCTCGCCTGCCTATATCTCCCCGGAGCAGATTCGCTCCCTTTCGGTGCGACCCCAGACGGACGTCTACTGCCTCGGGGTGATGCTCTACGAGCTGCTCACGGGCGCGCTGCCTTTCAGCGGCCCCACCCCATTCGACTTGTTGCAACAGCATATCACCGTGCCTCTGCCGTCATTATCGGCGCACCGCGCCGGCCTGCCCGCCGCGCTGGATGCCGTCATCAGCCGCGCCGCCGCCAAAGACCCGAACGACCGCTATCCCGACGTGCTGGCTCTATTCGACGATTTTCGCCGGGCGTTTCGCGATGGCGGAGCGGCGTTCCCTATCTTCATCCCCGCCGAGGAAGAAGCGGGCGAGGTCGTTAACCCCTACAAAGGCTTGCGCGCTTTTGGCGAGGCCGACGCCGACGACTTCTTCGGACGTGAAACGTTGATTCAACAACTGCTGGCGCGCTTGAGCGAAGGCGGCGAACTGGCGCGTTTTCTGGCCGTCATTGGCCCCAGCGGGAGCGGCAAATCGTCGGTGGTAGGGGCAGGCCTTGTGCCTGCCCTAAGGCGCGGCGGATTACTTGGCTCAGAGAATTGGTTCTATGTGGACTTGATGCCCGGCCCCCATCCGTTTGAAGAACTGGAAGCCGCGCTCCTGCGGGTGGCGGTGAACCCGCCTGACAGCCTGCTGACACAGTTGAAAGAAAGCGA
>C687J29651_10001365_pt1 | contig 10448 bp, 13 predicted proteins | sample RifCSP13_1_FD_29651 | JGI IMG/M metagenome (IMG submission 29651) | reverse complement strand
CGTTCTCGTGGTTCTGGATCGCCGCCAGGATGTTGTACATGCACGGCGGGAAGCGGGTGATGCGGATCGCGCCGATGTCCTCGGCCTTCCAGTGCCTCCGGTGCTCCCCGAGGAGGCGGCGGACCTCGCGGACCTCGTCGTCGAGCGCCTCGAGGATGAGGTCGTTCACCGGGAGCGGGAGCTCCTCGTCGATCTTGCGCTGGACCGCGTTCTGCATCACTCGGATGGATTTCTCCTTCGGGAGGAGGACGTGGCCGCGGGCGACGCGCTGGTTGATCAGCTTCCATTCCTTGTCCCGCATCTGGTTCGTGAACCGAAGGAAGTCCGTGAAGTGCATGCGGAAGCCGCCGTCGTCCTGGGAGAGGCCGAGATTCATCTCCGCGGCGGCGGTGCGCAGAAATGGGGCGTCCTCCTCGAGGAACCGGCGGTGCGCCAGCTTCGCCTCCGCGATCGCATAGCGCCGTGTGAGGAAGGGGTCCGATGCGGCGGAGACGATCATTCGTGCGATGGGGTAGGAGAGAAGCTCGTTGAGCGCGTCCGGCTCCGAGCCGACCGGCCGATCCTCAATCTCGAACTTCTGAAGCGCGGAGAGGACTCGGTCGTACCCGAGGAGGCGCGCACGATCGAACGCGCGGCTCGCGAGGAGGTCGTCGAGGGCGACGTTCTCCGCCTTCATCCTCTCGGCAGCTTCCCGGAGGAACGGGTACCGGGCGAGGGTCCGGAGGTCCATCGCGACGGAGACCGTGTGCGCGACGGATAAGCGTTCCCCGTACGTGTGCGAAGGTGGCTTTCGAGGATTGGACCAATCATGCGAGGTAGGGTGGATGGAGTTCGGGTCGGGAGCGGATCGTGTCGTCCTGGGCGTTGGCGGTGGCGACAGCCATTTCGTTCGCAATCTTCGTGGCTCCCCAGTCAGGAATCCACGAGGATCTCGCGGGCTTTCCCATCGTTCCCACACAATCGATCCTCTGGGTGATGCCCGCCCACGGCGAGGAGAACGTTTCCTTCGATCGTCCAATCGTCATCGCAATTTCGGAGCCGATGAACTCCAGTTCGATCATCTGGTCCATCACGCCGCTGGTCTCCGAATACGACGACTCATGGTCGAACGACGGTTCGATTCCGACCGTCTCGCACGCCCCCTTCCGCCCGAGTACTCAGTACATGGTCCTCCTTGTCTTTCCCGGAGGCGACCCCGGCGACGTGCCAAATCCCTGGTCGTTTCGGACCGCTGCGCTCCTGCTCCCTGCGGAGAACCTTGATATCAAGCGCGTGTGACGCCGGCTACGAGCGGCGGTACGTCGGGTGCTCGGTCGGTCGGCGCTCCCGGCGTTGGACCCAGACTGCGGCTTGGAACAGAAACGACGACAGTCGGTTCAAGTACCGGAGGAGTTCCGGGTTGATCGTCTCCCTTTTGGCCAGCGCGACGCACCGTCGCTCCGCGCGACGGACGACCGTCCGGGCGTGGTGGAGGCCAGCGACCGCGCGGGAACCCCGCGGCATGACGAACTCCCGCAGCTCGCCGACGTCGATCCCCTCCATGGTGACTTCGAGGGCGAGGACGTCGTCCTTCGAGACGCGGGGGACCTTCGCGCGCGAGCCCGCTTTCGTCGCGACCTCCGCGCCGACCGTGAAGAGGACGTTCTGCGCCTGGCGGAGCGCGTCGATCACGGTCGACTCCGTCTGCTCGGCGAGGGCGAGCCCGATCGCGGCGTTCGCCTCGTCGACGTCCCCGAGCGCATCGATCCGGGCGTGGTTCTTCGGGACCCGGGGGCTGCCGAGGAGGCCGGTCATCCCCGCGTCCCCGGAGCGCGTGTAGAGGCGTCCCGTCAGATCACCTTCGCAAAACTGCGCCTTGTCTCACCCGGGATCATGAAGCCAAATCGCACAGACCGGGAAGGGACCCCGCCGTATTTATGGGCTGTTCCTCAGGGGTCACGGGGGGGGTCGCGAAGCCCGCCTGACGAAAGTTCGGATCGAACGAGAGCGCGGTCCGCAGGCCGAGGCGGTCCATCAGAACGAAGGGAGGTGCAGTCCGTGAAGGACCAATCCTTGTCCTCCCGGGCCAGGAACAGGTCCCAAGCAGCCTGGGACGCCGAATCGTCCACGCGGACGATGCGCGAGGCCTGGGACTCGAGAATCGCCTTCCCCGCGGCACGAGCAACCGCGTGACGGCGGGAACGGAACAGAAGCGTCGTCACCATCTCGTCGAAGACGTAGTCGCTTAGGACGGGCCGCGGCGCGCCCGGGGACCGACGCTGGCTCTCGAGGAAGTCAACGGCGTGTCGATGGTTGCGGTCCCGCGTGTTGAATCGCGCGACGAGGAACGTCGTATCCACGAAGACGGTCTCGGCCATCTTGAATCCCCCGATACACCGTTTCATCGCCGCCCGTAGAGCGCCCGGTCGCGTGTTCGCTCGTCGGTCCGCCCGAGGTCGAAGGTGAGCGAGGTGTCCCAGAAGGAATCGTTCGTGCGGACTCCCTCCGCAGGATCCGCGAGCAAGCCTCGATTCCCTAGGGCGAGGTCCGCCAGGGCTTCGACCGCCTCCCCCTGCGAGACGGAACGACCCCTGACCTTGCGCATGANTTCGACCACCCGAAGGAGCTTGTCCTTCTGGTTGTCGGTCAGACGTGTAGATGTCACGTACATGTACGCCGTCANATGTACGCCGTCAGATGCATATGCGCTCTCCGGCCTAATTACGCGAGACTCAGGCGGGCACGCCGGAGGACGTGCGCTCCCCCCGCATCTCCGCCTCCAGTGCCACGAGGCGGCGCACGCGCTCCTTCATCGGGGGGTGCGTGGAGAAGATGCTCGCGAGCGCGCTCCCGCGGAACGGGTTCACGATGAACAGGGACGAGGACGCCGGGTTCCCCCGGGTGAACGGCTTGCGACGGTTCGCGTCTTCCAGCTTTACAAGCGCGTCCGCGAGCGCCCGTGGGGCGCCGAGGTTCCGCCCGCCGACCGCGTCCGCCTTGTACTCCCGGCTCCGCGAGATCGCGAACTGCACGAGCATCGCCGCCAAGGGCGCGGTGATCCCGACGACGACCGCCAGGAGAAGATCCGCGCTCCCGCTTTGGCGGTCTCGACCCCGGGGAGCCCACATCAGGTTGTACCAGAACATGCGGGCCATGAACGCGATCGCGCCCGCGAGGGTCGCGGCGATGGACATGACGAGGATGTCGCGGTCCTTGATGTGCGCCATCTCGTGCGCCATCACGCCCGTGAGCTCGCGCTCGTCGAGCAGCGTCAGGATGCCGTCCGTTGCGGCGACGACCGCGTTGTTCGGGTTCCGCCCCGTCGCGAACGCGTTCGGGGTCTGGGACTTGACGATCGCGACCTTCGGCATTGGGAGGCCGGACAGCTCGGCGGCCCGTCGGACGACACGATGGAGCTTCGGCGCTTTCTCCTCGGTCACGATTCGTGCGCGGTAGGACCACAGCACGATCTTGTGGGCCCAGAAGTACGCGATGAAGTTCATGACGCTCGCGAGGGCGAGGAAGAGGAGGGCGCCCAGGACCCAGTTCCCGATGAAGAAGCCGCCGATGAGCCAACCGATGAGCATGAACATGCCCGACAGGAGAAGCATGAGTGCGACGGTGCGCAGGTTCGAGTGCACGGCCAGGACGAGCCGAGGGTCTCATAAGAACTTTGCCTCGGCATGCCCGGCTCCGGGGGGCGAGAGCTCGCGTCACAACGCTGCGCGAAGCTCGTTGCAGAAATCCCGAGCCGCATCCAGATACGCGATGCTCTTTCGCTCATCGAGGACGAACGAGCCCTTCAGGGCATCACGAAAATAAAGCGTTTCGAGCGAGTCCGACAGGGAGCGAATCCGTTCCTGGACAAGCGCCTTTGGCACGCGTTGTAGGAGACCCGCGACGACGCCGTAGTCGGCGATTCCGCGAGAGAGGATGGCCACATCGCGGAGGTCCACCTTCCGGCCCGCGGCGAGCTTCAGGGCGATCAGGACTTCGCGGTCCGCCACGAGGGGCTTTGCCGTCTTCGCAGGGTCCACGCCGCGCACGAGACGTCTTGAAGCCATGGGGCGCAGCTCAGCGAACGAGAACGACGCGCCGCTGCGACGATCCGCAACGCCATCGATCAGGAGGTCGACGCCGATCGTCCTTCCCCTCGGCCCTCGAGACCATCGGTCGGCGTGCCCGGGAAGCGTCCGGTCGCCGGACCACGTGGCGGCGACCTGAAATCCCTTCTCCGCTAGGACTGCGCGGAGACGATCGGCGGTGGCTTCGGCCGTGACGAGATCGAGGTCGACCGAGAACCGAGACAGGCCATAGGCGCTGATGGCATAGCCTCCGATCAGGATTGCTTCCTCCGCTTGAAACGACACGAGGATGTCGAAGCATCCCTCCTCGCGCTCGAGGGCGAGAAGCGTCATGACGCTCCCCTGGCGGTCAATGCGCGCAACCGCCGGAGAACGGGCTCATAGACGTGGGGGCGGGCCTCCGCGAAGGCGAGGACCTCTCGGGCGGGGATGACGGGGAGACCTCCGCGTTCGACCGGATGGATGGAGGCCACCGGGTGTAAGACGTAGACGACCCCGAAGAGGGTCTCCGGCGCCCCAGGCGCAACGGCACGTCTTCCCTCCGAACGGAAGAAACGAAGCCAGCGCCGGACGTCGGACCTTCGAACCCGCATGTGAATTGGCCGAAAGCCCCGCGTGAATCCGGTCCAATACCCCCCGTCGGTCCAGATGGCCACGGCCGTTTCGTCAGCGAGCGCGTACGGGTAGCCCGCCTCCTGCGGAAGGGTGAGGGAGAATCCGGATCGCTGGATCGCCTCTTGGATCCTCCGTTCAGGCGGTATCGCCCGATACCGTCCTCGCGCGGTGGACTCCACGTACCCGAGTCGGCGGAGATCGGAGAGAACTTTCCTCGGGGCGGGGGAGGGGAACGCCTCCGTGAACCCATCCGTGGTGAAGACCTCGGTCCCGAACGTGGATACGATCCACGCGTAGAGTTCCTCGTACGCAGTCGGCACGATGTAACCAATACGGTTACATGTACTTAAGCGCCGCGCTCGGCTTTCGCGTCGCTGTGGGAAAGGATTCGGACCGGTCCAGGTGGGAGGACGCGGGACACCTCCTCCTGAGGCACGTCGAATTCCGCCGCCAAACGGCGCGCGAACGTCTCCTTCGCCTCCTGCCCGGGCTCGACAACCCAGTATCGCGAGGATCTCGCGGTGACCGCGCTGAGGGGACCGGCCATCACCTTCCTGTGCCCTTCGTGCGCGATCTCTCCGACCGCCGCCCTCACGGGAATGTCGTGGACGTAGTTCCGCTTTCCCCGGATGACCCACGCGCCCTTCCCGAGGTACTCCCCGCTCTCCGCCTGCTTGCTCACCTGTTCAGGAAGGACCCAGAACGCGCTGCCGGACGCGAGTCCTGCGGACCACGCCTTCGACCACGCGAGAGCGAACGCGCAGGCCTCTTGCAGCGTCGCCTCCCCCGCCTTCGATCCCTCCTTCACGACACAGCTCGGCGCGCCGTGGAGGTCCGCGTGCGCGTACCGGTCCCCGTCCTTCAGGTGCTTCTTCACGACCGCGTCGTTCGTCTTCGCGTCGCGACCGCCGATCACGAGGAACCCCTCGGAGGAGACGAACCATCGGTACGCCTCGAACCAGAACGCCTTCGTCGCCTTGACCTTCGGACGCGCGACTGCCCTCCGTACGCCCTTCAGCGCGCGCTCGATCTGGCGGCGCGTCTCCGCAATCGCGGCCTCCACCTTCTCCACCTTCGCGACCGCGTCCTTCTTCCGCTCGTGCAGGACCTGTGCGTTGCCGCGGACGTCCTTCGTCCAGTCGAGGGCGATCTCGGTGATGTCCCCGACGGATACGCGGACGGAGTGTTCCGCGGGGTCCACCGCGACGACCGGACCGCCCGCCTCAAGCGTCCCGTCCCTCGCCTTCAGGAGAAGCTCGTCGAACTGCGCGTAGTGTGCCCACAGGAACGCCGCGAGGGCGTCCGCCTGCACGGACCCCTCGCGCAGATCGCGGAGAGCCTCCTCCTGCTGCGCGAGGCGCCGCCGGAGTTTCGCGGCCGGGTCGTCGGCCTCCGCCTCCGGAGACGGCGCGTGGTCGAGATAGAACGCGAGCGCCTCGCTGAACGTGGGGAAGGGACGGTCGTCCCGGACGGCATGCTGCTGGAGGCGCACGGGCGTCGCATCGAACGGGACACCGCCCTCGAACACGACGCGGGGGTACGGCTCTTCTCGGACTTGGCGGTGGAGTTCGAGGAGGACCTCGTGCAGACGCGCGAGACGGGCGTCGTCCGGACCGCTCGCCTTGAGAGTCTTGTCGATGCCCGCGCGCAGGCAAGCCTCCTCTGCATAGGTCCCACCCAGGTTCATCCCGCTTGCGAGCGCTTTCACGAGGTTGCCCTTGGTGGCGAGGACGGCGGCGGCGAACTCCCCGGGGGACATCGCGAACGGGTTGGCGGCAGGCGGCGGGAAGTCGTACGGGACGCTCGGGGCGATCGTCCTATCCCGGAATTTTGCGCGCGAGAACGCCGCCAGGGTCGTCTCGTCGCGCACGAGGACGACGTTCCCCTTCCCGAACAGCTCGAAGACGAGGCGGCTCCCCCGGTCGAACGTGAACACGACGATGCGATCGAAGGCGCGTTGCTCGATACCCGTGATCCTCGCGTTGTCGAGGTGTTGACGCAACGTGGCGGCGAACGGGGGCGGGGACTCCGGCTTGTCGGGGATCTCGCGGAGGCACAGCCACTTCCCGACCCTCGCGTACACCTCGCGCTTGCCGACGCCGGGGAGGTTCACCTTCAGGATGACCTCGTCCTCCCTCTGGTAGACCTTGTCGATAAAGCCTCCGACGAGGGCCTGGAGCTCGCGGACGACCGCGAGCACGTCGAAGGAGGAGAGGCCGTCTTTCATGGCGGCGTCGAAAGGACTGGCCCTACTTGAAACCGCACCGTCGCGGCGCGTGGACGAATGGGTCGTCAGAAGACGAACGTGACCAGCGCGTTCCCCTTGGCTGCCGCGTCCCGAACGTAGGGGACGAGGCGGTCGTAGCCCTCGAGCAACCAATCCAGGCCTTCCCGCGGCCGGTCGGCCCATCCGCCTGGGTACACGCTGGCGTCGTCCATCTCCCCGGGATTGTATCGCTTGACGAAGACGTCGCGCGGGAACTTCGCGAGTCCATCCGCTGCAGCGCGGACCTCTAAAGCCGTCAGGTATCGGCCCGGTCCATACGCGACGTCCTCGCCGATCTCCGTGCCCCCGTAGATGAGCCTGGACTCCGGGGCGTCCGTGGGGCCCTGATCGAGCGCGAGGAGCCAGTGGATGCCGTTCCACGCCTTGTCCAGCTGAAGGACGTCCGGGAGGTCCTCTCCGGCTGCTTCCTCNAGGATCGCGCTCGCGAGGGAAGGGTTCTTTGTCAACCGATCGAACACATCCGGCGGGAGTTGTTTTGCGAGCCAGAGCATGGACACGGCGAGACCACCGCCCGACGTCGCATAGGCGCGTCGCGGGCATAAGGCTGGCGGGGGAGCCATGCCCGAGCGAGGTCCCCGTCCTCCGGAACTCCCCGGGAAGTCCCGAGCCAAACTCATGGGCGAGCCGACGTTCCCCTGCCGAGGCTGTTCCTTGGAATTACGGTCGCCGTCGCACTGATCATGGTTGGCCTAGGCCTCCTGGTCTTGGGGTCCCGGTGGCTCGTGGATGGCGCGTCTGCGCTCGCGCGACGGATCGGCATCACCCCCTTCGTCATCGGGGCGACCGTCGTCGGCTTCGGAACGTCCGCGCCGGAGTTGGCGGTGGGCGTGGCAGCCGCCGCCGGAGGGGAGCCGGAGCTGTCCATCGGCAATGTCCTCGGGAGCAACATGTTCAACCTCTTGGCAATCCTTGGAGCGAGCGCGCTCGTCGCCCCCTCCCAATGACCCGTCGGGATCCCTGGACCTGGTCGTGATGGGCTTTGTGACGCTCGCCTTCTTCGCGCTCGCCTGGAACTGGCTTACCCTTGCTCGCGCGGAGGGCGCGGTTCTCTTCGCCTGTCGTATCTTGCCTGGCTACTCTGGTGACCCTCGAGCCCTTCCCTGTTGTGGTGGGAACTGGCGGGAAGATTCATTACGTCCCCTCGGTTTGGCCCGGCCACCGCCGCAGTGGCTTAGTGGTAGAGCGGCGCCTTGGTAAGGCGCAGGTCGGGGGTTCAATTCCCCCCTGCGGCTCTACATGCTGGCTTGGCCGTGGACCGCTCCGCCAGTCCTGGCAATCAATAGTAAGGAGAACGGGCGAAACGGGAACTTGGTGGTCGGACCGGGGCCTGTGTCCCGATTCCCTCACGACACCTCCGATGCGAAACCTTATTGAGTGTGCCGGTGAGTAGGTCTTCGGCGGGAGATACGGTGATGGAGAAGCAGTCTCGTCCGACTTGGGTGGAACTCGTCGAGGAGGCCCGAGGTCTACCAGGGGTCGCCGAGGCGATGGAGGTTTACGGCCGCTCCGAGGAAGTCATGTCGCGAGCGCGCCCCTACCTGAAGGTCCTTGAGCGCAGGGTCGTTCACACGACATCCAGTACGACCGCCTGAATCGGTGGTGGACAATNGCCCAGCTGGGGCGAGATCCTCGTCGAACTGAACACGCTCCAACAGGAGCTGAAGGGGGTAAAGGGAAACCCCAAGGCCGCTTTCGACACGATCCGAAGGAAGTACCTGGCTGCCCTTCACAAGCTTACGGGCCGCAACGTCGTCCTGTACGCGACGAATTGGACGTCTCCGGGAGGCCCGCCACCCGAGCTGGTCTCGATTACGGACGAGGACGTCCACGCAATGATGGAGGTTCTCCGCGGCCTGGCCGGTGATGGCGTGGACCTCATCCTGCACAGCCCGGGGGGTTCGGCCGAATCTGCAGAAGCTCTGGTGAGCTATCTGCGGTCGAAGTTCGACGACATCCGAGTCATCGTTCCTCAGGCCGCGATGTCAGCTGCCACGATGTTGGCGTGCGCCGCCGACCGCATAGTCATGGGGAAACACTCGTTCCTGGGACCCATCGATCCTCAGATGATCCTGACGACCGCGGTCGGGACGAAGGCGGTGCCGGCTCAGGCGATCCTTGACCAATTCCGCAAAGCACAGGAAGAGTGCAAGGATCCGAAGCTCCTGGCTTCTTGGTTGCCGATGCTCAGCCAGTACGGTCCGGCTCTCCTGGTGGAGTGTGAGAATGCGCTCAACCTCTCGCAAGAACTCGTCTCCCGATGGTTGAAGCAGTACATGTTCCGCAATGATCCTCGAGCGGACGAGAAGGCCAAGGCCATCGCCGCCGCGTTGGCAGACCACAAGACCTTCCGGAGCCATTCTCGCCACCTGTCGCGAGACCAAGCGAAATCGCTTGGTGGTTATGGGCTCCTAGTCGACGACTTGGAGGGGAATCAGGAGTTCCAGGACGCTGTGCTGTCCGTCTTTCACGCGACCATCCATACCTTTGGCGGGACCGGAGCGGCAAAGGTGGTCGAGAATCACCTCGGGCGAGCGTACGTCAAGATCGTTCAGATGATTGTCGTCGGAGAACGACCACCTGAGCCCGCACCTGAGGAGGAAGGGTCAGAATCCTGACCACCTCGAATGCCTCCGGGAGACTTGGTGATCGAGCTGCGTAGTTTCGGCATGGCCGTTGTCGTGATTGGTCCTTGGTAAGGCGCAGGTCGGGGGTTCAATTCCCCCCTGCGGCTCTGCCCTCAACAATGTCGTCCCACTTTCGTGCGACCTTGGGTGGTATCACTGGAGATACTTGCCACGCTGCCTATATGAGACCTCGGTCAGGTCGAGCGTGGAGAATCCTTGCGGCTTCAACCTCGACCGTTCCTTCCTCTCCCGGGGACCCATCGGCGACTCGGCGGAGGCATGCTGCTTCTCTCGCTGTCCGTCATGACTTCCCTCGTTCTGTATCCGTCCGCGGCAGCGTTGGAGACAATCGGTACGGATGCGTCTCGGACGATCGTGCTCGACATGAACGCCCACGATGCCTTCGAGGTGGCGATCAGCGCGGGCACCGCGAGCATCGCCTTCACCGCCGACTCGAACGTGGACTTCTACGTCCTGTCGGCCTCCGACTATTCCGAGTACACGGACCCGAATTCCTCGTCGTTCTCAGTCCAAGACAGCGCAGAGGATACGCAATCGTTCTCCTTCTCAACGGCCCAGTCCGGCATGATCTTCGTGGTGGATAACGACGACGTCTCGCTCAGCGGTGCCTCGCCAACCGGCCCCGTGTCGTACGTCCTTTCCATCCGGTTCGCGGGAGGCCCGACGAACCTATCCATCGCATTGGCGATCGTTGCGGGCGTCGCTGTGTTCTCCGCAATCGGTGTCGTGCTCGTCCGAGCGAGACGACGCCGAGCGATGCAGCCCGCATCTCCAGCTCAGCCGGCGCCGCCGACCGGCATTCCCCCGCCCCCCGACGACTTTCCCCCGCTCGCCTCG
>C687J29651_10001356_pt1 | contig 10477 bp, 6 predicted proteins | sample RifCSP13_1_FD_29651 | JGI IMG/M metagenome (IMG submission 29651) | reverse complement strand
GCGAACGAAGTGAAGCAATCCCGTATTTAGATTGCTTCGTCACTTTGTTCCTCGCAATGACACTTCCGTGTTGTCATTGCAGTTACCAAAGAGACTATCTTTTCCATGCTGATACCCTGCGGCAAGCCGCAGGGAGCTTCATTTTTGCATAATATTTGTTTAGTGATTGGAGCTAATATGATAATCGTTTCAATACACACTTAACTTTGAAAAAGGCAAATAAGGTTGCATAAATCATGGAGATTCGAAACAATAAAAATCTCATAGTTATAGATATCTTAATTCAGGGAGATTAGAGATGACTGCATCAAACAAAAAATATACCATAGAGGAATCAAATGCATTTATAGAAACCTTTAATATAAATCCAAAGGGTTCGGGAGCTTTAAATGGTCTTCGGTTTGCAGTAAAGGACATTATAGATATCGAAGGTTATCAGACATCGTGCGGCAATCCTTATTGGCGCGATTCACACCCGGTAGCTGTAGCAAATGCTGTATGCATTGAACAACTTCTATATGCAGGGGGGCAATGTATTGGTAAAACTGTTACAGATGAACTTGCCTTTAGCCTTGACGGTGAGAACTTTTTCTATGGCACACCGTTAAATCCAAAATCACCAGAGCGTGTTCCTGGAGGATCGTCCAGTGGATCAGCATCTGCGGTTGCGTGCGGCCTTGTAGATTTTGCAATTGGCACTGACACCGGNGGATCCGTAAGGGTTCCTGCGAGCAACTGTGGTATTTTTGGGATGCGTCCCTCCCATGGATTCATATCAGTGGCAGGGGTTAATCCGTTTGCTCCTACCTTTGATACTGTGGGAGTTTTTGCTCGCTCTTCAGATATGCTCGCTAAGGTTGCCTCAGTGCTACTTGCTTGTGACGTTCCATCGACTGTGGAAGTGGGTACGGTGCATGTTGTTAAGGAGGCCTTTGCAATCGCTGATTTGGAGGTTGTAGGAGCACTCTCAGCGCCTATCGAACAATTAAGGAGAATATCTGGAGATAAGGTAAAGGAGATGTCGCTTCTAGAAATTAACAGCGATGCGCAATTATCGGATTTACAAACTTGGCTTAATACCCATTCCACAATACAATGGGCAGAGATTTGGAGTTGCCTAGGCTCCTGGGTTGAATATGTAAAACCCGAATTCGGTCCACGAATCAAGCGTAACTTTGAGCTTACAAAGAATTTAGATCGAGGTAAGATATTAGAAGCTATACGAAGAAGGGAGGTTTATTTTAGAAGCTTAAAGTCGTTTCTACGAAATAACGACCTCCTATGTATACCAACTGCTCCGTCCGTTGCGCCTCTAAAAGGGAGTCTGGGAAGCGATAGGACAACTTGCACCTACTATCCCAGAGCCCTTTCGTTGACTTCCATCGCAGGCATTGGCCGCTTACCCCAGGTTACATTACCGCTTGCTGATGTTAATTGTGTACCAATCGGACTGTCGCTGCTAGCTTCACACGGACAAGATGCCTTTCTTCTAGGAGTGGTTCAGATGATCGCTTCACAGGTTCTACAACACATGTGAGATTAAATTGGAAATAATCCAGCTTAAAGATCGTCATCCCATGGTTTTGGGTGTTCTTTAAGTTTCATCGGAGGGAATAGCGGGCATTCATTTTTACTGAATTTCACTTCTTTCTGACTTAAGTGCTGCGTATCGCGCTGCTCCAAGCAATGCTGTTTTATCATTTAGGATCACAGAAACTGGTATTTCCTGCATTAAGTGCTCCATGCGACCCTTGCTAATGAAAGCCTTTATAAAGTTGCCATCTGTCAACTTCTTGATAATTTTTGGTGCTATGCCACCACCGACGTAGACACCAGCCGTTGCTAGGGTCTTAAGCGCAAGATTACCCGCCTCCGCTCCATATATAGAGACGAATATATCCATGGCCTTTACGCAAAGCTCGCAAGAACCTTTAAGGGCCGCCTCTGATACAGCCGAGCTTGGATTATCTCCCCTTGAAATCTTCTCTGAAAGCCATTCTGGTTCCCTTCCAAACCTTCCTGTATCGCGGAGGAAGCTATAAATATTGAATAGACCCGGACCAGATAAAACTCGCTCGTAACTCACATGGCTGAAGTGCTTCAGTAAATGACTGAGGAGCTCCATTTCTAATTCATTACGTGGAGCAAAGTCAGCATGACCACCTTCACATGCAAAAGGAAAATGTTGTTTGCCATCCCAATAGAAACCGGCTTCGCCAAGTCCTGTACCTGCAGCGATTACAGCTGCGTTCCCCTTGGCATCAGAAGCCCCATTGTTAAGAATAGTAAANTCCTTAGGCTCTAGTGCTTTGATTCCATAAGCAGTAGCCTCAAGGTCGTTAATAAGCCAGACTCTCTCAATGCCAAGTTCGGCTGCTAGTATCTTCGCATCAACTACCCATGGTAGATTGGTGGCTTCACAACGCCCTTCCTTTGCTGGTCCGGCCACCCCGAAGCAGGCATGCTCTATGCTCAAGGAGTTAATTGACACGAATTTTCGAGTGATCTCTCTAAGACTTCCGTGTTCCCGACTTGGGAACGTACTTTCTATAATTGGCTTTAAGCGTTCTTGTTCGATTGTGAAGAATGCAAGAGTAGTTTTGGTTCCACCTATATCTCCTGCGAGAATCATACTAAAGTCTCCTCCAAAGCCGCCCGTCTCGCTCTATTAATTCTGCTGCCTCTTTTGGCCCCCATGTACCAGCAGGATAGTTTGGGAAATCCCTAGGCGGTAGGGAGCTCCAAACATCTAGTAATGGCTGAGCAACCCTCCATGCANTTTCAACCAAATCTGAACGCGAGAAAAGTGTTGGATCGCCGTTCATACAATCATATAGCAGGGTCTCGTACCCTGTGCCGCGAGCAGCGTGAAACGCCTCTTGATATTCAAAGTGCATCCTTACCGTTTGCAACTGCATTGTTGGTCCAGGGATCTTTGCCTCAAAGACCAATTCAATACCCTGATCTGGCTGAATGTGGAGAAGCAACTGGTTGGCTTCAAGCCTCTCAACTGGTGTGTCACGGAATAGCACTTCTGGGGCATGCTTGAACTGGATGGCTATTTCTGTGCGGCGGGTTGGTAGTCGCTTACCAGAGCGAAGGTAGAAAGGTACACCCGCCCATCTCCAATTGTCAATAAATAGCTTTAGAGAGGCGAAGGTCTCGGTCCGGGAATCTTTAGCAACATCTGGCTCTTCACGATAGCTAAGTACAATATTGCCGTCCATTGTGCCACCGCTATACTGTCCGCGAACAGCGTTTGTAATGACATCCTCTGGAGTCATAGGGTGGATGGCCTTTAATACAGCCACCTTGCCATTACGAATATCATCGGCATGGAACGAACTCGGCGACTCCATAGCTATATAGGCAAGCATCTGTAGCATGTGGTTCTGAATCATATCTCTTACAACGCCTGAGCGCTCATAAAAGTTCCCACGACCTTCGACACCTACCTTTTCAGCGACTGTGAGTTGAACATGATCAATATAGTGGCGGTTCCAGAGTGGCTCAAAAATACCATTGGCAAAGCGAAAAGCGAGTACGTTTTGCACAGTTTCCTTGCCTAAATAATGATCAATTCGCCAGATTTGATGTTCTTGCCAATGTTCCTGCAACTCGCGGTTTAGATTTAGTGCACTTTCAAGTTCGTGTCCGAATGGCTTTTCAACTACAAGCCTAGGCCGGCACATATCATCGTTTGCCAAGCCTGCAATACCTAGCTGACGTGAAATAAGGCCGAACACGACTGGTGGTACAGCTAGATAAAATAGATAGTTGCCATCTGTATTATGTTTCGTGTCAACCTTATTTAATAACTGTTTGAGCCGCTCATACATTGATGGGTCATCGAAACTCCCGCTAACGTAGTAGAGGTTTTTCACAAACTCATCCCAGACCTTGTTATCGAAATCACGGGTTGTGAACTGTCTGATGTCCTTACTCATCTGTTCTCGAAACGACTCATGATTTAAGTCTGTCTTCGCAGTGCCAACAATAGCAAAGTTCTGAGGCAATAAGCCGTCACAGGCGAGGTTATAAATGGCAGGCATTAAAAGCCGCTTGGTCAAATCTCCAGATGCGCCAAAGATTACAAACNCGCATGGATCTGCAGGTCGTTCGTGTGTNCCACTAGNGGCGGATTCAGAGCGAAGTGTCATATCAGCCATTTGAGACATTTCCCATAAATATAGTTGCCAACCACCTAACCCCCTGTAGGTCGTTCAATGTGTCCCCCGAACTGAAAGCGCATGGCGGAGAGGATCTTCTCTGCAAATTCATCCTCACCACGCGAGCTAAAGCGTTGATAAAGAGCGGCACTGAGAACAGGAGCTGGAGTAGACTCTTCGATAGCTGCCATAATGGTCCAGCGTCCCTCACCTGAATCAGACACGCGACCCGAAAAGCTTGCGAGGTCTGGCTGCTCAAGAAGAGCAATTGCCGTAAGGTCAAGAAGCCACGATGCTACAACACTACCGCGTCTCCATATCTCTGCTATGTCTGCTAGATTGAAGTCATACTGGTAATGTTCAGGATTTCGTAAGGGAGCAGTCTCAGCATCAACTGCACTACCACGTTTTCCAACATTGGCGTGATGTAGTATATTTAGCCCTTCTGCATAGGCCGCCATAATACCATACTCAATACCGTTGTGAACCATCTTTACAAAGTGTCCCGCGCCAGATGGACCACAATGCAGGTAACCATCTTCCGCTGTGCCACTAACCTTCTCTCGTCCAGGGGTGCGAGGGATGCTTCCTTTACCCGGTGCAAGTGTCTTAAAGATGGGATCGAGGTGCTTGACAATACCAGTCTCGCCGCCGATCATTTGACAGTAACCGCGCTCAAGCCCCCAGACACCGCCGCTCGTTCCAACATCAACATAGTGTATTCCCTTAGATTTTAGTTCGTTAGCACGTCTGATGTCGTCAACATAGTGGGAATTGCCCCCATCTATGATGATGTCACCACGCTCCATAATGGGTGCAAGGTCGTTCAGCATCTTATCAACTACGGCGGCAGGCACCATTAGCCAAGCTGCGCGCGGCTGTGTTAGTTTCGAAACAAAATCTTGAAGCGATGATGCTCCAATCGCCCCCTCTTTAGAGATAGCATTAACCGTATCCGCATTCCTGTCATATATAACACACTTGTGCCCACCCCGCATCAACCGTCTGACCATATTAGCGCCCATGCGCCCTAAACCAATCATTCCGATTTGCATTGCTTTCACCTCCGTAATTGCGTCTGGGTGTATGGGCGTTTGGGCGTATGGGGCATGAATCGTCCACACGCCCTTTCGCCCATACTTTCTTCATCACACCACCGCTTCCACAGCCTGACGTAGCCTCGCCAAGTCTGCCTGTACATCTCTGCCCAGATGAACACGCAAGACACGGCGATCACGTTCAGCCAACACCTGAAAATCACCACGAGCCTGTGCTGCCTTAACCACACCGAATGTATATTTCTGTCCAGGAACTTGAAGTTCAATCGCATCATCACATGTGATTTGGAGGAAAATACCTGTATTCGGTCCTCCCTTATAGGCCTGTCCAGTTGAGTGTAAAAAGCGAGGACCATAGCCTAGACATGTAGCAACCTTCTTCGCATCACGAACGGTGTGCCTCATTGCCTGTAGATGCTCTTGATGAGCATCGTTCATTTCAATGTATGCGGATATACAGAAATAGTCTCCTGCTTTTATCCTGTCGAGGTGTGCTTTTAGATAACTTGTAATTGTTTTATCGCTACCTGCGGCTTTTGAAAGTACATCAGCATTCTTGTCGTCGGTGAAAAGCTTGAACCCCTCATCTTCAAGAATTGGGGTCTCTTTAGGTAGAGAACCTGTCTTTTCATACTCTGAAGTCAGCTTTCTCGTAGCCACTTTGCTTGCCTCCACATCTGGCTGGTTGAATGCGTTGATGCCAATGATTGACCCTGCTACCGCCGTTGCAATCTCCCATCGGAACATCTCTTGACCGAGTTCATAAATATCAGAAAGAGAAATTCGAACTACTGGGTGTCCAGCTCTTTCAAGGGCTTCTACTGCTGCATCCTGTGTGCTATCAGGTGAATTCTCCAAGTGCAAGTATGCAAAAAGGCGATCGTTGCCATATACACCAGGCGGTCCTAATCTTTCTTGATCAACAGGAATTAAGCCCTTTCCAAGTTTTCCAGTCGATTCAGCCAGAAGCTGCTCTAGCCACGCGCCGAAGTCCCAGATACCAGGAGAGGTTATGATTGTGACCTTATCACGCCCATTTTTCGCTAGCACGCCCATAATTGCTCCTAGTATAACACCAGGGTTATCTTCTGGCGGTACGCACGATGCACAACTATGAACCATCTCCTCTGCGAGATCAAGGAACCTCCCAACATCTACACCCATGATTGCTGAAGGTACCATACCAAAGTTCGAGAGAGCTGAATACCTTCCGCCTATGCTGGGTAGGCCAAAGAAGATATGACGGAAATCATCCGCTACTGCCACTTGCTGCATTTTGGAGCTAGGATCAGTAATTGCGATAAATCGGCTGCCGGCTTTATCAGCGCCAACGGTTTCTTTCACTCGTTCGAAGAAATACTGCTTAAAGATGTTTGGTTCTAAAGTGCCACCTGACTTTGACGATACAATGAAGATAGAGTTGGCTAGATCGATTTTATTTTCGAATGTCTTTATTTGTGAAGGGTCTGTTGAATCCAAAACATGGAGCTCAGGGTACCCATCTACCTTACCGAATGTCATCTTCATAACCTCAGGGCAAAGGCTTGACCCACCCATTCCAAGGAGAAGGGCGTATGAGAAGTGCTCTTTTTTCACCTCTTCTGCAATATCCTTCAAGTGTTCGATATGTGCCAATTGGTCCTCCGTTATACCTAACCAACCAAGCCAGCGGTTCTCGTCGTCGTTAGTCCAGAGTGTTTTGTCCTGAGACCATAGACGACGGACCTTCCCATTAACTCGCCAATCTTCAAGAGATGTCTTAACTGCCGCATCAAGATTTTCAGGCAATTTGTATGTCTGTCGGTTGAGTTTCTTTCCAAGGAGTGATTCGCGCTTTTTCCCAACGGCGCTCAAAAGTTTATCGAATGCATCAGCGAAGAGTCTAACACCATCATCTAACAGTTTGTCTGTTACTGCCTGCATAGAGATACCAGCCTGTCCTAGCACTTCCATAGTGTCGTGTGCCTCCTCAAGGTGCTCTTCAAGGCTTGCTCGTGGACGTCCATGGTCGCGGAAGGCATCAAACGTGGCTGCTGGAACGGTGTTTACTGTATCTCTACCGATGAGTTCTTCGACATAAAGAACGTCTCGGTAACTAGGATTTTTAGTGCTAGTGCTGGCCCAAAGGAGTCGCTGGGTTTGTGCTCCTTTAGCGGCTAGCGCTTGCCAGCGTACGCTACGATAAATTTCATTGTATTGTTGATACGTCAACCTTGCATTGGCAATAGCTACCTTACCTATGACGCTCCTAAGTACTGCTCGCTCGCTTGCGCTTTTTGCTGTCTTTAACTTAGCTGTTCCCAAGTTATCAATAGCTGTATCAATTCTGCTAACGAAAAAACTTGCAACGCTTGCGACACCGCTTGGGTCACCGCCTTTCGACACAAAGGCTTCTAAACCAGAGATGTAAGCTTCAGCAACCTGTTCGTAAGTCTCCTGAGCGAAGAGAAGCGTAACGTTNACGTTTATTCCTTCGCTAATGAGTTGTTTAATAGCAGGGATACCTGCTTTAGTTGCTGGGACCTTAATCATAATATTATCACGTCCCACTGCTTTCCAAAGTCTTCGCGCCTCCTCAAGTGTGCCTGCCGTATCGTTGGCGAGATATGGTGATACCTCTAAACTGACATACCCGTCGTGTTTCTTTGTTTTCTCATAGACGGAAGACATAACATCGGCTGCATCTTGGATGTCGTTTATGGCTAAATATTCATAGAGCGACTTTGCTTCCATGTCTTTCTGCTTTTCTAGTGCTTTGAGGGCATTGTTGTAGTCAGTACTTCCTGCAATGGCTTTCTCAAAGATAGAAGGGTTAGAAGTTACTCCTCGTAAGCCATCTTCGTCAATCAACTTCTGTAATTCGCCTGATATAATTAATCCACGTCGGATGTAGTCATACCAGATGCTCTGTCCATAACTTTGTATTTCAAGCAGTGGGTTCGCCATGTCTCAGTTACCTCTCTTCCATAATTATTAATAAAATATGTATCCTGTATCATGCATCGCTCTTATCTTTATACGTACTCTTTTCTGTCAAGTAGTTGGTGAACAGTTATCTTCCTAGAAGCGCTTTTGCCTTTTGTACTACATTTTCAACTGTAAAACCGAACTTCACTTCTAAGACCTCGAAGGGTGCGGATGCGCCATATCCCCACATGCCAATGAAGTTTTTATCACTGACTGTGCCTAGGTATCTGTCCCAGCCAAAAGGACCTCCTGCTTCTATCCCTAATCGTTTCGTTACGTTTGGTGGTAAAACAGAGTCCTTATATCCCTGAGGCTGTGATTCAAAGAGTTCCCAACTAGGAAAGCTTACAACACGCACGTTGATTCCCTCCGCTGATAACTTCTCTTGCGCACCTAACGCATATGTTAGCTCTCCTCCATCCGAAATGAGTATGATATCTGGTGTTCCATTACAGTCTGAGACAATATAGGCGCCCTTTCTCGACCCCTCTGCAGATGCGTATTTCTTCTGGTCAAGTGTTGGGAGTTTCTGACGCGAAAAGATGAGCGCGGTTGGACCATCCTTCCGACTTATCGCTTCACGCCATGCCCATGCGGTCTCATTCCCGTCAGCGGGACGTATTGTTACGACGTTAGGCAATGAGCGAAGCCAAGCTAGATGCTCAATTGGCTGATGTGTTGGACCATCTTCTCCTAAGAATATGCTATCATGCGTATATACGAAGATAACTCGTATTTTCATCATAGCGGCGAGTCGTACAGGTTGAGCCATGTAGTTGAAGAACTGAAGAAACGTAGCGCAGTAGGGAATAACACCTCCATGTAGCGCCATCCCATTTGTTGCTGCTCCCATTGCGTGTTCCCTTACGCCGAAGTGTAGGTTATCACCAGCGAAGTCGTGGAACTGTACATCGCCATGTCCAGTCATATAAGTCTTTGTTGATGGTGCTAAGTCTGCTGAGCCACCAATGAGATAGCCTTTCATGTGATTTGCTAAGGTGTTTATGACCTTCCCTGAGCAGTCACGTGTTGCCATTTGCTTGTCTTTTTCTGGGGTAAAGACTGGCATATCGGCATCCCAGTCCTTAGGCAACTCGCCACTCATAACGAGTTTGTATCGCTCTGCGAGTTCAGGATATTCCTGTGCATATGCATTAAACTTTGCACGCCATACATCCTCCCATGCCTTCCCTCTATCCAAGGCTTTACGGAAGTGCGGAAGAGTCTCTTCGGGGATGTAGAAGGGTTTGTCTTCAGGGAAATTGAAGTGCCTCCTTGTAGCTTTGTAATTCTCCTCATTAAATGGTTCTCCATGAACCTTCGCTGTATCCTGCTCAGGGCTTCCATAACCAATGTGCGTGCGGCAGATTATAAGTGATGGTTTGCAAGTCTCTTCACGCGCTTTATTTAATGCATCCTCTATAGCGGCGCGGTCATGCCCATTAGGAACCTTTTGCACATGCCAGCAATATGCCTCAAAGCGCTTGCCAACGGTTTCGGAAAATGCAGTATCCTTTGTCCTGCCTTCGATGGAGATCTGGTTGTCATCATAAAGAAAAATCAGCTTGCCCAAGCCGAGATGCCCCGCTAAGCTTGCAGCTTCGGAAGTTATACCCTCCATCAGGTCCCCATCGCCACAGATTCCGTAGGTATAGTGGTTAACAATGTCATAGCTTGGCTTGTTGAAGATAGCGGCAAGGTGTACCTCTGCAATAGCAAAGCCAACTGCATTTGCGAATCCCTGTCCCAAAGGTCCTGTTGTAGTCTCAACCCCGGGTGTCTCTCCATATTCTGGATGACCGGGACATTTGCTTCCCCATTGGCGGAAGTTTTTTAGATCATCTAACGAAAGATCGTACCCGTAAAGATGTAGGAGGCTGTAAAGAAGGGCAGAGGCGTGTCCAGGGGAGAGTATAAAGCGGTCGCGATCGTCCCACCTGGGATTAGAAGGATTGTGTTTCAAAAACCTATCCCAAAGCACATAGACCATGTCTGCAGCACCCATAGGCGTACCGGGGTGTCCTGATTTTGCTTTCTGCACACAGTCAACGGCAAGCATTCGAATGGTGTTAACGCACAACTGATCTAGTTCATCTCTGCCAGGCATTAATTTTCCTCCATGATGTTCCTAATTAAGTTAAATAACGATTGGCAAGAAAAGACTCATATCCCTTATAACACAACAGATAAATATTTGTCAAGCAAAGGCGCTCATTAGTGAAGCAATAGTTGGCATTCATGAATTCAAAAACACTAATGGCATAGCCCTACAGTAATAATGTC
>C687J29651_10001352_pt1 | contig 10490 bp, 9 predicted proteins | sample RifCSP13_1_FD_29651 | JGI IMG/M metagenome (IMG submission 29651) | reverse complement strand
TGACCGCGATCCGGCCGCGATCCTCGAATTCGAAAAGGGAGGAGGTCAGGCGCTGGGTATCTTCCGTAATCAAGACCGTGTCCGGGTCGGCGGCCGTCTGCACCCGCGCCGCAAGATTGACCGTGTCACCGACGGCCAGGTATTCCATGTGCAGGTCGCTGCCGATGTTGCCGACGACCACCAGGCCCGTGTTGAGGCCGACCCGCACTTGGAAGTGGGGGACGCGGCCGGCGGCCACCAGTTCGTCTCCGTAGCTACGGATCGATTCCAGAATGGCGAGCGCCGCGCGAATGGCGCGTTCCGGGTCGTCTTCATGCGTGAGAGGCGCGCCGAAGAACGCCAGCACGCCATCGCCGAGGAGTTGGGCGATCGTGCCCTCGAAGGCGTACACCGCAGCGCTCACGCGCTGGTGGGCGCCGCCGACGATCTCGCGCCAGTCCTCCGGGTCCATCGCTTCTGCCAACGACGTCGAGCCGACGATGTCGGTGAAGAGAGCGGTAACGCGTTTACGTTCGCCTTCGGTTCGCTCCCGGTCGGCGAGAATCTTGCGCGCCATGTCCGAAGGCGCGGCGCGCCTCATCGCCTCCAGTCCCGCGCTGCGAGGCACGGTCGCCGGCGCCGAGGGCGCCTGCCCGACAAAGTTGTAGCCGCAGTTCTTGCAGAACTTCGCCACGGCCGGGACGGCCTGGCCGCAGTTGGGGCAGGCACGCTCCAGCGGCTGCCCGCAGTTCTCACAGAACCGGGAATCGTCCGAGTTGTCGAAAGCGCAGTTGGGACATTTCATGGGCCGACCTCGACCCTCCTCGTTCGTATGTGATCGTCTTCGATCATCCGCCGGGCCCGGGCCCGTTCCCCGGACAAGAGAGTTTAGCGCAGAATCCGCCCCTCGTGACTCCCCTTATCCAAGCGTGCTCATCTGCTCGGCCATGCTCTCCAGCATGGCCAGGCAGACCTCCGGTCTCTCCGCCAGGATCGATCGCAGAGTTTCGCTGCCGAGAACGAGCGCCCGAACGGAGGACGTGGCCCGAACGCTGGCCGATCGAGGCTGCTTACGCAGTATCGCCAACTCGCCCAGGTGATCCCCGGCCGCGAGGGTTCGCAGGATTCGCGTGGCGCCTTCGGCTTGCTTGGTGACTTCAACCGAGCCCTCCGCCAAGACGAAGAGCTCTTCTCCCGGGTCGCCTTCCCGGCAAAGGAACTCGCTCTCATGGTAGATCCGTTCGCCGGCGAGGGCGCAAATCCTCTCCAGATCCTCCGGCTCGAGCCGGCGGAAGATGGGCACCTCCCGCAGGAACAAGACCCTCTCCACGACGCCGAGGGTGGGTGAGGTTTCGATCATATCGCCTCCGTGGCCTGGAGCTCCGTCCAGTTGAGCCGCCTGCCGAACGATGGGGTCGTCGGCTCCGGCTGACGTATCCACTTGGAACCATTCGTCTCGACGGATCTCGGCCGAAGCACGCCGCGCCAGCGAGCGGAACCAGGGCCGAGGGTGACGCGCGACTTGGCTCAGGGCTAGCACTGCCGACCCCGGTCGGCTGGCGGTTTCGTCGGCGTCCAGGAGCCGGAGCATGCCCCGCGTCACTCGACGATCACCGACCGTATCGAGCGCTTCGACGGCCTGCGATCGCAGATCGGCGTCCTTGGAGAGCAGGCCCCGCGCAACTGCATCCATGGCCTGCGGGGAACCCGCGCTCGCCAGCCCTTGCAGGATTCGCTGCTCGGTTCTCCACTCGTCGCGTCCGAGGAGCTCAATCAACCAGACCAGGGCCTTCGACGCGGAACTTGGCCGGGTTTCATCCGTTGACACGGCGGTGCTCGATGGCGCACGCTCGGCGAGCGCCGACCGCCAGCGGCGCAGGCGTTCGGCCTCAGGGATCTGACGGGCGGCCCAATCGACAAGACCGGCGCGGGTCGCGCCGCCGCGGCCGGCCAGGGCCAAGACGGCCTCATCTTGAGCGCGGGGCGTTCCGGCCCGAAGAGCAGACATGAGATCGTCCATGGCCTGGTCGATGGACCCCAACGCCTGCCCGGCCGCCCGCCGCACTTTCGGATTCGGATCATCGAGGGCGGCGCTTAGCGCCTCGATCCCCTCCTGCGACGGACGGCTCCGGAGGGCGTTCGCCGCGGCCAAGCGAAGTTCGCCCGGCGAAGCCTTCAGCGTATCAATCAGAGCGGTGTCGGCGCTGAGGCCATCGACTTCCGGGTACGCCTCGAGGCCCGCCAGACGCTCGTCGGGCGACGGGTTCACCAACATGGATTCGATGACGGCCAAGCCGCGTGAGGCGTCTCCGGTGCGAACCAGGGTAATGGCGGCCTGGGCACGGACGGACGGCGATGGATCGTCAACAAAGGCTTCGACCCTTTCCCGCGGGATCCATCCTCGCTTGGTCACGGTCCGAAGTGCCGCTGCTCTCACCTTCGGGTCTGCGTCGTCGAGAAAAGCCAGCGCATCGCTGGCCATGCCTTGCAGCGGGATCTGGTCCAGGGCCTGGATGGCGGCCAGGCGGACTTCAGGCGACTCGTCCGTTCGCCGCGCAGCGATCAAGGCGGCGGAGTCGGTGGCCCGTAGTCGCCCCAAAATCTGGAGCGACAGTTGACGCACGGCCGGGCGCGCATCGCTGAGCCCTCGTTCCGCCACGCCGCGCGCCTGAGCGTCCTTTCGCACAAGCTCGAAGCGGGCCTCGGTCTCGGTGAAGGCCTCGGCCATCCCCTGGTGCAGCGCATCGACCAGCGACTCGCCGTAGCTGCGGCGCATTCGCCAAACCACAAGGGAACAGGCGGCCGACACCACGACCCCGGTCGCGAGGGCCTGGCTCGGTGTCAGCCCGCGCTGCCCAAGGAGAATCAGAACCCCGGAGAGCATGACGCCGAGTTGAGCCGGGGGGCCCGACTGATAGGCGCGGACCTGGGACCGTTGGTCGGCAGGTACGACGTTGAACAAGGCGTTGAAAGCGGTGCCGGCCAGACCGCCGAGCAAGACCAACTGTACGAACCGCACCAGGACCGCGGTGGAAAGGTCGAAGCGGATCGTCCACAAGACGAAACCACCCAGATAGGCCAGCGGCAGGATGAGCAATGTGTTGGTGACCCCGATACGGCCGAGGACGCGGCCGGCCAACAAGAGAGAGACGACGAAGGTCACCGCAGTCATGATTCCGCCGAAGGCGCCCAGGAAACCCGCCAGCTCGGCCTCGTCCGGGAAGGCGCCGGCCACTTGAACGTTGAAAGGAAAGGAGACCGTGAAGAAAAGGATCGAGAAGAGGATGGCGCCGACGGCGGTGAGTCGCATGGTCGCGTTCGAAAGGACGATGTGGTGGGCGCGCCGCAGCTCTCGCATCGGCGAGCTAGCCGCGGTCGGCCGGACCGAAACCCGCGCATAACGACGGACCAGAGGTCGGGCGACCGCGGCCGCCAGGAGAAGCAGGAAGGCGAACAACAGCAGGAGGGACGCGGTGCCGAACGCGCTCGCCGTCGGTCCGGTGAGAAAACCGGCGACCACGCTGCCGAGAATTCCGGCACTGGCGAACACCGCGAACAGCCGTTTCGCTTGGCGTGCGTCGCAGACCTCTCCCGCCAGGACCCAGATCATCGTCCCGACGATCCCATTGACCAGGGCGATCTCGAGCCAGAGCGCGGGATAAAGTGCCGGTCCGGCAAGAAACGTGGCCGCCCAACCCAGGACGGAGACCAACGCCAGACCGATCAGGATCGACAGCGATACCCGGTTCCGGTCGGGACGGCCCAAGACGGCGGCGTAGGCAGTCGTGACGACGAGCGTGGCGGCGCCGCGCACGATGAACAGGTAAGGCAGGGCTTCGACGCCGAATCGATCAAACAAGAGAGCATCGCCGGCGCTGACCGAGAAGACCTGACCTGCCTGAAGGAGGAGAAAGAAGGCCGAACCGAGGAGGGCCAGTTCACCTTCCCCGGCCCGCAGTTGGAAAAGACGTGCGGCCAGTCGTTTCACCGGAGGGGGATGGCGGCCGACCGCCCGGAGCCATGCCCCGCGCGCCCGCGCCCCGAAGGGCGGATCCGTACCGCCAGTTCGCTCAGAGAACCCAACACTAGGACCATCCGCTCACCGCTCCGGCTTAAACGAGATGTTCCACTTGAAGCTTCGCGAAGGAGCCCTGTCCCCTGGGGACACCCGAAGGGGTGTGGGCGAGCCGCTCAGCCATGCCGAGTATCGCGCGGGAGCGAAGACGCGGCTGGCCGGGTCGGCTCTAGCGAGTTGTTCGGCGGCGCTGTGGGTCTACCTTTGCAGGGCAAGAGACAAGGCGAGGCCTTCGCCGATCTTGTCCATCACTGGGGCGGACAAGACGCCAAGGCGCCGTATGAGTCGGTCTTCCGAAATTGAGCGAACCCGATATGTGTCTGCGGAGGATTTCTTGGAAAGCCCGTTCTGGGAAGTGGCCTCTACGGGAACGTGCCAAGCTGCGGTTTCAAACCTGGGATCCCACTCGGTCAATGGGACGATGATCTTAAGGGGAAGCCTGGCGAGTGCGTCCCGGCTGACAATAACACAGGGGCGGATCTTCTTGATCTCCGCCCCTAGGGTAGGGTCGAGATTGACCTCCCAGACCTCGCCTCGATTCACGCGAAGTCATCTCCGTCGAGAGCCAAGAACGCAGCGAGGTTCTCGTCGGAGTTGTAGAGGGGTGCGAGGGCCTCTGCGGCTTGAGCGATCGCCTGCTCTTGCGATCGTTCGCACTCCTTCTCGAGGGCCTCGCGAACGAAAGCGGAAACAGTGATGCCGCGTGTCTCGGCCGTGGCGGAGGCCCACTCAATAAGGTATTCGCTGATCATGATGTTCAGCCTACGGGTCTTTGGAGCCTGGGAGGTCAACGTTTCACGCCCTGAACATATGCAAGTATCATGCGTAGATATGTTATACAAGAAATTTGCTCATGCCAAGGGCTTGCCGCAAGAGAATGCTTCCTGCCCACCATTATTGTCAAGTTACAGCGGGAGGTTGCGCCACTCAACGGATTCGAGTTTCCCGAAGCAGCCCTGTGGGCGAGCCGTCCGGCGAAACCCCAAGCCAACGATCGCATCCAGACTAGCACAGTCACGTCGGGACGTCTCCTCCGAGGTGTTATCGGGGGAGCAGGGGGCGCACCGCTACGGTTCCGGCCGGTACGGTGCAAGGGTCTCGATAGGGCCGACGTACTCGGGGAGCCCGGCGTGACCGAGTATTTGACGAACGGCCTGGATCTCGCCGATGTGGTACCAGTAGTGGTACGTCATCCTTCTCATGGCCGACCCGACGGTTTGGCCGACGGCCTTGCCGTCGAGCAGAAGATCGCCCTGGAGCGATTCGGTGGTCAGGCCGTCAAGGTAGAGGGCGCTCGATTGAACGACCGCCTGCCACAAGTGCATCGCCTCGGACAGGGTGGGGGTGCTCATCGGCGCGCCATACGCGTACACCGTGTTGAGGTCCGGAAAGATGATCACGCCTTGCGCTCGCTGGAGGAAATAGCGCTGCTCTTGCCAGGCCAGATGCCCGACAGTCCAGCTGATGCAGTTCATCGGGCCGACGTGGTGGGCGCCATCCTCCTCGGAGATCCCTTCGAGGCCGCGCAGCCATTCCGAGCGAGTGAAGCGTAATTGCTCGACCAGAGGGTGGGCCACGAAGACCTCCTCGGAGGGGCGGCGCCGATCACCGCCCAAACGGCCCCTCGAGCCACGAGCATCGCGGTGAGGGAGCCGCCCGGTCACCGAAGTCGAGTATCGCGCAAATAGACCCGACCCGGTCAGCCGGGTCGGGTCTATTGAGTTGTCGGGCGGCCGCAGACCGGCCTTGTCGACGGACGGGCCGGAAACGCCACCAGCCGGCTCGTGAAGGCCTCATCTGGCGTCAGGCAGGACCGAAATCATCCGGGCCAAACACCTGCACGATCTCGGACTCGCCGTCGCCGACGATCTTGCGGAACCGCTTGCACCATTCGATCGCCTCATCCAGCGACTTCACCTGAATCACCGCCCAGCCGCCCAAGAGCTCCTTCAACTCGATGAACGGCCCATCGGTCACGGTGAACTTCCCCTCCGAGAGCCGGAGCCGCGTTCCCTTCGGATTGAGGGACCCCGTCGCGACGAGGGCTCCAGCCCGCATCGCCTCCCCGATGAACGCCCCCATCTCGGCCATGAGCTCCGGCGTTGGGGGAGGCGCTCCCTCTGGCTTGTAGTTGGGATCGTAGACCATGAACTGCATGTTCATTCCTCCTTGATGGCGGGGAGCCGAACCATCCGGTGGGCTTGGCCCGGCTCTGCGGATTGGGCGGTTCAATAGATAGTCGTGCGGCAGAGCCCCAAATCGACAGGTAGCCCCATGCAGTTTCAGCGTGGCAGGCTGGCCAACCTCCGCTCGAGAAGGCGTCGCTCCGGCTCCTGCCGGGCGAGGGCAAGTGCTCTTTCGTAAGAGACTCGGGCTTCGGCCGTTCTTCCGAGCCGCCGGCACAACTCCGCCCGACCCGAGTGAGCCAAGTGGTAGTCGCTCAGGTCGTCGCGCGCCAAGATCTCGTCCATCAGCGCAAGGCCTGCCTCAGGACCGTCGCGCATGGCTATGGCCGCGGCGCGATTCATCTCGACGATGGCCGACGGGGCCATCTCTGCCAGCCTGTCGTACAAAGCCACAATCTGAGCCCAGTCGGTGGCGGCGAAGGTGGGCGCCACTGCGTGCACGGCCGCGATGGCAGCCTGCAGAGTGTAGGGCCCGAACCGGCTGGTCACCAGGGCTCCCCTCAGCAAGGCAATCCCTTCTGTGATCTGTTCCCGATTCCAGAGCGAGCGATCCTGGTCCTCCAACAGGATCAAATCTCCCTCCGGCGATGTGCGCGCGGCGCGGCGTGATTCGTGCAGGAGCATCAATGACAGAAGACCGACCGCTTCCGGCTCCGGCAACAACTCGACCAACAGCCGGCCGAGGCGGATGGCTTCGCCCGAGAGGTCAGCCCGCGTCAGTGAGTCGCCTGACGAGGCGGTGTACCCCTCGTTGAAAACTAGGTAGATCACCTGGAGTACCGCTTCCAGCCGGTCGGGCAGTTCTGCCCGCGACGGCACCTCATACGGAATGCGCGCCTCACGAATCTTCGCCTTGGCTCGGACGATACGCTGGGCCAGGGTGGGCGGAGCGGTGAGGAAGGCGTAGGCGACTGCCTCCGTCGTCAGCCCGCACACCTCCCGGAGGGTCAGCGCCACACGGGCGTCCGCCGGAAGCTCGGGATGGCAGCAGGTGAAGATGAGGCGCAGCCGCTCGTCCTCGATGTCCCCCNGACCATTCTCCACGGCATCCTTCGCTTCGTGGTCGAGTCGATCGGCGAGCTCCTCCAGGGAGGTGTCGAACCGCGCACGTCGTCTCAGAGTGTCGATCGCCTTGAAGCGGCCAGTCGAAACGAGCCACGCTCGGGGATGTGCCGGCACGCCCGATCGAGGCCACTGCGCCATCGCCGCGGTGAAGGCCTCCTGCATCCCCTCCTCGGCCAGGTCGAAGTCACCCAGGAGCCGAATCAGGGTGGCCAGGATGCGGCGCGAGTCGGAGCGGTAGATAGCGTCTACGTGCTGGCGGAGCTCTTCGTCCGGCCCTTGGCTCATACCGTTGGCGCTATCCGAGGTTGCGGAGGAACGGCCGACGGGGTTTCGCGCTGACCCCCGACACTGCCAAGGAGGAAACGAGAGTCGTTGTTGGCGTCGAACGCTCCCAATGTCCGCCTATCGGCCATCGTTGCGACGTGGCCGCCTTAGACGCGATTCGATCTGTCTCACGGGCAGGCGTTCTGAACGTGCGCCTCGAACGTTGTGGCAAACACGTGTCGGCCGCTCCCGTCGCACGCCGCGCGAAAGAAGAGGAAGGCCGTATCGGCCGGGGAGGCCACACTCTCCAAGGAGGCAAGGCCCGGGTTGCCGATCGGCCCCGGGGGGAGACCGGCGTAGCGGTAGGTGTTGTACGGAGAGTCGATCCCGAGATCGCTCTCCGTCAACGGCGCCTTCCACCAGGCGCCATCCGCCTGCCGCCCGAGGGCGTATTGAACCGTCGGATCGGCCTGCAGCGGGATCCCGAGCGCCAAGCGGTTGAAGAATACGGAGGCGATCAGCGGGCGTTCCTCGGGAAGCGCCGACTCTCGCTCGACGACCGACGCCAGAGTCACGGCTTCAAACGGAGTCAACCCATCGGCTTCGAAAGCGGCCATCAGATCGGAGCCCACGCGGTCATCGAAGTTCTCCATCATCATGGCCACGACCTCGCCGGCCGTCATCTGCGGGCCGAGTTGATAAGTGTCGGGAAAGAGGAACCCCTCGACATCGGCCACCCCCGGCGGCCCCGCCAAGGATGGAGACAGCTCCAAGCGGCTGGCGGCGAGGAAGTCATCGGAGCTGAAAGCGAGGCCTAGATTCCCTGCAGCATCGGCCACCTCTTCTTTCCGCCAACCTTCAGGGATCGTGAGGGTGTACCGGCTGGCCCGGGCGCGCTGCAGCTGTTCGGCGAGCGCGCGCGGGCTCATCGATCCGCTCACCTCGTAGCTCCCCGCCTCGATCCCGGTGTCGAGCCCGCGATAGCGGAGGTAGCGCGTGAAGAGGGTCGGATTCTCCAACACGCCCCGTTCCGCCAACGCCGCGGCCACAGCCGATGCGTCTTGTCCGGGCTCGACTTCGAAGGTCACCGTTTGTTCCAACGTTCCAGCCGGAGAGGAGAGGTCGCGCTGGTTCAGAACCAGATATATCGCCAGGAACGTTCGATCCGGCCACGGGAGGCCTCGGGCGGGTTCGCCCAGGGATGCGATGGAAACCTGCACCGCCAGCGCCGCCCCGAGGCAACAAAGCAACACGACGCCGGCGAGGAGGGCGATCGGCCAACAGCCGGCCCTAGGTCGTCTTGCCGGCATCCAGGTAGCCCTGCAAAATGACGGCGGCGGCGCGGGCGTCGGTCATCTCGTCACCCGCATGAAGCTGGAGCGCTTCCTCGGTCGACCCGGTCTCGTCCCAGGTCTCGACTCGCGGGAAGCCGGCTTGGCGTATGGCGCCGACCAGCCGGAAGGCCCGGCGCGCCTGAGGTCCGATCTCGCCTCGGCTGTCGTAGGCCACCCCGACCACGATCGTGTCGACGCCCTCGTGTTCAGCGATCTCGACGATGCCCTGCGCGTCGTGGACGCGTGAGACATGGGGGATGACCTTCAACGGACGGGCGATCGTTCGGGACGGATCCGACACGGCCAGCCCCAGCCGGGATTCCCCCGGATCGACGGATAGGACGCGAGTTGTCATGGCCCGGAGGCCCAGCTCGGAGTCCAGACGAGCTGAATCCTCCATGGCAAGAGAGGCAGCCGCGGCCACCAACTGGGCCAAAGCCGGATCACCGGCGGCGATTTCAACTCGGTTTGAGTGGTCAGTTGGGATCGGGCTTGATCGATCGCTCTTCCGGCAGCCCGGGAAGACAGCGAGGCTGGGTCGACGGCAGGGTAGGTCTCGCCCGAGACTGCCCCCCGATACAACTTGGCCCCGGACACCGTCAGATCGTGCGTCGGAATCAGATCTAGGCGGATCGACTCGGGGACGACCGCTTCCTGAGCGCCGGCGATTTCTTGCAACGCGGCCAGCCCTTGCTCCGTGAGTCGGTCCTCTCGGAAGGCGACGGCCTCCACCACCATGGCCAGCGAGGCCAAGACGCTTTCGGAAGGTTCACCCACTTGCGGGCGGTGATCCGAATTCACCACTCGGCCAATCGCCACCGAATCGGGCACCAGGGCCTCGCCGTCGGCCAACTGCTCCAACAATGAAGCGTTGCCTTCTTGGAGAAGTTGACGCTCGAGAGCTTGCTGGGCGCGGGTGAGATCGGAGCCAGTCACTCCCGCTTCGGGCTGTGTCACGCCGCCGGAGGTCGCCTCGGGATTCGAGACGGTGAGCTGCAGACCCAAGGTGCCTTCGACGGCCAAGATCGCCTCGGCCGCCACGTTGCCGGCTTCACCGGCCTCGGTGGCCCGTATCGGAACAAGGACCTCGCCTCCGATTCCAGGCGGCACGATGGCCCGCGCGGTCGTCTCAAACCTCACGGGCTTGTCGCCCAAGGTTCGCAAGCCGGTTCCTCCCGGCACCATCTGCTCCGTCTCTTCCCGATTCGTGAAGAGAGCCGATCCGCTGGCCGTCGCCGTGTCGGCCATGACCGTGCCGCGGGTCGGGAGGCGGATCTCGTCTTCAACCTCGACCTCAAGCCGGCGCGAGGGAATCCAGACGACCCCCTCTTCGTCCACCGGGTCCTCAGCGAAGACGAACTGGATTGCGGTCTGGGCCGGCCGGGTCGCCGGCGTCAACTCGATCACCGCGGCCGGCCCGACGACGATCGAAAGGGCAAGCAACGCCAAGATGACAATCAGCATCCAGCCGGCGCGCCCGACGTCGTCCCAACGGCGTGGAACGGCGACGGCCTTGGGCCGGGGTCGGAGCTCGCTGGCCGGCTTCCGACCTGGCGGGGAAACCGGCAGCACGGGCGCTGTCGGCAC
>C687J29651_10001340_pt1 | contig 10539 bp, 10 predicted proteins | sample RifCSP13_1_FD_29651 | JGI IMG/M metagenome (IMG submission 29651) | reverse complement strand
GGCCGTTTCCAGCCGTACTCCGCGCCAAGGCCCAACCGTCAACACACGCGGCCCCCAGTCCCAGCCGAAGTGGTATTGAGCCTTTCGCACCAGGGCGCGCGCCGGGGCGCGCCGGGTCCATTGACCAGGCACCTCGCNCGCGCCCAACGACAAGAGAATGGGATCGAAGCGCAAAGCCACCACGTTCCGCCCCGGCCTCAGCCGGCCGGAGACGTCGAACCTGGCTTCCACAAACATGTTCTCGTGCCGACCCAACAGCTCTCCGTTCAGATAGATCGTGCACAAGGTATCCAGGCCGTCGAAGACCAACGTCTGCCTCTCGTCAAAAGCCTCGCTGGCCACATACTCGAACGAGCGCCGGTACCACCATTCGCGGTCTTCAATCCATTGGCAGGCTTCCAGGTTCAAGTGATAGAAGGGCGGCGGGATCCGGCCGGCCCGAGCCAACGCCGAATGCACATTGCCGGGCACTGCCGCGTCGAGCCACGCCTGGTCATCAAAGTCCCCGGCATGCGCCCCCTGTCGTTCGCCCAGGCCCGGATCGAAATCCTCCAGCTTCCAGATGCCGTTCAGGTCTATTTCGATTCTCCGAGCGCGCCTCTACCCCGGAATGTCTAAGACGACCTTGATGGTCTCGCCCGGCTTGCTGCGGCAGAGCTCAAGCCCGTGCCCCACCTCTGCCAGCCGCAGCCGGTGCGTAATCATCGCCCGCAGATTGATCTTGCCCTGCGCCACCCAATCGACGCCTCGTTGAAAGACCACCCGCTCCTGGGCAACTTTCTCGGATGGGTTGGTGGAATAAACGTCCTGCAGGCGGCGGCGCATGAGGATGTGTTTCTCGAACAGGCGGCCCACGCTTACCCGGTGACCAGCACCCTTCACAGCTACGGTCAGGCCAGTCAGCCGGCCGCGAGGCCGCAGCAGCCGAATGGCGAACTCATATACATCTTCATCGGCAGACTGATTGGTGTCGGTGCAGACCACCGCCAGGTCCACCGGCCCCATCTCGTCCGTCATGCGGCTGACAATTTCCGACGCGCTGAGCTCTGCGCGACAGTAGGTCTGGTCCGCCCCCAACTCTTTGGCCTTGGCCAGTCGAAAAGCCTGGAAGTCCACCGCGCCCACGGTGCAGGGCGCCGTCGCCTTGAGACATTGGGTGACGACCAGCCCCAGCGGTCCCTGGCCGATGACGGCCACCTTTTCACCCGCTTGCAGCCCCGACGGATACACCGTGTGCAACAGCGCACCGTGAAACATCTCACACAGCGGCGATTCCTCGGCCGACAGGCTGTCGGGTATGCGCGCCCAGGGCAGCGACGTGGTGTCGAGGGTGGTGTACTCACAAAAGCCACCCCGGTCGGTATAAAAAACCACGCGCTGGCCGAGCGGCGCATCGCGCACGCCCGGCCCGCAGGCGATGACTTCTCCGTGAACTTCATGTCCCAACACCTGAGGATAGAAGTCATGCCCACCCCTGAACGTGCCGTTATAGATGTGGTTGTCGGTTGCGTTGCAGATCGACGCCGTGCGCACCTTCACCAGCAGATCGTGCTCTCCAACTGCCGGCTCGGAGATGTCCTTGATCTTCAATACACCGGGGCATTCTACGACAGCGGCCTTCATTCCATGTCTCCTTTACTCGACGCCCAGGCGGCGCGCATAGGCCGCTTCGACGCGATAGTATTCTTCGAGCAGGTCGAGCGGCACGTGGGGTTCGAGGGTGCAGAAGCCTTTGTACCGGTCTCGCGCGAGCTGCGCCACTAGACCCTCGATGTTGACTGCGCCCTCGGGAAGCGGTGGGTAGTAGATGTTGTGCTCGCCGGGCCGGCCGGTGACCACGCTTCGTTTACGGTTTTCCGGGTGGGAGTCCGGGTCGTACAGGCAGCCATTCTTGAGGTGCATGTAGCCGATATACTGTTTCAAGCGGCGGTAACCCAGCGGAAAGGCCTCTTCCGTCGCCTGGTAATAATTGCAGGAGTCAAAGTTGGTCTTCATCGCCTCCGAACCCACCGCCTCCAGAATGCGCAGCATGCCGGCCACGGTGGCCGAGGCATCATGGGCCTCGTTCTCGAGCACGAGCGTGACGCTCTGCTCGGCGGCGTAGTCCGCGGCTGGCCGCAGGACTCTGACCAGCGGCTCGATGTCGGCCTCGCGCCCCAGAGCAAAGTGATAGCAATATGAGTTGACCAGTCGGGCGTCCAGGGCCACCGCCACATCCACCGCCGTCTTCAGCGCAGAGAGATAGTCGGCGGGATCAGCCACCATGTTCGCGAAGAATGCGCCGGGCATGGTGACGCAGGCCACACCAATGCCATGAGCGCGCAGCACCTGCTTGGCCCTGGCGATGTCCTTCCCTTCGTAACGGCTTTCCTGGCGCTCCGGGTCTGGCCCGCCCCCCTCCAGGTTCAACGGCCATAGTTCAATCCAGCGGATCTCCAGTTGGTTGCAGAGGGTCAGGATTTCATCCAGCGAACGATACCGGCTGAGGGCCTGACCGGAAATGGCGAGTATCATAATGGTCTCCCAGTGAATATCTCATCGATGAACTGCATTTCCTCATCGCTGAGCGGCGGCGCCCCATCCGAGGCCCGCACGTTTTCTTCGACTTGTGACGGGCGTTTTGCGCCGGGGATGGATAACGTTACCGCTGGATGCGCGAGGACAAATTGCAATGCCGCCTGAGCCAGAGTCCGGCCCTCGCGCGCCAGCGGCCGGATCTGGTCCACCTTCGCCAGCTCGGCGACAAATTGCTCGTAACGGTCGGTTTTCAGCCAGTTACGCCGGACGTCGTTCTCGGGAAAAGTCGTGTCCGGTGTCATCTTGCCGGTGAGCCGGCCCATGCCCAGGCTGCCGCGCGCCAGCACGCCGATGTCGTGCGCCTGGCAGTAGGGCAGTACATCGCTTTCAGATTTGCGGTTGATCAGTGAGTAAGGGACTTGCAGCACGTCCACGCCACCGGCGGCTGTGTCGAAGTGCGTCAACTGATTGAAATCGTGGGTCGAGACGCCGAAGAAGCGCAGCTTGCCCTGCCGCCGCAGGTCGTGGAAAGCTTCGACAAACACCTCGACGTTTTCGTCCCACCACACGTGACACTGATAAATATCTATCGTCTCGACCCCCAGCCGTTTCAGGCTGGCCTCGCATGACTCGACCACCATCTCCTTCTTGACGTAGGCATTCGGCCGGTCGTCTCCACTGTGCCACAGCCCGACCTTTGTGGCTACGATGACCCGGTCGCGCGGCGCGCCTTTGAGCCACTGGCCCAGCAGTTCTTCCGAGTGGCCGCGGCCGTACACGTCGGCTGTGTCAAACAGGTTGACACCGAGTTCGAAGGCCCGGGCGATGGCGGAGAGCGACTCGTGGTCGTCCACGGGGCCCCAGGCGTCCCCACCGATGGCCCACAGCCCCAGCCCGATTTCCGAGACCTGCAATCCCGTCTTACCCAGGCAGCGATAATTCATGGCGACGACTACTCGAGGCGGCTGGCTATTACCTGCCTGTCAGCTCGACCTGAACATTGTCCGTCCCGGTGCGGTCGAGGAAGAGTGCCCGCTTGCCCTGAGTTCCCTGGTGAGGCTGCGGTTCGCCAGGCGCCAGGTCGTGCGCCGGCAGCGCCAGGCTGGCTTCACTCACATCGTCAACGCCGAGGCACAGATGGTGAAGACCTGGCCCATGCGCTGCCAGCCAGGCCGCCAGGGGATGTTCAGCCGTCAGTGGCTCCACCAACTGCAGGTGCGTGTTACCCAAATCTAAGTGCGTCAATCGCACGGCGCCATCATTGATCGTTTCGGTAAAGAGCACCCGCAAACCAAATCTGTCGCGCCAGATTTGCAATGCCGCGTCAGTATCTGCCACGACGATGGCCACATGATCCAAACGCTTGAACATGACAGACCTCCAAAAAACGAGCGGGGCGCTAGCTCAACATGGGCGGCCACACTCGGCGCAGGTTTCGTTCTCTTCGAGACGATTGATGTAAAAGCCAACGCCGCCGGAAATCCACAGCGCCACGCGGCTGATGAAGTCGAGCAAGGCNAGGACCGAATCCAACTAGCGCGCTTCGCCGCAAATTCTAGGTCATGATCGAACCGCCGTTTACATGAATCGCTTGACCCGTGATGTAGCTCGCATCCTCTGAGGCAAGAAAGGTCACGAGGCCAGCCACTTCAGCGGCCGAGCCGGCTCTTTTCAGTGGGATCCGAGATATGGCTTCCTCCAAGTATTCGCCAGGCGCATATCCGCCCAGGAGCCTGCCCCACTCACGATCGTTGTACTCCCACATGCTGGTCTCAATAATTCCTGGACAGTAGGCGTTGACGGTGATGTTGAAAGGTGCAAGTTCAAGCGCCAGGCTCTGCGTGAGGCCGACCACTCCCGCCTTGCTGGCGGCATAGTGAGGCGTGAATGCTCGGGCCTGCCGCGCCTGGCCCGAGGCGGCATTTAGGATTCGCCCACCGCCCTGCTTAATCATCTGGCGCGCGGCCGCCTGGCAGCATAGGAAGACACCCTTGGCATTCACCGCCATGACGCGGTCCCAGTCCTCATCTTTGATCTCATCCAGCCTTGCAATGGCGATCACCCCGGCGTTGTGTACTGAGACGTCGAGGCGCTGGAATTGATTCACGGCGCGCTCAAACAGCGTTTCCACCTGGTCTCGGTCGGAGACGTCCACGATGTTCGCCAAGACCCGTGACCCAAGGCGTATCGCCTCAGCGGCGACCAACGACACCCGTTCCTCGTCGGCGCACAGGATGAGATCTGCACCTTCCGAGGCGAACCGCATGGCAATGGCCTCCCCGATGCCCCGGCTCGCGCCGGTGACCAGGACGACCTTACCTTTGAACCGATGGGGGATTATCATTGACTACGGCGAAAACAAGGCACGCCAGTGGCATCGTGTCGCCTACTGCGCCAGGAAGTGGCGCACATGCTCAAATCCCGACTTACCGCTGGTCAGAACCGGCAGGCCGAACTCGATTTCCGGCTCCGGGTAGCTGAGCAGGATGGAGGACATGGAAAGCTGAGCGAGAACGACACTGGAAAGGGCTTGCCGCTCGACCGAATCTCGGATGGCTCTCGCCAAACACTCGTTGTGCCCCGCTACATCGCCTCTCGCAAGCCTATCCCAGGCCTCCGGCAGGGAGCGTTCCTGGATAACCACTTTCTGCCTCAGCCGTGAAGCCGTCTCCTCAAGAAGGCTGCGCGTGCTGGAAACGGTTGGCCCATGCGTTGCTAGAATCAGCACCGTTCCTCCCAGGCGGGCAGCCTGTTCCAGCATGGGTTGGTCGATTTGGAACACAGGCACCCCTTTTGAGGCAAGGGCCGCTTGCACGGCTCGATAGGCGCGGTTCATGGTCGAGCATGTGATCAGGATCGCATCGACGCGGCCCAAGACCGCCAAATCCTTGGCGTAGCGGACAAAGGCCCTCACATTAGCGGCAGGTGGATAGAACTCGCCCCGCGCGTGCGCCTCCATGAAGTTCAGTTGGACGGCATCGTTGCCTGCGTTGACGAGCTGCGCCCCGGGCAAATACCGTCGGCCGAAAAAGTTGGACCACAGGGCAATCCAAGACGATCCGTTGAGCAGCCCGAGTCGTTTCCCCAGCAGTTCCGGTGCGCCTTCAGATTCCCTACCAAGATGGGCAACGCCCGTGACGCGCAAATAACTCTCGAAAAGCGCGAACGGGTCAAGCAAGATCTGTCGTGCTTCGCTCACGCCTGTATCCTTCTGGCTCTCACGATTCCGGGTGAGCCGCCATCCCGCATCAGCCGCTCGGGCGCGTGGTCTGTATACAATCACCTTTTTCTCAATCTGCCTGACAGGGCTTGAGGGCATTCATCTATCTAGTTCGCGTCCAAGAAATCGTTTTTTAGCATCGAACGGCGGTCACTGAGCGCCGGTGCTTAATCAAGAACCAAGCGATGGTCGCCAGATTGTTGGCAATGACGCCCCAACCCACCCAACGTTCCATGCCGCGTTCGCCATGATTCAAACACCGATCCAAACGGCGTGCACGCCGCAACTGACTAATCCGGCCTTCAATCCCATTACGGAAGCGTTGGGCGGCGCGAAACCAGGGTTGGCGTTCGTGCTCACATCGGGTCTGGGTCTTGTGTCCCGGTTGGCGCAAGCTCACGCGGCGCACGCCCAGGGCGCGGGCTTCGCGCTCATTGCGTTCCGAATAAATGCCCCGATCACCGCTGGCCTGTTTGGGGACCTTGCCCAACAGCCGGCGATGATGGCGGAGGCTGGGCAGGAAAAATTGGGCTTCGTGCGGGTTGCCCTGCAAAATCCGATACTCGGTAATCAAGCCCCCGTCCACTTCGCTATACCAGATTTTGCATCCGAACTCGGTCTCCTTCGGTTTAGCTTTGCCGCGACAAATGATGGCCGTGTGCGGCTCAAACAAGCTGACGATTTTGTCCGAGGCGGGAACGGCCAGGCCAGCCAAGACCCGTTGCCGAGTTTGTGCCATCACTTGATGCACCAGTGGCAGATAATCTTCCAAGGCGGCTTTCAATCCGGCGGCCTGCGGGTCGGGCGCGGCGGCCAAGCGCGGTTGCACCTGCGCGACTTGATTCACCAAGGTGTCCACCAAACTCAACAACTGCCCATACAATTTTCGGCTGGTTTTCTCGGTGTTTTTCGCCTTCAAGTGGGCCAGGCGACTGATCTGCCGCGCCCAGTGATGGGCTTGCCGATGCCGATCCCGAAACCAGGCCTTGTCGGCTTTCGTCCGCGGGCGCACCACGTCGCGCGCCCGATGCAGGAGTCGGCTCAACACGCGCGCGGCGTCATCCAACAGGCTACTATCGGTCGGATAATGAATATTCGTCTCCGTCACCGAGCCATCCACGCGCAGTTTGTCAGCCCGCGTCACGCCCAGTTGTTGCCCCAATTGCGCACTGACGGTGTTAATCAAGCGCAGGGTCTTCGGCGTCAACTGCGCTTCGCGGTGCTGAATCGTGCGGAAGTTCGGCATCGGCTCCAAAAACAACTGACACACCCAGCGCCAGCCCGCGCTCGTCTCCACTTCCTGTGCCAAGACCCGGTAGCCCCAACTCATCAAGCGCCGCACGACGGCCAAGCACACCGTGACATTCGCGGGCAAGGCGGGCGCGCCCCGGCTCAACGCCTGGGTCGTTGGCGGCGCCAAGTCGTGCCGCACCGCCAACTGCACGCGCGGGTCGGCACACACCGCGGCCAACAAATCATGCAACTGCCGCAGCTGGGGTTGCGCTTGCGCCAGGCGGACCAACGCACTGCTCAGAAACGCCCGGTTGACGGGATATGTTATGCTGAACATCGGAGCCTCCCGGAGTTTGGCATGGGTCTCACCATTAACCTTACTCCCAGAGGCTTCGCTGGTTAGGTTGTTAAACTACAGAGCGGCTACAAGCCATTTCTTGGACACGAACTATCTATACTCTTTGAAGCAGCTTTTGCGCCTGAGGATTGTTGCGTAGAGCCTCATTCACCTGTGAGGTGCGGATGAGATGTGTCAGACGTTTGTGCCAGGTGATATCGCGCCACATGCCGACAAACTGCGGACCACAGAAGTTGCTGGTGGCAATCGCCACCCATTGACCGGTTGAGACGGCTTTCATGACACCCAATTCGCATACCTCCTTAACCCAGTCCCAGGGCAGCAGAGGCCAGTCTTTGTAGTTAATAACGCCCCAGCCTTCGGTCGTCATCAAGGGAAGCTTCGCCGTTCTGGCCGCTAAAGCCAGACGTTCAATTTTGTCGGTCAACAACCCCTGCCAATAGAGCGGCCTATCTTGATAGGTTTGACGGGCTTTCGAAACAAGGTTCTTATAAGCTTGGGGAGAGAAACGGCTATTGGAATACTCTATGATCTTATAGAATTCGCTATCATTCTCAGTGACCATCCAAATGTGATGCTCCAAAAGATCAAAGAACGACAGGTCTTTCTCGGCATAATATTCGACTCGATCGCCATTGAAGGAATAGCAGAGCGGCAAGTCAGGATAGTAATCGCGGATGATCTCAATGGATCGTCTCATCCATCTCATCGAGGTGTCCGTGTGCCAGTATCCCCAGGCGTGTTGAGGCGGATCGTTTTCAAAGAACGGCGCCCATAAGTCTCCCGGCCATTCGTTGCATAGGTCCACATACAGGATGGCGTCGAGTAGTTCATCCCTGGCGATTATCTCAAGGGTGCGCAGCCAACTCAGGGCCATCTTCTCTGGAGAGGTCAGATGCATCCTGGTATTGTCTGTGTCTTCCCGATACCAGGTTGACAAGCCAACCTTGATATTGCGCTTTTTGCATCTGGTGATAAAGAGATTGAGTGCTGGCTGCACGCATACTTTATTGATGTCAGGGCTGCCCCATGCCTGCTGATCCCAGACCGGAAACAGCGTCCACTCTTTCGTGGGGTTTTCGGCAATGAGGTGCGGGTAAGCGTCGATGCGGACGGCGTTATAACCGCGTTCCGCCAGTTCGTCCAGGGCTGTATCCCAGTCTTCATAGCCTGCGCCGGGCCAACGGCGTTCGAGCCATGAAAAATCCCACATGGCAATCGCCAAGGGGGTGATGTTCATACTTATGCCTTCCGGCTTCAGGCAACTCGGCGCGCTGCCTACTTGCTGAACCCGGACATCAGACCGCTGATCATGTTGCGTTGGGCAATTCCGAAGAGGATTATGGCCGGGATGGCTACAAGCACACTGAAGGCCATCGTTGGCCCCCAATCCGTGCGCTGGAACCCCATGAAGTACACAATCCGGACGGGCAGCAGCTGCAGGGTGTCCGTCTGAATAATCGTCAAGGCGAGCTGGAATTCATTCCAACTGTCAACAAACTGAATCATGCCGACCGCCGCCACGCCCGGCAGGGCCAGCGGCACGATCACCCGCCACAGCGCGCCGAGCCGGCTGCACCCGTCAATCATCGCCTGTTCCTCGATTTCCACCGGGATGGCGTCGAAGTAACCCTTCAACCACCAGATGGCCAGGGGAATCCCGCCTATCGCGTAGGTGATGACCAACCCGAGGTGCCGGTTGATCAGGTGGAGTTTCGCCAGCAGCACAAACATGCCGATGAGCATCAGCGTCCTGGGGATCATGTAGAACAGCAGCAAATACATGCCGAAGACGGCTTTGCCGCGGAACTCAAAGCGCGACATGGCGTACCCAGCCGAGGCCGTGATCGCCAGGTTCAAAACGGTGGCTAAGAAGGCGACCGACAGGCTGTTGTAGGTCGAGCGAAGGATCAGCGTGTTGGGATTGTTCAGCACGGCCAGGTAGTTCTGCCAGGTAAATTTGAGCGGCCAGAATTGGATCCGCAAATCGTGCAGGAACTCGGGGGTCTCAAACGAGGTCTTGACCATCCACAGCACCGGGATCATCGTGGTAGCCACGATCACGAGGCCCAGGGCGTAGATGACGAGGAGCCGGGTCGCCTTGCGCGGGTTGAGGCTGCGCCACCAGCTCAACGGCGCAACGGCGCCCGTCCGCCGGGCAGCCGGTCGGTCTAAGGGTCTCAGACTGTCTGGCAGGTCCATGCGCTGTCCTTCCTGTGGCGTCAGACCGCCCGCAATTCCCGTCTCGCGTTCCAGAGGATGACGCCGCCGAGGCCCAGCATCGCCAGCACCGAAACGGCCGCGCCCAGCCCCAGGTGGCTCCAGCGAAAGGCCTCGACCCAGCTCAGAATGGGCAGGGTGCTCGACCCATAGGCGAATTGCTGGCCCATGGCCCCGATGATCAGGAGGATGTCGAAGTGGTTCCACCACCACAGGATATGCAGCATGATGGCGATGCCGATGATCGTGCGCATCTGCGGCAGGGTGACATGGGAGAAGCGCGCTACGGCGCCGGCCCCGTCCACTTTGGCCGCGTCGTACAGCTCATCCGGAATGCCCTGCAGGCCTGACAGCAGCATGAGCGCCATGAAAGGGAAGCCGCGCCAGATGCCGACGACGACCAGGGGCCAGAGCGTCGAATCATTTTGGCCGACCCAGATCTTGGGGTCGTCCAGCAGGCCCCACTGGACGAGATAGTGATTGATCAGTCCGTAGTAGGGGTCGTACATCCACTGCCAGGTGAGCACCATGATCACCGTGGGCAGGGCGATGGGGAGCATGGTCAGCGTCCGGAACAAGCTTCGGCCCGGGAACCTTTCGTTCAGGACGAGCGCCACCCCCAGGCCGATCAAGAATTGCCCGCCGACCACCAGCACCGTCCACTGGATGCTCCTGACGAAAGATTCCTTGAAGAGCTTGGCCACCCCCACATCGCCGGTCCAGAGCTGCTGGTAGTTCCGCAGCCCGACGAACTGAGCGTCGTCGCCCACCCACCCGATGCTGGTGAAGGAGTACCAGATTCCGCTCAGAAATGGATAGATTGAAAATAAGACCAGCCCCACGACGGCCGGCACAATGAACCAGTAGGGGAGCAGGGCCCTTTGGACGCGGGGCCGCGGCAGTCCTAAGCGCATGTTTCACCTCCAGATTGACCGGCTGCCTGCCTTCCCGCAGGCAGCCGGTCGGGTTGTCGCGACACCTCTACGGCTGG
>C687J29651_10001331_pt1 | contig 10559 bp, 10 predicted proteins | sample RifCSP13_1_FD_29651 | JGI IMG/M metagenome (IMG submission 29651) | reverse complement strand
TACTCAAGGCCATCATCGTCAAGCAAACGGAACAAAAGCCGCCGCATATCCATGACCTGACCACGCTCCTGCGGAAAGTCAGGNATCTTCAAGTCGGTGACGAGTTGGCGCAGACTATTCGCGATATCGATGCTTACTATGTCGCGACGCGCTATCCCCTTGATGTGGTTGATGAGGGCACTTTCAAAAAGCCTTTGGCAGAGTCGGCAGTCCAGAGGACGGACGAGGTATTCCAATGGTTTTTGAGCCGGATCACCTTCGACGCCACATAGATAAATATTTGTCTGCCGTCCGCCAGCAATACCGTGTGGTGAAGGCGATTCTCTACGGCTCTTACAGTCGGGGCATGCCACACGAGGACAGCGACATTGATCTGGTGATTATTTCTCCTGATTTCCGCGGGACCCCAAAATTGGAGCGTCACCAGAAACTTGGCTGGATTGCCTGGAAAGCCGAGACGGATTACATCCAGCCACTCGGCTTCACGCTGGAGGAATACGAGAATGCCAGCCCGCTCGGCCTGCTGGGCGAGGTGAAGGACACCGGCATCGTGGTGTACGAAGCCGCGCCGGAGACTGCCATCCACGAAACGAAAACGGCTTACACCGCCGGAGGAACCGACAAGATGAAAATCGTCATCCCCCTCGCCGGGTTCGGCAAACGCCTGCGCCCGCACACCTTCACCAAGCCCAAGCCGCTCATCAACGTGGCGGGCAAGCCGGTGCTCGGGCACGTCCTCGACATGTTCCAGGCGCTCGGGGACGTCGAGGAGATCATCTTCATCACGGGCCACCTCGGCGACCAGATTGAAGCGTACGTGGCGAAGGAATACCCCCGCATCCAGGCGAGTTACTTCGAGCAGAAAGAGCTCAACGGCCAGTCCACCGCCATCTACCTCGCCAAAGACCGCCTGACCGGCCCGATGTTGATGGTGTTCGTAGACACGATTGTGAAGACCGACCTCTCAGCCTTGAAAAGTGAGCCGGCCGACGCGGTGACGTGGGTGAAAGCCGTGGAGGACCCCCGGCGGTTTGGCGTGGCCGAGGTCGGCCCGGATGGCTACGTGACCCGGCTGATCGAGAAGCCGAGCGACGTAAAGAACAACCTCGTCGTGGTCGGCTTTTACTACTTCAAGGACTCGGCCCTGCTCGTAGACTGCATCCGCGAGCAAATCGAGAAGGACATCCGCACGCAGAACGAATATTTCCTCGCCGACGCGGTGAACCTGATGCTCAAGCGCGGCGTGCGCATGCGCGTGCAGCCGGTGGATGCCTGGCAGGACTGCGGCAAGACCGAGACCGTGCTGGAGACCAACCGTTATCTGCTGGAGAACGGCCACGACAACAGCGCCAGCGTCAAGGCGGATGGTCTGGTCGTCGTCCCGCCCGTGAATATTCACCCCACGGCCCAGATCAAAAATTCCGTCATCGGCCCGCACGCGACGATTGCCGCCGGGTGCAGGGTGGAGAACTCGATCATCCGCGACTCGATTCTGGACGAGGGAGCGGTCGTGCAGAATGCGCTGCTCTCGGCCTCGCTCGTCGGCCGGGACGCCAAAGTGGGCGGGCGCTTCCGCGCGTTCAACGTGGGGGAGGCCTCGGAAGTCGGGTTCGAGTAGGGGCCGACGGCGGTCGGCCCATGCGCCGGGATTGAAATATGCCCGTCGTCGAGTGTTATTCCGGCGTCGAGTACGCCGAGCGCCCGACCGCGTTGTGGTGGGAGGGGCAGTGGCTGGAGGTGGAGGCCGTCGAAGCCGCGTGGCGCACGCCCGAGGGCAAGCGTTTCCGCGTGCGGACGAAAGGTGGGCAGGTGTTTGTGTTGGCGTACGTTGAAGTGTACGATGCGTGGAGCATTCATCAACCGTAAGTGCGTCAACGGATTGAACTTGGTGTTGGTAGTAGTTTGGGTCTTAAGAACTCAATCGCGGCGTTGAGTCTCGTAATCCGGCCGCAGCATACAGAGAGATTCACATGCGCAATTTCATCTCCCATCGCGTTCAATCTGTACCTCCGTCCGGCATCCGCCGCTTCTTCGACATCGTCGCGACGATGAAGGACGTGATCTCGCTCGGCATCGGCGAGCCGGACTTTGTGACGCCGGAGCCGATTCTCAAAGCGGGCATGGCTTCGCTCCATCGGGGTGAGACCGGCTACACCTCCAACTCCGGCATCCTCGAACTGCGGCAGGCCGTGTCGCGCAACCTTAAGCGGCTGTACGACGTGGACTACGACCCCGAGACCGAAATCCTGATCACGGTCGGCGTGTCTGAAGCCTTGTACCTGGCCCTCACGGCCATCCTGGACCCGGGCGACGAAGTGATTGTGCCCCAGCCGTGTTTCGTCGCCTACACCGCCGAAGTCACGTTCGCGGGCGGGGTCCCGGTGACCATTGGGACGCGCGTCGAGGACAACTTTCAGGTGACCGCCGAGGCCATCGAAAGCAAGATCACCCCGAAGACCAAGGCCCTGCTCATCGGCTACCCAAACAACCCGACGGGCGCTGTGATGAGCCGCGAGAATCTGGCGCAAATCGGCCAGCTCGCAGAGCAATACGACCTGCTCGTCATCTCCGACGAGATTTACGACCGGCTGGTGTACGATGGCGCGCATGTGTGCTTCTCGGCGCTGCCGGGCATGCACCCGCGCACCATCCTGCTCAGCGGCTTCTCCAAGGACTATGCGATGACGGGCTGGCGGCTGGGTTACGCCGCCGCGCCGCCGGAAATCCTGGCCGCGATGCGCAAGGTGCACCAGTACACCATCATGTCCGCGCCGACGACCGCGCAGGCGGCCGGCCTCGAGGCGCTGAGCGGCGGCGAGAAGTTCGTGCAGGAGATGGTCGCCGAGTACAACCGCCGCCGCCGGTTGCTCGTGAGCGGCCTCAACACCCTCGGCCTCGACTGCTTTGAGCCGAAGGGCGCATTCTACGCCTTCCCCTCGGTGGCGAAGAGCGGCATGGACGAGAACGCCTTTGCCGAGGCGCTCCTGCAGGAGGAGAAAGTCGCCGTCGTGCCCGGCTCGGCCTTCGGCGAGAGCGGCGCGGGCTTCGTGCGCATGGCCTACGCGACCGCCTACGAGAAGATCGAAGAGGCGCTGAACCGCATGGAACGCTTCATGCGCCGGCATGGCTAGTGGGTCAACGGATGAAGCGGATTGACGGATAGGGAATTACTCGGCTTACTCGCCTGACCTGCCTGGCTGTGTGGCAACTGGAAAAACCAGAGAGCAAGTGACGCGCAATATGTATCGGGCGATCCAGATGCATGTGCGAGGTTTGCGCGAAGATAAGCTGCCGATCCCAAAGCCCACGGCTTCGGCTGAATACGTGGCTTTTGTATGGACGGGATGCATGTCTGAGAAGAACTACGCTCACCGTGATGTGACTGACAAGCTCGACCTCAAGCTCGGCCACTCCCTCCGCATCGTCGGCAAAGGGGACAAAGCCCTGCTCGCCCGTGTCCGCGAGAAGACCGGACGCAAGATGGTTAGTGATGGAACACTCGCCGACGTGATTCTCTACTGGCCGAAGACCGTCGAGGAGATCACGCCCACGCTGACGGAACTGCGCGCAACCATCGTTCAAAATGGCGGCATCTGGGTGATGACGGCCAAGAAAGGACGCAAGAGCGCGAGCGGGATGGAGTACCTCAACCAGACGGACCTGATCCCGCTCGGCCTCGCCGCCGGATTGGTGGACAACAAGACGTGCTCGGTTTCGGAGAGCGAGAGCGGGATGAGGTTCGTGATAAGGAAGCAAGATCGCAAGTGATTTCCTTAGGGAGTGTATCCAGTTGTCGCTCGCACTGGCAGAATCGCGCGAACGTTTCAATGGCAAAGGATCAGAGCGTCAACGTCTTCATGTGGAGGCTACTGAGTAAAACGTGTTGAGAATTCCTCAATGAAGTTTGAACCCGTAATCGGCCTGGAAGTTCACGCCGAATTGCTCACGCAATCCAAGATGTTCTGCGGCTGCGCGGTGGTGGACTCCACGGAAGCGCCGCCGAACACCGTCGTCTGCCCCGTGTGCGCGGGAATGCCGGGGGCATTGCCGGTGATCAACGAGCGCGCGCTGGAGTATGGCCTGCGCGTGGCGCTCGCGCTGAACTGCGAGGTGCGGCCCGTTAACATCTTCGCGCGCAAGAATTATTTTTACCCCGACCTGCCCAAAGGCTTTCAAATTTCGCAATACGAGCTGCCGCTGGCGGTGAACGGCTGGATGGACGTGGAGACTTCACAGGCAACCAGGCGCATCCGCATCCACCGCGTGCATCTGGAAGAGGATACCGGTAAACTGTTCCACCACGACCCGCACGACGGCCTGCCCGAGCACTCCCTCGTGGATCTCAACCGCTCCGGCGTGCCGCTGCTGGAGATCGTCACCGAGCCGGACATGCGCTCGGTGGAGGAAGTGAAGGCTTACGCTGCGCAGCTGCGCGCGATTTTGCGCTACCTCGGCGTCAACTCCGGCGACATGGAGAAGGGCGTCATCCGCTTCGAGGCGAACGTGTCGGTGCGCCCGGCGGGAAGCGGCGAGCTGCGCGCCCGCACGGAGGTGAAGAACCTCAACTCGTTCCGCGCGATGGAGCGGGCGGTGGCCTACGAGATCGCGCGGCAGACCCAGGTCTGGGAGAGCGGCGGGACGGTGACCCAGCAGACGGTGGGCTGGAGCGAGCCCGAAGGGGTGACCGTGCCCCAGCGCGGCAAGGAGCACGCGCACGACTACCGCTATTTCCCCGAACCCGACCTGCCGCCGCTGGTGATCGCTCCGGAGCGCGTCGCCCGCGTCCGAGCCCGACTGCCGGAACTGCCCAACGCCAAACGCGCCCGCTTTGAAGCGGAATACGGCCTGACGCGCTACGACGCCGAGTTGTTGGTCGAAGAGCAGACAGTCGCCGCTTATTTCGAGCAGGTGGTGATCGCCCAAAGACTCGAAGCCCGGAACCCGAAAGCCATCGCCAACTGGATCACGGGCGAGTTGTTCAGGCTCATGAAGGAGTCGGGGGAGGACATCAGCGCAGCGCGCACGCGCCTCACGCCCGCGAACCTCGCCGCTCTGACGGAAATGATCGCCGGGAACGCGATCAACCTGAACACGGCGAAAGCCGTTTTCGAGGAGATGTACCGCACGGGCCGCGCGCCGCAGGCCATCGTGGAGGAAAAAGGCCTGGGGCAGGTCAGCGACGTCGGCGAGATCGAAGCGCTCATCGCCGAGGTCCTGCGGAGCAGCCCCGATCAGGCGGCGGCTTACCTGGGGGGCAAGGCCACGGTCGAGCAGTGGTTCTTCGGCCAGGTGATGAAGAAACTGCAAGGGCGCGGCAACCCCCAGGTGATACGCCAGACGCTCGCGGAGGCTTTGGAGAAACTGAAACATAGTGCGTAGTCCGTATTGCGTAACGGAATACGCGCGACGCAATACGTCACACTCAGCAAGCATCCCTTGGAGGAAAATAATGACCATCGATTTCAATCCCTTCGATGTCGCGCAGGGGCAGTTCGACGCCGTGGCCGATCAACTCCAGCTGAATGAGGAGGCGCGGTCGATTCTGCGCTGGCCGCTCCGCGAGTTTCGCTTCCAGATCCCGGTGCGTATGGACGACGGGAGCATGCGCGTGTTCTTTGGCTATCGTGTGCAGCACAGTGATGCACGCGGCCCGGCCAAAGGCGGCATCCGCTTCCATCCCGACGAAACGCCCGACACGGTGCGCGCGCTGGCGATGTGGATGACGTGGAAGTGTGCGGTGGCCGATATTCCGCTGGGCGGCGGCAAGGGCGGCGTGGTGGTGGACCCCGCGACGCTCTCGGTCGGCGAGAAGGAGCGCCTGTGCCGGGGCTGGATTGACGGCATCTGGAAGAACCTGGGGCCGCGCATTGACGTGCCCGCCCCGGACGTGGGCACCACCCCACAGATGATGGGCTGGATGATGGACGAGTATTCCAAGCTTACCGGCAATTACACGCCCGGCGTGATCACCGGCAAACCGGTGGGCAGCGGCGGTTCGATGGGGCGCACGGAAGCCACCGGATTCGGCGTGATCTATACCGTGCGCGAGGCGATGAAACATCTGAGATTGGATTCCAAGACCTGCACGGCCTCCGTCCAGGGCTTTGGCAACGTGGCCCAGTATGCGGCCATCGGCTTTATCGAGCAGTTGGGCGGCAAGGTGTTGTGCGTCTCGTGTTACGATCGGAACGACAAGACTTCGTACACCTACTTCCGGCCTGACGGCATCAATCCGCGTTTCCTGCAATCATCAATCCGCGTTTCCTGCAATCCATCACCGACCAGTACGGTACGATTGACAAGACGAAGGCCAAAGAGGCTGGTTATCTGCTTGAAGACGGCGGAGCCTGGCTGTGCAAAGACGTGGATGTATTGATCCCGGCCGCCATCGAGGGGCAGATCACCCAAGAGACGGTGGAGCAGATCAGCCCCCAGGTCAAGATCGTGGCCGAGGGCGCGAACGGCCCCACTTCTCCCGAGGCCGACGAGGTGCTCAAGGCGCGCGGCGTCTTCCTCGTCCCGGATTTTCTGTGCAACGCAGGCGGGGTAACGGTCTCGTACTTCGAAAGCGTCCAGAATGACGCCAACTACTACTGGGAACACGACAACGTGTTGCGCCGCCTGGATCAAAAGCTGACGCGAGCGTTCCGCGGTGTGCTCGGCGTGTCCGTTGAACAGGGCGTATATATGCGCGATGCGGCCTATATCGTCGCCATTGATCGGGTGGTCAAGGCGATGGAGTTGCGCGGCTGGGTGTAAATGGGAATAATGACAAAGAAGCCCCTACTTACAGGGGCTGCTTTTTCTGCCGGGCCGGCGACAACGGCGCGCAGATGTCCCGGCGCCGGGCGCTTTGAAGGAGGTGATGACATCTATCCCCGGCATAGAATGATATTGCGCTCTAAAAGATTCCGCCTTTCGGTAATAAACTGGCGCTGGCGCTTGACGGCTCTCGACGGGATGTTCTACGCCGGGAGCGATCTGTCCGCTATCCCTATTGTCCCCGGTCTCCGGCGCTGTGCTTGGGGACCCAATTCGTCCTTTACTCAAGGAGAATGCTATGGAAACTTCCGCACCGACTATGACCCCGACTGTTTCGTCTGATGGGAGGAGGCTCAACCCCTTCGAGATTGCCCAACGTCAACTCGATGAGGCGGCCGCTCTGCTCAAGCTCGACCCGGCCCTGCACGAATTCCTGCGCTGGCCCATGCGCGAGTTGCACGTCACGCTGCCGGTCAAGATGGACGACGGCGCGACCAAAATCTTTCATGGCTTCCGCGTCCAGTATAACGATGCGCGCGGCCCGACGAAGGGGGGCATCCGCTATCACCCGGCGGAGACGATTGACACCGTGCGGGCGTTGGCGGCCTGGATGACGTGGAAGACCGCGGTGGTGGATATCCCGTTGGGCGGCGCCAAGGGCGGCATTATCTGCAACCCTAAAGAAATGTCGCCGGGTGAGATCGAGCGCCTCAGCCGGGCCTACATCCGCCAGGTGGGACGCATCCTCGGCCTGGAGAAAGACGTGCCCGCGCCTGACGTCTACACCACCCCGCAAATCATGGCCTGGATGGCCGACGAGTTTTCCTTCCTGAGGGGTTATAACGAGTTCGGCGTGATCACCGGCAAACCGCTGGCGCTCGGCGGGTCAGCCGGGCGGGGCGACGCCACAGCCCGGGGCGGCCTGTACTGCCTGCGCGAGGCGAGCAGGGTTTTGGGCATTGACCTGAAGGGCGCCACGACCGCCATCCAGGGATATGGGAATGCCGGCGCCTTCGCCCACAAGCTAGGAACGGAGTTGCTCGGACTCAAGGTCGTCGCAGTGTCTGACTCAAGGGGCGGCATCCACAACCCCGAGGGCCTGGACTACGAGAAGGTGATAGCGCACAAGGAGAAGACCGGTTCGGTGGTCGGCTTCCCTGGCAGCCAGGCCGTCACCAATGAGGAATTGCTCGAACTGGACGTGACCGTTTTGTTCCCCGCAGCTTTAGAGAATGTGATCACCGAAGCCAACGCGGGCCGCATCAAGGCCAAGTTCAGCGCCGAACTGGCGAACGGACCGACTACCCCCGAGGCCGACAGAATTCTGTATCAGAACGATGTGTACGTGATCCCGGATTTCCTGTGCAACGCCGGCGGGGTGACGGTTTCCTACTTCGAGATGGTGCAGAATGCCTACGACTATTACTGGGACGAGGCTCTCGTGCATGAGCGGCTGGATAAGAAGATGACCGCCGCGTTTCACGCAGTGCATCGCGCGGCCCAGGAGCATAAAGTCCACAACCGGCTGGCCGCTTATCTCGTGGCCGTCAGTCGCGTGGCCGATGCGGTGCGCCTGCGCGGCTGGGCATAGGAACGACCCGCGCGGGAACGCGGGTCGCTCCGTGGAGCACCCCTCTTGCGGCGTGTGGGGAGTGAGGAATCCGCAGGAGAGGGCCAGAGTAGGTCACGCTTCAAGCGTGACCTCTTTTTTCTGGATAGGGCGGACTTATGCCCTGCGCTGCCAGACTTTGATCGGCGGCGTGAAGATGGCCGAGAGTAACCCCGCTGGGCCAAGACCCAGCCGCACGTCTTTCTCGGTGATCAGACTCACGTCGAGCGTGAACTTGCGCTCCGCGAACAGCGGCGAGGGCAGTCCCTTCAGGCTATCGGTCAGCGCGCGATCCAGAGCGGCGATGAAGGCCTCCAGGGCGGCGGAAGACGTTGCGACCCGCACGAGCAGGTGGAGCGTTGTGTCCAGGGGCGACGCCTCACCCGACTCGCTATCGGTGTTGAGCGCAGGATCGTAGGTATAGATGGCCTGCACCCGTTGATCATTCACGGCCAACGCCTCGGCCACGCCAGATATCAGACCATGCATGAATTGCCCGACGAAGTGGGGATGGCGGAGCAGGCTTTCCAGGTCTAAACCTCGATAGCGGATGTGGAGTTTCTTGCGAGCCTGCGTGAGCGCGTCATCCCGAATCTTCTCGACCGCCTCATCCAGAGGCGATACCCGGAAATCGGCCTCTGGCACGGTGACTTCATGGGTTCGAATCGTGGTAGTCATGTTCAGCCTCCTTCGCTCAGGATTCCTTGTGCCAAGAACACTCTACTCCAAGAACCATGAAAGACGCATACAAGACGGGCTGACGGAAATGAAAAACGCATGAAAAAGCCGGGATCAGACGCCCCGGAAGGTCGTCACGGTTTTACAAGGAGGGAAAGCGCCGGTCAGGCCTAGCTTTCTGGACAGGCTAGCATATAACCGACCCCTGAACTCGTGACGATCCACTTGGGATTGGCCGGGTCGGCTTCGAGTTTCTTGCGGAGGTAACGGATGTAGGCGCGCAGGTAGTCCAGATCATCGCGGTATTCCGCGCCCCACACGGTCGTGAGCAGCTGTTCGTGGAGCAAGACTTGATTGAGGTGCGCGGCGAGTTCGCGCAGCAGGTTATATTCGGTGCGGGTCAGCTGGATTTCACGGCCCTGCACCGTAACGCGACGGCGGGCCAGGTCAATCCGCAACTCGCCGCAGACGATTTCCGATTCGGTGGGCGCAATCGGCTCATGGCGCGCCCGCTTGAGCACCGCCCGCACGCGCGCGAGCAATTCTTTAGAACTGAAAGGCTTGGTGAGGTAATCATCTGCGCCCGCGTCGAAGCCGCGCANCNGGTCGGACTCGCGGGCCCTGGCTGTGAGCATAATGATCGGCACGTCGGAATACTCGCGCACGCGCCGGGCGACTTCGTACCCATCCGTCTTGCCGGTGAGGACAATGTCCAGCAGAATGAGGTCGGGCTGTTCGAGGGAGACCATTTCAATCGCGGCCTCCCCNTTGCCGATGGAGAGCACGCTGAAGCCGGCGGCAGTGAGAACCTCGCGCACCAGCCGGACGAGCTTGGGTTCATCATCAACGACAAGGATACGCGCTTCGGTCATGTGGTGATCCTTATCTATCTATAGCTTCCTGGGCCCCGGCTGGCGGGGCGGCCAGACGGCTACTCACGCGCTTCTGAGCTTAACCCCGCGCGGGGAAGCGAAAAATACAGCGTCGTCCCCTGTCCGGCTTTGCTCTCGGCCCAGATCCGCCCGCCNTGCGCCTCGACGATGGCGCGGGCGACCGGCAGCCCCAGGCCGGTTCCGGCGACATGGTAACCCGTCGGCGCTTTCACCCGGAAGTATTTCTCAAAAAGCGGGATCAAATCCTCGGGTGAAATGCCCACGCCCTGGTCGGCGATGCTGACGACGACGTCCTTTGGACGCACTTCGCCCCGCATCACGATCAGCCCTCCATCCGGAGAATACTTGATCGCGTTGTCGAGAATGTTCCGCATCACTTGCGTGATCCGGCGCGGATCGGCATCCACGAGCGGAAAGCCGGACGGGAAGTCCACGACCATGCGGTGGAGGTCCGTGCGGCGCTGCATTTCGCCGGCGCTCTCCTGAGCCAACCGCTCGAGACGCACCGGCTGGCGCTCGATGACCAACTGGCCTACGTCAATGAGCGAGGAGTCGAGGATGTCGCTGATCATCGTCTGCAGGTTGTCACATTCCTCGTCAATCAGGTGCAGGAATTC
>C687J29651_10001327_pt1 | contig 10578 bp, 16 predicted proteins | sample RifCSP13_1_FD_29651 | JGI IMG/M metagenome (IMG submission 29651) | reverse complement strand
TAGGCTCAGGGTTGAAGCTGAGAGAGTAATGCTCGTGATCTCGTTTTAAAATTACTGATAGTTTGTATTTGGAATAGTATGGATATCGAGTCCTGAGCTTTCTAACCAGTAAGACCTTTTCCCATGGAATCTTGGATTGATCCTGAGCCTATCTCAGGATTGACGCAGGTGCCTTGGTCTTCTGGAGTTGTTCTCTAAAGAAGGTAAGTGATATTTAAGATACCTCCTTTTCCATTTATAGAAGGTTTTTCTTGAAATGCCATAATACCTACAGGTGCGAGAGACATTTCGGCATTTATGATAATAATCAAACCATTTAATCCTTTGTCTTGCTTGTTTTGATAGTCTTACAGACAGACGAGCAAGGCTGGTAGCTCCTGGTATAATGGCTCCATAGATATTCATAGGACAGCCATTATATCTTAATTTGTCATTCCTTTTCATACTTCATAGGTGTTACCCATGTGTATGAACCTNGACANANNCATTTTCAAGGTCCTCCCGTTTTCTAAGAAATTTTCTTACCGTTTCATTAACAACTTTATGAATGCACATTTCCTGTTGAGCAGTAACGGCATTTAGAGCCTTGCAGAACCATTTGTTTGACCACACAAGATAAATCTTGTATAATAGCAAGGTGCAATGGAGAGTTATTTACTTTAGAGAATCGGGGGGAAGCTCTCTAATTGAGGAATTTATTGATAATCTTTCACAGGAGGAGCAAGTTGATATGGCTGTTGGGATTGATATGCTTCGCAATCACGGTATTTCACTTGGTCGTCCCTGGGTAGCACCTTTAGGAAAGAGCTTATGGGAATTGCGTATACGGTCAAGACGCCAGCTTCGGATCTTATATTTCCTTCACACGCAGCGCACTTTTGTTCTACTTCATGGATTTGTGAAAAAAACTAGGGAGGTACCGCAAACTGAGATTAAGGTAGCTACCCGAAGAATGAAAGAGTTTATAAGGAGAGGAAATAAAAATGGATGATTTTCAGAAACAAATGGCTCGTTTGAGGAAGAATCCTGCTTTTGTCATTGCATTTGATAAGAGGCGAGCTAAAGCAGAGGTAGCATTTCAAATCCGTCGACTTAGAGAGGATCGTGGGTGGACACAGAGGGAGCTTGCAAGGCAAGTTGGTTGCACTCAACAAGCAATTTCCGCCATTGAACAAGCCGGTTATACTCGTCATTCACTGCCCTTACTGCGTCGCATTGCAGAGGCACTTGATGCCGACTTAGTTGTTGCCCTCCTGCCCAGGAAAGCAGCTTAGAATAGGATATCTTCTTATTCAGTTTTCTCTTCAGCTTGAGGAGAGGTTTCTTCTTGTGGAGGTGAGACTTCTTTGGGTTTTTCCCCTTCAATTAACCCTAGCTCTTCTGCTGCCTCTTTTTTCTGGCTTTTAGCTTTTGGCTTTTCTTTTACAGGCTTTGGCGCTTTGGGCGTAGCTTTTGATTTCTTTTTGCGTTTAGGCTCAAATGCCTCTTCAACAAGCTCCAATAAAGAAATCGGAGCGTTGTCTCCTCGTCTAGAACCGAGTTTTACAATCCTTGTATAACCCCCAGGACGTTCTTTGTACTTAGAAGCTATTTCATCAAATAACTTTTTCAAAACCTCTTTGTCTCTAATTACTGATGCAGCTTGTCTTCTTGCATGAAGCGTACCCCGCTTGGCAAGTGTTATAATCTTTTCTGAAATTCTTCTTAATTCCTTAGCCCTTGTATCCGTCGTCTCGATCCTTCCATTACGAAAAAAATCCGTAACCATGTTTCGGAATAATGCTTTTCTGTGTTTGGTAACAACACCGAGTTTTCGTCCGACTCTTCTATGTCTCACTACACAGCCTCCAAATCAGGAATTAGGAATTCGGTATTAATTAAAAAATTTGTATAGCAATTCCTGATCCCTAATTCCCAATTCCTAACTTGAAACCCTTTTCTCTTTTAAGCGCTTGGCCCTTTCTGATTCAAAGATCTCCTGGTTAAGCTTTATACCAAGACCAAGACCCAGTTCCGTAAGCCTATCTTTTGTTTCCATAAGAGAACGCTTGCCAAAGTTTTCAAGATTTAATAGCTCCTCATCGGTTTTCTGGATTAGTTCTCCCACATAGACAATATTTGCCTTTCTTAGACAATTGAGTGACCTTGCTGAGAGATCCATATCATCAATAGTAGTAAAAAGAACAGCCTCTGTCCCGACTATCTCCCTCTTCTTCTCAACCTCGACGACNGCATCTATTTCCTCTTCATCAAAATTTAAAAAGACCTTAAGTTGCTCCCGCAGTATTTTTGCTGCATAAGCAAGTGCATCCTCTGGAACAATTATCCCATTTGTCCAGATTTCAAGAGTGAGCCTTTCGTAATCAGTTCGTCTGCCAACTCTAGCATTCGTAACGTTATAATTTACCTTCCTCACAGGTGAGAAAAGAGCGTCAATTAGTATAACCCCTATCGCTCTTTGAGTATCGCCTCGCCTTTCCACAGGTTCATAGCCACGCCCCATTTCTACTGTCATGTTCATCTCAAGCTTTGCCCCCTCTGAGAGTGTGGCTATGTGGTGACTTGGATTAAGGATTTCAATCTGATGCCCGGTGATAATGTCACCTGCCTTTACGTCGCATTCTCCCATAGCACTGACTGTAATTAACTGAGGTTCATAGGTATGCATTTTGAGCTCTATTCCCTTGAGATTCAATACAATCTCCGTCACGTCCTCCTTAACACCAGGGATAGTAGAAAATTCGTGAAGNACTCCTTCAATTTTAAGTGATGTAATTGCAGGCCCTTGGATAGAGGATAGCAATACCCTCCTCAAAACGTTTCCAAAAGTAACTCCATATCCGCGTTCAAGCGGCTCACATATGAATTTCCCATAAACTATACTAGAATCCTTCTCATCCTTATCAAGCCTTTTTGGTCTTATAAGTTCCTGCCAATTTCTCTGAAAATCCTTCACCTTGCCTCCCTCCCTTTGTTAGTTATAGGGTGCTTTTTCAAAATTGATATTAAAAATATCCCATTAATGATCAGACTCTTGAATAGAATTCCACTATAAGCTGCTCTTCTATTGGAAACGTAACATCTATCCTTTGTGGAAGCCTTTTAATTATTCCTTTATAATTCTCTTTCTCAAGTTCAAGCCAATCAGGAAGACCTCTTCTTGCAAGGATTTCAAGCGACTTATTAATTCTATCAAGCTTTTGACTTCTATCCTTTACCTCAATAACATCACCCAGCTTAGTTTGATATGATGGTATATCCAATTTCCTACCGTTAATAAGAATATGCCCATAGCGCACTATCACCCGTGCCTCATTCCTCGAACCTGCAAAACCAAGACGGTATACAACGTTATCAAGCCTTCTTTCCAGAAAAGAAATTAGAAGCTCACCTGTAATACCCTTGACACGGGAAGCCCTTTCAAAATACCTTCTGAACTGCCTTTCAGTAAGACCATAAATTCGTCTCACCTTTTGCTTTTCTCTTAGTCGAATCCCAAACTCAGAAAACTTAGGACGTCTTAGACCGTGCTCCCCAGGAACTTGGTCAGGACGCCTCTCTACTGCGCACTTTTCTGTGTAACACCTATCTCCTTTAAGGAATAGTTTTATTCCTTCCCTTCTACATAGCCTGCAAACAGCCCCAGTGTATTTTGCCACTTATCCGTTAACCTCCCTTTTTCTATCGCGGATTTCGTGATTCATGATTTGATACACGAGCCACGAACAACGATGCACGATGCATGATGTACAATTCATGGGAGTTTTTACATGCATCTTGTATCATGTATCCTGCATCCTGTATCTATACCCTTCTTCTTCCAGCTGGTCTGCAACCATTATGAGGAAGTGGAGTAACATCTCTAATCATTGTTATTCTAAGCCCTGCAGACTGAAGAGATCTGATGGCCGGTTCTCTTCCTGGACCAGGCCCTTTGACATATACGACAACACTTTTCATTCCATGCGCTACCACTTTCCTTGCAGCATCCTCAGCAGCAATCTGAGCAGCAAATGGTGTTCCTTTTCTTGTACCTTTGAATCCCTTTGCGCCGCTGCTTGACCAAGCGATAACGTTTCCCTGGTTATCACTTATAGTAATTATAGTGTTATTGAATGTAGCCTGAATGTGAGCCACACCCTGATCTGCAACCTTTTTGCTCTTTTTAGCCGCCTTTTTCTTAGCCAACATTCACCTCCAGATTAAGAACAAGCTCCAATAAACAAATCTAAAATTCCAAATTCTAAGCCTTAATGTTTGTTATTTGGAATTTGGTGCTTGTGATTTGGAATTTGTAGTTTCATTTAACCCTTGAGCTTTTTCTTTCTTGTAATAGCCGTGCCTCTTGGTCCCTTCCTAGTTCTAGCATTAGAACGCGTCCGTTGCCCACGAACTGGAAGACCGAGCTTATGTCTCGTTCCTCTATAGCAGCCTATTTCGATGAAGCGTTTGATATTTGTCTGAACCTCTCTTCGTAATTCACCCTCAACCGTGCAATCCCTTTCAATTATGTCCCTAATCTTGGCTGTCTCCTGCTCGTTTAAGTCCTTTGAGCGCTTATTTAGGTCAACCTCCGCTTGCGCAAGAATCTTCCTTGACATCGGTCGGCCTATCCCATAAATGTAAGTAAGGCCAACTTCAATCCGTTTATTCGGTGGAATATCTACACCTGCTATTCTTGGCATCCGGTTACCTCCTAACCTTGTTTTTGCATATGCTTTTTGTTATTACAGATTACGCGAATTGCTCCACGTCTTTTTATTATCTTGCATTTATCACAAATCTTCTTCACTGATGCCCTTACTTTCAACTTAAACTCCTCCTCTTTTATCTCCTGTAACTACTCAGCCACAAAGACACTGAGACACGAAGTTAGAAGATAGCCTCCTTCTGTGTTCTGTGTTCTGGCTTCTGACTTCCGAACCTATTTTTTTTTAAACTAATATTCCTCATTGTGCCTTTGTGCCTTAGTGGCCGAAAGGTTACTATTTTTTCATCCTGTATGTTATTCTTCCTTTAGTGAGGTCGTAGGGTGATAGCTCCACTTTTACTTTATCACCAGGAAGGATTCTGATGAAATGAGTCCTCATCTTTCCCGAGACATAAGCAAGTATCTTTGGACCACCTTCAATCTCCACTCTAAACATAGCATTTGGAAGCGCCTCAATAACTGTACCCTCAAACTCTATTCTTTCCTCTTTCGGCATAACCTCCTCACTGTCTAAATTCGGTTAAAATCTTAGGGCCATCCTCGAGTATTGCAACAGTATGCTCAAAGTGAGCGGAAAGGGTACCATCCACAGTCACAGCAGTCCAACCATCACCCAAAANCTTGACATCAGGCNTTCCAACATTAACCATTGGCTCGATCGCGATTACTATACCAGGTTTAAGTCTAATGCCCTTTCCCCAGTGTCCATTCTCTGGAACAAAATTGGGTACCTGAGGATCCTCGTGAAGCTTCCTCCCAATTCCATGTCCTACAAAGGCCCTCACAACTGAGAATCCCTCATTCTCGACGCAATTTTGAATAGCTTGAGAAATGTCAAAAAGCCTATTAGACGCCCGGGCCATTTTGATTCCCTCATAGAGAGAATTCCTCGTTACTAGAAGCAGACTATCAGCAAGTTGAGATACCTTACCTACTGGCACGGTGATTGCTGAATCGCCATAGAATCCGTCAAAATACGCACCAAAATCCAGGCTTACAATATCGCCCTCTTTCAATATCTTCTTTTTTGATGGAATTCCATGAACAACCTCTTCGTTAACAGCGAAGCAAACAGAGGCAGGATAACCTCGATACCCTTTAAAAGCTGGTATGGCTCCTTTTCTTAAGGTAAGCTCCTCTGCAATTTTATCGAGGTCCCATGTAGAAACACCAGGCTTTGTTTCCTCACTAAGCCTATCTAGAACCTCGACAACTATATCTGAAGCTCTTCTAATCTTTTCTATTTCTTCTTCGCTCTTTAAAAAAATCATTTAAGCAATACCTTTTAATATCTTTTCGATCCTCTCAAACACATCATCAATCGTACCTAGCCCATCAACCCTTTTTAAGATTCCTACTTTTTTATAAAATTTCTTTAATGGCTCGGTCTGCCTTCGATAAACTTGAAGTCTTGTCCTTATCACATCTTCACTATCGTCATCCCTTTGATAAAGCCCACCCCCACATTTGTTACAATACCCCATATTTGTTGGTGGATCAAAAATAATATGATACATTGAGCCACATTTTTCGCAAACCCGCCTGCCAGTTATCCTCTTAACAATCTCTTCATCATCCACCTCAATAGAGATTACACTGTCTATTCTTTGCCCTTCTTTATTAAGCATCTTTTCCAATGCCTCTGCTTGCTCTATCGTCCTTGGAAAACCGTCGAGAAGAAATCCCTTCTGCGAATCTTGCGTTGTGATTCTCTCTTTTATTATTCCAATTATTACGTTATCAGGAACTAATTCACCCTTATCCATATATGTTTTAGCAAGCTTTCCAAGTTCAGTCCCTTCTTTCACTGAAGCCCTCAATATATCTCCTGTAGAGATATGAAGGACCTTGTACTCCTGAGAGATCTTAACTGCTTGTGTGCCTTTTCCTGCACCTGGCGGTCCGAAAATTATAAGTCTCATAGATTATACTCCATACCTTCTAGGCCCTTTCATTCCCCTTTTTCTTATAAATCCCTCATAACTGTGTGTAATTAGGAAGGACTCAATCTGCTGTACAGTATCAAGCGTTACTCCTACAACAATGAGAAGCGATGTACCACCGAAGAAAAAGGGTATATTAAAAGGCGCTCCCTGAAGAATAGAGGGTAGCACACACACGGCTGCAACGTATATCGCACCAATAAAGGTAATCCTTCCAAGAATCTTTTCAATATAATCAGCAGTTTTCTTTCCCGGTCTAATTCCAGGTATAAAGCCACCGTTTTTTCTTAGATTGTCAGCAAGATCATCTGGATTATATATAACAGCGGTATAAAAGTATGCAAAAAATATTATTAAACCTGCATACATCGAATTATAAATAAAACCCTGTCCTAGGAATACATCGGTGATATCCCTCAAATAGGGTATGTTTACAAAACTAAGTATAGTNGCNGGAAAGATCATTAGCGAAGAGGCAAAAATCGGCGGAATAACTCCTGCTGTGTTTACCTTAAGTGGGAGATGAGATGCCTGACCTCCATAGACCTTTCTCCCTACTACCCGCCTAGGATATTGAACAGGGATCTTTCTATAAGACCTTTCAAAATAAACTATTAAGCCAACAATAAAAGCCATAAACACAAAAAGAAGAAGCATTCCAAATACAGTCAGTTCACCAGTTTCAATCAGCCTTACTGAATCCCAAAGTGCAGCCGGCATTCTTGTAAGGATTGAAGCAGCAATTATAAGAGATATGCCATTCCCTATTCCACGCTCAGAAATCTGCTCACCTATCCACATTACAAAAAGGGTGCCAGCCGTTAGAGTCATAACGGTTGTAAATCTAAACATCCATCCTGGATCTCTAACAACTGAGGCGCCAGAACCAAGCCCACCTTCGAGCGTGATAGCAAGCATTAGTCCCTGGATAATACATATTAGGACAGTGCCATAACGAGAGTACTGATTGATCTTCCTCCTTCCAGCTTCTCCCTCTTTCTGCATAGCCTCAAGCGTAGGGAATGCCTTCACAAGAAGAGACATGATGATTGAGGATGTAATATACGGCATCACACCTAGCGCAAAGATAGAAGCTCGCTCAAGTGCTCCACCTGAAAACAGGTTTAGTATGTCGAATATTGTCCCCTTTGTCTGCTCGAAAAGCTTTATAAGCTCCTCTGGATCAATCCCAGGTGTTGGAACAAATACACCCAATCTATAAACAACGAGCATCAAGGCAGCAAATAGAAGCCTTCGATTAAGCTCTGGAATCTTAGGGATAGCTCCTATATTCCTACTCATAAAATCTCCGCTTTCCCACCTCGTTCTTCGATCTTTCTTTTAGCTTCCTTACTGAAAACATGCGCTCTAACAGTAAGTGTAGTATTAATATCCCCATCCCCAAGGATCTTCACAGGTTTCTTACCACTCACAAAACCAAGCTTCACTAGTTCTTCAGGGGTTACGACTTCACCATCTTTAAAATTATTTAAGTCCTTAACATTAACTATGTCAAAAAGGGTCTTTTGAAAACTTCTAAACCCACGCTTGGGGGTCCTCATTTTAAGAGGAGTCTGCCCTCCCTCAAACCAGGGAGATACCCTCCCACCCGATCGCGATCTCTGTCCCTTATGTCCCTTTCCAGATGTCTTCCCATGACAACCAGGACCTCTACCTAATCTCTTTCTATCCTTCACTGCGCCTTCCGGAGGAATCAATTTATTTAACATTTTATAATCACCCTATCACACCTAGAAATAACAACTGTAAAATTCAACGGTCTATATTCATCTTAATGTCGAGGTTATATTGCGCTAAAATGTATTTTACACAGGTAATAACCTAATAATTACTCTAGCTTGTTCATATTCTAAAGACCGCATCAAATTTTTCATTCCTGATAGTACTTAGGGAGGTCTAAATCCTTTGTCTCCCGTCCTCTCAGTCTAGCAACATTCTCAGGTGTTCTTAGTGAAGACAGTCCTTTTATTGCCGCTATAACAACATTAAGGGGGTTTGTTGACCCTAAAACCTTGGATAGAATATCTTGAATCCCAGAAAGCTCTACAACAGATCGTACCGCTCCACCTGCAATAACCCCAGTACCAGGAGCGGCAGGTCGCAAAATAACTCGACTTGAACCATGTTGACCAATAGTTTCGTGCGGAATAGTACTTCCATGTCTTGGGACCCTAATGAGATTCTTCTTTGCCTTTTCTATAGCCTTTCTTATAGCATCTGGAACCTCGTTAGATTTACCAAGAGCGGTTCCAACGATGCCTTTATTGTCTCCAATAACAACTAATACGGTAAAATGAAACCTCTTTCCACCTTTGGTTACCTTAGCAACCCTTCTAACATGAACAATCTTTTCTTTCAGCTCAAGCCCACTTGGATCAACTCTTTCTTTTGGCAAATCTACCTCCTATCTAGGAATTGGGAATTAGGAACTCGGAATTAAAAGATTTTTTACTAATTCCCAATTCCTAATGCCTAATTCCTAAAACTCCAGTCCTGCTTCTCTTGCCCCGTCTGCGAAGGCTTTTACCCTTCCATGGTAAAGATAACCGCCCCGATCAAAACACACCTTCTTTATACCCCTTGATAAAGCCATCTCTCCTATATACTTTCCAACTAATTTTGCAGTTTCAACCTTCTTCTTTTTCCCTTCATTATTAAGCGCCTCTCTAATCTTAGGCGTAAGTGTTGATGCTGCTATGAGTGTATGTTCTTTGATGTCATCAATTATTTCTGCATAAATATGCTTAGAAGACTTAAACACCGAAAGCCTAGGTGTATTAGAAGTACCCCTTAGCTTTCTTCTTACTCTTCGGTGTCTTATGTCCTGTCTTTCCTTTCTAGTCTTCTTTCTTATCATTTCTTCACGCCTGCCTTACCAGGTTTGAGTTTAAGTATTTCATCTGAGTACCTTATTCCCTTACCTTTGTATGAGTCTGGAAGCCTAAGCCTTTTAATCCTTGCTGCTGTTTCACCAACAACCTCTTTATCAATTCCTTGAATTATCACCCTTGTACCTCTTTCTTCAACCCTCACTGCTAACCCTTCAGGAAGAGAAAATTCGACCGGTTTTGAATAGCCTATGCTGAACTTTAGGTTACTTTTCCCCAAAAGCTCGGCTTTGTAACCAACACCTACAATATCAAGAGACTTTGAAAATCCTTCAGCAACACCAAAAATCATATTTGATAATAGAGCACGTGTTAGGCCATGAAGTGCTCTAAGCTCTTTGTCGTCGCTTTTTCGCTCGACACTAACCTGAGTAATATCAACCTTAACCTTAATCCCAAAAGGAATATGTCTTATAAGCCTCCCTTTTGGCCCTGAAACCTCTACTAATCCATCTTTGATGTTCACCTTTACCCCACTTGGTATAGAAATCGATCTTCTTCCTATTCTCGACATGATTCCTTCCTCACCAGATTGCACATATAATCTCTCCCCCGATTCCGGAGCGGCGTGCCCGGATTCCCGTCATAAGCCCTTTTGGAGTTGAAAGGATATAAATTCCTAGCCCTCCCCTTATCCGAGGTATTTCATTCTTATTAACATAAACCCTGTGCCCGGGTTTACTGACCCTGCGGATCTCCGTTATTATTGATTCCTTTTGAGGTGTATATTTGAGTTCTATCTTAATTATCTTCTTTATTCCATCCTCAAGCACCTTGAAGTCATTAATATATCCTTCCTCTTTAAGAACCCTGGCGATGTCAAACTTAATCCTCGATGCAGGAACATCTACAAAGCCAAAACGAGCCTTTAGAGCATTTCTGATCCTTGTAAGCATATCAGCTATTGGATCTGTCATTACGATTACCCCTTTTTGAATAATGATGCAAGATGCATGATTCATGATGCATGAAATTTAGATTCATCGAATCCTGTATCTTATATCATGTATCATGT
>C687J29651_10001323_pt1 | contig 10591 bp, 7 predicted proteins | sample RifCSP13_1_FD_29651 | JGI IMG/M metagenome (IMG submission 29651) | reverse complement strand
CCGCAAGCCAACGCCACCTCTTGCCTGGGTGTGGATAAACACACTGTAAAGAGCGGCACCTACGATGTTTTGATCGGTGTCTCTACCGCGGCAACCCAGATTCTGCACAACCCGCGGCTCAAACTTTCTCTACTGCCTGCTTCTCAGGCATTAGCTGGAGCCGAAGTCGAGCTGGTCAGCGAACTGGCGCGGGAGGGCTTTCTCAAAAAAGCCCTGGCGCCAATCGTCGATCGCTACGATTACATCCTGGTTGACTGCCCGCCTTCCCTTGGGCTGCTTACCCTGAATGGCCTGGTCGCCGCCCGGGACGGAGTCATTATCCCTGTCCAGTGCGAGTATTTACCCCTGGAAGGCCTCAGCCAGTTGACCCAAACCCTTGACCGCGTGCGCAACGCCATATTCCCTGGCCTGCGCGTACGCGGCGTCGTATTGACCATGTTCGATGGTCGCACAAAACTGTCCAATGATGTGGTTAACGAGGTGCGCCGCCATTTCCCCAACCTGGTATTTGCAGCCATCATCCCACGCAGCGTGCGCCTTGCCGAAGCCCCTTCTTATGGGCAGCCCATCTCCATCTACGCCCCCAATTCCAGCGGCGCTGAGGCTTATGCCGCCCTGGCGCGCCAGGTTTTGGCCGGAGATGGGATTGAAATTCCGGTCTTTCAAACCTAAATCGCTCGCTTCACTCAAATGACCAAAAGATCAGGACTTGGTAAAGGCTTAGATGCCCTCATCCCGCCTGGAGAAAGCCAGATTCCAGATAGCGGAGTGACGGTCATCTTCACCAGAAATATCTCTCCCAACCCGCGCCAGCCACGCGCCCGCTTCGATCCGCAGGAGATCTCCGAGTTGGCAGCTTCCATCCGTGAACATGGNGTGATCCAGCCCTTGATCGTCACCCACGGCGCGCAAGCTGGGCAGTACACGCTNATCGCCGGCGAACGCCGTCTCATGGCAGCCAGGCAGGCTGGGCTGAATGAAGTGCCTACCATCGTGCGGGAAGCCTCTGAACAGCAGCTGGTCGAACTGGCCCTGGTGGAAAACGTGCAGCGCGCCGACCTTGGGCCATTAGAAACCGCCGAGGCTTACCGCCAGCTGAGCGACGAATTTAACCTCTCCCATGAGGAGATCGCCGCCCGGGTTGGCAAGAGTCGCGTGGCGATCACCAATACGCTGCGTCTACTCAAATTACCCAGCGATGTCCAGGNAGCATTGGCGGAAGGCGCGCTCAGNGAAGGCCATGCGCGCGCCCTGCTCACCCTGCTCACACCCGAGTCGCAGAGCGCGGCCTTGCATACCANCCTGAAGNACGGGTTGAATGTCCGCCAAACTGAGGAATTGGTGCGAAAACTGAGCGGGCAGAGGCCTGAGAAACCNCCTAAAATTCCCCCGTCGTCGGAAATCNTGGCTCTGGAAGAACGCTTGCGCCGACGTCTGGGGACCCGGGTGAATCTCAACCATCGCCGCAAAGGCGGCAGCCTGGTGATCCATTACTACTCCGAAGAGGAATTGAATGCGCTGGTAGACCTGATCCTTGGGAACCAAGAATGAGGGTCGGGTCGTAACCATGCGCCTGCTCTTCAACGCCCGTATTTATACCTTAAACCCGGATCTACCCATTGCATCGGCGATCGCCATCGACGGTGGGCGCCTGCTTGCCGTGGGAACAGACGAGGCGATTCTCGCAGAATTCGGTGGAAACCGGATAGGACAAGCTGGCGTGCGGAGCGCAGCTTCGCCATTGTCCTGCAATATGGACGGCAAGGCGATCATCCCCGGTTTGACCGACGCCCACATTCACCTGCAACAGTACGCGTTAGGCTTGCAAAAAATCGACTGCGAGACTCCCTCGCGAGCAGAATGCCTGGAGCGCGTGGCAGAACGCGCCCGCAACACACCCCGCGGAGAATGGATCCTGGGGCATGGATGGAACCAGAACGATTGGCCGGAAGGCTTCGGCACTGCCGCCGACCTCGACTCCATCGCGCCGGAACATCCAGTCTACCTGACGGCCAAATCCCTCCATGCAGCCTGGGCGAATTCTGCCGCCTTTCACCTGGCTGGTATTACCGCCCAAACCCCAGATCCAGATGGCGGCCGCCTCCAACACCACGAAAACACATCGCTGACTGGCATCCTGTTTGAAACGGCAATGGCGCTTGTATCCCAAGCTATCCCTGAACCAACCCTCAGCCAGATCGTCCAGGCGATCCAGGCGGCCCAGCCGCGCTTGTGGCGCATGGGGTTGACCGGGGTCCACGATTTCGATCGCCAACCATGTTTTTCCGCCTTGCAGGTGCTGCATCAGCGCGGCGAACTCGGATTGCGGGTGGTGAAGAGCATCCCGATCGAGGCCCTGTCCCACGCCGTAGAACTGGGATTACGGTCAGGTTTTGGAGACGATTTTCTGCGCATCGGTTCGGTCAAGGCTTTTGCCGACGGCGCGCTGGGGCCACGCACGGCGGCGGTGCTCCAACCTTACGTGGGTGAACCGGATAACCGCGGCATTTTAATGTTGGACGCTGAAGAGCTATTCGAGCGCGGCCGTTTAGCTGTGGAGAATGGGCTCAGCCTGGCTGTGCACGCCATTGGCGACCGGGCCAACCATGAAGTGCTCACCGCTTATGCCCAATTGCGGGAGTTAGAGAGTAAACTGGGACCCTCTGGAAGCAAAACCNGGGGGACTGTCTCNCACCCCCCGTTGCGCCANCGCATCGAACACGTCCAGATCATCCATCCAGACGACGCCCCCCGGCTGGCCGCTTTGGACGTGATCGCCTCGATGCAACCAATCCACGCTACCTCTGACTTCCCGGCCGCCGATCGCTATTGGGGGGAGCACGCTGCTCACTCCTACGCCTGGCGCACTTTGCTGGATTTCAGCACCCGCATGGCCTACGGTTCCGATGCCCCAGTTGATTCCCCCAATCCCTTCTGGGGGCTGCACGCCGCGGTCACCCGTCGCCGGCAGGATGGCTCCCCCGGTCCAGATGGCTGGTACCCAGCCCAACGACTGTCCTTAAACGAAGCCCTGTACGGCTACACAGCGGGCGCGGCCTATGCGGCTGGAATGGAGAATCGTTTGGGCAGGCTGGCTCCCGGCTACCTGGCAGACCTGGTGGTTCTCGATCGCGACCCCTTCTCTTGCGAAGTGGATGAAATTCGCCACATCCAACCCCTGGCGACGATGGTTGGCGGCGAGTGGGTTTATTTCAATTCGCCCGTCAGCGCGTCTGTTTCAAGCGGCGCACATCCCCCTCCCGCACCGTAACACCGATCCGATCCAGGTGTTCCAAGAGCGCCAGCACGTAGCGCCGGCTGGTGTCAAAATGGTCGCGTACCTGGGCAGCGGCGATCGTCGCCTGGCGGTCGAGTAATCCGCGCACCTCCCTGACCATGCGTTCATAATCTTCCCGGCGGAAAACGACTTCGTCGGAGACTGGNACCAACTCCCCCTGGTCGAGCAATGCGTCATATACATCCTCNCCAACTTCNGCCTGGGTTTCCTTAATCGAGGGAGGCGCGTAAGGGGAGGCGGCAAAGCGCGCTAACAACCCTTGAACAGATCGTTCCTGTTGGGTGGTGAAACGAATAGCGTGCCCCCTCCGGGACACCATTAGCCCGCTATCCTCCAACTCCTGGGCGGCAACCAGCTTGCGAACCAGGGCATTAAGCAGCCGTGGAGAGACTTTCAACCTGCTTTTNAGTTCTTCGCGCGGCAGGCCGCGGCGCAAGGGATTCGCAGCATGATAATTATTNACTTCCTGAAGGGCGCGCGCGGCGAGCGCTTCCCAATACCCTCTTCCAGCTACCAGGATATCGCTTTTAATGGATAGATTCCCCTCTATTCCCTCCAGGATCACCATCTCGCCCGATTGGGACAATTCCTCACTAGCCTGGGCTGCATCACTGGCTTCCAGACTCGCCTTGGCAAACACCTCGCGCAAGGGCGCGCCCCTAAAGACAACAACGCCTGCGCCAGCACTTCAGCCGGGGTACCCCTGGCTAACGACTCTAAGCGATCTGTCAAACCCTGGGAGAAACGCTTGTGCCGGCCTGTGGGGTGCGGGTCTACCACAGCTCCCCCGCCAAGCGTCTCACCCGGAGAGGGGCGGCGCAATATATAGCGGTCTCCGCGCATCGCCACCACCGGTTCACGCAGCTCCAGCTGCAACCAGCCTTCTTCTCCAGGGTTAATCAGCTCACTGCCCAATAATCGCACCCGGGCGAGGGTTTCTGCCGCGCCGATGAACAGTTTTACTTCGCGATTGTGGGTTAATGGTTTGCTGGCATCAGAAAGCAGGCGAAAGCGGGCATCAAGCCGGCGAGTCGGGTGATAATCGCCGCTATGCGTCAGAACATCCCCGCGCAGCACCTGCTCCTGGGGAATGCCAGATATATTAACCGCCGTGCGACTCCCCGGAACTGCTACCTCTTCCTTGCGTTTGTGCGTTTGCAGACCGCGCACCCTCCCCCTCAGGCTGCGCGGCAGAAGCTCAACCTCATCTCCAACCCGCAGCTTTCCATCGCTCAAAGTGCCAGTCACCACGGTACCGAAACCAGCAACCGAAAAGACTCGGTCCACGGGCAGGCGTGGCCGACCCAGATCAGGGCGCGGTGGCCGGTGCGCCAGGCAATCGCTTAAGGCCTGGATTAACTCCCCGATCCCCTCTCTTTTGCGGGCTGAGACGCGTAGTATCCGAGCATTCTCCAGGGTCGTTCCACTCAATACCTGGCGGACGTCTTCTTCCACCAGAGTTAACCAATCCAGATCGTCCACCATATCGATCTTGGTCAAGGCCACGACCCCGCCCTGGATCTGCAGGGTGTCCAGGATAGCCAGATGCTCGCGGGTTTGCGGCATCACCCCTTCGTCAGCCGCCACGACAAACAAGGCTGCGTCAATCCCACCCACCCCGGCCAGCATATTTTCAATAAAATCTCGATGGCCAGGTACGTCTACAATCCCCACTTCCTCCCCGCTGGGCAGCTCCAGCCAGCCAAATCCCAGGTCGATCGTCATCTCCCGCACGCGCTCTTCCTTGAGCCGGTCGGGGTGGATGCCAGTTAAGGCCTCCACCAGGGTGGATTTTCCATGATCAACATGACCGGCCGTACCAATCACCTGCATGAAGTTTCCTCGCTACTTATCGCGCTCGCCCTTCCATACGTTCATAATCAGCCACCCAATCATGCACTGNTGCCAACAATGACTGCAAGCGCTTTTCAGTNTGTGCGTTCATTTGCTGGATCAGATCCTGCAGCTCCTGCAAGGTATCATCTAAGTGTGTGATCTGCTCAACCATCTTCTCGAAGTTACGCACAATTTCTCCGCGCTGCTCCTCCTGGGTGAGGGTGTAATTGGTCCACCGTTTCTGATCGTCGGCTTTAAACGTCACCCACTCCTGGCGGAAGCGCTCCTCCGCCAGACGNTGCACCTCGGTGATCTCGTTAACGCGCCTCTCGACGCGTTGGATTAACTCGTCGGTTGATTCCTTCANGCGTTTCACCGCGCGGTGGGTTTCGTCCATGGATATTAACTGCGCCTCCATCTCTGAAGCTCGCCTGTCCATGGTTTCGATGCGCGTTTGCCATTCTTTCCAGGTGCGCTCATACTCCACCTGCCCCAACNCTTGCTTTTCCAGGAAACCTGTCANGGCGTCGCGGCGCTCAGCATCAACCGTGGCAATCTCATTCAGGCGGGCNTCTGCCTTCCTGAGATTGGCNGCGAGTAGTTCCCCCTGCCCACGCTGTTCGTCGGCCCGTTTACGCAACGCCGTCACCTCACCCTGCAGATCGACCAGGCGTTTTGAATCCTGTCGCCGGCCGTCTTCGATCAGGCGATAGGTGCGAGAATACTCCTCTTCGTTGCGGCGCATGTCTTGCACCTTGATGCGCAGCTCGTCAATTAATCGCGCCAGGCGAGTCTCCTCTTCTACGCGCGCCTGCATGCTTCTGCGGACACCAGAAATGGGTTCTATCTCCTTGCGCATTTCCGCCAGGCTTCCATCAACCGCCCGCATCTCGACTCGGCGCACTTTTTCCATTTCTTCTTCGCGCTTCCTGACCTGTTTTTCAATTTCCTCGAACTGGCGGTTGATTTCAATGCGCTGCTGAAGCAGCGATTCGTCATATCCGTCCATTCGCCCACTCACGGCGGAAAGACGGGCCACTTCTCCGCTGAGGTCCTTGATTTGCTGGTGAGCTGCCGCGATGTTTCCCTCCAAGGAGGCAATCCGATCCTCTTGCTTGGAAACAATATCTTTATCCTTTCGGCGCTCGTCGTCTAACCACTCCAAATGCTTGAGTATCTGGTCTGAATCCATGTTTGGCCTCTATCAGAAAAGTCCAAAAGGGTGTTGATTGGCAGGTTTACGGTGATAAAGTTTCAATTTCATTCGGCCAATCACGAATACCTCAAAAGGATCAGGAAATTATAGCATTAACGTCAGGGCAGCAGCTGTTCAAAAGCACTTGGGATGCTTGCCGAGAGAGACAGGAACCATTGGGGGAACAAACCCAGAATCAACAAACCCAGAACGCCGACGATGAAGTATCCAATCAGAAACCAGGATTCTGTTACCTGCCATTTGACCTCATCCGCGCCTCCAACTAATCCCACGAGAGACCTGAACCCCCCGATCAATAATCCCACCATTCCGGCCAATACCCAGAAGGCACTGGATGGGGAAGCCAGGACCAGGCCATCCAATAAGGCCAGGCGGAGCGGAAAACTGGCCAGAAGCGGCAATCCAGCCAGTGAAAAATGAGCAAAAATCAGGCTCCCTGCAGCGATGGGGTAACGCCGCGCGATACCCTGCACCTGTGCAATGCTTAAGTCAGCTGTTTGGGATCTCAGTGCGGACAACGCTAAAGCCCACACCCCCAAAGCCAGCCCGCGCGGGACGACGGCTGCGAAGAATATCCCCAGAAATGTCCCAGTCTGAGTCCCCTGGGCAAGGCCGATAGTAATGAAGGAAAAGCCGATCTCCATGATCAGGGCGTAAGCTAACATGCGACCCAAATGGCGTTGGAAAGCTGCCCACAGACCGGCAGTAACGACCATCAAAACACCCGCCGAACGGAGAAGCAAGTAGGCACCCGGTAATGTACGCAACCAGGCAAAATTGTTAAGAAAACCCAATCCGAGCAGCATGATCGAACCAGGCAAAAGGAGGAAGACAAAGGAGGCGGAATAGGGGTTGGCCTCCTGGGCTAGCATCGGGATCCAGGAATGGAATGGAAAGACAGCCAGTAAAAAAGCAAACCCCAATCCCATCGTAACCATGACGCGTAGCACCAATCCCTGGTCCTCAGGGGCGGTCCCTACGCCGGTCAACATCCAACCTGTGAACAGGATAAAAGGTGTTCCCAGGGTTTGAAAAGTCAAGTAGCGCAGCACTCCCCGACCAACTTGCCTTCCCGGGAGAGTCAAAAATGGGATGCTGACCAGGACCGCCATTTCAATCAATAAAGCGGAATATAAGAAAGGCTCGACAGCCAGCGCCGCCGTGAGCAAGGCAACCATGCCTAATCCGAGAGGCACAAATAACTTACCAGTTCGGGCCGGCGGGGCCGCCCCAAACCACAACGCAGCCGTCAGATAAAGCATGATCAACGCTGGACGGTCGATCGCTCCCAGAGTAAAGTGGCGTCCAAAGACGGATAATGTATCCGAAAAGGGTAAAATCCACGCCCCGATAGCCATTTGTTCTCTGACTGGTATCCACCAGGCCAGTCCTGCCAGGCATAGGGCAGTCGAGGTAGCCAGGATAGCAACCAACCTTTCCCGTTTCCGCAAGATGTATAGCCCGACAGAAAGGAGGCCAGGAAACAGAATCCAGACAAAAGGCGCGTTCATTCTGTCTCCTCCAGGGTTGGGACTGTCAACAGATATGCCCCCACCAATGCCAATCCCAGGGAAACACCCGCCAGTAAACCCGTTACCAATGCCGAGCTTTCTAACGCTGCGTATAGAGTCTCAAAACCACCCAGCACAGTCAACAAACCCAAAGACACCCTCAATGGATGGGCAGTCAACCCCAGGTGAAACAATCCCAGGGCAATTAAAACCATCCCCCCATAGGCCTGCTCCAGGGCAACCTCAGGCATCCAGGCAATTATTCTTGGCCCCCAAGAGTATGCTACAAACCCCACCAGGGACGCGCCTAACAATCGAAATAAAATACTCGAAAACGGAAGACGGTTCTCCGCCCGGCCCCCCCCAGGCAGGCTGATCAGCGCTAACCCTAGCACCGCGCCTGCCATCCATCCAGCCACCATCTTTACCACAGCCTTCTCCAAGGGCCAGCTCAAGCCCACCAGAATGACAATACCGGCGTATTGTAAAGCCAGGACGGCAATACTCAAACGCCAATCCGAGCTGATCAAAAGTAGCACGGCGGCCAAATAGACCACCATCACTGCTGGTAAGGCGAGTGTCTCGAAATTCACCCGTCAACCTCCTCTCCCGCTCACCAAGAACGAAAGTAGCAACAGGATCCATAACAAGATCCACAACAAGCCGCCCTCCCCCTCCAGGATCGTCGTCAGGAAACCAACCAGCCGCTCAACCAACCTGAAGAACCCTCCAAGCAGGAAGAATAGCCACTTTAATGAAAACACATAACCCAGGATGTCCACTATAAATTGAGGAATCCTGGTGACCTTTCCCCCCCAGATGATCCCCGCGACCAACAATATCACCAGAATGGGTCCCACCAACCAATGGGAAAGCGAGATCTCTGCCAGGGCTGGTTTCGTCAACCACCCGATGGCAAAATGGGTCGCTGGCAACAACGCCAATCCCACAGGATAAACCACCCACACCCATCGTTCTAAACCTCCCAGGCGAACCCCTGGCCGCAAAGTATGGCGATAATAGCCGAGCATCAGTAATACAAGCGCGATGAAAAAGAGGGATAAGAGCGGTTCGAAAGGGGCGCGGAAGAGGCTCGCCCCATTCCAGGTAGGCATGAATGGCAAGGCTGAGATGCCCGCCAGGCCTAATAATGGCAGCCAGGAAAGGCGCCGATCGCGCAGCGACGAAAGAAAGAGTATTCCCCCGGAAAACACGGTCGCCAGGCCCCATGCCAGGCTGGCTGCCGGTTGGGCACGGATCGCTGAAGCCACCGAAATTGACGCCATCCCAAGGATCCATGTCGGCCGGCCTTCCAGCTCGTTAACCGCGGTCAGCCAGGAAGCGCTGGCGTACAACGCTGCCAATCCAGTCAGCCCGAGTAAAATCGGCGCGAACAAAATCTCAACCCCGGCCTGCTCCAGGGCAGAAGCCATGCGCCCAAGCAGAACCAGAGCGGTCACGGTCGGCACCAGGCGTGTCAAGGTTCCCAATCCCCGGCGCAGAGGCGGCTCCTGCAGGAAAGGGAGGTGTAATGGGTACACTCCCAGGCGCAAGCCAGCCGCTAAAATCATGAGAAGAATGGCCTGGGGAGAAATGATGGCATACGTCAGAGTCTCGTTATCTGACCACGCCACCATCCCCGCGGCGATCAACATTACACTCCCCAGCACGCGCGCAGAAAAGGTGACCACAATGCGCTCTCGCACTACGCTTGTATCAACCTCTCCCAACAACACCAATAGCTCCACCAGATCGATGGCTGTCCAGGCCAGTAGTAAAGTAAGTGGATTACCCGCCATCACCGCCAGCAAACCCAAGGCAATTATAAAAAGGCTTCCAGCCCAGTTCGCCCAGTCAGCTTCGGCCGCGCGCGCCACATCGGTCAGGATCACCGCCAGGACCAGGGTGGTCAATCCTAAGGCATACGGCCACGAGAACTGGTCTAACGACAGATTCACCGCGCTGGAGAAAACCGTCCCAATCTGCCACGTAACCAGGGTAAGTGTTTGGGGGAGCCGGAACCCGGCCACGATCAACATCGGCCAGGCCACCAAGGCTCCCGCCACCGCGATCAACCAGTGGTAAACGAAATTGGGCCGCGCCAGGCGGAGGATCAGCATGGCGAGCGGACTTAGTAGCAGAAGTAAAATGGACAAGTAAATGAACATGGAGACAAGGAAGAGAACCACTTAGTTCGCTGGCGACCAGATAAAATTGGGTGCATGATCACCCAGGAACGGGCGGAGATCGAGGAGCGTGTTTTCACTGGTAGGAATGTATAGCAACATCTCTGTATCCCAATCATGATAGATCGCTCCACTACCATCAGGCGCCCATAGGATCTCAGCATAAAAATTATCCGGCATTAGCGGAGGCACACCGTTGACCTTGACGGGTGCATCTAGATTCGAGGTGGTTAAATAAAGACCTCGCGATTGATAATCCGCATTGTCATTATTAAGAACGAAAAAGACGATCCTTCCATCCCGAAGCTGGATCGGATTTGCAGGCCAGTTTTTCTGCGGATCTATGTTGATTGAGAAAGTTTTCTCGGGGGTAAGTGACTTATCGACACCGGGAGATACCGCCCAGATTTCGAGAGTGGGTAGACGGTCGTCCTCCCAATAGGCAGGACGAGTGACGAACAACCGATCGTCCTGGAGCCAAATAACATCAATTCCCGGGGCGCCAATTGAAACACAGGCATGGAAAGATTCATCTATGTCACCT
>C687J29651_10001319_pt1 | contig 10617 bp, 7 predicted proteins | sample RifCSP13_1_FD_29651 | JGI IMG/M metagenome (IMG submission 29651) | reverse complement strand
CTGCAGGCGCGTCTGGTCGCGCGGGACCGGCTGGGCGACCTGCTCGAGACGATGGACAGCCTCGCCGTCGAGCGCGCCGCCCTGCAGCCCCTCGACGGGAGTGCGTCGGAATCCCAGGCACGTGCGGTCGTGGAGATCGACGACCTGCTCCTCGTCGTCGCTCCCCCGGACACGCCGACACCGGTCCATGCCGCCTGGCACGAGCTGGTGCTGGAGGTCGGCCCGTACCACGTCGTGGCCGAGATGCCGACCCTGCCCGGCTTCGACCCGGGACGCTCGCTGACCCGGCCCGGCGGACCCTTCGTGCTGCTCGGGCGGGTCGCCATCTCGCTCGTGGGCGCTCCCGCCCTGGGTGAGGTCGAGCATGACTTCGCCTGGGTGAACCGCTACGCGATCGAAACCTACGAGGCCGACATCGAGCTTGGCGCCTACTTCCCCGGCGCGCGCGAGACGATCCGCATGGGCGGGGCCTCGGCCTGAGCAGCGGCCCGGCCGCGGGGAGCTACGTGGGCTTCCTGGAGATGCGCGAGATCGCCAGCCGGCGGCCCCAGTAGACGGCGAGCCCGACGCCGAAGCCAAGGGCGAGCGATCCCGCGACGAGCGTCACGGCCCCGATCAGCCCCGCGACGCGAGGTCGGCCGGCGCGCTGAGCCGCCGCACCAGCAGCAGGTGCTGCCAGCCCACGTAGCCCACCAGGACGCCCAGCATCGCCATCGGGAAGAGCGCCAGGAAGGCCGGCGCGGCCGCGCCGAGGCCGACCGCGAGGACGAGGTAGAAGACGCCGGCCACGTAGGCCGCAGTGGCCGTGCGGGCGCCGAAGCGCACATGGGCGGTCAGGCCGCCGGCCCCGTGGCACATGGGGATGCCGCCGCCCAGGCCCGCCGCGAGGTTCGCCAGGCCCATGTCGCGCAGCAGCGTCCGCGGGGTCACCCGGACGGCCCGCTCCCCGAAGTACTCCTGCGCGACGGCCGCGGTCGAGACGACCGAGTTGCCCAGCGTCAGCGGCAGCTGCGGCAGGACGAGGACGGCGAGGGCAGTGCCCAGCTCGGCGGCGGTGGGCAGAACCGGCAGGGCCAGCACCGGCCCCAATGAGACCGGTGGCAGGGCAGCGGGCAGCGTCAGCGCCCCCCAGATGAGGCCCACCACGCCGGCCACGAGGATGGCGGGAACGCGGCCCCGCGCCTGCACGAGCGCCACCGCCATGACGCCCGCCAGGAGGAGGGCACCCGCGCCGATCGTTCCTGCTCCGGCGGGCAGCCGCTGGTCGCGCACCACGAGCTGCAGGCCGCCCTGCAGCAGGATGATGCCCAGCCCGAGCTGGATGCCGCGCACGACCGGCGGCGCGAAGAGGCGGTCGATGATCGCCGGCGCGCGGCCCAGGGACAGGAGCAGCAGCCCGACGCTCATGCCCAGCGCGGCGCCCTGCACGGTGCCCGCCGAGAGCCCGCCGGCGATGGCGATGGCCGAGACAGCCTTGAACGGCTGGACCGGCAGCGGCAGCCGGTAGAAGCGGCCCGTGAGCAGGTAGTAGGCACCGGCGAGGCCGAAGACGAGGGTCGGGTCCATGCCGTTGACCGCGATCAGCCCCAGCGCGAGGGGCAGGAAGACGCCGATATCCCCGAAGGCGCCCGCGACCTCGTGGGCGAGACCGGTGGCGGCGAGGATCGGCCGCGCCAGCGTGGCACTCTGCATGACCGACAGGATAGGGGAGGCGCGTGTCGTGCCCGTGACGGTCGGGCGTCCCGCGCGTCAGCCGCAGATGTAGGCTTGGCCCGATCGGGCCGCTCGTCAGGGGAGTCAACGCAAGATGTCTACGATCCTCTTCATCATCGGCGGCGCTCTCGTCGCCATCGGCATCTCGGCGTTCGTGGTCGGCCGGGCGCAGCACATCACGGCCACGGCCCGCGGGCGAGACGTCGAGACGGCCCCCTTCGCCGCGGCATGGCGGCTCTTCGTCATCGGCGGCGCGGTGGCCATGTTCATCGCTCTCGTCACGACCTTCGTGGTCGTGATCCCCGCCGGCCACGTCGGCGTGGTCACCAACTTCGGGCGCGTCGAGGAGCGGACGCTGCCGGCCGGTCTCCAGGTGGTCACACCGATCGCGGAGCAGGTCGTGCTGATCGACGTGCGCGTCCAGCCGCACCCCTTCCAGGAGATCGACGCGGCGTCGAAGGAGTACCAGATCGTCAAGCTGACGGGGAACATGAACTACCACATCGACCCGGCACAGGCCTTCGACCTGTATCGGCTTGTGGGTCCCGATTTCGCAGAGAAGGTCATCGACCCGGCCTTCAACGACTTCATCAAGGAGGTCGTGCCCACCTACGCCATCGGCGAGATCCTGGGCAAACGCGACGAGATCCGCTCGCGGGCGAAGCAGGCGCTGGGCGACAATCTCGCCCGCTACCACCTCATCGTGGACGACATCTACATCTCGAACATCGCCTTCAGCCCCGAGTACGGGGCGGCCATCGAGCAGAAGCAGGTGGCGCAGCAGCAGGTCGAGACCGAGCGCGAGATCCTGGCCCAGAAGCAGATCCAGGCCCAGCAACGGGTGGCCGAGGCGCAGGGCGCCGCCGACGCCAACGTCGTCACGGCCAAGGGCGAGGCCACCGCCACGGTCGAGCGGGCGAACGGCCAGGCGGAGGCGAACCGGCAGCTGGCCGAGTCGCTGACGGACCCGGTGCTCATCTACACCTACATCCAGAAGCTCACCGACAAGCTGCAGGTGGTGGTCGTACCGGGCGGACAGCAGTTCCTCTTCGACCTCAAGGGACTGCTGACGAACCTGCAGGAGCAGCAGCCGAAGTAACACCCCGCAGGGCGTCAGGCGACCAGCAGCTCCCGGAGCAGCGCCTCGATGCGCCCGCGGCGATCGGGCGACATCTGGCGCAGGGCCGGCTGGGCCGCCAAGAAGCCGGGCAGCTCCTCGGGACGCAGCACGGCCACCTCGGCCGTGCGCGCCACGCGCCGATCGTCGGCCACGACGGCCACGCTGATGCGGGGCACGAAGTCCTCCATGTGACTACCAAGCCATCGGCGCACCCGCTCGCCGTCTCGGGCGGCGCGGTCGAGCGGGTTCTCGATGTTGAGCCACCGGCCACCCGCACCGCGCACCTCCCAGCCGTGGCTGCCGGGGCGACTGACAGCAGCCGGCGGAAGCTCCTCGATGACGGTCAGCCCGTGCGGCCCGATCACGATCTCGGGCACGAGGCGCCCATCGGGCAGACGCACGTCTTCGGCCACGATGTAGTCATCGGACAGGGCGGCCTGCAGCGACGCCGCCGGGCGCAAGCGGCGGCTCCGTGGCCGCCCATCCGCCGCCCGCACGATGCTCAGGAGCCCCAGCACGGCGAACGAGCCAGGCACGAGGAAGGCCAGCCCCCAGGCCAGCGTGCCCAGCAGCTGCTGTTCGAGGGCGGAGCTGCCCACCCGGTCGAGCCCGTCGAGCAGGTTTGAGGTGAAGATGGACCAGACGATGACGGCGCCGATGGCGAGCAGGATGAGGCCGGCCACGAGACCCGCCACGACCGAGGCGGCGGCGCGTCGCCGCTGCGGACCTGCCGCTCGGATCACCTGCATGCGCGCATCATGCTCGCGCGCGCCCCCCGAGTGCCATGGCGCCATCGGGTCATGCCCCCGTCGCCGGATGGCGACACGCGGGCCATCGTCGGGGGGACCCTCGTACCATTGCCCGCGCTCCGGCAGGGGCGCATCCTCGGGTCACTTCCGGGCCATAGGCCCAGGACCGGAGGATCATCTCTTTGAACGTCTACGGAATCATCCGGGGCCAGCGCGTGCGGGCGCTTCTCGTGATCCTCCCGCTCGTCCTGCTCCTCTGCCTCTCGGCCACCGCGTCGGCATGGGCTTCCGGGCCCCTGAGTCTGTCCGGCGGACAGGCCTCGCCCGGGGCGGGCACGGCCGGCGACCCCTTCACGTTCTCCGTCACCTACCTCAGCAAGGACGACGTGCAGCCGGCCTGGGTCCGCGTGCTCATCGACGGCGTGGCCGTCGACATGGCGCAGGTGGACGCCTCCGACACCAACTTCCGCGACGGCACCCGCTATCGCACCATCGTGCAGCTGGACGCCGGCAGCCATACCTACTCGTTCGCGGCCACCGACGGCAAGGATCGGACGGTCGAGCTGTCCGGCGGCACGATCGCCGTGGCCCCCGCACCGACGCCCGCGCCGACCCCGGCCCCCACGCCCGCACCGACGCCCGCGCCGACCCCGGCCCCCACGCCCGCACCGACGCCCGCGCCGACCCCGGCCCCCACGCCCGCACCGACGCCCGCACCGACCCCGGCCCCCACGCCCGCCACCACGGCCACCCCCGATGTGGGCGGCGGCTTTGTCGCCGGCGTCATCGCACCCGATTCCAACGGCATCTCCGGCGGAGGCCAGACGCAGGGTGGTCCTGGTATGGACGGTGGACTCCCTGAGGCGCCCGTCGGCGATGTCTCGACGTCCGTCCTCGGACCGGGTGACGCGCCCGGAGGCGAAGGACCGCCGGTGCAAGGGATCGCCCTCCTGGCCGCGCGCCTGCCCGGCTTCGGCAGCGAAGAGTGGTTGCTTCTCGCCTCCCGCAGCGCGGCCATCTCCGCGGCAGGCTCAGCGGCNGTGGCCATGGCCCTCTTCACGTTCAAGCGGCGCCGCCGCGAAGNGGACGAGGACCTACGGGAGCGGCGCGACGCGGATCGGTCGAGCAACGACCATACCCGGCCGGCAACAGGCTTCGACGCCGCGAGCCAGGAGATGGCCCTGCCCCGCTGGCGCCGCCCCTCCCTCGCCGCGGCCCGCAGGTCCGATCCCGGCACCAGCCTCGCCCCGCTCCATTCGGAGCGGCTCACCTTCGATCGGGCCTTCGTGGCGCCTGGCGACGATCTCGAGCGGCGCAGGATCCGTTACCGCATGGTCCGCCTGACCGACGCGCCGGACGAACTCCGTGGCGCCGAGATCGGGCGCCTCGATGAGGACGACGAGGTCGAGCTGCTGGAGCGCTCCGGCCTCTACTGGCAGGTGCGCACGCCGCTGGGCCAGGTCGGCTGGGTCCACAAGATGACGCTGGGCGACCTCGTCGCTCCGGACCCGACGAGCTTCGCCCCCGGCGCCGAGGACATCGACGACGACGTGCGGACGGCTTTCGGGGAACTCCAGCTGCGCCGGATCTTCGAGCCGGAGCCGATCCTGGGCGGTGAGGGCCTCGCCGCCCGCTTCCTGCGTGAGCGGGGCATCCACTAACCAGAGCCCGGCGCTCGCCCGTCGCCGTCAGCCGGCGCGCACGACGAGGATGTGCTGGTGCACGATGTTGGGCACGAAACCGTGCGGATAGCCGTACGGGCGCAGCCGCGTGCCGGCCTGATACCAGACCAGGTCGCCCTTCGGCACGAGGCCCACGGCCTCGGCACGCGCGGCCAGGTCCGCCCCGGTNAAGCGGTAGCGGCCGTCCTGGTAGGCGTCGCGGACGATGATCGTCGCGTACCGCCGGGGCCGCAGGACGCGCCGAAGCTCGGCGAAGACGGCGCCCATCCGCTCCAGGTACTCCTCGTACGTGGAGCTGTTGGCGAGGTCGGCCGGTGAGTCGGTGACCATCGCGTAGTCGGTGCGCCGGTTGGCGTGCGTCTCGGCCAGCGGGCCACCGGCCATGGTCAGCTTCAGCTGAGGGTTGTAGGGCGGATCGGTGGCCACGAAGTCGACCGACGTTTCGGGCAGCGCCGCCAGGAGCCCGACCGCGTCGCCGACCTCCAGCCGGCAACCCGAGGGGTCGAAACGGCGCGGGCCGCCGGGGTCGGAGGGCCCGAGGTCGGCCAGCTCGGGGCCAAGGCCGCCGCGCTCGTCGAGCGCCGCGCGCACCACCTCGTCGTAGACCTGTGCCCAGCGCGGCTCGAGCTCGAAGCCCAGGGCCCTGCGGGGCGTTCGGCAGATGGCGGCACCCAGCAGTGTCCCGCCCACGCCGGCGAACGGGTCGAGCACGAGTTCGCCGCCGACCGTGAAGAACTCGATCAGGCGGGCCATCAGCCGCGGCGGCTTGTTGGCGCCGTGCGCCTTGCGCGCCGCGTGGCCCAGCTCGGACGGGTANGCCGTCGTCCAGAGCGATTTCGTGAAGTAGAGCCAGGCNTCACCGCCCAGCTCGTTGAGGCGGTTGCTCGGGTGGATCGCGGGCCTNGGGTCGGACACGGGCGCAGTATCGCCCAGGCGCCTGGCGTGGGCCCGCAGCATCNGGCTTCGGACGCGTATCCTGTGCCGATGGCCTTCGTCGGCAGGGATCGGGAGCTCGCACGCCTCGCCGCCGGTCTCGAACGGGCGGCCGATCGCCGCCCGGGCCGCCTCGCGCTCACCGGACCGACCGGCATCGGCGTCTCGCGCCTCGTGACCGAGCTGGAGGTCCGCCTGGCGGACCTGCCCGACGTGATCGTCGCCCGCGGTACCGCCCACGAGCCCCTCGGCGGCGTGCCCTACGCGCCGCTCGCGGCGGCGCTCGAGCCCGTCCTGGCGCGGCTGCCCGATGAACGCCTGGCGGCCGTCGTGGGACCGGCCGGCACGGAGGTCGCCGCGCTCCTGCCCGGGCTGGCCGAGCGCCTCGAGAGCCTCGGCGTCGTACCGGAAGCGCCGCTGCGCTCGTCCCCCGACCAGCAGGCCAGCCGCCTCGCCGAGGGGATCCTGGGCACCCTCGAGCGGCTGGCCGGGCAAGGCGTCGTGCTGCTCGCCCTCGAGGACCTCCACTGGGCCGATCCCGGCACGCGGCGTTTCGTCGAGACCGTGCTCCGCATCGGGCGCGGCCTCCCTGTCTGCCTGGTCCTGGCCTACCGCCCCGACGAGATCCACCGCCGCCACCCGATGAGCGGCCTGGCCACAGCGATCGAGACGGATGGCAGCGTGGAGCGCCTGAACGTCGGGCCGCTGGAGCGGCACGAGATCGTGCGCTTGCTCGAGGCGTTGCTCGGCGAGCGGCCGTCCGGTGCCTTCGTGGCTGCCGTGGTCGAGGGCAGCGGCGGCAACCCGCTCATCGCCGAGCAGCTCGTCGCCGCCCAGGTCCACGAGGGGATCCGGCTCTCCGACCCCTTCGACGACATCGTGCGGGCCCGTCTGGCTACCCTCAGCGTGGGCGCCGCGCGCTGCCTGCGCCTGCTCGCCGCCGCGCGACGCCCGTTGCCGGTGGATACGATCCTCGCGGTCGACCTGCCGGACGGCCGGTTGTCCAAGGCATCGCTCGCCGAGGCCATCGCCTGCGGTCTGGCGACCGAGTCCACCTCGCGGGACGAACAGCGCACCATGGCCATCCTCCACGAACGTCACGCGGAGGCGATCGAGGCGCTCGGGTTGCCGGCCGAACGCCAGCCCGTCCACGATGCGCTCGCCCGGACTCTTGCCGGTGCGCCGGCCGAACAGGCGTGGCACCTGGAGGCGGCGATGCGCTTCGCCGCCGCCCGGAACGCACACCTTGCGGCCGGGACCGCGGCGGAGCGGCTCGACCCCGGCGGCACGACGCTCCTGCACTACCAGCGGGCCCTGGAGCTCGTGGACGCGCGCGAGCCGCGTGTCCCCGCGCTGGCCATCTCCACGCCGGAGCTGCTCGCCCGAGCCGCCGATGCCGCATTCGCCGACGACAACGCCAGCCGCGCCGCCGGCCTCGCCCAGCAGGCGATCACCGAGCTGGCCGGCGCGTCGGCCGTGGCCGACGCCGCGCGACGCGGCGATCACGCCCGCCGCGACCTCCAGGTCGAGGTGGGGCTGCTGTACCTGCGCCTCGGCCAGTACCGTTCCGCGGCCGGCGACCACGTGGGCGCGCAGCACGCGCTCGAGACGGCGGCCCAGCTCATCCCCGACGAGCCGACGCCCGAGCGGGCACGCGCCCTGGGGTCGCTCGCCCAGCTGCTCATGCTCGACGGCCGCTTCCCCGAGAGCGCCGCCCTGGCGGAGCAGGCGCGGTCCACGGCCGCCGGCGCCGGGGAGACCGCCGACGCGGAGCTGGGCCACGCGACGTGCACGCTGGGCGTCGACCTTGGTTACGGCGGCGAGATCGACCGTGCGCTGGCCGTCCTCGAGGATGCGGCAGCGATCGCCCGTCGGGCGGGGCGGCTCGATGACCTCATGCGGACGTACGCCAACCGCACCCACCTGCTGGAGCTCGACGCGCGTGGCGAAGCCGCCCTGGCCGTCGTCCAGGAAGGCATCGCGGAGGCGCGCCGGTGGGGCCAAGAGGCGGCCTACGGCGCCTTCCTGCGCGGCAACGCCGCCGACATCCTGTTCAAGCTCGGACGCTGGGCAGAGTCCGAGGCGGAATGCCGGGCGGCTCTCGAGTGGAGCCCGAGCCGCCTCGCCTGGAGCCCGCTGCTGGCGCTGGGCGCCGTCCTCGTCGAGTCCCGTGGCGACGAGGAGGCGAGCCGCCTGGTGGGCCAGATCCTCCTCCAGCTCGAGGCCGTCCCCGAGGGCCAGTGGTCGGCGACGGTGCAGCGCAACGCCGTCAGCTTCGCACTCTGGCGCGACGACATCGCGGACGCCGAGCGCGTNGCGCGGCGTGGCTGGGAGCGCGTCCTCCAGACGGACGACCGCCGCCAGGTCGCGCTGGCCGCCTCGACCACGGCCGAGGTCTGTGCCGCCGTCGCCGACGCCGCTCGCTCGCGGCGCGACATGGGCGCCGTGGCTGCGGCCGGCGAGCTTGCCGCNNCGGTNGTGGCCGAGGCCGAGCGTCGGACGGGCGGCGACGTCATGCCGGCCGGGCTCGGNTCGACGCGGGAGGCCCGGCTCCACGTCGCGACCGCTCGCGCGCACCACTCCCGGCTNCGCGGCCGCGCGGACCCCGCCGACTGGGCCGCCGTCGCCGAGGGCTGGCTCGAGCTGCACGTCCCGTACTCGGCCGCCAGGGCGCGCTGGTGGGAGGCCGCCGCCGCCCTCCAGGCGCGTGACCAGCGGCCGCGGGCCAAGGATGCGCTGCGCGCGGCCTGGGAGCTGGCGGCGGCGCTGCCCGCACGTCCGCTCCTGCGCGAGCTGGCGCGGCTGGCGCAACGGGGGCGGATCTCCCTGCCCGAGGCCGGAACCGAGGCTCGGGTGCGGCCCGCCATCGTGGCGGTCGGACCCGGGCGTCCCTCCGACGCCGTGGCCGGTCCGGCGTTCTCCTTCTGGGCGCCCGAGGCCGCCGACGCGACGCAGCTCAGCCTCGACGCCACCGGGCGCTGGCCAGTCGAGCTGTCCGCGGAGGAGACGGCGCCGACGACGATCGTCGAGGCCCTGGCCGGGCTGCCGGCGGCCGACGCGTGGAGCGATGCTGGCGCGCCGCTCGTGGCCTTCCCCACGAGCGCCACCGGGCGTGCCATCAGCGAGCGCCTGCTGCCCATCGAGCCGCCGCCGCCGCGCGACCCCTTCAACCTCAGCCCGCGCGAGTACGAGGTGCTGGCGATCATCGCCGAGGGGCGCACCAACCGCGAGATCGCCGAGCGGCTCTTCATCAGCGAGCGAACCGTGGCCGTGCACGTGCGCAACATCCTGGCCAAGCTCGGCGTGTCGGGCCGCGTCGAGGCGACCAGCGTGGCCATCCGGCTGGGGCTCGTACCCGGCGTGGCGCCGAGGGCGGGTCGATAGGAGGCAGCAGCCAGGACACGCGGGCCGGTGCGCGCCCTGCTCGCCAGCNCGCTGCGTGCTGAACGANCGGCAACNAGGNCGGACATGGTCGCCGTGCGCGACACTATCCGCATGTACACACGCAGACCGCGCCCCCGGCGCGCCNTCACCGTCATCGTCGCGATCGCCGTCGTTGCCCTTCTTGCCGCCTGNGGTGGCGCGACGGCGGCCACGCCTACCCCCGTGACCGGTACGCCCATCCCGGGCGANNTCATCGAGCTGGAGCTGACCGGCGCCCTCAAGATCGANCAGGCNGGCCAGCAGGTCGCGTCGATCNCGGTGAAGAAGGGNGNGACGTACACCTTCCGCATCANGAACNCGGCCGGNTNCGACCACGACTTCCACNTCGCGACNGACGAGGAGCTGAAGGGCGGCGGGCACGAGCACATGGCCGGCGTGTTGCCNTTCTCGAGCGGCACGAAGGAGTTCACGTACACCTTCGACGCTGACGGCCCGCTGGCCTTCGGGTGCACCCTCCCCGGCCACTACTCCGTGATGAAGGGCACCTTCACNATCGTNCCGTGACCGACGCGGTCTGCTACCGGGATGCCTACGCCCGATCCGTCGAGGCCGCCGTCACCGCGGTCGAGACCGGCGACGATGGGCGCACGCTCGTCACGCTGGACCGGACCGTCTTCTACCCCGGCGGCGGCGGCCAGCCCGCGGACAGCGGCACGATCGTCCGGGCGGACGGGACGACCTGGACCGTCCTCGGCGCCCGCAAGTCGGGCGGGGGGATCGTCCACCTCCTCGACGCGGTCGAGGGACCGGCGGTGGGCGACGCGGTCACGGCCACCATCGACTGGGAGCGCCGCCACCTGCTGATGCGCACCCACACCGCGCTGCACACGCTGTGCGGCGTGGTCTGGCGCGACTACAGGGCGCTCGTCACCGGGGGCAACATGGAGCCCGGCGCCGGGCGCATGGACTTCGAGTTCGAGACGATGTCCGGCGAGCTCGTGGGCGAGATCGAGGCCAGGGTGAACGCCGAGCTGGC
>C687J29651_10001305_pt1 | contig 10664 bp, 8 predicted proteins | sample RifCSP13_1_FD_29651 | JGI IMG/M metagenome (IMG submission 29651) | reverse complement strand
GCGCCGGTTTGACCTGGACCTGCTGGAGTCCTTCGGATTCAGCAACACCTATGCGATCGCGGTCAGCAGAGGCCTCGCCCGGGAGCGGGGGTTGAAGACGATCAGCGATCTGGCCAAACTTCCGAACCTCCGTGTCGGCTTCAGCCATGAATTTCTCAATCGCCAGGATGGTTGGCCCGGGCTGGCGCGGACGTACGGACTCCCCACGCGGCCCGTGGGGATTGAACACGGGCTGGCCTATCACGCGATCCGGGAAAAGAGGCTCGACGTCACGGATGTCTACTCCACGGATGGCGACATCAAGAAGTTCGATCTTGTCCTCTTGGAGGATGACCGACGCTACTTTCCTGAATACCTGGCTGCACTCCTGGTCCGGAGTGGACTGGATGAGCAGATCAAGCGCATCCTCGGCGAACTGGCAGGCACCATCACCGCGGCTGAGATGCAAGGGCTCAATGGGCAGGTCCTCCTCGAGCGCAAGAGCTTTGCCGAAGTCGCCCAGCAATTCTTGCGCGAGGAAGGTCTGCTCCGAAGTCAAGGGACGGCCCTTTTAGGGAGCAGATGGGGGACCCTGCTTTTTCGGGCGGCGACCCATATCGAGCTTACGCTGATCGCCCTCGTCGCGGGTATGGCGGTGGCGATCCCCGGCGGCATAATGATCTACCGACTCCGTGCCATCTCGAAGCCGGTCGTTTACCTCGCCGGATTGCTACAGACCATCCCCTCCATCGCCCTGCTCGCGTTCATGATTCCCTTTTTCGGCATCGGGGCGACACCGGCCATCGTGGCCCTGTTTCTCTACGCCCTGCTCCCGATCCTGCGAAACACCGCCGCGGCGCTCTTTTCGATAGATCCGGTCCTGAAAAGAGTCTCGGTTGGGATGGGGCTTACCGCATGGCAGCGTCTGCGGTACGTCGAACTACCCTTGGCCGCCCCCACAATCCTGGCCGGCATCAAGACCGCCGCTGTCATCAACATCGGCACGGCCACGTTGGCTGCCTTCATCGGCGCAGGGGGGCTGGGCGAGCCGATCGTGACCGGGCTGGCGCTGAACGATACCGCCCTGATTCTTGAGGGGGCGGTTCCGGCCGCCCTGCTGGCGGTCGTGACCGAATGGGGTTTCGAGGGGCTGGAGAAGCTGTTGATCCCCAAACACCTGCTGCAAAAGCCCGCTGAATAGAGATCTGGCGCGGTGGCGTTTCTTGTTCGCCTCAGACGTCTCTGCCAGGCCGAGCTGTGTCGCTGTACAATGAATGCCAGTGGGCTATCAAGCGTTGCCCGCGTTATGAAGGAAAGGGCCGGCTCAATTAGGCGCAAGGTCATGATTTGCAGGGCTAATTGTTGTGCCGGGCCTTATGGCACACTCCTTGCTCGGCTCCGTAGTGGTTGTCCTCACTTCATCACGTCTAGGCAAAGAACTGGAAGGGGAAGATGCTGAGGGAAAGTGCATTTCTGAGACGGCTGCGCAAAGAGCTCCCGGTGTGGCTTCAGCAGGGCTGGGTCACCCCGGGGAGTGTACAGAAGATCCTCGACCATGTCGCCGCTCAGCGCGGCACCGGCGTTCGATATCTCCCCCTGGCGTTTTCGATTCTCGGGGTCCTGTTGCTGGGTGCCGGCGTCATCACCTTTTTTGCCGCTAACTGGAGCATCATGCCCAAGGTCGCCAAGCTCACCCTTCTCTTCGGCAGCATGTGGCTGGCCTATGCGGGGGCGGGCTATGCGCTGAGATACCGGGAAGCCCCGCAGCTCGGCGAGGCGCTGCTCTTGCTGGGCGTGATTCTCTTTGGGTCCAACATCATGCTGATCGGCCAGATCTACCACATTGACGCCCACTATCCGAACGGGGTTCTGCTGTGGGCCCTGGGCGGGATGGTGACGGCCTATCTCATGTACTCTCAGTCCGCCATGGTCGCGGCGATCGCGCTCGCGACGCTCTGGACCGGCATGGAGTCCTTTGGATTCGACCGGAGTTTCCATTGGCCTTTCCTGATCCTATGGGCCTCTTGCCTTCCCGCCATCCATAAGAAGAGATGGATGCCCGCCTCACACGTGGCCATGATCGGCCTCCTACTCTGGAGCTGGTTTGCCTTTCAGCACATTACCTGGAAGTCGCAGGACTGGGGGGGCGGCGTGCCGCTGTATCTGATGCAGATTTACTTTCTAGCCTATCTGGGGATTTTTATCTTGGGGCTGGTAATGGCGACGTACGGCCACCTCAGCCCTTTCTCCGGTGTGGTCCAACGCTACTCGGCCTTCGCGTCCCTGGCGAGTCTTTACGCCCTGACCTTCCCGCATCTTCACCGAGGCGTCGAGTGGTCGGGGGCAGGAAGCCGTCTCCGCGTGGCCGCCCAAGGTTCCTGGGTCATGGTGACCCTGACTGCCCTGGCTGCGGTGATCGCCTTCGCCTTATGGCACCGGGTCCGGACCTCCGGGGTGGACCGGCCGATTTACCTCAAGTGGGGAGATGGCTTGCTCGGCCTGACGATCGCCCTCGTCCTGGCCAATCTCTTTCTGACCGGAACGCATGGCGGGCCCGTTGCCATTGCATTCAATCTCCTCTTCCTTGCAGGGCTCGTGTGGCTCATCTTTGCGGGAATGCACGGCAATGACCGGGCCTTGGTCAATATGGCCTTTCTCTTTTTCGGCGTGGGGCTGCTGAGCCGCTATTTTGACACGTTCTGGACTCTACTGAATCGCTCGTACTTCTTCATGGGCGGCGGTCTCCTTTTGATCGGCGGTGGGTACCTCCTCGAGAAACAACGACGCAAGCTCACCGGCCGCATCGCCGCGGCGCAGGCTGAAGGGAGACACCCATGAGGACGGCGCTCCGCCTCGCTATCCTCATTACGCTGCAAACGCTCGTCCTGGGGGCGATGATCGCCATGAAGCAGTGGACCTTGAGCACTGGCACCCCCATTGTGCTCGAGACTCAGCCGATCGATCCCCGCTCCCTCTTCCAGGGAGACTATGTGCGTCTGAATTACACAATCAGCACCCTGGGCGTGGCCGATCTTCCCGCGGACCGTCCATTCAAGAAGCACGGGCGGATCTACGTCCTCTTGCGGAGAGGAGATCCCTATTGGGAGCCGATCTCGATCCATCACGAACGACCCGCGTCACCGCCAGACCACGTCGTCCTGAAGGGCACGGTGGTCGGCATGGGGAACAGGCGGTGGAACCCGGACTTACGGTCGTGGGAAGCGACCGAGCACTTGATGGTGCGGTACGGCATCGAGAATTACTTTGTCCCGGAGGGTGAGGGACGAGATGTGGAGCGCCCGACGCCGCATGAAAAGATTTCCATCCGTGTGGCGGTGGATCGCTTTGGCAATGCCGGCATCAAGGCCGTGTTGGTCAACGGCCGGCCGCGGTACACCGAGACCCTCTTCTGATCCCCCCACCCCTTCCTTGGCAGTTTCGACGACCTCCCGCTTGGGCCGGGCGTTCCCGTGGTGTAGAATAGTGCGGTTATGCGGTGGCTGGTGGACGGGTACAACGTGATCCGGTGCGACCCGGGCCTGGCGGCTCACGAGGGCGAGAGCCTNGAAGCGGGACGCGATGCGCTCTGTCGCCTTCTGGCNGANGCCGCCCGCACCTCNGGTGACCAGTTCACGATCGTGTTTGACGGGGCGCGAGGCGGCGGTGTGACCTTTGCAGGCAGGGGCGTGCGCATTCTCTTCTCGCGGGCGCCGGAGCGGGCCGATCACGTCCTCGCCCGGCTGGCCGGTGCAGGAGTCGCCGTAGTCTCTAATGACCGCGAGGTTCGGCAGGCGGTTGATCGAGCGGGGGCCATCGCCATTACCGCTGATAAATTTCTCGGCCGTATCCTGGCAGCTCCCAACCCCCATAAAGGCGAGGAGGAGGACGATGTCCTTCCGGGGCCGAAAAGAGGCAATCCGCGGAGGCTCTCTAAGAAGGCCCGAGCGGCAGAGAGAGCCCTCAAGCGGATCGGCCGCACCACCAAATGATTCCCCTAAACAACGTCGCCTGGAGTGAAACCCCTATCGTCCCGAGAGGTTTGCCCTCGACAGGTGGATCCCGGGCCCGAGCAGGAGGTTGAAAGCTCTACCTTAGGGCAGGGACGGTGTCGTCGATTTCGAAGCCGTGCTCCTCGATCATACGATGCGTGTCGGCGGCGGTCTGGCCTGGAGTGGTGAGGTAGCCGTTCACGAAGAGGGAGTTGGCGGGGTAGAGCGCGAGGGGCTGTATGTCCCCGAGGTTGAGTTCCCGGCCTCCGGCGACCCGGAGCTCTGTGGCTGGATTCACGAAACGGAAGAGGCAGAGGACCTTGAGGCAGCGCTCGGGCGTAAGCTGACGGCGCCCCTCCAGGGGGGTTCCCGGGATCGGATGGAGGAAGTTGACCGGAATCGATGCCACATCGAGCCCCCGAAGGCTCAGGGCCAGGTCGATGACGTCCTCGTCCGTCTCACCCATCCCGATGATCCCACCGCAGCAGGTGCTGAGGCCCGCCCGCCGAACATTATCNACCGTCCGCACNCGGTCGTCATAGGTGTGGGTGGTGCAGATCTGGGGATAGAAGCGCCGGCTGGCGTTCAGGTTGTGNTTCACGCGCTCGACCCCCGCGTCCTTGAGGCGTCGTGCCTGATCCTCCGTCATCAGTCCAAGGCAGCAGCAGATGTTGATATCCACCCGCTCCCGAATCTCCCGAACAATGGATGCCAGCGTATCAATATCCCGGTTGCTGGGCCCCCGGCCGCTCGTCACGATACAATACCGCACCGCCCGGGCCGCCTTGGCTCGATAGGCACCCTCCACGAGTTGTGCTCGGGAGAGGAGAGGATACTTGGAGATGGGCGCCTGCGAGATGGCCGACTGCGAGCAGTAGTGACAGTCTTCCGGGCAGAGGCCACTCCTCGCATTGATCAGCATATGGAGGTGCACCGTGCGTCCGCAGAAGTGTTCACGGACGCGAAGGGCCGCCTGGAGGAGGCATTGAAGGTCCTGCGCGGGGTCGCTGAGGACCCCAAGCATCTCCTCCCGGCTCGGGACCTCTCCCCGGATCGATTTTTCTGCAAGTTCTTGGTAGTCCACGGCACCCATCCATAACAGATTCCCGCATAAAAGCCAAGGGATTTTGCCGACGGGCTCTGCTCATTTCCCCTTTCCAGCCCGTATGGTACACTAAGCATCTATGGACACAGCGCTTCTCGACAGCTTTCGTCTCCGGTATCCATTCGCCCTTGATCCCTTTCAGGAGGAGGCGATCCGCTGCATCGTGGAGGGCGATTCGGTCATCGTCTCGGCACCGACGGGGGCGGGGAAGACCCTCATCGCGGAGTTCGCGATCTACAAGGCGCTGGCCACAGGAAGACGCATCGCCTACACGACCCCCCTCAAGGCCCTGAGCAACCAGAAGTTTGCCGATTTCTGCAAGCAGTACGGCGAGGAGTTCGTGGGNATCNTGACGGGAGATGTCAAGGTCAACCCGAGCGTCCCCCTGGTCGTGATGACCACGGAGATCCTCCGCAACAAGCTTTATACCCACTCGCTGGAGGATATCGCCTACGTGGTGCTGGACGAATGTCACTACATGGGAGACGAGGGACGNGGCACGGTGTGGGAGGAGATCATTATCAATTGCCCTCGCGAGATCCAGCTCATCGCACTCTCGGCCACCGTGGGNAACATTGACGAAATCGCGGAGTGGATCAGCGGAGTCCACCGACCCATCAGGGTCGTNGTGCATCAGTGGCGTCCCGTCCCNCTCCACTACTACCTCTGTGGTCCAAAGGCAGAGATGGTCGAGGTCGATGGGCGTTCCCGCGCTCAACTGTATCAGGCGGTGAGCTCCTGGGGAAGCATCCCCCGGGTTCGCATGCGGGGACGCCAGGATCGGGAGCGACGTCCGAGGCCCGTCCGGTGGCGGGTGAGCCCGTCGGCCCTNGTCCCGAGCCTGAAGACGCGAGGGTGGCTTCCGTCCATCTACTTCATCTTCAGCCGGGTCGGATGTGAAGAGTCCCTCCGACGGTTTTTGGAGGAAGGGCTCTCTCTGTTGAACGCCAAGCAGCAACAGGAGGCCGATGAGGCGACTGCGACCTTTGTCAGCGAGAATCCAACGCTCGTGAGTAAGTCGGAACTGAACGCGTTGATCTTCGAGGGGCTTCGTCGAGGGACGGGGGTGCATCACGCCGGGATCCTTCCCGCCCTCAAGCGTCTGACCGAGACGTTATTCGAGCGGGGGCTGATCCAGGTGGTCTTTGCCACCGAGACGATGAGCCTCGGCATCCATATGCCGGCCAAGAGCGTCGTGATTCAGACCCTGACCAAGCGGAGCGATGTCGGCTTCCGGACCTTGAGCCACAATGAGCTGACCCAGATGGCTGGCCGTGCCGGCCGGCGAGGAATCGATCCTGAGGGCAAGTGCGTTATTGGCCTCGACGGCCCGGAGGCTGTGGAAGAGACACTGCATCTCCTCCGGAAGCAATCGGAACCCATCGAGAGCCGGTTCCGGATCGGCTACAGCTCTGCCACCCTGCTGCTTCTCACCCACAGGGACCCTCTCGATATCCGGCGCAATATCGAGTCCAGCTTCGGTCAATTCCAGAATCGGAAGCGGATCCGGGCGATCGAGGAGCGGCTCAAAGGACTCAGGGAGGGGCTTGAAGAAGGTCGGCGGGTCGATCTGCCCTGCTGCACGGTCGAAGAGCTCCTCACCTATCAGGAGAAGCGGCAGGAGGTAGAGTCGCTGAGGCAAGAACTTCATCAGCTCCGGATAGCAGAGGGCCCGGTGGCCCGGCGGGGGCGGAGACGACGGGGGCATGTTCATCGACGGGAAGAGGAGGGCAAGACCGTTTCGGTCCAGGACTACCTGGCGGCCAAGAGACGGATCGAGGAGAAAGCAGAGGCCCTCGGCGCTCTCTCCTGCCACAGTTGCCCGGAGCGGCGGCGGCTGGAAAAACTCCTCAAGAGGGAGCGACGGCTGAGAGAGACCATCCGGACCCAGATGGAAACCCTCGAGCATCTCCAAAATACGTACTGGGAGCAGTTTCTGCGGGTCGTCGAGGTCCTCAAGCACTTTAACTGTCTGCGGAACGGAGCCCTCAACCACCAGGGGATGTTGGTCGCCTCCCTGCGCCACGACAATGAGCTCTTGGTGGCCCGGGTCGTCTTCTCGGGAGTGCTGAGTGGGCTCAAGGCCCACGAGATGGTGGCCGTCCTCTCGTGTCTCGTGGAGGAACCTCGCGAGACCGAGGCCCATTTCGCTCGACAACTTCTCAAGCGTGAGCGGCATCTCAGAGACCGGATCAGGCATATGGAGGTGTTGGCGCGGGAGGTGATGGACATCCAGCGCGCGCATCGAGTCTTTCTCCCGGTGTCCCTGCACACGACTTACCTTGCAGCGGCCTATGAGTGGGCGGCGGGGGAGGAGGATTGGGTATACTTGGTCGAGAGCCAATACGAAGGCCATGAAGGAGACCTGATCCGGGCCTTTCGGCGCCTCATCGATCTCTCGCGGCAACTCCTCGAGTCCTCCGAGCTGCCGCCAGCGCTCCGCGATGATCTGCGTGCGGGGGTGCGGGCCCTGGATCGAGGGATCGTCCTCGAGAGCGCGTTGATATAGACGCGGATAGCAGTGTTCAGTACAAAGGGGTAGGAGTCCCGTGGTCAACCTCGTGTTTGCGGATCAGAGGGGACGGATGGCGGACCACCCGACCTTGGAGATGGGTGGGGCGTCCGGCGGCGACTGGGTTCGCGTTCCCGACAGGGAGCTGATCGCCTTGCCTGAGGGGGCGCGCCTCTTTACGATGCCCGGGGCGCACCCGGTCGGGTGGAATACGGCGCTCTGCTCCTTCGAGGCGGTCCAGACGGTTGGCAGGCGGGAGGCGCTGGCGGTGGCGGCCTTCCTGCCGCCAGGGTACATGCGGACCCACCTACCGGCTACCTTCTCTCCCGATCCTTCCGCGGCACCCTACCTGCCCCTGTGGGCCTATACCGCCGTGGGGTGGAGGGACGGAGAGTTCGTCACTGCCGCGGTCCGGGTAGATTCGATGGACCACCAGGAGCCCTGGCAGTACGATGATCGGACACTCCTGCCCCTCATCAAAAAGCGCNTGGCCGAGCAGCCGAACAACCGCGTCTGGCATCAGATCAAGCGTTGCGCCACAGAGTACCACTGCCTCTGTGCCAAGAACGGATTCTACCGGCGATGGGAGGCGCCGCTCCCCATCGCCTTCGCCTGTAACGCGGACTGCGTGGGATGCATCTCGCTCCAGCCCGACGGGCTCGTTCCGGCATCCCATGAGCGCGTGGCCTTCGCACCGACGCTTGAGGAGCTCTGTGCGGTGGCGCTGCCGCATCTGACCGAAGCGGAGGAGGGCATCGTCAGTTTTGGGCAGGGCTGCGACGGAGAGCCCCTGTTGCAGGGGGACCTGATCGAGGCGGTGATTCGGCGCGTGAGGGCTGAGACCGACCGGGGAACGATTCATCTGAACACGAACGGCTCCCTGCCTCGGGTCGTCGAACGCCTGTGTCAAGCGGGCCTGGACAGCATTCGGGTCAGCCTGAACTCGACCCAGCCGGACCTCTATGCGGCCTACTATCGGCCCCGGCACTACGGCTTGGCGGACGTGATCGCCTCGATCCGGATGGCCAAGGACCTTGGCTGCTACGCCGCGATTAACCTGCTGGTGTTCCCCGGAGTCTCGGACCGGGAGGAAGAGGTTGAGGGGCTCCTTCGTTTGGTCGCCGAGACGGGGCTCGACCTCATCCAGATGAAGAACCTCAACATCGATCCCCGCAGGTACCTGGAAGGCTTGCCCCCACGCCGTGGCCGGGCCATCGGGATGCGGGAGCTTTTGCGGACGATCCGGCTCGAAGCCCCGCACATTGACTTAGGATATTTCAACCGGTCCAAGGAGCATTTCGACCGCTCCTTCTCGCGGGCCCTTGTATTCTGAGATGGGGATCCCGATTTATGAAAGGCAGAAGGGCTTCTTCCGCCGGGCGTACGAGGCGGGGGAGACGCCCTGGCCACGCTTCAGGCCGACCCCGGCGGTCGTGCATCTCGCTCGGCGCCTCAGGCGCGAACGGGGACGGGCACGGGTCCTCGATATCGGCTGCGGCGAGGGGCGCCACATGATCTGCCTGGGCCAGGCAGGACACCGGGTGGTGGGCGTCGACTATGAGCGGCTCGCCTTGACGAAGGCCCGCGCGCGAACGGATGCCAGGCCGATCCGGCCGCGCCTGACCTTTGCGCTCGCCGATGCCTTTTGTCTTCCCTTTCGCGAGGCAAGCTTTGACGCCGTGCTCGATTCCGGCTGCTTCCACCATGTGAAGAAGGCCGACTGGTCCCGGTATCTGGCCGGCCTCACGGCGCTTCTGAGGCCCGGCGGCTACCTTCACCTGACCACCTTCAGCACGCGCTTCAAGCACTACCGGGGCGAGCGCCGCAGCCGGAACTGGCTCGTCCACCGGAATCACTACGACCACTTTTTCGCAAGGCTGACTTTGCGCGGATTTTCGGGAAGAGGTACGAGATTCTCAAGATCGAGGAGGAGCGCCAGAAGCTTCATGCCTTCTGGCACGTCCTCCTCCGAAAGCGATGACGACGGCTTGAAAGCTAGAATGCTAGAAGGCTAGCATGCTTCAAAAGGGAAAGATTCCGGCTTCTCCGGGCTTGCTAGCCTCCCAGCATACTAGCATTCGGGCGCAGATTAGCCGCTCTCGACCCGGGGCTCATACTTCCGATGGAGGGTCAGGGGGAAGGGTGAGGATCTGCTGGGCGATGACGGAGACGATGTAGTCGTTCACGTCCTTCACCGATACGATCCCCACGGGGCGGTGCTCGTTGTCCACGAGAGGGACATGGCGGAAACCGCCGAGATGCATCGTATGGATTGCATAGGCGATCACGTCGTCAAGCTTGAGCACCTCGGGGTTGCGTGTCATATACTTCTCTACCGTCACTTCGTTTAGATTCACATCCGTCCCCAGGACCTTTCTCAGGATGTCCCGCTCCGAGAGGATTCCGATCAGCCTTTCGCCCTCCTGGATCATGACTGCGCCGACGCTGTGCTGCTGCATCAGCTTGACCGCCGCGGCGAGTTTCGCTGTGCGCTGGAGGCACAGGGGGGGGTGGTAATGCAGGTCTCGGATGGGACGATTGAAGATCCCTTCATCGACGGTAATCCGCGGTCGCGCCCTCTCTTCACTGACGATCAGATATTCGTCCTGATGCTCCTTGTTGATTTCATTAGGGTCTCCCATGGAAACCTCCCCTGGGACTCGCGGCTGTCCCTGTGACCTCTTTCCCTCGATAAGTCGTCCTGCCCTTTAGTCCTACATAGCACGTTTGCCTCTCCCTCTCAACCGCTTTGTCCGATGCCCCCCACTGCCGGGACCCGTTTGGGGATTCGCCGCCCGCCGTCCATCCGCGGAGGGCGGGCTCGCCGCTTTGTCCTTGAAAAAGCAACGAAAGTGGTTAAGATGAGCCCTCGATATCCGCAGGAGAGTGACCATGGAGAGGGATTCGCAAATTACGCCGGTGGATCTCATCACCTATCTGGCGCTCCTCGTTTTGATCCTCACCACGGTGGTGACGCTGCCTGCGAATCCCCACGGACCGGTCCTTTTGGCGAAATACAGTGGCCTCGCCGTTGTTCTCACCCTCCTCCGGTGGTTGGATCGGAGACAGATCTGGATCG
>C687J29651_10001304_pt1 | contig 10667 bp, 15 predicted proteins | sample RifCSP13_1_FD_29651 | JGI IMG/M metagenome (IMG submission 29651) | reverse complement strand
GGGAAAAGTACATTCAGAAGGTTGAATCCCTTTTAGAAATGGAAAATGGCACTTCATAGAGGTAGAAATAATTTTAGAAATCCTGCTGCACTTGCAGCAGGATTTCTAAATTCAGCTTAAAGCTATCCCCAACTGACTCATAAAGGAGAGTTATTCCTTTATAATTGTGATTATCCTGGTCTGGTCCTCAGGATGTCCCATTATGACCACCCTTGAGCCTTCGAGCTCATCCTGCGACAATGACGAGAGGCTCTTCCAGCCATCTGTTCCGACCCTTCTGCAGTCCCCTCCGACACAGTAATCCACGACCGCGTCGCTGCTTACGGTAACCGGCACTGATACGCTGTCAGGGCCAAGAATGCCCGGGACCTCGGAATCGAGTATCAGGGCCTGGTTTTCAGCGTCGAGCGTGTTGAAGGACCCGGCGTAGAAGGTCTCGTACAGTATATCCCCGCGGGACTGGTCAAAGAGCGAGGGCTTGTCATTCTGCGAAGGCACGCCTGCCGCATAGTCTTCGAGGCCGCCGAAATAGTATGCGGGGGCTGGCGAGGCAAGCAAAAGGATGAAAAACGGCAGTATAAGCAATGTCTTTATGTGTCCCATCTGGAAACACCTCCGGTTCTTTTCTCTATCAGGTGTGTTGAAAAAATCAATGGTTTTTTCAACACACTGCTATAGATAGAGTTTAGCAAAGATTCCGGAGGATGCAGCCCTGGATGGGTTAAGCTGGCGGGAAATGCCTATTTAAAGAAGTTCTCCCTCTCGTATGCGAGGGGCTTTGCGCCTTCCCTTCTCGTGCCTGCGTCGACGACCTCGCCGATGAAGATGGTATGATCGCCTGCTGCGTGATGAGAGACGACCTTGCAGTCAAGCCATGCTATGCAGCCCAAGAGCACGGGAGCGCCGGTTGTCTTTATCTCGTACTCTATTCCCTCGAACTTATCGGTCTTTCTGCCGGTCTTGAGGCCGAACTGCTTGCCGAGCTCGATGTCCTCGGGGCCGAGTATGCTCACGGCGAAGATGCCTGAATCCTTTATCATCTGATGAGAGAACCTGGCCGTGCCCACGGCGACCGTTATGAGCGGGGGTACGAAAGAGGCCCTTGCGGCCCAGGCNGCCGTGAGGGCGTTAAGCCGCCCGTTGTGGGCCGTGCTTATCACGTAGACCCCGTGGGTCATGTACTTCTGGGCCTTTGAGATCTCTTCCTTTACGGCAGACATCATCTACCTCCGTATTGGCCGCTTGAGCGCTATATCGTCGTAATAGGCGACGGCCCTGCCCTTCGTGTTATCGGTATCGGTCATAATCACTATTCCGCTTATCTTCGGAGGCTCGGCATTGAAGAGCTTCCTGTAATCCTCGAGCACGTTCCTCTCCTCGGCTATCCAGTTCCTGGCGAGGCCGGGGCCGCTCTCTACAGCGACCATCATTACCTTCTCGGTGAACGGGTTGGGCACTGACGAGTCGCGCTCGAGCCTGTTCGCCCATACGTAGCACAGGGCGTTGCCGGGCGGGTCTATCTGGAAGACCGTCTTTGCAAGCGTATGCCTGAGCCTGTCGTATGCGCTGGCCTTTTCAGGCTCGTACTCGAAGGTGACGTAGACGCGCGCGGCATAGTCATCTCCGTCCCTGCGCCGCTCGTTGCCTTTCTCGATAACATTCTCCACCTTCCATCTCCAGGAGAGCAGCTGGTATTCCCTCGGATCGGCGCTTACATTCCTGTACAGGGCGGAGGCCGCCACCTCGCTTTCTGCCTTGAGGAAGAAATTTTCGCCGTCGTTATCGATGGTGTAGCTGGTGCGCTTTTTCTTCCTGGGCAGCTCAAGGGCGCTCCAGCCCTTTGGAAGGGCGGCCTCATCAAGGTCTGAAAAGGTCTCGGATAATATCAACTCTGCGGCATGCAGCACCCCGGCGGCAGGTCNGGATGATAAGAGNNCGGCGGCAAAGAATATGAGAGGCAGAAGATAAAGAAAGGCCCNTGGGCGCATGGNATACCNGGNCAGCGATTTTTTAAAAAGTATACAGGAATTTACAAGAGTATCAAGGNGCGTTTAANGAAGGGGGTTATTTCGAATGGCGGTCAGCTACCTTGCTGGCCCCGAAGGAATCGGGCTTTGTCCGGGCGGCATAGCCCGAGCCNGTNACCATGCCGACGACTTCCTTTACTATTTCCCTGGTAGCGCCGTTCTCGCCGACNTCGAGGTGTATCTCGACAGGAAGCCTTTTAAGNCCGTTTTCGTTGAGCCTGCCCCTGAGCACCGAGGCAAGCTCGATGCTCATGGATGCCTCGTAGATGATGCGCTGCCTCAGGCTCTCCATNTTTCGTCGCGGGGTCTTTTTGTAGAAGTACCTGCCGCCGTGGCCGACCCGGTGGACAATTACGGCGCTTACGAAAAGGGTCTCGCTGTTGACGAATGAATCTGTCCCGATGATGATATTGTAGGTCTCATCCGGGCCCTCTTCGAGATATTCGACAATCCTGCCGAACATCTCGTCGATGCTGAGGCGGCCGAAAGAAGGGCTTATAAAGTCCTGAAGGCTTTTGGGACCGGCTGGTTCCATCAACAAATCTTAATATATTTCCCCAGTAAAAACAAGGGGTTTTTGATTTCCGAGAGGGGAAAGCCCTGTAAAAATACGCGGTTGTCCGCGCTGTTTTATTTCTTCAGAATGCCTGAGACCTGACCATCAGCTCACCTATTCCGGCATCTTGACACTATTCAGTGCGAGCCTATAGTTAAATCAAGGGGTTGAAATTCCAGCAGGCTGGCTGAAAAAGTCCATCTGCTTTGTTGGCTTCAGAAGCTCGTCACTGCGGCGTACGAGAAGAGTACGCCGCAGTCCTCGCTCCCCGATTTAACCGGGGCCTTGCATATGGAGCTTTTTGAGCAGCCTGAACAAAAGCGGAGTTTTTCATCAGGCTGCTAAGAACAAATCAAAGCTCAGGGGGGGGAGAGATGACCCGTCTTGACCTTAATACTGCCACTTTAGACGAGTTGTCGAGAATAGAAGGATTGACGGCTGATAGGGCCCAGTTGCTGCTGAATCATCGGGATGAATATGGCGAGTTCAGGACCTGGGACGATGTCAGGGCTGTTCCGGGGTTTTCCCAGTATCTGATAGAGCAACTCAAAAAAGGAGGAGCCAGGTTCAACGGGAGTTGAACCTGTTCTCCGCGGTTGTGCTGGAGGTATCATTGTGAAGCTTAGAAAGAACAGGATAGAAGGTGAGTTCGACGCGACCGGGACGCTGTCAAAGGTGCAATCTCCGGGCCAGTTCTCTGGCGTGCCAGAGGACAAGGCGGCTGCCCCGTCCTCTTACATGGATATAGAGCACGGCTCCGGTCCGGTTGGTGTGAAGAAAATCGGTAAGAAGTTCCTTCATATCAAAAGGGCGCTCAGGAAAAAATACGACAGGACAAAACCTAACCGGTAGAGGCTTAAAACCGCAGCAGAAAATCGGCAAAATTCCTGCCCTTTGTCGTCGCTATGCGCGTTGGATACATGCGTGAACTGTATCCTGAAGCACCCGCCTATATTGATCCCCAGACCTGCTGAAAAAATTAAGTGCGTCCCGTTCACCTTGTTCACCCCTTCTGCGGCCTCATTTCATCGGACGCCTGGGACCTTAACCTGGCGCATACCTCAGGTCCCGTGCTCCTTCCAGCAAAATTTTCCCAGACTTGATAATTAAAAGCGAGCTGTTGGGCGCACCCCTGCCGCCCAGTAATAAAATGCCCGCTCAACCTGCGGATTCAAAACTGATTTCGACTTTTCAGGGTGGAAAGGCGGCACCAGTAAGTAAGAGAGTTAAATTCTTGAATTTTTATTCAGGGGCATAAGCAGAAACACAGCCATCTACGTGGAGAGGTGAAATGTTGAAGCTCTCTGAAAGTTTCATTTTACAGGAACTGACCAAGACCAGTACCGGGCTGCAGAATCAGCCGGACGTAGTGGAGGAAGAAAAGCTCCTTTACCTTGCGAGCTTTATCCTTCAGCCCATAAGGGACAGATGGGGAAAGCTCAGGGTTAACAGCGGTTATCGTTCCGCGGCTGTCAATGCCATGGTGAACGGCGAGCCTAGGAGCCAGCATTGCTACGGCGAGGCCGCCGATATCGTCCCGATGGAAGCCCCCTTGAAGGATGTCTACAGGTGGATTGTGGAGGATTCAAGGCTGGCCTTCGGGCAGTGCATCTGCGAGATAAGGGCTACGGATTGGATTCATGTGAGTCTGCCCCGTATCGACAAGCCGAATCACGAGGCCCTGGTATCCCCTTCACCGGGGCGGTATATCAAATTTGAAGGAAGGTTCGCGTAATGGCCCTTGACCCCGTAACCGCAGGCATAGACCTCATATCCAAAGTAATCGGCAAGGCCGCCGACAGGTACCTTCCCCCCTCGATGTCCGAGGCTGAGAAGGAGCAGTTCAAGCTGGAAGCCCGCAGGCTGGCCATGCAGGAATCCCAGACCCTTGTGGACTTCGTGAAGGCTACGGAGCCGGATGCGGCCTATACGGGGACGATTGTGAACGGTCTTCGGGCTTCCGTCCGGCCGGGAATAGCGTGGCTCTCCTTCCTCACCTATCAGGGGATGATGATATGGCTCACCATCGAGGGAAGGATGAGCGTAACCGAGTTCGTGGCACAGGCAGGGGCGTTATCGACACTCTGCGTGGGATTCTACTTTGGAACGAGGAAGTAAGTGGCTAAATTAAAAGACATCGACAGGAGGAATACGAGATGAACGCAGTAGTTGAAAAGATAGGTTACAAGCCGCTCTGGATATTGAGGAAGTACGCAGACGACGCGGCCTTTACGAAAGAAAGTCCATACGAGGTAATCGAGATAGAAGGCAACCTTCTTTTGAACGAAGGCATAACGGCCCTGTTGAACCTGCTTGCAGGCGCGGCTGAAGAGATAAGCATAGCTGTCCAGGATGTACATGATATTCTTTTGAGCATGCTTACTGAAATAAAGGCCAAGACGGACAACCTGCCCGCAGACCCGGCCTCACAGGCGAGCATGAATCGTCTCCTTGGACTCGCTTTGGAAAACCACGTCGAAGACGATATTGTCCGCGATGCCGCAGGGAACAAACTTAGCTCTGTCCTTTACCTGTATGATTCAGCGGCAAATGCCACGGCGCACAACAAATCCANCGGCCTTCTTGCGAAGTACAACGTGACCGCAGCCTATTCGGGCGGGAAAATGGCAACCTTCAGGGTGGTCAAGGTATAAGCGTGGAGATTGATTCCAGAAGCACTCGGGGCTTCTTATTCGAAGCGGACAGTCGATCTACGCTGGGTCTGTTATGGGAAGGCACTGAAGGCTTCGCCAACATCGTAACCGGCACCCAGAAGTTTGTTCATGCTGCCTTTATTCCGCGCGCGGTCCTCGAGACGCAGACATATAAAGCCGCCCAGCATGAGTTCATACCTCGAGTTGTCGCTTGGTCCGGAGGTAACAAGGCCGTCCATTATTCGGGGGCGTTCAAGGCTGTGGCGCCGGATATCTCGGCCGCAAAGGAAATCCACGGGACCATGACTTCAAGGGTTGTAATGCCTTCCACAGAGGTCAAGGCCGTCAGAGATGACCGCATCCCCAGGGTCTACCATGCGAGCCAGCCCCCGCCGAAGGTGGCGCACTCTGGAGAGCAGGGGAAAGCAACTGAATAGGCTGGGACTGTATGGAGAAATAAAAAAGGGCTGCCAAAAGAAGGCAGCCCTTTTTATTAATTTGGTGGAGGCGGCGGGAATCGAACCCGCGTCCGTATATATGTAACCACTTGTATTTGTTAATCATTTGTGTATCCATTGATCCCCCTCAGCCCACCCGACTGAGAAAGGTTATCGAAAGGCGGGCTCGAAAGATGGGGATTGAAACCATAACCCCGGATGCGCTCGATCAGATCAAGGGTTTTAAATAGATACTTAGGGATTGGCAGTCCATGAGACCTGGAAAAGTCTTTCTCTGATGGTCCATCTGGTACCGGTAGAACTGGCTCAGGGAAACCTCTCTGCTCCGAACATGCCCCCGAGACACTCCTGAGCTTCTCGTCTATGCGTAGCAGTTGTACATGTTTTTGAGGGCAAGAAAGCCCAAAAACAGAATTCCCTGCACTTCGAACTCGCCAGCCATTGTAATAGTGATAAAAATATATTGCTTCTAACATTTCCTGATTCAAATCAAGGGAGACGGCGCAGGTTTGTAATGACCCCCAAATCTTGGGGCCGTGGTAGCCGTCTGCGAGGAGCAGGTAATCGGAGGAACATGCTATTTACCCATCCGAATGTTGCGAGCGTTGGCCTCACCGAAAGGAGGGCCGTTGAGAAGGGCATGAAGGTAAAGTCAAGGACCCTGGAGATGCGCCATGTCCCGAAGGCAAGGGGCATCAGGGATACGCGCGGGCTTATAAAAATAGTCGCTGAAGAAGGGACTGAAAAGGTCTTAGGGGTACATATACTCGGGCCTGAGGCGGCAGAGGTCATCCACCAGGCAGTTTTCAGCGTCAGGAGTGGGATGACCGTAAGGGAAATCACGGAAAAGATAGATGTATATCCCACCCTTTCAGAGATGGTAAGCTGTGCGCGCAGAGTTTTTACAAGGAGGTCGACCGGCTTTCCTGCTGCGCGGAGTAATCGGCGCAACAAGTTACCCTTTCTGCCCTGCGATATCCCTAAGTTCATCCTTTACGGTGATATAATCATATAATTCTTATCTGGTTTATCAGCCATTGTGGCCATACTATTCGCTTCCTCGATTTTCGCAGAAAGCAACATGAAATCCGCATTCCTTCTTGCGGCTTTATTCATGGGGCTTGGAAGCTACCTTAGAGGGCTAAAGGTAACTGAGACGTTATCGAATAAGATCACCGCCATGGACAGGCACGACGGCGTCATTGCGAACCTTTGCACGGCGCTTCTTGTGGTCTTTGCCTCGAAATTCGGGATGCCCGTGTCGACAACCCATGTCTCCGGCGGTTCGATTATAGGAATAGGGCTGAGGCGCAATGGCAGCGCTGTGAATGAGAAGTTGATTTACGAGATGCTCCTTGCATGGATAGTAACGCCGCCGGCCGCCTGGATCATCTCCGGTATAGCCTATATGGTATTAAATCACATTGTTTAGAAGGGGAATCAGGAATGGGAAAAAGGATCAGGGATTCCGTCAGCGGGTTTTATTCATCAGCGGCGGCCAAGCCGGTTAAATCGCTCTGCTGCGCCGCAAACTACAGCAAAGAGGATGTATCGCACATACCCGAGAAAGTTCTTGATATATCCTACGGGTGCGGAAGCCCGGTTGCGCTCGCCGAAGTAAAGGAAGGCGAAACCCTTGTGGACCTCGGCTCAGGCGGCGGCATTGACTGCTTTATAGCAGCAAAACTTGTGGGAAGGAACGGTAAGGTCTACGGGGTCGACATGACGGATGAGATGCTGCTTAAGGCAAAGAAGGCCTCTTCAAAAGTAGCCCTGAACCTGGGCTATGACATAGTCCAGTTCAAGAAGGGGTATCTGGAGGAAGTACCGGTTGAAGATGAGAAGGCTGATATAATCACCTCGAATTGCGTCATAAACCTCTCCCCCGACAAGGAGACGGTCTTGAAGGAGATATACAGAGTGCTTAAGCACGGAGGGCGCTTCTGTATCTCCGATATAATATCTGAGACAGAGGTTCCCGAANACATGCGGGCTGACAAAAAACTCTGGGGTGAATGTTTATCCGGCGCCATGAAAGAGGACGAGTTNATAAAGGCCGCCAGGGGTGCGGGGTTCTATGGGCTCCAAGTACTCTCAAAAAGCATTTACAGGGAGCTTGAAGGCATAAGGTTCTACTCGGTTACGCTCAGGGGTTATAAGTTCAAGAAAGGGAAAGAGTGCGTATACGCCGGGCACTTCGCCGTCTATAGCGGGCCCTTTAAATCGGTCTGCGACGACGACGGCCATGAGTATCCGGCCGGGCGGCCTGTCGAGGTCTGCACCGATACGGTTGAGAAGCTCAAGACGGCGCCTTATGCGGGCCATTTCACGATATGGAACATGGAAGAAGGCAGCGTCGAGGAACCTGCGGTATGCTTGCCGAGAAAATGCTGTTAGTAGCTAAGTAAAGATAAAGGAGAGTTGTTGTATATGGATGGAGAGAGGATGATTACGGAAACAAGTGGGGCCGTCCGGCACGTCTTTGATGGCTCGCTCAGTGCGACAGGCCAGTTCCCGCTTACATCAGAGGCCATATCCGTATTCCAGGTAAACATGGGCAAGCTCTGCAACCAGTCATGCCGCCATTGCCACGTGGACGCGGGCCCTGAGAGGTCCGAGGTGATGTCGAGGCAGACGATGGATCTGTGCCTTGAAGTCCTGAATAGAGAAAAATATCCTACCGTGGATATAACCGGCGGCGCCCCCGAGATGAATCCACATTACCGTTGGTTTGTAAAAAGTTGCGTTGATTTGGGGTGCCATGTCAAGACCCGCACGAACCTGACGATACTTGTGGAAGACGGCTATGATGACCTTCCGGCGTTTTTGGCAGAAAACGGGGTTGAAGTGATAGCTTCCATGCCCTGTTACCTTCCAGATACGGTAGAGAGGCAGCGAGGCCGGGGGGCTTTTCTTAAGTCCATCGAGGCTCTCAAAAAACTGAATTCCATGGGCTACGGCATTGAAGGAAGCGGGCTCACGCTGAATCTCGTATACAACCCGGCAGGTGATTTTATCCCTCCTGCGCAAAAAGCGATTGAGGCGGATTTCCGAAGCGAACTGAAAAAAAGATATGGCATAACATTCAGCAATCTCTTTACGATTACCAATATGCCCATCGGCAGGTTTTTGAAATTCCTGAAAGATTCCGGCAACCTTGAAAAATACATGAAAAGGCTGCAGGACGCATATAACCCGTCGGCTGCTGCAAATGCCATGTGCAGGCATACACTGTCCGTGGGATGGGACGGCTCCCTTTATGACTGTGATTTCAACCAGATGCTCAACCTCAAGTGTGACCACGGAGCACCTGACCATATCAAGCATTTTGACGCCAAAAGACTTGGCGTTAGAAAAATAATCACCGGGCTGCACTGCTTCGGCTGTGCGGCAGGCGCGGGCTCAAGCTGTACCGGCACCGTGGTTTGACTTAAAAAAAAACAGGCTGCGTAATGCAGGATCACCTTTAAGCCCCCTCTCTTGTAAAAGGGGGGAAGTTGAGGTGTTACCCATGAAAAAGTTNGATCTTGTGATAATCGGCGGCGGCGTTGCGGGACTGGTCTCGGCGAGCGGGGCCGCTCAGCTCGGCGCGCGAGTTGCGCTCGTGGAAAGGGAATCGCTCGGAGGGGACTGCCTGAGGACCGGGTGCGTCCCCACAAAGCGGCTGGTCCATTCGGCAAAGGTCGCTTCCCTCATGAGAAGGGCCGGTGAGTTCGGCCTTGAAGGAGAGCCGTTAAGAGTCAACTTTCAGAAGGTCATGCAGAGCATGAGGGACGTCAGGGCTGAGATAGGAAAGAACGACGATCCTGAGCGCTTCCGCAAGATGGGCGTGGATGTCATGTTCGGTCAAGGACAGTTTATTGACCCTCATACATTCGAGGTAAACGGAGAGAGGCTATGGGGGCGCAAGTTCATCATAGCCACCGGGTCAAGGCCGGTGATGCTCCCTATCCCGGGGCTGAAAGAGTCCGGAGCCCTCACGAACGAAACGGCCCTCGAACTCGACCGGCTGCCCCGCACGATAGCCATTCTGGGGGCCGGCCCCATAGGGATGGAGTTCGCGCAGGTCTTCAGCCGCCTCGGCTCGAAGGTAACCGTCATAGAGAAGATGGGGCAGATACTGCCCAGGGAAGACAAGGAACTCTCGGACGCGCTCTTCAAGATACTCTCAGCCCAGGGGATAAGGATAGACGTATGCACGGAGGTAAAAGAGGTCAGGCGCAGCGGAGAGGCAAAGACATTGAGCGCGCAGTGCCCGACAGGGGACAAGACCTATGAGGCCGACGAGGTCATGATCGCCATAGGCCGCGCGCCCAATGTTGAGGGCCTCAACCTTGAGGCCGCAGGGGTGGAGTACGACAGGAGAAAAGGCATCAAGGCGGACGATACTTTAAGGACGAGCCAGAAGCATATATACGCCTGCGGGGACGTAGTGGGGCAGTACGCCTTCACCCATGTCGCTGAATATCATGCCGGCATAGCTATAAGCAACAGTCTCTTTCCTGTCATAAAAAGGAAGGTGGACTACCGTGTCGTGCCGTGGACTACGTTTACGGACCCGGAGCTTTCAAGGATAGGGCTTACAGAGGATGAGGCAAAGGAGAAGTACGGCTCAAAAGACGTTCATGTCTACCGCTTCGAATTCAAGGATGTCGACAGGGCCGTCATAGAGGGCGAGGGGCAGGGCCTCATAAAGCTCGTCTGCGACAGCAAGGCCCGCATCCTCGGGGCCCATATCCTCGGGCCTCACGCCGGTGAGCTGATACACGAATATGTGCTCGCCATGCGGGAGAATCTGCCTATAACAAAGATCTCCAGAGCAATACACGTATATCCGACCGGTTCACAGGCCGTAAAGAGGGCCGCCGACCAGTATTACAAGGAAAAACTCTTTACCGGCTGGTTCCCGAAGCTGGCGAAGTGGCTTATACGCAGGGGCTCTTAAAAGGCGTGAAGGAGTCTCATGAACCGA
>C687J29651_10001294_pt1 | contig 10692 bp, 7 predicted proteins | sample RifCSP13_1_FD_29651 | JGI IMG/M metagenome (IMG submission 29651) | reverse complement strand
TAAGGGTTGCCGGTGCCGCCGGCGAAGATCACCACCCGGCCCTTGTCGAGATGGTCGAGCGCCTTGTCGCGGATATAGGCCTCGCACACGGTGGGCATAGGGATGGCCGAAAGCACCCGCGCCGTCGCCCCTGCGCGCTCGATCGCGGTCTGGAGGGCGAGCGCGTTCATCACCGTCGCCAGCATGCCCATATAGTCGGCGCGTGCCCGGTCCATGCCGGCTTCCGACGCCATCAGGCCACGATAGATGTTACCCGCGCCGACCACGAGGCAAATCTCGGCGCCGGAGGCAGCGGCAGCGGCAATGTCGCGGGCGATGGGCTTAAGCACGTCAAGATCGATGCCATAGCCTTTGCCGCCGGCGAGCGCCTCGCCGGACAGCTTCACGAGCACCCGCGGATAGCGGAGCTTTGCGGTCGCGAGGCGCTTTGCCATCAGCTCAAACTCCGTCGCGAGTGGCGGGTTGCCGAGCGCACGCCGGAGGCTACTGCATCCGACGTATACGCCCCAACCCTAAGGTTGAGACGCCGCGGCGGCAACCTCCGCCGCGAAATCGCTATCAGGCCTGTCGATCCCCTCGCCCAAGGCATATCGGTAAAAGCCCGTGATTTTGATCGGGGCCCCAGCCACCTTCTCGGCGTCGGCCACGGCCTTCGCCACGGTGGTCTCAGGATCGTGCACGAAGGCTTGCGCCAGCAGCACGACCTCTTCGTAGAACTTCCGCAAGCGGCCCTCGACCATCTTCTCGATCACTGGGGCGGGCTTGCCGGACTCTTTGGCCTGCTCGGTGAGCACGGCGCGCTCCCGCTCGATCACCGCCTTGTCGAGGCTGTCGACCGCGACGGCTTGCGGGTTAGCGGCGGCGATATGCATGGCGATCTGGCGGCCGAAGCTCTTGAGCTGCTCGGCGTTGCCTGCAGACTCAAGCGCCACGATCACGCCAATCTTGCCAAGACCCGGCGCGATCGTGTTGTGCATGTAGCTCGCGACCACGCCCTTGGCGGCGGAAAGGTGGGCCGCGCGTCTCAAGGTCATGTTCTCGCCGATCGAGCCGATCATCTCCTTGATGGTGTCGGCAACCGTCGCCTTGCCGCTTCCATATTTGGCGCTGGCCAGCTTATCGACATCGCCCTTGACCTTGAGCGCGGCAGCGGCGATGGCGCTCACCATCTCCTGGAATTTCTGATTGCGGGCGACGAAATCCGTCTCGGAGTTGACCTCGACCAGCGCGGCCTGTTTCGCGTCGGCGGCAAGCCCAATCAGACCCTCGGCCGCGACGCGGCCAGCTTTCTTGGCGGCCTTGGCAAGCCCCCTGGCCCGCAGCCAATCAACCGCGGTCTCCATGTCGCCCTGGGCCTCGTTCAGTGCCGCCTTGCAATCCATCATGCCGGCGCCGGTCTTCTCGCGCAGGTCCTTCACCATGGTTGCGGTAATGGTCGCCATGCTTTGCCTCTGTCGCTGGCGCCTCGTGTGATCGACGAGGGCTGCCCAAACTATTCCTCTTGCGCCTCGACCGGCTGATCTCCAGACGGCGCGGCCTTGGCTGGTTTGCGCGCCGGTCTCTTGCCGTCGGTCCTCGGCCCACCCCGGCCGGCACCCCTCGCGTCGCTCCGCGCGGGCTTCTTCTTCGGGCGACGATCGGCTTGCGGGGCCGGCCGCTCGGAACCTTCCTCATCGCCCTCGAGCCCCGGCTCGCCAGCGTGCTCCTCGGCAGCGCCGAGGTCCATACCGACCGCCCCTTGCGCGCGCTCGAGCCCATCGATCGCCGACCTCGCGATCAGATCGCAATAAAGGGTGATGGCGCGCCCGGCGTCGTCATTGCCGGGAATGGGATGACTGATGCCTTCGGGATCGCAATTGGAGTCCACCACCGCCACCACCGGCATATGCAGCTTGCGCGCCTCGGCAATGGCGATCGCCTCCTTGTTGGTGTCGATGACGAACATGAGGTCCGGCAACGCGCCCATGTCCTTGATGCCGCCGAGCGAGCGTTCGAGCTTGTCCTTCTCGCGGGTGAGCTGGAGCAGCTCCTTCTTGGTGAGACCGTGATGGTCGCCCTCAAGCAGCTCCTCAAGCGACTTGAGGCGCTTGATCGAGTTGGAGATGGTGCGCCAATTGGTCAGCGTGCCGCCGAGCCAGCGGTGATTGACGAAGTACTGCGCACAGGATTTGGCGGCATCGGCGACCGCTTCGGACGCCTGGCGCTTGGTGCCGACGAACAGAACGCGCCCGCCCTTGGCGACAACATCGGAGACCGCAAGCATGTGGATGTTGTTGCGGGAGCCGTAAATGAACGGCGCCATCTTCGGGTTCCAGCGATGGGTCTGATGACCGAAATGCACGCCGGCCTCGAGCAGCTGGCGCATAGTGACATTGGGCAGTGCCATTGGACTGCTAACTCCTTTTTCCGGTTCGGCCGCCGCGGGACAAGGAGAACCGGACCGAAGCCCAGTCACCGGAGCGAGCGCAAAGGCAGGAAAAGCCTATGTGACGCTTAGCGTCCCGCGTGTGAGATGGTGCGGTTTATAGGGAGGGTGGCCCTCCTTGGCAAGGCCCAGCGCTCGCGGAAGTTGAGCTTACGGCCCTCAGAGCGCGCTGATCGCCGCCACCCCTTGCACGAGCTTGAGCGCGCTCCTTTGCTTCGGCGTGGCGTCGATGCCTTGCGGCAGCACGAACTCGACCTCCCTATCGTCGAGGCGGAGCACGAGGCGGAACTGCCCCTGCCCTCCTCCCGATCCGACCTGCTCGGCAAGGGGGGCCAGAGCGCGCGTGTCCTCGACATAGATCTTCATGCCGGCATGGCGGGCTTCTGCGGCCCGGTCGAGCGAGAGAAGCCGCTGCACCCTCACCTTGACGCTCTCGCCGTCGGCCTCGGCCTCGACTTCGAGGAGGACCGCGGTTCCCGGCTCGAGCAGGGGCCGGGAGGCCGCCAGCACCTCGGAGAACACCACCGCCTCGAATTGACCGGTCGGGTCGGAGAAGGCGACGAAAGCGTAAGGGTTGCCGCTTTTGCCCTGGCGCTCACGGGCATGAAGCACAGTGCCCGCAAGCGTGCCGACCACGCGGCGAGCCCGCGCCTTGTCGGCAAACTCCAGCCAGGGCTGGGCGCCGAGCGCTTCGAGCACGTCCTTATAGTCGTCGAGAGGATGGCCGGTGAGGAAGAAGCCGATCGCCTCGAACTCGCGGGAGAGCCGGTCGGTGGGCACCCAGGGCTTGGCGGGGCGGAGCTCGATAGGGGGCGGCAGGTGCTTGGCGCCTGAGAAAAGATCATCCTGGCCTTCGGCGCTCGTCTCCAGAGACCGGTTGCCGACCGCGATCATGCGGTCGACATTGGCGAAGGCGGTGGCACGATCGAGCCCGAGCTCATCGAGGGCGCCCGCGGCGGCGAGGGTCTCCAAGGCACGCTTGTTGACGAGACGCGGATTGATGCGCCGGGCGAAGTCGGACACGTCGCGGAAGGGTCCGTTCGCCGCCCGCTCTTGGGCGATATGCTCCACCGCGTGGCGTCCCACATTCTTCAACGCCGCCAGCGAATAGCGAATGGCGCCGTCGCTTGGAATGAAGCCAACCTCCGAGCGATTGATCGATGGCGGTTCGATGCGCATGCCGAGGCGCCGCGCCTCTTGCGCGAAACCGTTCAGCTTGTCGGCATTGCCCATGTCGAGGGTCATCGACGCCGCCAGGAACTCGGTCGGGTAGTTGGCCCTGAGATAGGCGGTCTGATAGGCGATCAAGGCATAGCCCGCGGCGTGGGACTTGTTGAAGCCGTAGCCCGCGAATTTCGCCACCAGTTCGAAAATATATTCGGCGCGCCCGCGGTCCACGCCGTTTCCGACCGCGCCCTCGACGAAGCGCGACTTCTGCGCCGCCATCTCCTTCTTGATTTTCTTGCCCATGGCGCGGCGCAACAAGTCCGCCTCGCCGAGCGAGAAGCCGGAGAGGACCTGCGCAATCTGCATCACCTGCTCCTGATAGATGATGACGCCGTAGGTCTCCTGAAGGATGGGCTCGATCGTCGCGTGCAGCGCCTCGAATCCCTCGCGTCCGTGCTTGCGATTAACATAGGAATCGATGTTGTCCATCGGCCCCGGGCGGTAGAGCGCGACGATGGCGATGATGTCCTCGAAGCGGTCGGGCTTGAGCTTCCGCAGCGCATCGCGCATGCCCTGACCTTCGAGCTGGAACACGCCGACCGTGTCGCCCTTCTGGAGCAGCGCGTAAGTCGCCGCATCGTCGAGAGGAAGCTTGGCCGGATCGATCTCGATCCCCCGTCGGGCGATGAGCTTTCGCGCCGTCTCGATCACGGTCAGGGTCTTGAGGCCGAGGAAATCGAACTTCACCAGACCGGCAGCTTCCGCCCATTTCATGCTGAACTGGGTCGCCGGGAGCTGGGCGCGCGCGTCGCGGTAAAGCGGCACGAGCTCAATCAGGGGACGATCGGCGATGACGACGCCCGCGGCGTGCGTCGAGGCGTGGCGGTAGAGCCCTTCGAGCCGCTGGCCGATGTCGAGCAACTTCGCCACGATGGGCTCGGCGTCGCGCGCCTCCTGGAGCCTAGGCTCGGCCGCGATAGCCTGGGGAAGTGTGACGGGATTGGCGGGATTCATGGGCACGAGCTTGCACAGCCGGTCCACCTGCCCATAGGGCATCTGCAATACGCGGCCCACGTCGCGCAACACCGCGCGCGCCTGGAGCTTGCCGAAGGTAATGATGTGGGCGACGCGAGGGGAACCGTAACGCTCGCGCACATAGGCGATCACCTCGTCACGGCGGTCCTGGCAGAAGTCGATGTCGAAATCGGGCATCGACACGCGCTCGGGGTTGAGGAAGCGCTCGAACAGAAGCCCGAAGCGGATCGGGTCGAGATCGGTGATGGTGAGTGCGTAGGCGACCAGCGAGCCGGCTCCCGAGCCGCGTCCTGGTCCCACCGGAATCGTTTCGGCTTTCGCCCATTTGATGAAATCGGCGACGATGAGAAAATATCCCTGGTAGTTCATGCCGGTGATGACATCGAGCTCGAAGGCAAGCCGCGCGGCGTAAGCGGCCGCGTCATGGCCGGGAGCCACGCCATATTGGGCGATCCGTTCCTTGAGCCCCGCCTCGGACTGGCGCCTCAGCTCGGCAGCCTCGGTCTCGGCGAGAGCGCTCGACGCCTCGCCCCCGGTGAGGAAGGGCGGGAGGATCGGTTGGCGCTCCAAGGGTCGGTAGGCGCAGCGGCGGGTGATCTCGATGGTGTTGTCGAGCGCCTCGGGCAGATCGGCGAACAGCGCCCGCATCTCTGCTCCCGTCTTGAAATAATGCTCGGGGCTCAGGCGGCGCCGGTCGTCGACCGCGACATAGCTTCCTTCGGCGATGCAGATCAACGCGTCATGCGCCTCGAAGTCATCGGGGCTGGCGAAATAGGGTTCGTTGGTGGCAACGATGGGAAGGTCCAGGTCATAGGCGAGATTGAGCAGCAGGGGCTCGACCGCCCTCTGCTGAGGCAGACCATGGCGCTGAAGCTCGACATAGAGCCGGTCGCCGAAGATNGCATGAAGNGCCTCNGCCCGCGCGCGGGCGAGNTCGGGATTGCCGTCGGCGAGCGCGGTGTCGATCGGCCCTTCAAGTCCCCCGGTAAGCGCAATCAGACCTTCGGCCCGCGCCGCGAGATCGGCGATGGAGGAAACCACCTCGCCGGTCTCGCTTGCGGCGAAATAGGCCTCGGTCGAGAGGCGCATGAGATTGGTGTAGCCGTTGGCGTCCTTGGCAAGGAGCGCGATGCGCCCGTCGGCGCGCGTCCGGTTGAGCTCGCCAGGCGCAGCTGTCTCGCGCTCGGCCGCAAAGGTGAGCGAGAGCGTTAGGCCGACGATCGGCTGGATGCCTGCCTCGGCGAGCGTCTCGGAGAATTCGAGCGCGCCGAACAGATTGTTGGAATCGGTCAGAGCCAGCGCGGGTGCCCCGTCGGCGCGCGCCAGCGCGGCAAGCTTCTGGATGGTCAGCGCGCCTTCGAGCAGCGAATAGGCCGAGTGCACCTTTAGATGCACGAACGGCTGAGCCTGTTCCGCCATGTCTTGCCTCTCTCAAGCGATCTGCCTCGCGCTCCCACCCTCTCGGATTCGCGCGCTTGGTTGAAGGGGGAGCCCGACATATCCCCGCTATCCGCGTTCGCCCCGGCGCAACACCGTATGTTCCCCCTTCGTTCTCTTCAAGACCGGAGGAGCGGCTAGCTGCTAGCAATCCTTGCCACGATCACTTCCTCCTCGACGAGGAGGCCGTCCACAAGCCGCAAGACCCGGTTCATGCGGGCGGCAAGATCGAGATTGTGGGTGGCAATCACTGCCGCAACGCCCGACTGGCGCACGAGCTTCAACAGCTGATCGAACACCCGCTCGGCGGTGGGCGGATCGAGGTTGCCGGTCGGCTCATCGGCGAGCAGCACCTTGGGATCGTTGGCGACGGCGCGGGCAATCGCCACGCGCTGCTGCTCGCCGCCGGAAAGCTGCGACGGGCGGTGATCCCAGCGTTCTTCCAGGCCGAGGGACTTGAGCAGATCCTTGGACCGCGTTTCGGCCTGGCTGCGCGTGAGCCCCAGAATGAGCTGCGGGAGCACGATGTTCTCGAGCGCCGAGAACTCCGGCAGGAGGTGATGGAATTGATAGACGAATCCCACCTCCATGCGCCGCATGCGGGTCTGCTCGCTGTCTGATAGCGCGACGCAATCCACGCCGTTGATGAGCACCTGGCCCGCGTCGGGACGCTCAAGAAGACCCGCGATATGGAGCAAGGTCGACTTGCCGGCGCCCGAAGGCCCAAGCAGGGCGACGGCCTCGCCGGGGAAAAAGGCGGCTGAGGCGCCTTTCAATACGTCGATGCGGCGATTGCCCTGGGTGTAACCGCGCTCAAGCCGCTCAAGGCGAAGCACCGGTGAAGTGTTGGGGCTATCCACCTTCGCCCCTACTCGTAACGCAACGCTTCGACCGGATCGAGACGAGAGGCCCTCCAGGAGGGATAGAGCGTGGCGAGGATCGAAAGGACGAGCGCCATGACGACGACCGAGATGGTCTCGCCGGTGTCCATCTCGGCAGGCAGCTTCGACAGGTAATAGAGCTCCGGCGCGAACAGTTCGGTGTCGGTGAGCCAGCCGATGAACGCGCGCAAGTGCTCGATGTTGGCGCAGACGAGCAGGCCAAGCATGAGACCGGCGAGCGTGCCCACGATGCCGATGCTCGCGCCGGTGATGAAGAAGATGCGCATCACGGCGGCACGGGTGGCACCCATGGTGCGCAGGATGGCGATGTCGTGGCCCTTGTCCTTCACCAGCATGATCAGGCCCGAGATGATGTTAAGGGCCGCGACCAGCACGATCAGCGCGAGGATGAGGAACATCACGTTGCGCTCGACTTGGAGCGCGGTGAAGAAGGTCGCATTCCGCTGACGCCAATCGCTGACATAGATGCTCGGGCCGCCGGCGGCGATGATCTTGGGCGCGAGCTGACCGACCTCGTCGGGCGAGTCGAGCACCACTTCCAGCACGGTGACGGTGTCGGGCTGGTTGAAATAAAGCTGCGCCTCGTTGAGCGGCATGAAGAGGATGCTGGCATCGTATTCGGACATGCCGATCTCGAAGATCGCGGCCACGGGATAGCGCTTCACCCTCGGCGCCGTGCCGAGCGCGGTGGCGGCGCCGCGCGGGGTGAGAAGCGAGACCTGGTCACCAACCTTCACATTGAGCTCGTTGGCGAGCCTGCTGCCGAGCGCAAGCCCGGGCTTCTGATCGAAGCCGTCGAGGGTGCCGAACCGGATATTGTCGCCGATGGCCTTAAGCTGCTTGAGGTCGGCCTCGCGCAAGCCCCGCACCAGCGCGCCGCTCGAAGTGGACGGCGTCGAAACCATGACCTGTCCCTCGACCAGGGGGAGCGCAAACTTGACGCCCTGAACCGCGCGGATCCGCGCCGCCACGTCGTCGTAGTCGTTGAAGTAGGCGAGGCTGTGCACCACGACATGGCCGTTCAGCCCGAGCATCTTGTTGAAGAGTTCCTGGCGAAAGCCGTTCATCACCGCCATCACGATGATGAGCGTGGCCACCCCTAGCATGATGCCGATGAAGGAGAAGCCCGCGATCACCGAGATGAAACCCTCCTTGCGGCGCGCCCGCAGATAACGGAGCGCCACCATCCATTCGAAGGGCGCGAAAGCCCGCGTACCTGCTTCTGCGCTCATGCCGCTTCCCTCCTGGCCTCGGTCGTCGACTTGACGAGGCGATTCAAAGCGGATTCGAAGGTGAGACTATGGCGGGCGCCGGTGGCGCGCTCTTTCAGCTCGACTTCGCCGGAGGCCAGGCCTTTGGGACCTACGATGATCTGCCAGGGAAGCCCGATCAGGTCCATGCCGGCAAATTTGGCCCCGGCCCTGTCGTCGCGGTCGTCGTAGAGCACGCTCAAGCCGGCGGTCTGAAGCTTGCCATAGATATCCTCGCACGCCGCATCCGTCGCGGCGTCGCCGACCTTGACGTTGATCAGGCCCACATCGAACGGCGCCACCGATTTCGGCCAGATGATGCCGGCCTGGTCGTGGGACGCCTCGATGATCGCGGCCGGAAGCCGCGATACGCCGATCCCGTAAGAGCCCATCTGCACCGGGACGAGCCCGCCGCCGGGGGATTGCACGCGCGCCCCCATCGCTTCCGAATATTTCGTGCCGAAGAAGAAGATGTGGCCAACCTCGATGCCGCGCGCCGTCACGCGGTCCTTCGCAGGCACCTCGCGGGCGAAACGGTCGGCGTCGTGCTTCTCGGAGGTTGCGGCATATTTGCTGCTGAAGGCATCGACTATCGCGGACAAATCACCTTCATAGTCGATGTCGGCCCCGGGCGGGTCGAGTTGGACGAGGTCGCGGTGGCAATACACCTCGCTTTCCCCCGTGTCGGCGAGAATGATGAACTCGTGGCTCAGATTGCCCCCGATCGGGCCGGTCTCGGCGATCATCGGCACCGACTTCAGTCCCATGCGGGCGAACGTGCGCAAATAGGCGACGAACATCTTGTTGTAGGACTTACGCGCGGCGTCGAGGGTGAGATCGAAGGAATAGGAGTCCTTCATCAGGAACTCGCGGCCGCGCATGACGCCGAAACGCGGCCTGATCTCGTCGCGGAATTTCCATTGGATGTGATAGAGGATGCGCGGCAGATCCTTGTAGGATTTCCCCGCGTCGCGGAAGATCGCCGTGATCAGCTCCTCGTTGGTGGGACCGTAAAGCATCTCGCGCTCGTGGCGGTCGCTGATGCGCAGCATCTCCTTGCCGTAGACCTCGTAGCGGCCGCTCTCCCTCCAGATCTCGGCGGGCTGGATGGTGGGCATGAGGAGTTCGAGCGCGCCCGCGCGATCCTGCTCCTCGCGCACGATCTCTTCGATCTTGCGCAAGACCCGGAACCCAAGCGGCAGCCAGGAATAGATGCCGGCGCTCGATTGCCGGATCATCCCGGCCCGCAGCATCAGACGATGGGAGACGATCTCGGCTTCCTTGGGATCGTCGCGGAGCAGCGGCAGAAAATAGCGGCTAAGGCGCATGGGCACCGTTTCGGGCGTTGGGGCGGATGCGGGGTCGCGCCGCCGTGGGAAGTGAGCCATGCCTTACTTGGGGGCCTACCCTCCCCGCCGGCCCCTGGCGGCTAATAGCTTACTTTCGCGCGGGTAAGCAATCCTGGGAAATGGGGCTGGCTTGGCCCTTAAGAGGATGGAAGCCGCGGATGCTTCGGACGGATGCCTCGTCCTTTCTCGACGAAGTCTGCCCCTTTTGACGGCAAAAGGGCCGTCTCCTTGTCGCCATGAGAGTTCCGGATTCCGGTTGGTTTGCGGCAAGCTCGCCGATCAGCCGCAGGGATCAAGCATAAATTTGCGGCGCTGAGCCACAATGATGGTGACAATTTGGCACGGGCGCGCTAGGGTGCCCGGCACAACGTGGAGCGTTCGGGACCGGTAGCGATCTCGGAGTCACCCGTTGAGATTGGACCAGGTCCAAGTCTTGGGAGGAAGTAAACTCCAGGCGCGCCGATCATGCTTCAGGCATGGGCGCCGCCGCTCTTAAGCCAGCAATCTCGATTGTCGAACACCGACGGGCGAGCCTCGCGGGCCGAGGAGATGAAGGAGTCGTGTTACTGAAGCAAGGTCATCTCGGCCTTGCTTTTTTTTCGCCTGAAGTTCCCCTCACTCCAACATCGTCATGCCCGCATCAAACCCGGCAATGACGAGTTCCGGGGATCACTGCATCCGCTCGTAGCGCGGAAAGAACGGAATCTCATCGAGCGTGATCACGTGATGCACGATGATCGCGTAGAGCGCGGCGAAGACGATGCTCGCCACCACCGTCGTCGCGACCACCTTCGGCAGCAGGTTCGGCGCATGCGGAGCGCTCTCGGCGTTCCCCGGTGTGGTCTTCTCTCCCGCCTCCTCCGAGGTGCGCACCCCGATCGGCAACATGGCGAACAGCACAATCCACCAGATGATGAAGTAAAGCGCGAGCGCGAAGGCGATGGTCAATCCTATGCCTCCTCGAGCTCGACCAGGGTGCCGCAGAAATCCTTCGGGTGCAGGAACAGCACAGGCTTGCCGTGGGCGCCGATCTTGGGCTCGCCTTGGCCCAGCACGCGCGCGCCTTGTGCCACCAGCCGGTCGCGCGCTTCCCTGATGTCGGGGACCTCGTAGCAGAGATGATGAAT
>C687J29651_10001290_pt1 | contig 10695 bp, 24 predicted proteins | sample RifCSP13_1_FD_29651 | JGI IMG/M metagenome (IMG submission 29651) | reverse complement strand
GAGGATGGGGAGACGGCATGGGCGGCATCACCGATGATCACCATTCGCCCCCGACGCCAGGTGGGGACGTGAGGCAGGTCGTACTGGTTGGTCACTCTGAGCACTCCCCGGTCCGATGCGATGATCTGGGCCGCGGGTGATCGGTCGTCGGCGACGAGGTCGGCCAGCGCCTTCTTGATTTGAGACGATTCGAGGCCGGCCAGTCGCGCCGCGGTCGGCTCCCGGCGCGCCGGCGGGTTGGCGAACCACCAGACCTCGCCGTCCGGGGCCACGGTGTAGCCGAAGAAGCAGCGCTTCCCCCAGACCATCTCGTAGTCCCCGGGACGCGCTTCGAGCCCCGGGATCCGGGTGAAGCCCCCGGTGTTGCCCAGCCCGGCATACCGGGGCGCCGGGTTCGCAGGGTCGATGATCCGTCTGGTGGGGGAGCCCACCCCGTCGGCACCGACCAGGAGATCTCCGCTCGCCGTCGAACCGTCTTCGAAGCGGACTTCGACCCGGCCACCGACCTCCTCGGCGCCCACCAGCTTCTTGCCGTGCCAGGTCTCGACGCCGCGGTTGGCGGCTTCCTCATGGAGTACCCGATACAGATCGGTGCGGCGGACGGTGTGAGTCACGGTGCCATCCCTCATCGCCGGCCCTAGTTGGAGCCGGCCGAGACGACGTCCCGACCCGCTGGAGAAGGTGATGTGGTTGGTCTCGAACCCGTGGTCCCGGACCACGTGGTCGGCGTCGATGGCGGCCAGGGCGTCGATCCCGTTGATGGCCACGGTGAGGTAGACCCCGTGATCGAGCCCCGCGCTCTCCGGATATGCCTCGAATATGATCGGGTCGAGCCCGGCTTTCCTCGCGGCGATCCCCATGGCGGTCCCGGCCACACCCGCCCCTGCAATCAGCACTCGCATTGGTGTTCCTTTCCTCGGGCAATGGTGCCAGTAGACTGCCCGTAATCGAGATACTAGAAATATTGTTCGTAAACTTACTCGAATATCGAACTATACTGGTACTGATATGACCCGTCAAGACCTCGTCGCGCGGCTGGGGGCCGCCATGCAGTCCTATCAGCGGGCCAACGACGCTTTCGACGACGTGGTCGCCGCCAAGCTCGGTGTCAACCGGACCGACCTTCGCTGTCTGGACTGGTTGGCCGATGGATCGATGACGGTTGGCGCCCTGTCGAAGGCGATCGGGATTTCCTCGGCCGCCACCACGACGATGGTCGACCGGCTCGAGAAGCACGGCTACGTCGAACGCCTACCCGACGCCGAGGATCGCCGCCGAACCCGGGTCGTGGCCACCGATCGGCTCGGCGAGCGGGCCGCCCGGATCTACGGGCCTCTGGTGGCGGCAGGCAACGAGATCACCACGCCCTTGGATGTCGCCACCCTGGAGGCGATCTGTGAGTTCATCGAGCGGTCGCGGGAGGTCACCGACCGGCATCGCGGCATCCTCTCCACCCTCGATCTCGACGGATGAAGACGCTCAGCGGCCTAGGTTGGTGTCTCGATGAGTGATGCCCCGCGTCTGGTCCGGCCCAAGGAGGGTCGGGTGATTGCCGGTGTCGCCGCCGGCCTGGCGGACCGGTTCGGGATGAGTCGGGGAGCGATGCGGCTCCTGTTCGTGCTTTCCCTGATCCTTCCCGGCCCCCAGATCCTGATCTACGTCATCCTCTGGATTGTCATCCCCGAGGAGTGACGGTCTGGTTACGTCCTCGCCAGTGTGGGGTGCCGGTACCGCGCCGATGTGCTCTCTGACCCGGGCCGCTTTCTACAATCGCGCCGCTCATGGAGCCTCAGATTCGATATGCGCGAACGACCGACGATGTCGGGATCGCATATTGGGCCTATGGCAGCGGACCGACCTTGGTGCAGACGCCGCTCTTGCCGTTCAGCCACATCGAGATGGAGTGGCAAAACCCCTACCTCCGGCATTGGTACGAGCGTCTCGGGAAGTTCGTCACCGTCGTCAGGTACGACGGGCGGGGGACCGGTCTCTCCCAGCGTGATGTGCGGGACGTGTCCCTCGATGCCCACGTTCGCGATCTGGAGGCGGTGGTCGATGGCCTCGGGCCCGATCCGGTCGCACTGTTGGGCGTATTCCACAGCGGCCCCACAGCGCTCACCTACACAGTCAGGAACCCGGAGCGGGTCTCTCATCTGATCCCCTGGTGCACCTATGCCTCCGGCGCGGATTACTGGAGAGCGCCGCAGTCCGAGGGCTTGCGCGCTCTGCGTCAGACCGACTATCTGCTCTTCCTCCGCACCGGGGCTCACGAGCTCCTGGGTTGGGAGGACGACGAACGCGCCGACGCCTTCGCCGAGATCATGCGGCTCTCGGTGGATCCCGATATGGCGGATCGGCTACTTGCGGCAACCCGAGACTTCGACGTCGGAGCGTCACTCGACGGCGTCGGCTGCCCAACGCTCGTGTTACACCGCCGCAACCTTCAGTGGCTGGAAATAGACCTGAGCCGAGACCTCGCTTCACGGATTCCCGGCGCAAGGTTGGCGGTGGTTGACGGCCGGTCACCCTTGCCCGGGGCGGGAGAGATCGAATCGGCGGCGAAGGCAATTGGCGAATTCCTCGAGGTCGAGCCGCACGTGGCCGGGATGGCCCCGCCTGTCGGCGCGTTCCGGGTTGTGCTGTTCACCGATCTCGTTTCGCACACCCAAATGATGACGACGCTTGGCGACGAGGGCGGACGGGAGGTCCTCCGGGAGCATGAGCGGATAACCCGGGAGGTATTGAGCGAACACGAGGGCACGGAGGTCAAGGCTCTGGGTGACGGCTTCATGGCCTCATTCTCAGGGGTGAGCCGGGCCATCCAGTGCGCCATCGAGTTGCAGCGACGGATCGAGAAGAGGAACCAGGCCGAACCCGGTGCTCCTCCAATCTCGGTCCGAATCGGGATCAATGCCGGGGAGCCGATCGAAGAGGACGGCGACCTGTTCGGTGCGACCGTGATCCTCGCCTCACGCATCGCCGGCGCGGCAACCGGTGGGGTGATCCTGGTCGCCAACTCGGTGCGGGACCTGAGCGCGGGCAAGGGCTTTCAGTTCGAGGACCGCGGCAGCATCGAGGCCAAGGGGTTCGAGGAGCCGGTCCACATCTGGGCGGTCGAATGGGCCGAGGGGCACTCTCGAGCCTTCCTCCCTTGAGGCCCCCTTGCGGTAGTCCTTCATATAGGTCATAATTCTGACCAATGAGCGAGGTGATCCCCTTCTCCAAGGTGAAGGCCCATCTTTCCGAACTCGCGGATCGCATCGAGTTGGAGCATGACCGAATCCTGGTGACTCGCAACGGCCGGCCGTCTTTCGTGCTGATGAGCCCAGACGACCTCGAGTCTCTGGAGGAAACGCTTGAAATCGTCAGAGATGACGAGCTGATGGATTCAATCCGCCGCTCGCGCGAGGAGTCTGCGCGAGGGGAGAGGCTGCGTCTCCGAGACCAAGTCTGAGAACACCTGTGTATGAGGTCGAGATCACACCGGAAGGGCTCCGACACCTCAATCAATTGCCGGCCAAGATCCGGGAGGCGGCTCTGGCCGCGGTATTCGGACCGATCGCTGAGAACCCACGCAGGCTCGGGAAACCATTGCTCGGTGAGCTCGAAGGCCTAACTGCGGCTCGTCGTGGTGACTACCGAATCATCTACGAGATTCTCGAAGAAGAGCAGATCGTTGTAGTCCATCGGATCGAACATCGGCGTGACGTCTACCGCCGACGATAGAAGGGAAACGCGACCTACAAACGGGACGTGTGGCGATGTATACTGCACTGTATATGTCGACCCGCACTCAGATATATCTAACTGACGAGCAGAGACGTCGTATCGACGAGCTCGCCGAATCCGAAGGTTTGACCATGGCCGAGATCATCCGCCGTGCGTTGGACGGATACCTGGACGACCTGGCGGATCCCGAACCTGCCTTGACAGCAACATTCGGGGCCGCCCCGGATTTCTCGGTTCCCTCGCGAGGCGAATGGGACCGTGGCTGATTTCTTGGTGGATACGGACGTGTTCGTTGATCACTTGCGCGGCGCTCGGCGCTTCGAAGCAAAGTCAGATCGAGTCCACTATTCCGTTGTGACACGGGCAGAGTTGTTCGCTGGGAACACGGCGACCGATCTCATCAGTGTCCTTCTTGCCCCGTTCCGCGAGCTCTCGGTAGGTCGAGCGGTGGCCGAGCGGGCGGGGCGTCTGCGCCGGGAGTCTGGGGCCCGGCTGCCGGATGCCTTGATCGCGGCGACGGCGATCGAACACAAGCTCAGTTTGTTCACTCGCAACCGATCGGACTTCGAGAAGATACCGGGATTGAGGATCCGAGACATCGGCTGACGGTCGAGCGTTCGGACCTGGAAAGGGGACGAGTGGGGGGACAGCCGGTCTGGCGATCCCAGGACCGCCAACCTTGGAGTGCCGGTGTCAAACCCCAGGGATCGCAGGCTCGAGGTCTGAAAACATGGGAAAATGCTTCACGTTTTGGGTGAGCAGATCAGCACCGTGAACCTCGGCGGTTGCGGCGATCAGGTAGTCGATCGAGGAGATGGCGTCGTGACTTCGCCGGTAAGTTCGAGCCCACTCGCCTGCCCGTGTGGCGACTTCCACGGATGCTTCCAGATTGCTGAGTGAGTCGAGGAGGAGTCTGATCTGGGAGCGTTCGTTGGACCGCATTCCGGCGAGCAGCTCGAATCGAGTCAAGACCGAACATGCGGCTTGCCCAGCCGAGGATGCCTCGAGAAGGAGATCCGTCGCCCTTGCGTTCCCTTTCAGGTGTTCGATGAGCACATCGGTGTCGAACAGCTTCACGAGGTCAGTCGCTCCAGCGGATCTTCCCGACGCCACTGCAACACATCCTGCAGATCGACCTCATCTCGATCAGCCCAGATCCCCGATGTGACACGGATGGCCTGCTCGATCGACACCGTGCCGTGCGTGATCGCCAGAGCCTCGTCCAAGATCTGTCGGATGAGGCTGGATTTCGATACGCCCTCCTCCTGCGCTCGCCGACGAAGTCGTTTCTGCTGTTCTTCGGTCAGGAAGATGTTGGTTCGTTGCATACACCGCTAGCATACACCACGCTGTGGGCGCCTTGAAGGGGCTCGGTTGCAGCGAAGGTAGTTCGAGTCGCAAGCCGGCTGTTTCCGGAACTCCTAGTTCCCCACTCGGCGCGTTCTCGCGGCCTTGTTAACACCGGAGTGATGTCACTCGGCGCGCGTGGAAACGGGACGTGCGGGGGGGGAAGGGCCTGTGCTTGTTGGCAAATCTCCTGGCCGGAGGGCGATGGCCTCCTTGATGTGTGCGGTCGCACTTCTGAGGTTTGGGCCCCAGCTGTGAGCGGGATGAACATCGGGAGCGATAACCGTCCAGTCTTTGCCTTCTTTCGCAAATAGAACTCGATAGGTCATTTGGTGAGCCACTTCTTCCCCGGACATGGTTCCAAGTCCCTTTCAATCTTCCTCAGTGTTCCTTTTGGCAGCTCTCGGTTGTGCATAGGCACAACCGTCGTGCAGTCGTCGATCCGGTAGAGCCGATGACTTCCTCTGGCCTGGCGATATGCGACGCCAAGCTTCCGCAGCTTGCTCGTCACTTCAGCGCCGGTCATCAATGTCTACTGCATAGACATACGTTGTTCTAATCCATAGACGGGGCGGATCAAGCGACGAACTTCCAATCATGATCCGACGGTACGAGGCGGTTGGGACAGAATCGGACCTGATCGTCCCGACCACTCGCATTGCGAATTCGTGTCAAACCGCGCGCCTGGAAATGGGACGTGCTGGGTTATGAGGGTGGTATCAAGTCATGTCATGATGTATCATGATGGCACCATGGCAGTGCAGAAATTCTCGTCCCAGGCGCGGCCCGAACTTCTGGCGGAGGTCCGGAATCTGGCCGCTGCGGAGGGTCGCCAGTTCCAGGCCGTTCTCGATGAGGCGCTCGTCGAGTGGGTGGAAAGGAAGAAGGGCGGTGCGCCGCGGCCTGAGGTCATTGCCCATGCCAAGGCCTCTATCGCCCGGCATCGCAGCCTGTACGAAGAACTCGCGAAATAGTTGACCGAATACCTCACAGTCGTTGAGGTCCTCGCCATCCACGAACTGCTCATCGACGAGTTCGGCGGCGCCGACGGTGTTCGTGACTTCGGAGCCCTTGAATCGGCTGTGTTTCGACCGCAAACGGGCTACTACGACGACGCCATAGCCGAGGCAGCGGCACTCTTGGAGAGCATCGTTCAGAACCACCCGTTCCNCGATGGGAACAAGCGAACGGCGGTCGCCGCCGCCGATGTGCATCTTCGGATGAACGGTCTCGAGTTGGGAGGTGGCTCCGTCGAGCATCACCAGTTCATCGTCGGACTCATGATTGCCGGAGATCTCGATTGGAAAGCGATCGACGCTTGGTTGAGGCGCAACGTCGAAGAATCCTGATCTGTCGATTTGTGGGTCAAGCCAATCCGCCGGCCTGGAAACGAGAGGGTTGACATATTTGCATACCACTCAGTATGCTGAGTTGTATGCCTAGCACCAGTGTGAGGGTGGACCGGGAGACCCATGAAGAGTTGAAACGACTGGCGCGCGAGCTCGGGACCACCGTCGGTGAAGCAGTCGCGATCGCGGCCAGGCGCCTTCGGCAACAGCGCATCGGTCGCGAGTTGAAAGCCCCGCTCACCAAGGCCGAGGTCGACTGGCTCGATGCTGACCTCGGGTGACGTCGTCGATCTCGATTTGGGTCTACCGGCCGGCCAAGAGGCCGGGTTCCGGCACCCGGTCGTGGTCGTCACCGCACAGGAGATACTTGACGAATCGGCAAATGTGATCCAGGTCGTGCCTTTACGTCCGCACTTCGAGAGTTTGGCTCAGAGGTTCGGGTCATGGCAGAAGCGGGAACCGGGCTAGACGCTGACTCCTCGGCCCAATGCCAACACATTCGCTCGGTCTCGTTCGATCGGGTGGAATCCGTGAGGGGCAACGTCGGGTCCGCGGCTCTCTCCGAGATCCGCCAGGTACTCGGCCTAATACTCGACATCGACTGAACTGAGTCGGTCGCGCCTGGAAACGGGACGTGGCGGTGAGGTCGAGACGGGTGAGAAGGTGCGTCTCTAGAGCGCCAGGTGAACTCGGAGGGCTTCGTCGAGCTCGAGCATGAGAGGAGCTGGCACCGAGCCGAGCCGGTCTCGGACACGCTCAACCGACACCGACCTCACTTGTTCGGCTTGGGCTTTGGAGTCGCGCTCCAATCCGCTGGCCTCGGCAGGCAAGAGAACCTGAAACGGGTACACCCGTGTGACGTTGGAGGTCACTGGCACCACGGTGATCACCCCACGTCCAAGTTGGGCAGCGGTGGAGTTGGCCCCGTCGTTGGAGACGATGACTGCTGGTCGGCGACGTGCGGGTTCTCCCGGTAGTGCCTGGCCAAACTCGACCAAGCGGATCTCGCCCCTGACCATCAGGACAGGCCGTCGCCGACGGCGGAATCCCACACCTCTGACTCACCTGAGTCTGCCCACTCTCTCCAAGCATCTGCGTAGGCAGCACCTAGCTTCGACGAGCGAAGCATCCTGACTGCAGTGTGGACCACAGCCGAACGGGACCCGTATCCCTGACTCTCGGCGTATTTGTCGAGGAATTCGACATCCTCCTCCGGAAGGCTTACGCTTATTTTCATACTGACAGCATACCAAGAGTAGGATGCTGTAGCTACTCCACGGTTCAGCGCAATCAAACCTGGAAATGGGACTGGTGTGATAGCAGAATGGCTCTGTTCGATTCGTGCGCGTTGCGCTCTCGGACGCGGGAGATCAAACCTGAACTTCGCGAGCCAGCTGGGCCACGCGCTGGTGTGACAGTCCGATAACGGTGCCAATGTCCCGGTAGGAAAGTTGATGGACATGGCGAAGTCTTGAGATTGCTTCTCTCAACATTTGATCACGCATGGCAGCGGCTTGCTCCTCGACATGGTTCGCATTCTCGAAGGCGCGCAATGCCTCTGACGCCGCGTCATCTTCGAAGACAAAGCGGAGGTCGAGATCCTTCCACTCGTTCAGATTTTCAGCGGCGGCAATCGCTTCTCGAACATTCTCCGCGGCCTCACGGACGGTTCTGCCGTACGAACGCACTCCCTCCAGATCGGTCGCATGAATGAGCCAGATCTCGTCCTCATGGGCAAGTTCGACCTGGTAGGAGTCCACTTCAGATCTGTTCATTTGCGGAGCCGTCCTTCTCCCAGGCAAGCTTCGAGGTCTCTTTCGATGGCTCGAAGCAGACCTTTGGGAACGTCCCGACTGTGAATCGGAACTGTTGTGTAGCAGTCGCCGGCCCGCATCCGGACATGAGAGCCCTTCTGTCGCACTCTCTCGCCGCCTAGCTGCTCGATCACTTTGATGACTTCGCCGGGCCGCATCGACCTTTGGCTCACACAATAGTGCCTAACTGGCTAGACGCCCAGTGTCAACCCCGTTAGACACTTGTCATGACCCTGTCTGATCAGATCGCCCTAACCAGGCGCGCCTGGAAACAGGACGTGTCGTTGATCAAACGAAGGTCTTGAGCTCTACCAGTTGATGTGCTATAAGTAGCACTATGACCAAGATCGGGATCAGGGAACTCCGCCAGAGGGCGAGTGAATACCTCCGTAGGGTTGAAGCGGGGGAGACCATTGAGGTCACTGATCGTGGTCGTCCTGTTGCGTTGCTGACGCCGATTCCAGAGGCACCGCCTCTCGAGCAACTTCGAGCCGCTGGAGACGTGGATAGTGCCGAGGGAAGTGTGGACGATCTCCCTTCACCGCTGCCGCTCGAACCGGGGCAAGAGGCTCCGTCGTCGATACTCGCCAGGATTAGAGCGGATGAGCGCTGACTCGGTCTCGTATATCGACTCGTCTGCAATTGTGAAGCTGATTGTCGAAGAGCCTGAATCGGTCGCCCTGGGTCGCTATCTCCGTGGCCGGCGAACCTTGGTATCAAGTGCGCTTGTTCGTACCGAGGTGAAGAGAGCCGTCCTCCCACTCGGGCCCCCTGTATTGCGGCGAGTCGACGATGTTCTCGGCCGAATCGAGCTAGTTCGTATCAACAATCTGGTGCTGAACGCGGCCGGCCTGATGAAGCCTGACGAGATTCGAAGTTTGGACGCGATTCATTTGGCAACAGCAGCCCTGTTTGAGACCACTCTGCGTGGCCTCATAACCTACGACGTGCGTATGGCCACGGCAGCTCAAGCTCTCGGTTGGACGGTGTCTGCACCGTCTTAGCGCGCGCCTGGAAACGGGACGTGTTGGGGTAGGCGCAATGGTCCTTGATGGCGCCCGCTTCGGCCGCGTCAAACTTGTCAGGCCCGGCTCGTACTCTCAAGCCCATGCCTCGAATCAGTTCCTTCTACGGAATAACCGTCTTGATGTTCTTCGGCGACCACAACCGCCCCACTTTCATGCTCGTTACTCGGGTCACGACGCACGGATCGCCCTCGATGGGACCGTGCTCGACTGAGAGCTCCCACGGAGGGCCCTTCAACTCGTTAGGGATTGGACCAGCCTCCATCAGGATGAGCTCGCGGCGTGCTGGGAGCGAGCCGTCAATCAGGAGCCGCCGGGTAGCATTGACCCACTCCCCTAGGAGGGCGTTTTTGGTCAACATCACCAATGTTGAGGTCGTCAAGGACCGGACCGTCCGGCTCCATTTTTCAGATGGATCCAAGCGCGTTGTCGACCTCTCACCGCTCCTGTGGGGACCCGCGTTCAAGGACATCTCAACGGACGACGACCTATTTGGGCAAGTACGAGTTGACTCCGAGATCGGCACGATCAGCTGGCCTAATGGTGCCGATCTGGACCCCGATGTGTTGCACGGCGACTTCGAACCGGCCCGACACTCACGCTCTACCACCTAGGTAACTCCCTGCATCAGGCTCCGCGACGGTCTCAGACCGCGCACCTGGAAACGGGACGGGTTGGCTAGGAATGCTCCCCAATCAGTGCGAGGAATTCGGTTGGCGAATACACCGGAATCTGATCTGACAAATCGAGTAGGTCGCGGTCACCTGACACGAGCACTGATCGAGACTTACCCGCGAGCGCAATCAGATAGTCGTCCTTCGGATCAGAAGATGAGACGTCGGATGGGATCGCCGGGTCATCGACCATTAAGGCTCCTCGTCTGAGCAGTTGAAGCAGCTCCTCCGCTTCGTCAGAGCGGATGTGCTTGCTCAGCTTCGGGTACTTGAGAGCCATGGCCAGTTCCTCCAGAAGAAACGGTGAACAGACGAGCTCGTAGCCACCCTCAAGCCAAAGACGGAAGACGCGGGCAGGCGAACCCCCAGGTGAGAGGGTTGCCGAGATGATCACGTTCGGATCGAGGACCGCCCTCAATGACCGGCTTCGTTGCGGGCTGCTTGCTGGGCCTCGAGAGCGAGATCCATTGCCTCACCTTCGGTCAGATCGTTGCGGGCCCACAGTCGGTCGAGTAGATCGAGTCCGAGGTCTTTGCGAACGGCCTCTTCGATTACTTCACTCTCGCCCATTCCAGTTCTTGCGGCGCGCACCTTCACAGCGCGGAGAACGTCTTCATCAATCGTCAGCGTTGTACGCGTCTTTGTCATACATGCATGATAGCATCATGATGCAACTCTGGAAAGGGGGGACGATCGCACGCCCCCTTGCTTCAACACGCGCGCCCTGGAAACGGGACGTGTGACGGGGGAGAGGGCT
>C687J29651_10001285_pt1 | contig 10721 bp, 7 predicted proteins | sample RifCSP13_1_FD_29651 | JGI IMG/M metagenome (IMG submission 29651) | reverse complement strand
GTTGCCGCAGATTGACGCCGTGGTGGAGCTGGTGGCCCAGGTGATCCCGGCCGGCAACGTGCCCGGCGCGATCCTCAGCGGGCTGACGCGCCTGCCCGACCGCAAGCCGCCGCTCCCGAACATCAAGCGCGACATTCACTTACTATTCCGCGGCGTCGAGCAGGTGCTGGATCAGGCGGTGTACGGCGCGTTCTTTGCCGGGCCGGCGGCCGTCATCTGGGGCTACCAGAACCTGTTGAAGCTCGCCGGCAAGGATCCGGAAGACTCGTTTCCCGAAGGCACCTGGCAGTTCTACGTGGACTACGCCCTGCGCGAAGATACCGCGCGCCACGCCAATGAAACGCACGGCTTCGACACGCTCCTCCGCCAGCACCAGATTCACCTCTCTCCCGTAGACCGCCTGACCGCCTGGGTGATGGCGGCCATCCACTGCCTGCACCAATACCACGACCTTCTGGCGAACGAGTGGCGCGAGCGCGTCACGACCGCTCTGCTACGCGATGTGACACGAGACGAGCCGGAGGGCGCGCGCTATGCCAAGCTTTACGGCGAATGGGAAAAGCAGCGGCCTTACGGCCGGGGCCCGGATGCGGCGGCGCACGATACCTACCCCACCTACCGCCGGCGCAAGTTTCACGACTTCCTGGAAGGGGCGACGCGCGATCTGGATGAGGGCCTTCGCCGCCAGTGGCTCGACCAAGTACGCACTGCCGAAGCTCAAGACCTGCCCGCGTACCAGCGGCAAATGTCCATCCTGGCCTATCTCGACCCCGGACCATATGGCGAGACACGCACGCCCATCCCGCTGTCGCAGGCCCATATCGGCGTGATCTATCGCGGCAGCTACTCCCTCATCCCCGCCTGTGTGCCGGGCACCGAGCAACCGGCTGATGTGACAACTGTGCGGGCGCAAGTCGCGGCTTTGGTGGTCGCTCCTCCCACCGTGCCTACAGCGCCATTGACCTCGCTCGTTCAGGTCAAACGGACCGCGCTCGCCGGCCTGCGCGACAAGCTGAATCAAGGGCTCATAGCCGAGCTCGACAAGCTCCGCCTGGCGCCGATCCTGCTGAATGGTGATCCGCGTCCGCGTCAGTCACCACTCTCTGAACTGCGCCAGGCCGAACGGGGCGTGGGCGATCACGCCCTGACGATCTTCGGCACTGGTGAATCCATCGTGCTGGACCAAGCGCATATTTTCTTCGATGGGGCCTGGGGCGCGGCCCTGGCCGAAATCCTGACCAATGAGGCCCTGTCCTGGGCAGTCTATCTTCATCAGTTGGCGCCCGCGCAACCCGGCACGGCCCGTGCGCGTGCGCTCAGCCTCAAATTTCAGACGTCTGAATTGGACCTGATTCAACAGGCTCCGCGCGTGACGCCCGAGGCCGGCGCCGAGACCGACGCCGTGAATGTCAAAGCCATCCTGGCACTGCGCAAGCTCTTCAAACGCCGCAGTGATTTGCTGCAATTGACCGTCAATGATCTGCTCATTCTCTATCGCGCCATCCACGCGGCAACCTATCAACCCAAGCCCGATCTGGTGGCTGCCGTGCAACAACTGGCCCAGGACAGCACTACCCGTCAGGCAGCCCTGGCGGCGCAAGAAGCCATCGCGGATGCCCGCCGCGTCAATCCGGCCATCCTGATCCCGGTGGACGCCAGCCAGCGCTCTCCGCGCGACCGGCTGTACCCGATGAGCTTTGAAGTACCGCTCGCCGATCTGGATCTGCTCAACTTACATGCCCAGACCCTTGAAGCTCTGAACGCTTACCAGAACGCAGCCGGGGACCGCACGGCGCTGTATGCCAGGTTCGACCAACTTCAGCGAACTTATCTGGCCGCCTTAGCCGGTTTCGGGGCGGTGATGGGCAAAGCGAAGGAGATCGCGCTCCTCGGCGAAAGCGCCAGCGTCGGCACGATCAAGCTGCTCGCCCATCTGCCCACCCCACTGCAACGGCTGCTGGACACCATCCCCGGGCGCTTCGACCTGCTCAACGACATCATCAAAGGGCGCGAGGTGTTCTCAAACGTGGGTGCGGTCGCGCCGACCAGCACGCTCACCCGCTTCATCACCGCCAAAGACGACAATGAAAAGAAGACCCTGGCCTGGGGTGCCATCACCGATGCCCAGGGCGTGCTGCGGCTTAGCCTGCGCGACTTCCGGCCTCACGTGGGCCTCTTAGAAGCAGCGGGCCAGAAAGCTTTGGCTACCCGTCTGGCTCAGGATTATCTCGACGCTTACGCGAACGGCCTGAATGACTTCGTCCGCGACCTGCGGCGCCTCACCCTGGCCAGCCGGGAAACCCGCCTGGCGAAGAGAGAGCTAACCGATGAGCGATGATCCCTTGATCGGGCGGCAGCTCGCCAACTTCCGCATCGAGCGCGTGCTGGGGCGGGGCGGCATGGCCCAGGTCTATTTTGGCCGGGACGTGAAACTCAATCGGCCCGTAGCGATCAAGATGATTGATGCCCGGTTCCGGGGCAACCCCGCTTACGCCAAACGCTTTGTGCGCGAAGCGCAGGCGGTCGCCACGTGGCGGCACGAGAACATCACCCAGGTCTACTATGCCGACGAAGAGGGCGATCTCTACTACTTCGTCATGGAGTACATTGAAGGGCTAGACCTGGGCGAACTGCTCTCCCAGTACACGGCCAAAGGCGAGCTGATGCCCCACGCGGATGTGCTGCGGATCGGGCGCGCGGTTGCCAGCGCCCTGGACTATGCTCACCAGAAGGGCGTCATCCACCGGGACGTCAAACCCTCCAACGTGCTGGTTGCGCGAGATGGGCGCGTGGTGTTGGGCGACTTCGGCCTGGCGTTAGACGTTCAGCAGGGTTCGATGGGCGACGTGTTCGGCACCGCGCACTACATTGCGCCGGAGCAGGCGCGCCGTTCATCGGACGCGGTGCCCCAGTCTGATGTGTATTCATTGGGGGTGATTCTGTACGAGATGCTGACGGGGGTCGTGCCCTTCGACGATCCCTCGCCCACGACCGTCGCCATCCAGCATATCACCCAAAAACCACCGTCGCCACGCGAACTCAATCCCGACCTGGGCGCGGAAGCCGAAGCGGTGCTCCTGAAGGCATTGAGCAAATCATCAAAAGATCGCTATCAGACGGGCAGCGAGTTAATGGTGGCCTTAGAGAGCGCCTTACGGGCCACCCCGGTGGCGGCTGTTGGCGTGCCTGCCTCACTCCCGTTGATACCGGCCGGCGTGCAGCCCGCATCGCGACCCGCGCGCCTGTCGCGGATGACCGTGGCCGACGTCATCGCTTTGCAGCCGGAACCCGAACCGGCGCCGCCCGTGAGCCCGAGTGCGCCGCAAACCCCAGCCTCTGCACCTGCAGCGCTGCCGCTTCAACGCCCTTACACCTTACCCAAGCGATCTCCGGTCATGCTCTTTGCCTTGGGGGGCTGCTCGCTCATCCTCCTGGCGTTCACCGTCGTTGGGGGGTTGCTGCTGATGAGCCGGCGTGGAACGCTCTTTCAAGCCTCCGCTCCATCTACCGAAGGGGTGGGGATGACGCAAGTCGCTAGCGTGGCGTTGCCAACGGAAGCGCTTGTGCCCGGTGCGACCAATACCGCCATCGTCCTTGAAGCCACTGCGCCGAGTGCGCCCAGCCCGGTTTCAACCGTGCCGCCCACCATAGAGTCCCCAACCACTGAATCCCCAACGGTTGCACCGCCGACTGTTGCCCCGGTTCCGACGGTGAAATATCCGAACGGCAAACATTTCAGGCTTTACAACGACGACAACAGCCTGTATCTACTCAACCTTTCCGAGAGCGTCGTCTCCATTTATTCGGTGGCGTTTGAACGCCTGAGCACGTCCGACGCGCCGCTCAATCGCTTCGACGGCTGGCGCTGGGCAGAGTTCTATCCGAACAGCAAGCCCGACTGGTGCATGGCGATTGAAATCCTGAGCAGCCCTTCATACCTGAACCCGCCCGAATGCAGCAAAGGTTATTTGAGCACCCGTACGCCCACTCGTGACGACGCCGTGGTGTTCTGGACGGCGCAAGAGGGCAGCCACCAGTTCCGGGTGCTATGGCGAGCCAGCGGCCAAGACTGGGAAGAAGTGGCGCGCTGCGAAATCGGCGCGGGAACCTGCGAGTTATTCTTCCCGTGATGGAAGACGATCTGCTCGGACGCCAACTAGACGAATACCGACTCGAAACCCTCCTGGGGCAGGGCGGCATGGCACGCGTCTATCGCGGCCTGGACACACGCCTTAAGCGCTACGTGGCGATCAAGGTCATAGACGCCCCGTTCCGCGCCGACACGGATTACACGATGCGCTTTGAGCGCGAAGCGCAGGCCATCGCACAGTTGGAGCATCCCCACATCGTCCGCCTGTACCGCTACGATGAAGCGGACGGTTTGCTTTACATGGCGATGCAGTACGTCGAGGGGGCCGACCTGGGCTTCGTGCTGGCGAGTTACCGGGCGGATGGGGAATTTATCGAGCCCGATGACGCCCGCCGCATCATTCGCGAGATCTGCCTAGCCCTGGATTACGCTCACAGCCGGGGCGTTATTCACCGCGATGTCAAACCCTCCAACATTGCGCTCGATAAGCAGGGCCGCGCCATCCTGACCGACTTTGGCTTGGCGCTTCTTACCGAGATTGGGACGCGCGGCCAGATTCTGGGCTCGCCCCACTACATCGCGCCCGAACAAGCGATCTCGTCCGCAAAAGCGGTGCCACAAACGGATTTGTATTCGGTCGGCGTTATCCTATATGAGATGTTCACGGGTCAATTGCCCTTCGACGCCGAGGAACCGATGGATGTGGCGCTGCTGCACATCAGCGAGACGCCCCGCCCGCCGGGGGAATTACGGCCAGAGATCGGCCCCAAACTGGAAGCGGTGATTCTGAAATGCCTGGCGAAGCATCCGGCCGAACGCTATCCCAATGGCGCGGCCCTGGCCGATGCTCTGGATCAAGCCCTGCAGACTAAGCCCGCCGTGGCAACCCCACCGACGGTTCCATCCTTAACGATTCCGGAACGAGTAGCCCTGGACTTAGCTGAGCGCCCGCTGCCGCCTCTGCCCGCCGCCATCGCCGAAACCCCACCACCGCCGACGGCGCTGGAATTGCCAGCCACACCTGTCATCGTGGAAGCCCCACCTTCGCCGACGGCACCCGATCTGACTCCGACGAAAGCCCCACCTTCCGCTCCAACCCGCAATCGCCTATTAATGCTGCTGGGTATCGGTGTGGGAGGCATTGTCATCATCCTTGCGGCGGTGGTCTGCGGGCTGCTAGCGGCTTGGTTCGTGTTCGGGCTAATGGAAAGAAATGGGAATCAACCTAACCAGGCTCCACCCATTGCAACCGCTACGCCGGCAGTGCAGGCAATGGAGAGTACGATCGGAGCGACTCCCAGCCTCATCCCAGGGACCGTACCAGAAACATCACCGACCATCTTTCTTCCTCTGGTCATTACTCCGGGCACACCCGCCGCCTCCCTGACCGGCACACCTACACCCTTTCCACCCTCCACGCCAACCCCGGCGAGTTACGATTTGCTCATCATCAAGGGCAAAGATGAGAATAGCCTGACCCTGGTTACCCAGTCCACAACAGCTTTTCCACTTGGGCTGCTACGCCTGGGCAATGGTCAGGGTGCGATCCAGAGCACGGAGTGGGGTGTTGACCGGCTTGCGAGCGGGGAGTGCGTCAGCGCGTGGAAGGATAACCAAGACCGTGATCTGCCAAAGGGCCTGAACTGCAAGGTAGTCGGCGAACGGCTGGTGCGCGAGGGGAAAGACCGCTTCTGGAAAGAGACGTTCGAGATTTTCTACAACGATGTGCGGATTGGAACGTGCGAGAAAGATCAGACGGAATGCCCGATCAGCCTCTCTCCGTAAAGGGCCGATAGAGGGCAAAGATCAGGCTCCGAAGTTGTTGGGTCCTTAATCTTGCGCAAGAAACAAAATGCTCTGAGCGTTGCGCGCTACGCAAGTTTGACCTTCTTCTCCGCCTTACGTGCACTTGGCCGCATGCTCAGCAAAGTCTACTCCTGCGCTGTCGTCGGCCTCGAAGGCGCGTCGTCGAGGTCGAGGTGGACACGGCCAACGGCCTGCCCTCGTTCGTGGATGTGGGCTCTAAATCCCATGCCATACTCCAGTTTATGGAAAGGCTGGCGAAGGCAGCTGACAAGACGAAACGCGGCTGAAGGCCAACCTGACGCCGTCCCCACCGTCAGCCTAGACTTGCAGGCGGTGCCGAGCCAAGACGCGGGATAGGTTGCGAACTACAGCTCTGCGTGTCGTTGGTTCTTATGCGGGCCGAGGAAGAAGAATGCCGCGAATTCGCGGCATTTTGATGAGTAGCGTGGGCTGGATTCGAACCAACCGCTTTGCGTCCGGGTTATGAGTTATGCTCTCAGAACGTCTATCTTTTGCCCGTTGGCGGTGGCTGATTCAGGACACTGACGGCAGCCGATCCCAAAGCACTTGATGAGTTGTGATCATTACGATAGGGGATTTTCAACCCGACGAGCTGCGCGCCCTGGCCGGCTAAACGGCGAGAGCGGTCTAACCCTCGTTCATGTATAATCACGAAAGAAGGTCATCTCTCATGCGGCGCAAGCGACTACCGGTACAACCCATCATCCGGCGCATGGTCCGGCGGCTGGCCAAGCAGTTCGATCCCGAACAGATCATCCTGTTCGGGTCGCACGCGCGCGGCGATGCCGGGCCGGACAGCGACATCGACCTGCTGGTGGTCATGCCCTTGACCAAATCCGAACGGGACGCTGAACTGGAAATGCGGCTGGCCGTCCATGACATCAAGTTCCCCAAGGACATCATCGTCGTGACCCCAGACGAAGTCGCGCGGCAGCGGCACATCCCAGGCACGATTGTGAGACCAGCGTTGCTGGAGGGCAAGGCGCTGTATGTTCGACGAGCCTGAAGTCTTGCGGATCGTCGGTGGTTGGGTGCAGAAAGCCGAAGGTGAAAATCGCCCGCCGTGTGCGGCGCCAGATCCGCAAACTCCTGCCGCGCTGACAGTGGTCGTACCTAACGAATCCATCAGGCGGGGTCTTCCTGTGCTCCGACCGGCAATCCGCAACCTCCGTGTGCGCGCGGCCCACCGATATCGATGGGTTGTAATACCCAACTCAGATTAACTCCAGCCCGTTTGCGGTTGAGCTTTTAGGAGTTCGCCCATTGCTGCTCCTCGCCCTCCGCAACCTCCGCGCCCGCATTGGGCGCACGCTCTTCACCGCCTTCGCCATCGCACTCGGCATGGCGCTGATCTTTGCCACGCGCATTATCAACGTCGCCGCCGACGGCAGCGCGCTTTACGATCTGCGCCCGGCGCTGGGCGAGAGTATTTGCTGCTTCACCTGGCTGAGATAATCTCTGCGCCTCCTGCGCGGTCATCGGCCTCGACGGCGCGATCGTCGAGGCCGAGGTGGACACCGCCAACGGCCTGCCCTCGTTCGTGGACGTGGGCTCTAAATCCCAAAGCCGTAGTCCAGCTTATGGAAAAGCTGGCGAAGCCGGCTGACAAGCCGAAACCCGGCTGAAGGCCAGCCTGACGCTGTCCCCGTCGCCACCCAGACCTGCAAGTGTGCCATGCCAAGATGCGGGATGGATTTCGAACCACAGATCTTCGGGTCGTTGGTTTGTATGTGGGCCGAGGAAGAAGAGTGCCGCGGATTCGCGACATTTTGGCTATTCAGATATTGACCCCATCCAATACGAGAAGCGCGAGCATGAAGCCGCGGAAAATTATCATCGTGCGTTTCCCTTTGAACATTTGGCGCTGTCTCCTGGCCTAATGCAGGCGGGCAACCCACTCTGGCGGGTCGTAGCGGGTTAGGGCCATCGTTAGAGAAGGCCAACACCCAGCACGATGAGACCAATAGCCAGGACCACTGCGCCAACGTAAGCCAGATTGATGAGGGCGTTGGGCTTGGTGGCCGTGGGACTGAGCACAGATAAGAAGTAGGCGGCGGGCAGGAAGATGGCAGAGGCTGGAATCGCTGAACGCACCACCTGCTTCCAGGCCACGGACAAGTTGGCCTGATCAACGTATAGAAGTGCAACCAGTGACAATATCAGCAGTACCCCGGCATGGGCGTGTCCAGCCCGCCAAAGCTGCTGGCGGAGCGGATTTTGCCGATAGCGGGGATCTCGGATCAGCAGGGTGAGAATGCTGACGCCGCCAAAAACGACGGCGGGCATGATGACCAACAACTGCCCGGCAGAGGCAAGCGATTCAGGACTCATTAGGAGGTCTTCCCCGCCGTCGGTTCGGCCGGCCGGTAGGTCGCGATCACCACGCCGGTGGTCGTCGTCTTGGTGTCGACGAGCCGGAGAGCGGCGAAGGGACTGCCGTCGGGGAAGAGACGGCGCCCCGATCCGAGAACCAGCGGGTGGATTGAGAGCACATACTCGTCGACGAGGTTGCGCCGCATCAGCGACTGGACAAGCTCTCCACTGCCGAGGACAACGAGATCCTTGCCCGGGTGCTCCTTGAGCGTGGCCACGGCTGCCGCGGCGTCGCCTTTGAGGAGCGTGGAGTTGCTCCACAGGAGCGGCTCCTCCAGCGTCGTTGACGCAACGTACTTCTGGGCGTTGTTGAGCACCTCGGTGAAGGGGTTGTCGGTTCGTTTGGGCCAGACGGTGTAAAAGTCCTCGTAGGTGCGTCGCCCGAACAGCAGGGCCGGCGTCTTGGCGATTCCTTCTGCCGCGACGCTGCCCATGACCGAGTCGAAGTAGGGCAGCGCCCAACCGCCGTGCTCAAAGCCGCCGCGGGGGTCCTCGTCGGGTCGGCCCGGCGCCTGCATGACGCCATCGAGAGTCAGGCTCATATTCACAACGACTTTGCTCATTGAAGTCCCTCCAAGCATCCTCATCATCACGTGCACGCTCACCCATCCCTGTGGCCGCAGCAGCGACAGCCAGGTCCGCTTGCTCCTCACTCTCCAGGACCCTCGATGGCCGGCGGGATGTTCTGGTTGAGCCGGAAGAGGTTGATCGGGTCGTACCGAGCCTTGATCGCCCTCAGCCGATCCCAGGTCGCCCCGGGGTAGGCGTCTCGAACCCGCGCCTCGCCCTCGTCGCCCAGGAAGTTCACATACGCGCCGGAGTCTGCCTGGTTCAGCGCCGCGGCGAAGTCCACGACCCAGGCCTCGCGCACGGCCCGGTCGTCGGGGCCATCGTAGAACGCGGCCACGTTCACCATGATTCTAGAGCGGCGGTGGGCGAACGCGGTGGCCTCGACCGGCACGCGGGCCATCGCCCCGCCCAGCACCCGGAGCTGCGCCACCCGCACCGTCGCGTCAGACGCCTGGAGATACTCTACGATTGTCTCTGCCGCGTCGCGGTCAATCGTGTTGACGAAGAGCGTGCGGGCCACCGCCGTCGGGTGGTAGCCGCCCGCTTCAGGTGGATACATCTCGGGGTAGCGCATCGGCCTCACCATGTCGGCGATGGGCTGGGCGAGCGCCCGGAACCGCGCGACGGCGCGTTCCCCGGCCTCTACCTCGCCAGCGTAGACCAGCAGCACCATCACGACGAGGCGGCCGTGCTGCTCGGCGGGCACGAACGGCATCGGCGGCGCGGGCATAACGTTGGCGATGGTGGACAACTCTTCCGGGGCGGCCTCCGCCTCGGCGATGAAGGCGGCGATCACGTCGGGTGTTGCCGGCAGCAGCAGCATGCCGCCCACGATCCTATGGACCTCGTGCAGCCGGAACTGGAAGCGGGTCGCCACACCGAAGTTGCCGCCGCCGCCGCGGATCGCCCAGAAGAGGTCCGGATGCGTCTCGGCATCCGCTCGAACGAGTTGGCCGTCCGCGGTCACGATGTCGGCGGCCAGCAGGTCGTCGATCGTGAGGCCGTGCTTGCGGACGAGGAACCCGACGCCGCCGCCCAGTGTGATCCCCCCGATGCCGACCGAGCCGGTGTCGCCGAACCCTGTCGCCAGGCCGTAGGCCCCGGCCGCGGACGTGTATTCGCCCGCGGTCAACCCCGTCTCGGCCCATGCCGTGCGGCGCTCGGCATCGATGTGCAGCGCCCGCATGTTCGCGAGGTCGAGCACGATGCCCCCGTCGGAAACGCTGTGGCCGGCGAGGCTGTGGCCGCCGCTGCGGATNGCAAGTTCCAGCCCCGCCTCGCGCGCCAGCGAAACGACTTGGGATATGTCCTTCGCGTCCGAGGGTCGGACGATAGCCGCCGGCCGGCGGTCGATCCCGCCATAGAAGATAGTACGCGCCTGTTCGTACCTGGCATCGTCCAGCGCTATCACCCGGCCGTTGAGCAGAGCGCGGAGGTCCGGGATCGAGACCGCGCTCCGGTTGAAGCCGTGGACAGTCGCTCCGCCGTCAGAACCGCTGCCGGCGTGATTTCTGGCGTTTTTGCTTTCAGGAAACAATTCCGTCCTCTCCTTACGACTCAGTCTTTTCGCCATCGCTGTAAAGGGTCCTTTCACTCCCAGGTAGAACACTTGTTCTATCCACATGATACCTGTCTGGCTTCGAAGAGTCAAGTCCCTCCGTCAATGGTCAATGCCAGCAGGGCTTTCCAAAGTCAGGCTGGGGCTGCCCGCAGGTCCGGTCCCGGGTGCGCCCGGCACGTCCCGCGTGGAGAGTGTTCACGCCCTCCCCCCCTGCTCCAGCTTAAGTTGTTCCGGTCCGCCAAACTGGTGGACGCGGATCGCCTGCATCCTGCGATCGGCCATAAGGCTGTCTTTGATGCC
>C687J29651_10001284_pt1 | contig 10723 bp, 8 predicted proteins | sample RifCSP13_1_FD_29651 | JGI IMG/M metagenome (IMG submission 29651) | reverse complement strand
CTGCTACCAGCGGTGCAACCGAGGTAACCTTTCCGGCCGTGTTCTCGGGTGAGCCGGTGGTGATCGTTGGGGTGGCGAGCACCACGCCGTTATTCAGGGATTGTCGTTGTCAGGCGCCTCCTTCCTCGGGTGCGGCGTTCGAGATCTATTGGTTCTCGGCGCTGGCTCTCACCCAGGTGATCTTTCATTGGCTGGCGGTCGGGCCGGTGGGGGTGTAAGGAAGAAAGCACCGGCGATGAAAGAGGTCGCAGAGGTGCCAGAAGGAACAGAGGTACCAGAGGCACCAGATGTCGCTTCGGTTACGGGAGGAGGTGAGAGAGGGAGCCCCTCGAGAAAGGGGGTTTAAATAAAAGTTGGTGCGAGTGTCTGGCACTCGCACCAACTCGACCTAAACATCATTTATTTCAAATCTATGCGGGGACGGCTTCCATATCTTTGGTGTACTTGCCATACCGCGCGGCGCCGTTCATCTTGGATCGGCGATAAAATCGCTTTTGAGCTTCGACAACATTCGCAGCTTGCCCGGCCCAGGCCTTGATCGCCTCGTCTTGCAAAGCGCGCCCATAGGAGAAGCTCAGTTGCCATGGAAATCCGCCGATGGAGTTCATGGCGGAGAGGTTCTCNGTAGCCTGGGCAGGAGTCTGGCCACCGGAGAGGAAGACNATTCCNGGCACGGCGGCGGGAACCGTCCGCTTGAGGCAGCGGATCGTCGCTTCAGCGATCTGTGCAACGCCCGCTTGCACCGGGCAGGATTTGCCGGACAAGACCATGTTCGGTTTAAGCAGGGTGCCTTCCAGGTATACGCCGGCCCGGTAAAGCGTGGCAAAAACTGCTTCCAGGGTAGCTGTGGTCACCTCTTCGCAGCGTTCGAGGGTGTGATCGCCGTCCATCAGCACTTCGGGCTCGACGATCGGCACCAGGCCAGCTTCCTGAGTCAGGGCGGCAAACTGTNCCAGGCCGAGGGCATTGGCTTCCAGGCAGTAACGTGTAGGGGTCCCCTCACTGATGGTGATCACCGACCTCCATTTGGTGAACTTTGCCCCCAGTTGGCTATATTCCGCCAGGCGTTGCCGCAATCCATCCAGACCCTCGGTGATCTTCTCGCCAGGGAAGCCAGCCAGGTCTGCAGTGCCCTTGTCCACCTTAATTCCAGGAAAGATGCCTTTGTCTGAAAGGAGTTTGGTGAAGGGAGTGCCACCGGCGGTTGCATGGCGGATGGTCTCGTCGAACAGGATCACCCCGCTGACGAACTCTTCGACTCCGCGCGTGGTGAAGAGCATTTCGCGGTAGGCGCGGCGGTTCTCCTCAGTCGATTCGATATTGATGGCGGTGAAACGTTTCTTGATCGTCGGGAAGCTTTCGTCAGCAGCCAGGATGCCTCGTCCTGGTGAGACGATCGTGCGAGCAATGGATTCCAGTTCTTGGTTATTCATTAGTGAGGGATCTCCTTAAGGAACAATTTTTGTTTAAGGATACCTTAGCGTACACGCTGAGTCAAGGAATCAAGCCAGCTTGACTTTACAGCCCAAGCCCGGGGTATCGGAAGCGACCAGCCAGCCATCCTGCAGCGAAAAACCTGCCANGGAAGGGTCGTTGAGCAGGTCGAGATGACCATCCAGGTCGCCATAGCGGACATTGGGGCTGCTCAAGGCGAAACTCAGCCCAGCCGAGATGAGCAAGGCCGGTTCGATCAGGCAGCTGACCATGGTATCCATCCTAGCGGCGCGGGCAATGGCGTCGACCTGGCTGGCGCAGCGCAAGCCGCCGCAGGTCGCAACCTTTACGCTCACCCCGCTAGCGGCACGATGGGCTGCCAGGTTTAACACCGAGGCTGGTCCCGCTGCGCTTTGATCCGCCAGGACCGGCAGCGGGCTGTTGACGGTCACCTGACGCAACCCCTCTAGGTCATCGGCAGGAGTGGGTTGTTCGAGCATCTCGATCGTCCCCGCCAAGGCACGCGCGACTTCGATAGCAGACTGGACGGTGTAGCCTCCATCCGCGTCCAGGCGGAGGATGTGGTTTGGCAAGGCGCGGTGGATCGCCTGCACGCGGAGTACATCCTGCTCCGGATCGAGGCCTCCCTTGACTTTCAGCATGCGGAAACCGAGTCGGGCGCGAGCCTGGGCCATTTCCACGCTCTCTGCGACCGGCGCAAGGGGAATGGTGATGGAGGTCTGGATGCGCTGGCGATAACCGCCCAGCAAACGGTAAAGCGGCAGCCCGGTCGCCAGGCCCAGAAGATCGTGGAATGCCAAGTCAAATGCGCATAAGGCAGATGGGGCAGCCTCCGCCAGGGGGGAAAGTCGCGCCAGCGAATATTCGATATCCATGGGATGCAGGTCCGTTACAGCAGTGGCGCAATCCTGGCAAACCCGAATCACGTCGGCCGGCCGGTCGGCGGTTAAGGGTGGGAGAGCCACAGCACATCCCCAGGCGCTGTCCCCCTTGCGTGTCTCCAGGCGCAGGAACACAGCCGTTACGCGGTCGATTTCGGGCAGGTGCGCCATGCGAACTGGCTGGCGCAGGTGAATTTCGACCGGGGTGATTTCAGCCTTAATGATTTGCATGGTGGATTATAGTTTTACCTCCTGGTCGCGCAGCAGAAAGTAGGCGATCAATCCGAAAGGCCAGGTGAAGAAGACGATCAGCGCCCATAGGCAGCCGGTCTTGCCGCGCGCCTGCGCGTCGCGGTAGAGCCAGACCAGGCTGGCTATATAAAGGACGAGAAATAAGCCCCCACACAGGCTGCCAAGGATGACCGTCAGGTTGCCAAAGGTATCTGAAGACATTGGATTTTTCTCCTATCCTGGTTAATAGTAATTGAAAAACCAGGAATTGGCTATTGATTTTTGGGGAAGAATCCTATATAACTCAAGTGGTTACCACACACCTGCGGCGTTTATTTGCAAGAAGGCGAGATTCGAGAGTGGAGATTTGTCCTGCTCGCAAAGACCGGTTCTACAGCCGGCGTAGTTTCGCCAACTGAACTTTGGAAGCCTTTCCAGCCGTTTTACAAAAGCTGCTTGCAATACATAAGCAGCGCAAACCAGCCGTTAGAAGTAAATTTCTGACAATGAAATAATTAAACTATACAACTAAACGAGGAGAGAACGATGGAAGCATTACAAGAATTCAGTTTCATCATCATCCGCGCCCTGCAATCCTTGAGCCCGGGATTGGATGGGTTAATGAAATTCTTCTCCTTCCTGGGGAGCGTTGAGTTTTACCTGTTGCTGGTGCCTCTGATCTACTGGACGATGAACTCCAGCCTGGGAATGCGGCTGTTGCTGGTCCTGGTCAGCACCGATTTTCTGGGTATGGCGTTTAAACAGCTNTTCCACCAGCCGCGGCCGTACTGGTTGGGCGAGGTGAAAGGCCTGGCNACGGAAACATCCTACGGCATCCCCTCGACCCATTCCAGCGATTCGCTGGCGGTTTGGGGTTACCTGGCCTTTCAATTGAAAAGGAACTGGTTGTCGATCCTGGGCGGATCCCTGGTGTTTTTCATCACCTTATCTCGCTTGTACCTGGGTGTCCACTTCCTGCACGATGTGCTCTTCGGCTGGCTGATCGGTGGGATCGTGATCTACACCTTCTTGAAAAGCGAAGCCAGGGTCGGCGCCTGGTGGCAGGCGCAGGGGCTGGGTGTGCAGATCCTTCTTGGGTTTGCAATCTCGGCAGCCATGATCCTGGTCGGCCTGCTGGTATTGGTCAGCATCGCCGGCAGTCCCGATCCGGAGCAATGGGCGAGTTTTTCCAGGGAAGCCCGCTCCCCTACCCATTATTTCACCCTGGCCGGGGCTTTCTTCGGGGCCGTGACTGGGTATGCGTTGATGCGGAGATTCGCCCGCTTCCAGACGNCGGGCAGCGTGGGACAGCGGGTTGGCCGCTATCTACTGGGCATGGCCGGCGTTTTGGCATTCTACCTTGGACTGGACCTGGCCTTCGCCATGCTTGCGGCGGATGAAACCCTCCTGGGCTACCTGCTGCGTTATATCCGCTACGGCACAGCGACGCTGTGGCTCACCTTCCTGGCACCATGGATATTCCTGAAGTTGAAGCTGGCGAAGCCTGGTTAACCTATAACTTCCCGGATGTTCAGAACTTCCGGGAAGTTGTTGCTAGCGGCGCAGGCGAGGAAACCAGCCTGGCACCTGCCTGGCGTAATTTTGCCACTGTTCACCGAACTCGGCAGCCAGANCCTGCTCTTCGCGCCGGGCNCGNAGGATTAATCCAAACATCGTCAACGCGAAAACCAACATGGCCCAGGTGCGGTAGAGCAACAACCCGCCAAACCCGAGCAGGATGACCGCCAGGTACATCGGGTGGCGCACGAAGCGGTACGGCCCGCTGGAAACCAGGCGGTGATCGGCCATCAAACGCACGCCGAAGCTGGTTGAGGCGGTGAACATGGCTCCCAGGCTGCGATATCCCCACCAGTATAAGGCCAGCGCGGGGAAGAAGAGCAGAGCGCCGGCTATGTCAGCAGTAATGCGTACCCCAACCGGCAGGTGCAGCGGCAGTGGCTTCCAGAGCAGCCAGCCGATAGCGAAATATACGACCGCGAAGAAGATAAAGATCGAAAAGCGCAGGTACCTGGCGCCAACTCCAACCGCCCGACCCTGGGCGCGGCGCTGCGAACGGCGAAAGCCGTTCAACGCAAGGATCAGGATCGCCAAAGCGGCAGCACCCCCCAGGCGATCGAGCCAGAGTTCGAGAGATTCTAACGTCATAAACCTCGTGGATTGTACAAGCGAACAGGGATATCAAACCTGCGAAGGTTTAACCAACCTGGATAAAGCGAGCTTCGGAGGGGATGCCAGCGCTGAGTTGGAAGAGCATATAGTAGCCCGGTGGAGCCAGGTGGGGATTCCGGGGAAGGAGGACAGTCACGACCTCCTGATTGCGACCGGTAATGGTCAGGCCGATGTGGCGCTGTTCAGTGCTGAAGCAATGGGTGGTCGAGGTAGGGCGGATCAAAGCTACTGCATCGATCTCCCGGGCGTCAGGCGTCTTGATCGGGAATTCCTCTCCATACGCCACCTGAGCGGGAGCTGCTTCAATCTTAGGACGCGGACCCTGGAACAGGTAGGACGGGTGATAGATCTCGATGCGCAGTTCGTTGACCTTCTGCGCCGGATTGCTGCCAGCGACCAGCACCCGCCCATCCGGTAGGAGCAGGATATTTGAATGGTACAGCCGGTCGACCTGCATGGCTGCCATCGGTCGCCAGGTTTCCGTCCCTGGATCGAACATTTCGGTCTCCAGGATAGCGTGGACGTCATGCGGCAGGTCGGGGACATCGACAGAAGACGAAGGGTTCGTCGACGTACCTGCGACGGGTAGTGGAACCGCGTGATGCTCCTCCTCACGGCGGCCGCCGAGCACAAACACCTGCTGGTCAGGGAGCAAGACGGCGTAGCAGTGGTAACGGGCGTATTCCATCGGCGGCAAGCGCCGCCAGGCCGGGTTTTCCACGGATAGATCGATAATCTCGACGTCAGGCACGGGGATCTTGACCCGCTTCTTGAGTCCGCCGCCGACCAGCAGGACCCTGGGGCGGTAATCGGGCGGGAGCAGGGGGAGCAGCAGACTGGCGCCCTCCTGCCGCTGCGAGGTATTGGGTGGGCCAATCGTGTGCCAGGTCTCGTTCTGCACGTCCAGCAGGGCGGTAGGAAAACCACGCAGGTTAAAGGGATAGGTGTAGTGCGTGTTGAATGAGCCTGAGTAAAACACCTGGCCGTCCGGCAGCAGGTGCAGGCGCGGGTAAAGCGGCAGCCAGCGGCCGACTTTTTTCGACTTGCGCCAGCCCTGTCCGGGAGTGTAGATTTCGATCGAACGTAGGAACACCCAGGGGAAGCCCTTCATCAGCCCTGCCATTACCAGCGCGCGTCCATCGCTCAGCTGGATCAGGCTCGGATACCAGCGGCCCAGCGCCATATCTGCGGCGCGCGTCCAGGTCTCGCTGTGCGGATCGAACAGGTAGGCCTGCTCCAGGCCGCAGAACGGCCTCACATCTGTGCCGAACAGCTTTTTATTGTACTTGAAGGTCCCCCCGGCGACCAGCAGGCGACCATCCGCCAGGAAGGTATGCCCAGCGCAGAACAGGTCGCCGCCCAGCGGCTGGTTCAAGCTGTGCACCTCCCCAGTCTGCGGATCGAATATTTCCGCCGGGTAAGGNTCTGCCAGGCGATCCGGATCATTGCCAGAGCCGCCGAATGCCAGCACCTTGCCGGTGTGCAGCAGCGCCATGTGGATAGGGAGATGTTTGAAGCGGTGCTGGATGGCCTGCCACGCACCGGATCGGGCTGGGTCATGGAGATATGCGTGTTCATCCATTTATAAAATCTGCCTTTTCAAATCTTCTAAGCGGACAGCCTGTGAGCTCGCAACCAGCGCAGGATATTCCACAGCGCCTGGCAGTCCGCCTCCAGGTACCCGCTGAGGGTGCGCATCTCCCGGGTTTGGCTGGGATTGGCTGCCTGGTAGGCCTTCCAGCCCATCACCATCACCTGCACGCCTTCGTCGAAACCTTCTGGCCATTGGGTCGTGAATTGCGAGTCGAATTCCCCCAGGGCTTTGGCAATCGACTTCAATCCGTAATCCAGAGCGCCCGGCAAGGCCACCGGGCCGTCGAGGAAAACCTGCTGCAGATCGCACCAGGGCAAGCTGCGCAAGGGGTCGTCGCTTCGCTTACCGCTGCCCAGCTGCTGGCGATCGGCGGCGCGCTGCGTCTGGCGGACTTCGGCCCCCGTCCAGTGGTACAGGGCGCTGCGTTGCGGATCGGTGAAGGCGCCGCCCGTCAGGCTGGCGAGACGCGATATGAAGCGTTCGAACAGCTCCCCTTCCTGGCGCTGGCCTTCCCCCGCGGCGATCAGTGTCTCGTAGCTCCAGCCAGCGTCCTGCTCCCAACCCACTCCGATCAGAAAGACCATCTCGCAACCTTCCAGGCTAGGCCACTGGCGCTCGAAATCCACGTTTAGGTTGGTGAAGTATTCGTAATCGACGTAGAACTCGAACGGTTTCCGGGGCGGGAGTAGGTCGGACGGCGGTAGCACCGGGCTTTGGCTCTGGTTGGCCTGCAGGATGGCGCGCATCCGCCTGGCCTTCGTGCCCCCCAGGCCCTTGATCGCTTCGAGGGGGAGCGCGTCCGGCTCCTGCGCGAGCAAAGAATCCAGGCTGGGGTATCCCAGCTCGGCGAGGCCGCCTTTGGCNACCGCTCCAACCTGGTAGAGCAGGGTCGCATCTCCCCCGGGGACTCTCTCGCGGGCGATGGTCTCCCTGGCGGTGCGCCAGCGCTCGTCAACTTCCCCCGGGTTGGCGGTGACGATGGCGTCTTTCCAGGGGACGTACTGCGCGCCGTTGACCACGATCTCGCTGAACTGGTCGCGCCAGGCGGCGAGATCGGCGTCGAGCGGTGTGTTGATGGTCGATTGAACCTCCACCGGCAGCGGATCGGCAACCCGGTCGCGGGCGATCAGGTAGCCACGGCGAGGCATGTACCCCTGCAATTGACCCAGCATGTAGGTGTACAGGCGCAGCTGGGCGGCGTAGGCCGCCAGGTTTTTGGCCTTGTCGCGGCTGTCCAGTTTCGTGCTGAACTTGAGCTCGAAAACCAGGTAATGGCCGGGATGCGGCGCGCCCACCGCGCCGTGAGGGGCCTCCCACAGGCCGGGGAACTTCTCCCGCAGACAGGCGAAGTGGACGATCAGGTCGGGGGCACCGTAAATGCGCTCCGGCGCCCACCACAAGGCAGGCTGGACGATGACCGGCGCGCCCTGCCGGATCAATTCGAAGGTCTGCCTGACCTTCTCCGCCTGCTTGGTTTCGTAAGCTTCCTGGCAGACCCAGACCGCCTGGGGGGCCATCTCTTGCAGCCATTTCTCTGCGAACTGGCGGCTCTTGGCGGCGATGAAATCCAGGAAGGAATAGGGCGATTCATCCGGCTGGAAGCCATGCTGCGCCCCGTGGTACTCCAGCCAGATGAGGGCCGGGTCTTCGAGGACCAGCGGCCGCACCTGGGAAACGGGCATCCAATCGGAGGGGACTTGTAAATAACCAGAGATGGCGGTGGTGAGGGGATCGGGAGGGATCATATTATGTCCCAATTAAATTATTTTGATTAACTCAAGTTGTCATCTGTCATTTTGAGCACCACATAACTTGTCCCGAGATAAAGGAGCGAGTGAAAGGGTGCGATGAATCCCTATAGTATCAACCAAAAAGAACGTTTCAGGGATGCTTCGCTACGCTCAGCATGACAATTGGGGGGTCGGTTACCTTCAAGTTTGCATCATAGACAATTCTGGTTAACGGTGATCTTTGTAAGATTGGAGAAAAGACCTGTCGCCTTAGAGTGACTCACCCCTACCCCGGCGAACTTCTTCCTCCCCTCTCTTGGAATTCTTATTCCAGGAGAGGGGTTGGGGGTGAGGCAGGAGAGGGAAAGGGGTGAGGCCGCCAACTTCCCGGAAGCTCGAAGCTTCCGGGAAGTTGATTAAAACAAGATTTCGACGTATGACACCGGCTCTTCAGGCGTCCCGGTCAGCTGCGCTTCCAAATCCGTGCGCTGCGGCTGCGGGGTGCCGGCCGGCACGTGGGTGCGCGCCGGGTCCTCAGCGTATTCCAGGCGCGCATTGGCCACTCTTTTCCCGATCTCAGCCAACAATTGGGGGTCGGGGATGGAGGGCCAGCGCGCGGTACGCAGGGTTGAGGCGACCGCCATACCAGCCGGCGGCGCCGCTTCGCTTACACCCTGGGGGGGCGGCAGCAGGGCTTCCAGAATCTGGTTGATGGGGTGTTCTGCTCCCGTCTCGGGATCGGGCGGCGTCCAGGGGGTGGCATTCTCGCTGCCGTGATGGCCGATCTTCAGGAAATCCAGCGGCTGTGAAAGATCGGCTTTACGCTCCTGCCACATCACGTTCCAGCTGCCATTGCTGCGGCCGGCTTTGACCTCGCCATCCCCGGCAGGGTTCCATTCGGCGTCGCCGGGGAAGAGCAGCCGCCGCCCGCGCCACTCGAGCAGCAGCACCACGCTCAGGTTGTTGACCGCGTGCCCGGCGATCTCCGCCGCGGCCAGGGCGTTGGCGTGGATGCGGCTGCGCAACTGTTTGAAATCCTGGGTGCTGATGTTCACCGGCTGTTTCAGTGCGGTGGATTCTGGACTCGGAAATAACGCCTGGTAGCCGTCCGCCAACCCCTGGGGTGCCAGCCCGCTCGGGGTAGTGATCTGGCCGTCACCACCCAGGTAATAACCGTCGATATCCGCCATCGGGGCGAGCACCTTGAGTTTAATATCCGGGTCGTCGAAGGCCAGCAACGCTTCCGCCGGCGTTTCGGCAGTCACATACAACGGTTGGATGCCATTGGCTTGCGGCAAGGTCGTGGTCAGCATCTCGATCGCTTCCGACTTCGACAGGCGGAGCAGCTCATCCACCTCATCCTTCATTTCACCTAACGCCACCGCAGAGAGACTCTGCAAGGCGCGGCTGGCGGCGTCTTGCAAGGCGTGGAAACCTTGGGCCTGGGGGTTCTGGCGGTTATAGGCAGGGCTGAGCCAGATACGGTCGATTTGGATGCCATCCAGGAACTCCGCTTCAAAGCCTTTGTGGTGGTCCTCATGCGGATGGGTCACCACCAGCAGGTCTAGGCGCTTCTTACCGCCAGGGGCTGGGGGGAGCTCCGCTTTCAGGTGCGCAAGGCGCTGCCCCAGCAGCTCCAGCTGGCCGAACTTATTACCACAGTCGATCAGGATATGCACCGCGCGCTGCGTATCGGGCACGCGCAGGTAGATGCAATCCCCCAGGCCGACGTTATACAGGCGTACTAATAATTGACCGTCCATCCTTCACCTTCCGTGTCGAAATCGCTCTTGCGCAGGTGGGGGGTGATCTCAAAGCGCACCGCCCCGCCATCTTCGATGGCCACCACCGGTTTCAGGCCATCCATGAAAGGGTTAGCCGGTTGAGGCTCACCCACCAGGCCACGCCGGGTGGCCGCTGCGATATATTCCAGCAAAGTCGCGATGCGCAGTTCGCCCTGCTCCAGGTCGGCCAGCTCCGCCAGCTCCTGTTTGGTTAAGCGATTCTCTTTATTCGCCGGGATTGGGTTGGCGTTCCAGGCTGCCAGGCGTCCCCGTAATGCCTGCGCTTCGCTAGCGCTGATATGCTGCGTGCCGGGTTTCCGGAACCAGGAGAGCAGGTTGCCGCGCTCGTCAAAAACAAGCGTGCCTCCACACACTAGGTTGACGGCCTTGCCATTCCACTGGCCAAACCGGTCGCCCTGCAGCTGCACTTCCTCCTGCCAGGTATATTCCAGCACGACCTCGCGCGGCAGGCGTTCGGCGGCCGCGCCGAATTTCCTGTTATCGTATAAATCGGCCACCACGATATCCTGGTGGGCAGGGATGCGCAGCGCCTTGCGATTGTCGCTCAGGAAGTAATAGGCCGCGGTGCGGGAACCGGAGAGGCGACCGATATCGTGGTAGACAAAATCAATTTTCGGCGCTTCGAGGATCTCATTAAACTGGCAATCTTCCGGCAGGTCTGCACCCGGCTGGTAGGCGCAGGGGCACAGGCCGCGGCGGTGGAAGACGGTTAACATCACTTCACGATAACCGCGGTCATCCACCGGGTTGGTCAGGATATCGTTGCGCAGCACGGCTCTGGCGTAATCCAGGAACTGGATATCGGCGGGCGGGCACAGGTCGAGCGGCTGCAGAGCC
>C687J29651_10001283_pt1 | contig 10724 bp, 10 predicted proteins | sample RifCSP13_1_FD_29651 | JGI IMG/M metagenome (IMG submission 29651) | reverse complement strand
CAGTGCAACTGCTGCCCCATCTTGCATCTGCTGAACTGCTGCACCCCATCCTGACTCAAGTTATCGCGACATCCTGCATAGCAACAACTCCATACCCTGCTCTGAGTTCAACCCAACTTGCCCCGTCAATACTCTTTGACAAAACCAGCTGATCGTGCTATACTCCCCTGTGTAAGTGGAGATTAACGTCCGGCCGGAATTCCGGCCTGCTTTTCTGCCCCACATTCCTGGGAAACCTTGATTTGCTTGTGGATATCGGATAGAGATTGCATGCCCCGGCCGGTTTAGTCCCGAGGGGCGTTTTTCTTTTAACCCACTCGATCTCCCTTACGAAGAAAAACAATCATAAATCGAAACATTCATCCAAAGCCTGATAAGCACGATCGGAAGTTCGCTGCTCAAGTGCAGGCGGGGTGGTTGTAAAAGAGGTAAATATTAAGTATGAGCAATAAAAAACTAAGAATCATTCCCCTGGGAGGCCTGGGGGAAGTCGGGAAAAACATGATGGTCTACGAATACGGGGATAATATCCTCGTCGTGGACACCGGCATCATGTTCCCCGAAAACGACATGTTAGGGATCGACTACATTATCCCTGATTTCAATTACCTGCTGGATAAGCGCCACCGGGTGCGGGGGATCGTCATCACCCACGGTCACGAAGATCACACCGGGGCCATCCGGCACGTTTTGGACGAAATTAACGCGCCGATCTACGCCACGACGCTCACACGCGGTCTGCTGGAAGTGAAGCTAGCCCGCGGTGGCCAGCGCGAAAAGGCGGTATTAAACACCGTCCAGGCTGGCGAGCAGGCGCAGATCGGCCCGTTCCGGGTTGAATTCTTCCATGTCTGCCACTCGATCCCGGATGGGGTCGGGCTGGGGATCACAACCCCCGCCGGCCTGGTCATTCACTCGGGAGATTACAAGTTCGACCATACCCCGGTAGACAATTGGCCTACCGATTATGCCAAGCTGGGCGAGTTCTCCGGCCGGGGGGTGCTGGCCTTGCTGTCCGACTCGACCAACGCCGACAAACCCGGCTGGACCCCCTCAGAGCGCGTGATCGACCCCGCATTCGACCAGGTCTTCAGCTCTGCTCCTGGACGGATCATCATCGCCAGCTTCGCTTCCCTGATTTCGCGCATGCAGCAGGTGGCCAGTGCGGCGCGCCGCCACGATCGTAAGCTGGCCTTTGTTGGGACGAGCATGGTCGAAAACGCCAGAATGGCGCGCAAATTGGGGTACCTGAACATCCCAGAGGATTTACTGGTGAGCATTGAACAGGCGCTCAAGATGAACCCGGAAGAGGTCGTCCTGATGTCTACCGGCACGCAAGGCGAACCCTCCTCGATCATGGGCCGCCTTTCCACCGGCACCAACCGCCACTTCGACATCATCTCGGGCGATACGGTGGTGCTCTCTTCCCATCCCATCCCGGGGAACGAAGAGAGCGTGCACCGCACCATCAACCGCCTGTTCCGGCGCGGCGCAAACGTGATCTACGAGCCGATCGCTCCGGTGCACGTCTCCGGCCACGCCAGCCAGGAAGAGATGAAGCTGTTGCTGCACCTGGTGAAGCCGAAATACTTCATCCCGATCCACGGCGAACTCCGCCATCTGCGCCAGCATGCTCTGCTCGCCGGGGAGGTTGGTCTACCAGAGGAAAATATCGCTGTCATTGAGAACGGACAGGTGATTGAGTTCGAAAATGGCCGGATGAGCCTGGGTGAGCGCGTGCCGGGAGGCTACGTGTTCGTGGATGGCTCCGGAGTGGGCGATGTCGGCCCGAGCGTGGTGCGCGAACGCGAGGCCCTGGCGCGGGATGGCATTGTCGTGATCAGCCTGATGCTGGAAAAGAGCACCGGCTGCCTGCGTGAAGAGCCAGAAATTATCACGCGCGGCTTTGTTTACAAACGCGATGCCGAAGACTTACTGGCGATCGCCCGCCGCCGGATCACCGAGACGGTCAGCCGCGGTAACGGCAACCTGCAGAACGACGTCGAACAAACGATCAAAGCCTTTTTCTACAACGAAACCAAGCGCCGGCCGACGGTGTTCGTGACCATCAAGCGGGTTTAGGTTAAACGAAGGGGCGAAAGTTAGCCTATCGCCCCTGACTGTTTCTCCAACTCAATATTGGGGCTATTGCCACTCCCACGAAGTTTCTTGCCAACCGTATTCGCCAAGCAAGGGCACAAACGCCACCGGCACGCCCTGCTCATGCTTGAATTTCTCCCCCTGCCGGAGCCAGCGTTCTAAGTACTGCCCGCCGCGGCCACCAACCGGGATNACCAGGCGGCCGCCATCGGCCAGCTGTTCAAGCAAAGGCTTAGGCACTCTGGGNGCGGCGGCCGTGGCGATGACGCCGTCGTAGGGAGCATGTTCCGGCCAACCCAGGGAGCCATCCCCGACGTGGACGTGAACGTTGGTCAAACCCAGCTCGGCGAGAACTTCGGCCGCCTGGGTCGCCAGATGTTGATGGCGCTCGATCGTGTAAACTTCACGCGCTAACAAAGACAGGATGGCAGCCTGATAGCCAGAACCCGTGCCGATTTCCAAAATGACCTCATTTCCACCGAGCAGAAGCAGCTCAGTCATGAGAGAGACAATATAGGGTTGGGAGATGGTCTGGTTTTGACCGATGGGTAACGGACAATCCGCATATGCAAGGTGCCAGTGCTCGGGAGGGACAAAACGATGGCGCGGCACCTTGCGCATGGCCTCCAGCACGCGCTCATCATAAATATCGCGCGCCTGGATCTGTTCTACGACCATGCGCAGGCGTTCTTGTGTGTAAAAAGCCTCTTCGTCCATGATAATCAAGGGGATAAGGGAACAGGGGATAGGGGAGGCGCTCCTCGTTCGTCAAATTTTCTTTAATAGGTCCCTCCAGAAGTCGTCGCGCTCGCCGGGCATGAAGGGCATATACAGCCCCAGGCGATCGGCCAGGCCGCGGTAGCGCTCTGCCAGAGCGGTCGGAAGATCGAGTGGAGGCGCTTCCACGGCAAAAGTTGTCAACATCTCGTCATCGATCAAGGCCGGCATCTCATCCCACTGGCCGCGGGCTGCCAGGCCAGACAGCTGCTCGGCCACTCGCTCCCAGCCATGCAAGGCCATCACTGGACGGTAAGAAGGCGTGGAAGCGTAAAAGGCGATCTGCATTCGGGCGAACAGGCGCTCTTCAGGAGTGGTGACGACAAAGGCTGTCACGGAGACGGACACATCGCGGCGCGATCGGCCGGCTTTCTCGGCCCCGCCGGCGATCGCCGGCAGGATCACTTCCTGCAGGTAGCGCGGGGAGTGAAATGGATGGACGACGAAACCGTCGGCAGCCTCGCCGGCCAGGCGGGCCAGACCCGGATTTACCCCGGCAATATAGATGGGGATGTGTGGATAGTCGATCGGGCCGGGGTTGAAGAAGGGCGACATCAAGGTCAGCTTGTAATATTCGGCGCGGAAATTGAGCGGCTCGCCGGTCTGCCAGGTATGCCAAAAAGCGCGCAGCGCCCCGATCTGATCGCGTAATTTCTTGACGGGGGATTCCGGCCAGGGCATCCCATAGCGGCGTTCGATGTGGGCTTTGACCTGGGTGCCCAACCCCAGGATGAACCGTCCCTGGGAGGCCTGCGCCAGGTCCCAGGCGGTATAGGCCAGGTTTGCCGGGCTGCGCGCAAAGGCGATGGCGACGGCAGTGCCGAAATGCAGGCGGCTGGTGTGCTCGGCGATCAGAGCCCCCGGCAGGAAGGGATCGTGGATGGTTTCGGTCGCCCACAGGGCGTCGAAGCCCATGTCTTGCGCGGCGCAGGCGATGGCAGGGACATGGGACAGTGGGGTAGGGGGGAGGGTGGCGTCCAGGAACATAGAATTAACTCAAAAGATATGCGACAACCCATTGCGTCGTCGCCACCAATGCTTCCAAGTGGGTGCGCTCGTAACTATGCGAGGCGTCCACGCCAGGGCCGATCAGCGCCACAGCCACGTCGCCGCCCGCCCGCCAGTAGGCCTCCCCATCCGAGCCGTAATATGGGTAAATGTCTACTTTGTAGGGGATGGCATGCTCTTCGGCCAGCGAGCGTAATTTCTGACTCAGGCCGTGGTGATAGGGTCCACCCGAATCTTTCACGCACAGGCTGGCGTGAAACTCGTCGGAGGTCTGGCCTTCACCTACCGCAGCCATGTCGACGGTCACCAGCTCTGCCAAGTCTGGTGGAAAACCGGACGCGGCCCCGTGTCCCACTTCTTCATAGTTGCTGATATGCAAGATAGTGGTTTGGGCGGGTTGGAGGTTCGCATCGTAAAGGGCTTTGACCGCTGCCAGCAGGCAGGCCACGCAGGCCTTGTCGTCCAGGTGGCGGGAGCGCACGAAGCCATCCGTCACCTCCAGGCGCGGGTCGAAAGCGACGAAGTCGCCGACTTCGACCCCCAGGGCGCGTGTCTCGTCGGCCGAGGCGGTGCGGGCATCCAGGCGCACTTCCATGGTATCGTCGTCGCGCTTCGTTTCGTTGACCTGGCCGCCGTGTACGTGTCCCGAGGCCTTGGTCAAGAGCAGCGAGCCGCGCACGGATTCCCCTGTGCGTGTGAAGACCGTGCAGCCTTCACCTTCCACCGTGTTCCAGGCGAAGCCGCCGATCTTGGTCAGCTTGAGGCGCCCGCTGGATTTGATCTCCTTGACCATCGCGCCGAGGGTGTCGACATGGGCGGTGAGGGCGCGCGGCGAGCCGGAAGCCTTCCCGGCCCAGGTCGCCACCAACGCCCCTTTGCGGGTGTGGGTAACCTGCAAGCCTGGGAAGCCAGAAAGGGCCTGCTCGACGCGGGCGATCGCCTGGTGGGCGAAGCCGGTCGGGCTGGGAGTGTTGAGCAGGTCGGTGAGGAATTGGAGTAGATAGTCGGTGTCAATAGGTGGAAGACTCATTGTGACCCGATAATCGCAATTATGCCATTCATTGAGGATGACCCGAGGAATAGGTTAAGGTTGGACAGAAGTTATCTGGGTTCATCTCCGTTACCCTTTTTCTTCTTGATAAATATTGAAGTTTAGACTAAATCCATATTTTGTGGTTTTCAGGGCAGATTTCCAGCTTCAGATTGCCATATATGTGATCTAACCCAAATTAATCTAAAGTCGAATATATAGGATCACTAACATCAACTGGGAATATACCAGTTTCATCCATCTCTAGATTAAGCCGACAACGTAAGAGCCAATTATAGAGCTGAGCAGATTCGAATTCTCGAAATAGTGCTACAGCCAGAGGTATACCGCTTCTAACTTCTACGACAACCCACATTATTTCTTCATTGTTGTTAAACATTAATATCCCTCCTCGCTATTCTCTGATGCCAATTGAATACATCATCATATTCAAGGAAAGTACACAACTCACTCAGCCCACTCATCCTAAATGTTGGTCGATTGATTTGCCTTACGAAGAGTGAACGTCTTTCAGCGTTGGCAACGACACTAAATCTTGAACGTAGATTGGGTGCGANTAAATGAATATCGTTAAATCTTAACAATCCCGAATAAACGGGAGTTGAATGCTCCACTTCAAAAAAAGCCCTTAATTCGTTCGAGCCTCTCTGAATCCATATAACATCGATTTCATGCAAGATGGATTCAACATCTCCAAACCCATAAGGGAAAAATTCTCTACAAGCAAATTGGCGAGCAAGTGCCCAATCCAACCTGGTCCGATCATCTGGGGGTATCCAAACATCATAATTCTTGGTCATTCCAATTGAGCCCAGAAGAGTTTGAATTTGAGAGTGAGATAAATCTGGTATTTGGTTCAGGGTTGATGAATCGACCAAAGTTTCCAATTGATCCCATCCGAAATATCCTTCAACGTTAAATCGTCCTGCCCTNGCAATGTAAAGTTCAGTACCATCATTCTCTAATATTATTTGTACTTTATATTGCCCATCATCTGCNGGTGTGGTTGACTGAAATACATCTTCATATTCCGAATAAGGTACTATTAACGGTTCGGTCTGTCCATCCCACAGGAAGCAGAGNAATGANGGATNGCCCTCAAGTTGTTGAAGATCAATTTCCCTTAANCCGTACCAAGTGCGTCCCCCACTGTGGGTTTTGGAATATCGCACGTATAAACGGATGTTACTTCCTTCGACCTTGTATAATGAGCGGCTACCACTAAATTTACTGACCTTTCCGCAACGGATTGTCAATTCATCTAGGAAAGCGGACTTAAGATCGTTTCCCATACCTTACCCCTTTTATTACTACATTTTTTCAAACGCCGCAATAACTTTCCGCCAATCCTCTGGAATGGGCAGTGAGCGGGCGTCCCGGTAGTTGTAGGTCACCAGTACGCTCGACCCGCTGGCCAGGCGCTTCCCGTTTTCGGCGTCCTCCAACAGGTAGTCCATGGTCAAACTTTTATTCCCCAGGCGAGAAACGCGCNCACCGACGCGCACTTTCTGACCATAAAGGATGGGTGAGTTGAATACTACCTGGNCTTCNGCCAGNATAATGCCGATGTCCAGGAAAGTNCCGCCCGGCCATAAACCGAGCGNCTGGATATAAGCGATGCGCGCCTGCTCCATATAAGTCAGATAACAGGCGTTATTGACGTGCCCTTGCGGGTCCAGATCGCCGTAACGGACTTCGATAGGGTGAAAGAAACGGAAATCGGGCATATGAAGATTATACACTTGGAGGGGTGAAATGTGAAACGTGAAGCGGGAAACGTGATGCGTGAAANGTGAAGGGTGAAGGGTAAAGCGTGATGGGTGAAATTTAATGGTTTTGTTCCGCTTTTCACGTTTCACGAACCAGGCAAGCCGTCTGCGGTATAATGGGGCGCATGGAAAATCCTGACCTTAGTGAGACCCGACCCGTCACGAAAAGTGACGATACTATTCCAGCACCCCTCAGCGCTGAAACGCCTTCGCCAGCTGGCAGCCGGGAGGATACCGTGGCCGTACCTGTCTCCCAGGAGGCGGGAGGGGACGCCATCCCGCCAGAAGAGAAACCCGCGGCTCCAGGGCGATCCCGCTTCTGGGCCTGGTTGGTTATGCTCAGCTTGCTGGCTTTATTGGTAATTGGCGCGGCGAGCGCGTATGGAGGCTACCTCTCCGGCATCCAGCGGCGCACGAGTTTCGAAGCTACCCAGGTGGCCTCGAAAGTAGACGAGCAGTTCCAGCTGGGCGTACAGGACCTGCAAGCCGGACATTATGAACTGGCTCGCCAGCGCTTTGAGTATGTGATCAATCTTGACCCGGATTACCCCGGCGTCACCGAGAATCTGGCCGCGGTGCTGCTGCAACTGAATACCACTGCAACCCCGACCGCGGTCTCCACCCCGACATTAACGCCAACCGTCGATCTGCGCGGGGCGGAGGAGCTTTTCTCCCAGGCACAGGTTTTACTCGCCGACGGGAAGTGGAGCGAAGCCATCGACACCCTGCTCAAATTGCGTAAAAACGAGCCTTCCTTCCAGGCGGTGGAGGTCGACTCGATGCTCTACGTGGCTCTACGCAACCGCGGCGTGCAGAGGATCTTGAGCGAAGGCGATCTGGAAGGCGGCACCTACGACCTTGCCCTGGCCGAACGCTTCGGCCCGCTCGACGTGGAGGCCAGCAATATGCGCACCTGGGCCGACCTGTACGTCACCGGGGCCAGTTTTTGGGGACTGGACTGGTCGCAGGCGGTTTTCTATTTTGGCCAGCTGCTGCTCGTCGGTCCGAACCTGCGCGACAGCACCAANCTGACGGCGACGGAGCGTTTCCGATTGGCTTCGATTAAGTATGGCGATTTCCTGGCTGAAAACAAAGAGTGGTGTAAGGCCNTAGAGCAATATGCGGCTGCGTTTAACATCGGCACCGATCCATCGGTCGAACCAACCGCTGCCTGGGTAGCNCAAAAATGCGAAGGGGGCGAAGAACCAAAAGAAGAGGAAGAACCGCCGACCGAGACGCCGCCAACGCCGGGAGAAACCCCGCCAGCTGAGACGCCAACCCCCGAGCCGCCGACGCCAGAACCGACGCCGGGACCCACACAAGAACCATCCCCAACGGAGCCTTACCCACCGCCCGCTACCCTATGAGCACACAGGTAGGAGTACCCCCTGTTTGGGCGCTCAGCCTGGCCTATTGGCTCCACATGCTGGCCACCATCCTGTGGATCGGGGGCCTGTCTGCGGTTGTCTTGCTGGTCCTGCCGGCTGCCAGGCAGGGTCTGGAGGCTGAGCAGTACGCCCGCTTGCTCGATAAAATCCAGCGCCGCCTGGACCCCTTGGGATGGTTGAGCCTGGCGGTCTTACTCGGCACCGGCTTATTCCAGATGAATGCTAATCCCAATTACACTGGCCTCCTGGCGATCGGCAGTCGCTGGGCTGTCGCCATCCTGATCAAGCACCTGGTATTCCTGGTGATGATCGCAGTCAGCGCGTACCTGACCTGGGTATTGTTACCCACCCTGCGCCGCATCACCCTGCTGCGCGCCAGGGGCCAGGAGGTCGCAGGAGCTGAACGCCTGGCGCGGCGAGAGAGATTGCTCCTGCGCCTCAATTTGATCCTGGGGGTGATCATCCTGGCTTTAACCTCCCTGGCGCGCGCCTCCTAATCCCATCTCAACCAACACGCTTCACGTTATCCGTTTCACTTCGGCTTGGGCATCTTATAAAACGTATACGGCTCGTCAGGATAATAGTGATAAACCGACCGGTCAGGGTAGGCTTCTGCCACAGCACGGTCTGGTCTATCTCCCCGGCTGAAGATAAAGATATACGGGGTGTTCAGGAATGGGTCTTGCAGTTCCAGAAGCACGCCATAGTCCATCCACTGTTTTGGATGAACCACGATCAGCGCGGGGGTCAGTTCCTGGGCCTGAGGGGAAGAGAAGGGCAGCAAATCGGAGCGCTGCATGCCATACAGGCCGCGCATGCCCTGCAAGCGCATCGGGGTATAGAAAATCAGGTTGGCAGAGAGCAGCAGAGCCAGTATGGCGACGACTGCCAGCGGCCGGGCCTGCCGCCAACCGTGGTAGGTCTTCCATGGCTCTCCGGGTTGGAGCGGCCAGCCAGCCAACCAGGCGATCCCCGCGCCGCTGAACAAGGTCAAGCTGAACAGAGCTTCGTAATAGTAACGCGGNCCAAACAGCCACGCCCCCACCCAATACGCCAGGTAAAACAGCACCAGGCTGGGGAAAACCGCAGCGACCAAAAACGCCCGCCAGCTGCGACGCAAGACTACTGCAAGCAGGCCAAACGGCAGGAAGACCCAAGAGTAACGTGCCCATCCGAAAAGGTCGCCGTAGCCAACAAACAAACTAAAGCGGGTATTGATCCGGGCGAGATTAAGACTATGCCCCGCTTCGATACGCCCATAACCAGGGCCAAAGCCAATCTTGTCATAAGGCCACCACAAGGTGTACGGGTTGAACCAGGGATCTCCAGTTACAGCGGATTGCCATAAGAAATTCAAAGCCGCAACTGCCAGGGCCAGCAACCCGATGACCAACACCCCCCGGCGAGCAGGCCGATCTCCGCGCAGCAGCAAGTACAAGCCGTGGATCGCAAAGGGCAGCCCAAGAGCCAAAGCAGTCAGGGGGCGAGTGAGGGCCAGCAACCCAAGCGTCAAGCCAGCCGTCACGGTGGGTATCCAGCGCGGCGTGGGGACTCGCGGGCCAAAGGAATCCAACCAGGCCAGGGTAAAGGCGAGGCTCAGGACCAATCCAAAGGGGTGCGAGAGTAATGAGCCGGAATTCATCAGGAAAAAGGGCGAGGTAAGGGTAAGCCCCGCTGCCAATAAGCCTACCGTTTCCCCCCAGATCTTCTTGCCCAGGCGATAGGTCAGCCACACACCCAGGCCGGCCAGCAAGGGATTTACCAGCGAACGCACGCCGAAGCGGACACCGATAGCTAACAAGACCGGCCAACCGAGTGGATACTTCCCAAAGCGCTGCCCTTGGAAGTCCACAACGAATGGCACCAGGAAACTTTTCGGGTCAACCGGGGAAGGGACGGTTAACTTACCTCCAGCGATGGCCTCCGCCTGCCAGACATAGGCAATTTCATCTTCAATGTGGGGAATGCCCTCGAAGATTCGCTTGGTGACGAGATAGGTGACCAGGACAGCTAACAGGCTGAGGGCGAGGGCGAGGTGCTCGACGCGCAAGGCCCTGAAAGGTTTACGAAGTTCTATTCCGGGCAGGAAATGCATGGTGTGGAGGGTGGTAATCAGGCGCGCAGGGTGCGTAAGGTCTGCAAAGCAGCCGCGTGCAGCAGGCGGTTGGAAGCCAGGATGCCCCGGTTGTGAGAAAGTACGCGACCGGCGGAAAAATCGAGCGGGTTCCCGTCCAGATCGGTGACCTGCCCGCCGGCTTCTTCTACCAGCAGGGAACCAGCTGCCTGGTCCCATATTTTCTCCCGGTAGTCGGGCTGCTTGGGGGAAAGCAACCGCAGGTACAGCTCGCCTGCCCCGGCTGCCAGGAGCAGATACTTTGCCTGGCTATCCATGCGCACCGGCTCCGCCTTCACCCCCAAAATATCAGCCAGCTGGTCGACCTGGCTCACATTGGTATGACCGGATTCAAAGGAACGCAGCAGCCTGGCCTGAGCGGGTGCGGAATTTCGCGAGGCGCGCAAGGCATGCAACTGTTCCACTTTCTCATCCAGAGAACTAACCCAGGCTCCCTCTCCGCGCACAGCCACAGCCAGAGAGCCCGGACCTCCGAGTTCAGGCCGGTAACCGTCGAC
>C687J29651_10001282_pt1 | contig 10725 bp, 8 predicted proteins | sample RifCSP13_1_FD_29651 | JGI IMG/M metagenome (IMG submission 29651) | reverse complement strand
GAGCTGTTTCAATAAATGTATTTTCATACGGCATCGCTGCAGGATTGGCTATCTACTTTATCAAGATATTATTTCCTGAAGCGCTGGCTTCACCAGCTGGCTCAGATATAGTCGTAAAAGAAATCCTTTTCTATTCACTACCTGCTGGACTTGCAGGCACTTTTACTTTTCTGACTAGTTGGATAGGCCGCTTGTTCGTTGGATATTATCGCCCAGCAGAGGAAGCAGGCATTTATCAAGCAGCATCGCAAATATCATTAATTTTTGTGATCATCTTGAGCGCTTTGAACGCGATTTTTGCGCCAATGATTGCCGATTTGTTCCACAGAAAAGAGATAGGAAGGATCGAAGTGTTATACAAAATTAGCACGAAGTGGGGACTATACATTGTGATACCCCTGTTTCTGGTGATTTGTTTTTTGCCCCAAGAATTTATGGTGACAATATTTGGAGAAGACTATGCTAGTGGCGCGATCCCTCTGGTGATCCTAGCCACAACCCAGGTGGTCAATGTGGGTACAGGGGCAGTAGGATTTCTATTGACCATGACCGGTCACCAGAACCGTTGGTTTGTAACCTCTGGTCTGGCGATGAGTTTAACCTTGATCCTGAATGCCCTGTTGATTCCTGTTCTTGGAATGACCGGATCTGCCCTTGCTACGGCCATCGCAGTCAGCGGACTTTATTTTGGTGGATTGGTGCAAGTTNAAATTATTCTCGGATTACGGCCTTATGATCGCAGATATATNAAGGGTTTGTACGCTACTGGGCTGGCGGCTGGTGTATTGTTCTTGATTAATCGATTAGTGCATCTTCCCTCCCCTGTGACAGCAGTTGTGGTTTCATCAATTATTTCAGCAGGNACCTTTGGACTGGTTTTGCTTCTCTTAGGCCTGGATGCCGAGGATCGCGAATTTATTCGAGTTGTTTCTACTCGCATAAATAACCTGAGGATCCTCAATTCTAAAGGCGAGTAAGGAGATCTGATGAAGCCAGTAAAGTTAATGATAGCCGGTGCGCTAAAATGCGATACAACTTCACAAAGATATTATCTTAGTCAGAACCCCGTCATTTGCACGCAAGACCATTAGGTATTCCAACAGTCGATGGCTATATTCGGTATCCAAACCGGGAAAGGAGGGGGAGGCCCATCAAACCCAATGAAAACTTTATAAATGGCGGCATACTCTGCTGCCATTCTGCATCAGCAGAGATGGAAATACCGGATTTCGTAAAGCGGATCGGATTGCCTCCCACACTATGCGTCGTGTTTAGGATGAGATTCTCGTGTTTTAACCAACCAAAATCTACGTCTTCGAACCCAAGCCGTTGTAAAGCCCCTCCGAGCGTGGATATTGGATCTCCCACGAAGGATTCATACCGGACCAGCGTAGTTGGCAAACCGTGGGATACTCGAATCGTATAGAAATTTTCAACAATCCATGTAAGCATCGAACGCCATGCAGAGTGTTGTGGCATGTGAGATCGGTTGGCGATCTTGGCTAACTCTTGCTTTCGCCTTTGACTCCACGAGTAAGCCACTGCACGACCATCGCGGACGAGATGGATGACTCTCAAATCGATTTGCGGAATCCGTCTCAAGAGGGAAAGTTGTGAGGGGACTTTAGAGGCATCAACGATCACAGATTTCCCAGATGTGTGCCAGATTGTTTCGTAGAGAATCCTAGTACCCTCCAAAAGATCTTTATATCCGGGCAGTAAATTCCAATCAATGTTAGTCGTTATCCAGGGCGCGTTCCGAGTACGGTTCAACTGAATACTGAGCTTCGCCATCCGTGAAAAGTTCATTTCCTTTTCAGCCCTTATGTTCCGCTGCACATCGAGCCAAAAACTACAGGCATTCAGGCTTTCGCCGCAACCGCACAACACGATCCCTTGGGTCATATATTCCCAAAAGAACCGTACTTCGCCCACGGAGAAGAACCCGGGATTATTTCCCAAGATCATCTCCAGGAGTGTTGATCCACTCCTGCCAGCACCACCGATATAAAGCACTTTAATCGTTTTTTGGTTTTGTGTCATCTACCTTCGACCCTCATTCCTGGACGAAGAGGAGAACCAGGTGCACTATCCTGTTCTCTCTGCCCTTGCCTTATTTTGAACAGGTCGGGGGAAAACATAATGGTAACGAAGTAGCAGCGGGAAGGTTGCCAGGGATACAAACCATACCTTGAACCAGGGCAAATCCCAATGCTGATCCTTGATCATTACTTGTCCGCTAGAGAGCTTATCAGGGTTGCTGCCCAACATGTGTTGCGTATCTATCCAGACTTGGGAACCTTCGATGAAATTGGGGGTGATATCCTGATTGGTTACCGCTTGCGCGATCTTGGTGATGTGTTTACTGGGGTCTTGAACGAAATCCTCATATCGAACCAATACATACTTTTTAATGGAAAAGCGCAATAATTCTGAAAAAAGGTTATAAGCTAACCACCATAAAGTTGTCGTATGCATTGGAAAACTGCGTAAATAACCTTTTGGTTTTGACCAACTGCTCACAGTACCGCGTGGATCCCTGACCAAATGAACCACGTATAGATCGATATCTGGAAGCTGACCAAGAATAAAGGCATTTGTGGGATTTTTCGATGCATCGACAATCACCTTACAGCCTGACTTCTTTTGAATTGCTTCGTAATATTCAATCGAGACGCTTAGTAATTTCTGTATTTTCTTCTGAAAACTCGGCGATTTTATCGGCGATAACATCATGGGGATTTGTCGCATGCTCATTAATGAAGTGGATAGTGGTCGGATTTCATCGATCCCGATATCCGATATAATCTCTTGCCAGAATTCGCATTTAGAGAGCGGCCGGCCGCAGCCACAAGGGATTTGCTTAGCGATCATCCTCTCGTTAAAAAGGTATTGCGTTGCCTCCCCAATATTCTGATATCCATCAATTTGTCCGAGCAATCGGGCCAATAAGGTNCTTCCATTCCTACCAGACCCGGCTATAAACAGCAACTTTAATCGATTATCAACCATGATACTAAATTGATGAANAATGAATTGAATCAAAGTATAATGATATCCGAGCAACACAGATATAGCAAGTGGTATTGAAAATATCCCGATTTAGATAGACAAGGAATTCTGAATACTTATTTGTGGATCCTTTGAATAATACAATCGGTATCTTAGGTGTTCAGGTTCACCCTATAACTATTGCGCAATTGCATCAATGCATGGCTGATTTTATCAGTACAAACGCCCATGCTTTGGTGTTAAATGTCAATATAAATTGTCTAAACCTTAGTATTGAACATCGCTGGCTAAAGTCCTTTTTGAACCGGGCAGATATTGTTTTTTTTGACGGATTCGGTATTCAACTCGCGGCGTGGATTTTGGGACACAGGTTCCCAGAACGGATCACTTATGCCGATTGGATGTGGCAGTTAGCGGATTTTTCATCTAATTCGAATTTTAGTCTATTCTTCCTGGGTGGAAAACCAGGTGTAGCTGAAAAAGCAGCGCGAAATATACATGCTGANTATCCTGGATTAAAAATTTATNGCCAGCATGGATATTTCGATAAAACCCAAGAAAGCCAGGAAAATAAGACCATAATACAACTAATCAACCGCGAGAAACCGAATATATTGGTGTTAGGATTTGGAATGCCCTTGCAAGAACGTTGGCTTATGGAGAATTGGGATCGCCTAGAGGTTAATATCGCTCTAACCGGTGGGGCAGTATTTGATTATCTTTCAGGAGAACTCCGGCGCGCCCCAAGATGGATGACTGAGCATGGCATGGAGTGGATGGGAAGGTTAATCATTGAACCTTCCCGTTTGTGGAAAAGATATCTTATTGGAAATCCGCTATTCCTATGGCGAGTAGTGATGCAGCGAATTGGTCGGATGCCTGGGAGTTAAAGCTAGGAATGTATACAAAATTGTAAGGTGAATTAATTATTTTTATCCGAAAATCCTTATTACAAGTCCTGAATCATTGTATAATCGTCATTATCCAGATTGGATTTCATAATTGTTTAAATATCGATAAGGATCAAAGTGATTTGGGTCGGTTAAGAGANAGATTTATAACCAGCCACCATCTTATTATTTCAACCTTAACTTTGATCGAAGATCGATTATTTATAACTTCCAGGTTCGAATGCGGGTAAGGGTGTTGGGAATCTCGGTGCCGATTCGCTAAGTCTCAATCGGTTATTAAATCTCGCCATCTAACCTTTTCCGTGAATAAATATGTTTGATAAGCTTGCAGATTATAGGAGGAAAGATTCTCTTGCCGCCAAACTCAGGGAACGGAGATTTGAGTTCTTCGCGCAGCTGTTATCAACTGTGCCAAGGCCAATAAGAATCCTGGATGTCGGTGGTACACAAACTTTTTGGGAAACGATGGGNTATACCGATGAGCCTCAGGTGACGATTACATTATTAAATATCACCTTACCTGAAGTACGATATAGGAATTTTGTTGGAATTCAAGGCAATGCGTTGAATATGACTCAATTTCAAGATAAGGGATTTGAGGTAGTGTTTTCAAACTCTGTTATCGAACACGTTGGAAATTTTAGTGACCAAAAGAGAATGGCACAGGAGGTGATGCGAACAGGAGAAAGGTATTTTGTCCAGACCCCAAACTACTATTTTCCGATCGAGCCACATGTACTGTTGCCAGCCTATCATTGGTTACCTAAATCGGTAAGGATTTATTTAACGAGACATTTTAGACTCGGGTGGAGAAAAAAAATTACAGATTATGAAAAAGCGAAAGACCTCATCGAACGGACAAGGTTATTGAAGAAAAAGGAATTTGTCTCCCTTTTCCCCGGGGCTCTTTTATACGATGAGAAGATCCTTGGAATGGTAAAGTCGTTCGTTGCCTACGCTGGATGGTGAGAGTAAGTAACAAAGGAAGATAAGATCATGTTTCGTCGTTTTTCTATAAATTTCGCACTTTTTTCGATTGGACTGGATGCAATACTGATTGCATACTCCCTGGTGGCTGCTTCCCATATGCGCCCCCTGCTCAGTTTTCTTCCCTTCGCCAATGATGTACGAAAACCCATGCAGCTTCCCTTTTTGATTTTTCCGATTTTCTTAGTGTTGTGGATTGGGATTTTTACACTGATGTCTGTTTACGACGGTCGTAAGAACTTGCGCGTTACGGATGAAATGACGAGTGTTACCATGGGTTCTCTCTTAGCAGGAGTTTGTTCTGCGGGTATGCTCTACCTTACTTATCGCGATGTGTCGCGGGTGCTCTTTCTTGCTTTTATCTTAATCGCGTATCTTTCTGTGGCGGCATGGCGCCTGGCTGCACGTACCTTATTTAAGTTGGCAAAGGGAAGAGCGTTTTCTAANCGACGGGTGTTGATCGTTGGCGCCGGTCTGNTTGGCAGGGAATTCAAAGAGAAGATAACCGCACATTCTTATTTGGGTTTGAGTATNGCTGGATTCTTAGATGATGACGAGGCTAAAGGTGGGNTACAAGCGGATATTCTTGGCACCCTGGATGACGTCCGTGTGGTGATCGNGCGGGAAAAGATCGACGATGTGGTCATTGCCCTTCCNCAGCGTGCCCACGAGCGGCTTAACTATCTGGTAGCCGAGCTGCATGAGCTGGCGGTAAAAGTGCTGGTGATCCCGGATTATTACAACCAGGCGCTTCATAAAGCGGTAATAGAAGAGTTTGCTGGTATCCCGATGTTGGATCTACGCGCGCCGGCGTTGAATTATTATCAACGCATCATAAAACGCGCTTTCGACCTAACAATTTCAATCCTGGTGCTGCCACTCAGCCTGATCCTGATGGGCGTGATTGCTATCATCATCCGCCTGCAAGGCCCAGGGCCGATCCTCTTCCGCCAGCAACGGGTTGGAGAGAATGGGCGTTTGTTCGATATTCTCAAGTTCCGTTCCATGATCCCTGACGCCGAAGAGAAGCGCTACCTGGTTGAACAATTCGATGAAGAAGGCAACCTGATCCATAAAACCGCTGCTGATCCGCGCATCACACAATTCGGGTGGTTTCTGCGGCGGACAAGCCTGGATGAACTTCCCCAATTGTTCAATGTTATAAGGGGGGATATGAGCCTGATTGGGCCGCGTCCGGAATTGCCATATTTGGTCAAGCAATATGAACCCTGGCAACGGACACGCTTCGCTGTGCCCCAGGGCATCACGGGATGGTGGCAGGTAAATGGACGCAGCGATAAACCAATGCACTTGAACACCGAAGACGACCTGTATTATGTACATAACTATTCACTTTTCCTTGACTTGCAGATCCTGATCAAGACCTTAGGTGTGGTGCTGCGAGGAAAAGGAGCGTTTTAGATTNGCGCTGTGCTCAGGTATAATTTTGCTGGCGCGACCGATNCATATTACGTATCCTATCCAGACGAGTTCTCAGCCACAGCCTCGATTTTGCTGACGCGTAGCCGGTCGACTTTATCCCTGACCAAGGAATTTATAATCGTTACTGAAAATGCGATTGACTCGCGCTCCAATCTGGATNCTTTAGTCACCCTGCCCAATGTTGAGCTGAATTTGAGCAAAAAAAATTATCAAATTGAAAATACAGCCAATCAGGTTCGCGAATTGAGCATGCGGTTGGAACGCGAGAAGTCATTGATATGATTTGGGTGATTCGTTTTCATTTGTGGCAATTTGCGGTTCAGCCCTCCCGCGGTGAAGCGACTTCCATTGCGGCCAACTCAATATATAAGTAAGGTTGTATGCCATTGATCAAAAGGATAAACTTTAAAGTTGACAAGGAGCATTGGGCTTTTTGCCTGGTGCTCCTGTCCAGTTTAATCCTTGGTTTGCTGTATATATTCCTCGTTCCACCCTGGCAGCATTACGATGAGCCAGGGCATTTTGAGTTTACCTGGTTGGTAGCTAATCGGGAAAAATTTCCAGAGCTGGGCGAAGAGGATCAGCAGATGCGGCGTGAATTAGCCGCTTCGATGATGGAGCACGGTTTCTACAAGAGCATGGGTTTTCATCCTAATCTACTTCTTCAAGAAAGGGAAATCTGGATTGGCATTTCGCAAATCAATGACCGACCGATCTATTACATCCTTCTAAGCGCAATTCTGCGCTTCATACCGACCAGCGACATAACCTTCCAACTTTATGTGGGGCGGCTGGTCTCTTTGGTGTTTTTCTTTATCTGTATCCTTTCAGCCAGGGGGATCGTAGTTGAACTGACGTCCCCGGGTCATCCACTGCGCTGGATGCTTCCAGCATCACTCGTGTTGTTGCCCGGGTTAACCGACATCATGACCGCCATCAATGACGACGTTGGGGCTACTGTTTTTTATTCCCTGTTTCTTTGGGCGGGTGTCCGTCTGATATCCAGAGGATTTAACTGGGCTCGGCTACTGGCATTATTGATCACTGCTGGTTTGTGTTTCTATACGAAAAATACAGTTACCATATCGATCTTATTGATCATAGTTCCGGTAATCTTCTCGATTTTTCGTGGTCAACGCCAGCGGGCAGCGAGGGTGGTCCTTGCGGTAGGCGCAGTGGCTCTGGCGTTTTCGTCACTCGCATGGGGCGATGCTGCACTTTGGTATCGGTTTACACATTCAGATATGCCCACGCGCCAAAGGGATCAGCAAGCTCCCTTAGGCTCGCAGGTGTTTAAATTTTCACTTATCCCTCAGACTCCTCCACTAAAGTTGATTCAGATTATTCCTGCTACGATTGAAGGAAATTTGCGTGGCAAACCAGTTACGCTTGGAGCCTGGATCTGGGCGAGCAGACCGAGTAAAGTGCAGACTCCGATCCTAGTTGATCAAAATCAATCCATATTCAGGGAAGTAGAGGTAGGTACACTACCCGCTTTCTTTTCATTTTCGACTAAAATTAGTCCGGGCAGCTCAAAGTTGAATATCCTCCTTTCGCCGGTTAAAGGTGCGGTGAAAGAAGCCTTTACGGTTTATTACGATGGGATTGTTCTGGTCGAAGGAAAACGCCCGCGCGATAAGCATCCAGATTTTGACGACTCTGATGGAGAAAGAGGCAGGTGGGGAAAGTCTTCCTTCGTAAATGTCGTCCGCAATGGTTCCGCAGAAAACGCCTGGCCCTGGATAAGGAATTGGGCTGATCGCTTCATTGGCAGATTCTTTCCTGGACGCCCTTCAATTATTCTCTCAATCTTGCTGGATCCAGCGGCGGCTAAGTCATATTACCAGTCTACATTAATAAGGGTTGCCCAATCCTTCTGGGCCAGGTTTGGCTGGGGACATGTCCCCCTATTGGGTATTTACTCATATCCGGTTTTAGGTCTTCTCACCCTGGCCGGACTGGTTGGTGCAATCATTGCGATTGTGCGGCATAGAAAGCAATTGCAGTGGGATTTGATCTTCTTTTTTGGTGTATCTTTGCTTTTCATTTGGGGGTCAACGATCATGCGCGGCAGCGGTTCAATTGTGGAAGGCCCATATCTAATTCCAGTGGCACGTTATGCTTACCCGGCCATTATCCCAACCATGCTTCTTCTCAATTTGGGATGGTTGGAACTTTTTTATAGGATTAATCGAATTATTAAAATTCCATCCGCTGTGGGTTCTGCTATATTCCTGATTTTATTCTTGGGGTTGGACGTGTTATCATTATTATCTATTGTTAAATTCTATGGTAATTAAATCAGGCTATGGTACAAATTATTCATATGACATTGATATGCTCTGTGATATCGTTAGCTGCAAGGAATATTTCATCCTTTGCGATAAACATATATGGGTATCCTCGATCTGTAGGAGTTAAAAATGAATTCGATAATCCGGGCTTTTAAGCTGCTCTTGATGGTCTTTGTCCTTATTTCAGCGATCGGTATTTCCTTTCGACGGAACCGGGAAACTGTCGCATCTGCATCGATGGCCGCTTCCAGCTCGACGACTTATCTACCCATCACCTTACATGGATACCCGCGTCCTGTGACGGGTTTTGGCGCACAAGTGTTACCCAATAAATCCAATCAGGTGATGGACTACATGAAGGACGCCGATGTGTATTGGATGCGGGTTAACGCGATTAATTGGAATGAAATAGAACCAATCCGGACTGATCCACCTACTTATCACTGGGAGATGGTTAATGAAACGAATCTGAGTTCCGCAAGTCTGAATGGGATGCAAATCATTGCCACGATCCGCTTTGCGCCAGAATGGGCGCGGGAACCTCAGAGTTTTGAATGTAGCCCGATCTTACAAGATAAATTAGATGAATATACTCAATTCCTGCAAGCGCTTGTGCAGCGCTATAGCTATCCCCCTTACAATATCAAATACTGGGAGTTAGGTAACGAACCGGATATCGACCCTTCACTACTGACGGATCCAGGCAGTGGTTTTGGATGTTGGGGGGATGAGAGCGATGACTATTATGGGGGAGGATATTATGCTGAGATGCTGAAGGTAGCTTATCCGGCGATCAAGGCAGTCGATCCGACTGCTCAGGTGTTGATCGGCGGCCTGCTCCTGGATTGCGATCCTACTAACCCTCCACCGGGGAAGGCCTGTAAGCCAGCCAAGTTCCTGGAAGGAATATTGAATAACGGGGGAGGACCCTTTTTTGATATAGTCAGTTTCCATGGTTACCCGACTTACTCGAGTTCAGCACCGGGCGGTGAATTGTATTATGATACCCACTTCCCTGGTTGGGAGGTGCGCGGGGGTGTGGTGCTGGGCAAGGTGGATTTTCTGCGCGAGGTGTTGGCTAATAATGGGTTAAACAAGCCAATAATGCATACCGAAGGTTCGTTGATCTGCCCCGAGGGGAACGGCGCGGATTGTAATCCTCCAAGCGCAGCTTTCTTCCAGGCTCAGGCGGACTACGTCGTCTGGTTGTATGTGCGCAATTGGGTAGCCGGATTAAAAGGGACGATCTGGTACCAGTTCAATGGTCCCGGTTGGCGAAACGGTGGTTTGTTGGATGAAAACCAGGACCCCCGACCTGCATATTACGCTTTGGATTTCTTGACTCAGGAACTCAAAGGAGCGACTTATGTTGCCCCAATCGCCCACCCCCAATTCCCACCTTTAGTTGGGTACGAGTTTAAGACGTCCACGAAGAAAATATGGGTGTTATGGTCTCCAGACGCAGGCACTTATGCTATTCAGCTGCCTGGCGGTGTGTTGCACGTGTTGGATAAATATGGGGCCGATATTACCCCGGCGGGATCCGATATCAATGTGAAGAGTCCTATCTATGTTGAATTCGCCCCTTGATAGGCGACCTGGTTGAGTTGGGNGTCTTGAATGAGGCGATTGCTTCCGCTCCTTNCCGTTGGATTGATATCGACCTGGAGCATGGTTGCCTGCCAGGGCATATCCGTGACCAGTGATCTTACACCAGCAGTCACAGCATCCCTACAACCCCCCCCTTCCATACCGACTCCGAGCGTAGAGCCGGCATTAACCGATCCCCAGTTGCCTGCGCTAATCAACCTGCCATTGCCACCGATGGGAGCCGAAATTAAGCGCCTCGTTTCGCAACAAAGCGTTAAATTATTGGGAGAGGCAGGCGCGAGACTGGTGCGGCACAATTCTCTCGTGTGGTCTGATGTTGAGTCGGTCGAAGGAGAGCGTCGTTGGGAGGCTGCAACGAAGCTGGAAGAGGGGTTGGTCAACGCATCAAGTCAGGGGCTGGACATTATCCTGGTCGTTCGGAGCACACCGCCCTGGGCACAGCTTTATGAAGGCTCGTATTGTGGACC
>C687J29651_10001281_pt1 | contig 10726 bp, 9 predicted proteins | sample RifCSP13_1_FD_29651 | JGI IMG/M metagenome (IMG submission 29651) | reverse complement strand
CCGACCAAATGATTAAGTAGGTCAGACACGATGACGCCGCCGTCCGCGGGCCCTTTGTCCCGCGGACCCGAAGGGATGGATCGACCATGTCGACGTTCGGCCGGGCGAGAGCCCGCGGAGTGCGGGCCCTCGTGGTGATGCTCGCGATTGCGGTCGCCGCCTCAGCCCTCCTCGCGTTCGCGCCTCGCGCGGCGGCGGCCTTCGACCGCCTCGAGGTGGACCCGGGGCGGTACACGGGCACGAACCTCTACGTGCCCGGCGAGACCCTCGTGATGACCCTGTACGCGGACACGGGCGACCGGTACGACGTGGAGGTCTTCCACTGGGTGCCGTTCTCCACGCGCACGACGTACCACACGATCGACGACGTGGACATCCTCGCGGGGGACGCCCGCACCCTGACCTGGCCCATCCCCGCGACCCTCGAGGACGGCCTGTGGTACTGGGTCGGGGTCTACGACGAGAACTGGTTCGAGAGCGGCGCCGGGCCCACGTACGACCTGTACCTGTTCGAGGTCCGCATGTTCGACTTCGAGGCCTGGACGGACCGGCCCGCGTACCTGCCCGGGGACACGGTCCGCGTGGGATGGCTCGCCCGGCAGATCCAGGACGGCGGGCCCGCCCTCGACGGGGACGGGAACCTCCAGGTCGACGACGACCTCGGGGCCGCCCTCATCCCGCCGTACGACTTCGTCGAGGCCCAGGGGACGTACGCCCTCACGATCGACGTGGGCGCGGACCCCGACGTGGACGCGCGCGCGTACGCCTGGTTCAACGACACGGGCGGGAACCACTGGGGCTACGCGGAAGCCCCGTTCGACGTCGACTACCTCGGGGTCGAGGTCGACACGGACGCCGCCATCTACGCGCCCGACTCCCTCGTCACGGTGACCGTCGGCGCGCGGATCACGGACAACCCGGGCGCGCCGTTCCCGTGGGACCCCGGGGCCGCGGGGGTCCGGATCACGATCACGATCACGGACGTCGACACGGGCGCGACGACGTCGTACGGGGCCTCGAACCTCGTGACGGACAGCCACGGGGACGTCCGGCACGTGTTCGCCCTCGCCGCGGACGAGTCCGGCGTTTTCGAGGTCCAGGTCCTCGCGACCGCGTACGGCTCCCTGACGGCCGCCACGTCGACGACGTTCCAGGTCGAGTCGAGCCCCGCCCTCAGCGTGAGCGTCGACTTCGACCAGCGGCAGTACGTCTCCGGCGAGGCGGTCCGGGCGACCGCGACGCCGTACCGGTACCCCGCCGGGACCTACACGTACACGTACACGTGGACCGTGACGGACGGCGACTCGGGGGACGTCCTCGCCGTCTCCTCCGGATCCGCGGCGACCTTCGCGCATGCGACCCCCGCGAACTTCAGCGGCTCCGTGGACTTCCACGTCGAGGTCAACGACGGGGTCGGCGAGACCGCGAGCCGCACGGCGAGGGCCACCGTCGCGTTCGGGTACATCGCCGTGGTCCTCGACCGCACGGAGTACGAGGCGGGCCAGACGATCACCGCGACATACGCGTTCACGGGCTCCCCTGCGATCCCGAGCCCCTCCTTCGTGTACGAGATCCGGGACGCGGACAGCAACGTCGTCGACGCGGGGACCCTGACGGGGTCCTCCCTCTCGTTCCGGGTGCCCGACGCCCCGAGCCCGTGGTANGTCTTCGAGATCCAGGCCGTCCAGGGCGGGCGCGTCGTGAGCGGGTTCGCCCAGGCGGGGGAGGCGTACGGGTACGTCCTCTCCATCGCGGCCGACAAGGCCTCGTACACGTCCGGGGAGACGGTCCGGCTCCATTACGCGATCCGGGCGCGCGGGTCCGCGACCCTGCCGCGGCAGTTCCTCCTCCAGATCACCCTGTACGGGGCGACGTCCATGATCTACTCGACGACCCGCGCGGAGGGGGACGTCAGCGTGCCGATCCCGTCCGGGTCCAACGAGGGGGACCTCGTCCTCGCGGTCTTCGAAGGGTACACGGGCGCGATGGCGATCGAGACGCTCCACGTGGGGCCGTCGAACGCCCTCATGGCCGAGGTCGCTGGGATGCCCCTGTTCGCGTGGATCCTCGGGCTCCTCATCGCCCTCCTGTTCGTCCTCGTCCTGTGGCGGAGGGGCGGCCCCCGGATCCTCCCGAGGGCCGCGCCCCCGGCCGGCCCGCCCGCAGCCCCGCCCCCGCCGAGCGGCCCGACCCACGCGCCGCCCTCGTCCCCGATGGCCGTCGCGTGCCGGCACTGCGGCAAGCCGATCGAGATCACGACGAGCAAGAGGCCCATCGAGGTCATGTGCCCCGCGTGCGGGGAGACCCAGCTCGTCGCGTGACCTACGGCCGCCCCGCGTCCCGCGAAGCTTTTTGGCCGCGCGAGGCGTAGCCCGCGCCCATGTCGGAGGCGTTCCTCGAGGCCGTGAAGGTGGGTGACGGGTCGAAGGTCCGGGCGATGCTCGAGGCGGACCCGTCCCTCGCGAACGCGCGCACGAAGGACGGCACCCATGGGGCCGTCCTCGCCCTCTACCACGGTCACGCGGACGTGAGCCGGGCGATCCTCGATCGCAGGCCGACCCTCGACCTCCATGCGGCCGCGACCGTGGGCGACCTCGGGCGGGTGCGGGACCTCGTCGAGGCGGACCCCGCATCCGTCCACGCGTACTCGGGCGACGGCTTCGCGCCCCTCGGCCTCGCCGCGTACACGGGCCGGCTCGACGTCGTGCGGTACCTCCTCTCGAAGGGGGCCGACGTGAACCAGGTCGGACGGAACCCCTCGAAGTTCACGGCCCTCACGGGCGCCGTGGCCTCGCGCCACCGGGACGTCGTCGCCGTCCTCCTCGAGGCGGGCGCGGACCCGAACTACGGGTACGGGGGCGGCTACACCCCGGTCCTCGAGGCGGCGGCCCACGGGGACATCCCCCTGCTCGAGCTCCTCGTGGCCCGAGGCGGGGACGTCACCGCGGAGACGGAGAAGGGGAAGACCGCCGTCGGCTTGGCCCTCGAGAACGGCCACCCTGAGGCCGCGGCCTGGCTCCGGGCCCGCGCGGCGCCGGGCTGAGCGTCACATCCCCGCGACGAGCTCGCCGAGCCGGCGAACGGCCTCGACGATCGTCTCCCGCGAGGCGGCGTACGAGAGGCGCAGGTGGCCCTCCCCCGCCGCGCCGAACGCACGGCCCGGGGTCACGGCGACCTTCGCCTCCTTCAGGAGGCGCTCGCTCAGGGTCGCGCTGTCCGTGGGGACGTCGAGGCGCGGGAACGCGTAGAACGCGCCGCCGGGGCGGAAGCAGTCCGCGCGGTCGATCTTGGACAGCTCCGCGCAGATGAGGTCCCGCCGGGCCCGGAACTCCCGGACCATCGCCTCGACGGGCTCCTGAGGTCCCTGGAGGGCCGCCACCCCCGCCTTTTGGGCGAAGGACGTCGCGCACGTGACCGTGTGCTCCTGGACCTTCCCCATCTCCCGGAGGATCGGCTTCGGGGCCACGGCCCACCCGAGCCGCCAACCCGTCATGGAGTACGTCTTCGAGAAGCCGTTCACGGTGACCGTGCGGTCGAACATCCCGTCGAGGGCGGCGGGGGAGACGTGCTCCCCGTCGTACAGGATGCGCTCGTAGATCTCGTCGCTCACGACGACGAGNTCGTGGTCCCGCGCGAGGTCCGCGAGGCCCTCCATCGTGNGGCGGGGGATCACGGAGCCCGCGGGGTTCGAGGGGGAGTTGAGGACGAGGACCTTCGTCTTCGGGGTGATNGCCTCCGCCACCGCGTCGGGCGTCGGGACGAATCCTTCGTCGTCTGCCGCGCGNACGGCCACCGGGGTCGCGCCCGCGAGGCGGACCATGGGCTCGTAGGAGACCCAACCCGGGTCCGGGAGGATCGCCTCATCCCCGGATTCGAGGAGGGCCATGCACGCGAGGTAGANCGTGTGCTTCGTCGGGGACACGAGGACGTCGTCCGCCGTCGCGGGGATCCCGTTCTCCTCCTTCGACTTCCGGGCGACCGCCTCCCGGAGCTCGCGGATCCCGAGGGACGGGGTGTACTTCGTCAGGCCGGCGTCGAGGGCCTCCTTCGCGGCCTGCACGATGTGGGCGGGCGTGGGGAAGTCCGGCTCGCCGACGCTCAGGGAGAGGACCTCCTCCCCCCGGGCGCGCATCTCCGCGACGAGGTTCCCCAGGCGGACGGTCGGGGACGACTCGATGGACGTCACGCGGGTCGCGAAGCGGGCCATGGGGGCGGGAAGCGGGGTGGAGTAGAAAAGGTTGCCTCGCGGGGACCGACTCTCCGCGACGGCGGGCCTCGGACGCGGCCCCCGAGACGAGGGAGTTCCGACGCGGGGACGAGGGCTTAAGGGCAGGCGATCGCTCCGGGAGCGGGCGAGGGGCAATGGCCACGGGGAAGGCGCGTCCCAAACGACCTCGAGTGAGACCGCNGAAGCCGCGGACCCGAGCCGGCAAGGTCCTCGACGTGGACATCGAGCTCGAGGTGCGCGTCCGCGCGCCGCCCGAGCGGATCTTCGATGCCCTCGCGACGGCGGCGGGCCTCGACGGATGGTTCACGACGGGCACGACCCTCGACCCGCGGCCCGGGGGGGCCATGGTGTGGCGGTGGAAGGACTGGGCCCTCACGAAGGGGGAGACGTCCGCGCGGGCGAAGGTCCTCGAGTGGCGACGGCCCGAGCGCTTCGCGATCCGGTGGGAGGCCGCGGACGACCTGTGGACGCACGTCACGATGGACTTCGACGCGATCCCGGAGGGCACTCTCGTCCGGCTCCGGGAGACGGGCTTCCCGGACACCCCGCGCGGCCGACGGGTGATCGTGCGCACGGCGGGCGGCTGGGGCGAGGCGCTTGCCCTCGCGAAGGTCCACGTCGAGCACGGGGTCCGGTACTGATCAGCCCGCGGCTGACGTCGATTCGCGGGCGCCCGCTCGGCGGGCCGCCACCGTGGAGCCCAGGAACCCGAGGACCGCGAGGACGTTGAGGAGCCCCGCAGCGGCTCGGAGGTCCGCCCCGCCCACGACGTCCCCGAGGACTCTCGAGACGACGGACGCCTGGAGGAGGGCGAGGGGGCCGTAGAGGAAGGGACGGAACGCGAGGGGGCCGCCGAGGAGGCTCGGGAACACGATCGGNGCGTGGGCGAAGATCATCGACATCACGAAACCCAGGAAGATCGCGTGGAGCATCGCGTCGTACGCGTACGGGACGACGAAGGGATGGGGGAGGAACAGGAGGACGCCGCCCGCCGCGAGCCAGACGTACCCGGGGAGGAGGGCGACGGCCACGTAGCGCGCGAGGCCACCCGCGCGGAGCTGGACCCGCGCGATGTCCTGGGTCAGGAGCCAGAGGGCCATCCCGACGAGGGCCGCGCCCGCGAGGTGGGAGCCGCCCATCCGGCCGAGGGACGGGAGGGCCGCCCCGACGAGGAACGCCCCCGCGAGGACGACGAGGGCACCCATCGACGCCGACGACGGCCGGAGGACGCGGCTCAGTTCGAGCCGCTCGCCGACGATGACGAGGACGGGGAAGCCGATCCAGAAGACGACGGCCGGGCCGGAGAGGAGGTCGGGCCACGTCGCGGCCCAGAGGAGGTTCCCCGCGAGCCAGGAGAGGGATCCCAGAAAGATGAGGCCCGTCGCGGGGCTAGGATGCCTCCGGGCGACGTCCGCGAAGAGGAGGACCCCGAGGACCGTGCCGTAGAGGATGAGGAGGGGGCCGAGGAACCGGAGAGGCTCGAGGAGGAGGGCCACGGCCCCGGCCGCGGTGGCCGAGGGCCCGACGAAGCCCCAGCGGGAGCTGAGGGCGACCGCGCGCTCGAGGACGATGAGGGTGCCCAAGAAGCCGGAGACCATGAGGGGCCCGTGGGCCCCGACGAAGGCCGCGGGGAACGGGAGGTCCCATCCGATCCTCGCGAGGCCCACGAGGGACCCGAGGACGAGGAAGAGGATCGCGACGAGGAGGANCGACAGGTGCCGCCGGGAAACGGAGATGGGATCGCCGGTCCCCGTTGGCCGCCCGTCCGGATGGACCTTGTCCCGCACCCGTTCGGGGGACCGGGCATCCGCCTATGCCCAGTTGGGCGTACGAGGGGGCGTGGGTTTCCAGCCGCCTTTGTGCCCCGTTGGGCACACCCGCGGAGGGGATGAGCGCCCCGGGCAGGGGGGACCGCGAATGTGTCTCCCGCAAGNTCAGCGGTGGGCGAAGTACGCCCGGACCTCCGCACGGCTCACGTGATCGATCCGCGCGAAGCCCACGCGCTCGAACTGGACGACGTCGTCCACGCGGAGGGAGGCGACGGCGGGTTCCGCGAGGCCCTTGAGGTCGGACCCGTCGGGCATCGCGAGGCTCGCCGAGACCCCGTGGTCCACCCATTGGATCTTCGGGATCTCCTTGTTCTCGAGGGACACGAACGTCGCCCGTCGGTCCAGGACGACGTTGCAGAAGTCCTTCAGGCGGACCTCCGTCCCCGCGAGCCGATCGAAGTCCGCCTTCGCGACGAACACCTTCCCGTCGACGGGGATCGTCCGCGCCCCGCGGCCCGGGAAGTCGGGATGGAGGGGGACGCGGACCTCCCGCGTGGGCGGCAGGCCCGCGATCTCCACCCCCACGGGGTCCGGGACGAAGAAGTAGCGGTTCGCGTCCTTGTCGATGACCTTCCGGTTCTCCGCGTACAGGGTCTCCGCGGGGACCTCGATGTCGTTCAGGCTCAGCCCGAAGGCGAGGAGGAAGTCCCGGAGGGCGGACGGTCGGATCCCCCGTCGGCGGAGGGACTGGAGGGACCACGTGCGGGGGTCGTCGATCCCCGTGAGCCGGCCCTCCGCGATCTCCCGGCGGTACCGTGATTTCGAGAGCTCGACGTCCTTGAACCGGAGGATCCCCATGTGGACGAAGTGGGGCCGCCGGGCCACGCCGAGGACGTCCCAGATCCGCGTCTCCATCAGATCCTCCATGACGAGGTCCTTCCCCCGAATGACGTGAGTGATCCCGAGGAGGTGGTCGTCCACGGCCCAGGAGAACTCGAGGAGGGGCCAGACGCGGTACCGCGTGCCGACGCGCGGGTGCTCCCGCTCCGCGATCCGGAAGAGGACGCGGTCCCGGAACGCGGGGTTCGGGTCGGCCATGTCCGTCTTCAGACGGACGACGGCCTCTCCCTCCCCGAACTCGCCGGACAGCATGGCGCGCCACAGTGCGAGGGTCTCGTCCGCGTCCTGGGCCCGGTGGGCGCACGTCTTACCTGCCTCGCGGTTCCGCCGCAGCGTGTCGGCGTCGCACTCGCACACGTACGCGTGGCCCGTCGCGAGGAGCTTCTCCGCCCACGCATAGTGGGTCGGGATCCGGTCGCTCTTGTAGAGGATCTCGTGGTACTCGACCCCGGCCCAGTCGAGGCCCTCCTTGACCTGGTCGAACGCCTCGGGGAGGATCGGCTTCTCCTCGGACCCGATCGTGTCGTCGAAGACGAGGAGGAGCTTCCCGCGGTAGCGCTTCGCATACGCGTCGTTGAGGAGGAACGTCCGTGCGTTCCCGATGTGGAGGGGGCCGCTCGGGTAGGGCGCGAGGCGCAGGACGACCTTCCCCTCGACCGCGTCGGGGAGGGGCGGGAGCTCCTTGGGCCCCGCCTCGGCCTTCACCCGCTCCAGGAGNTCCGGGGCGAGGACCGCGAGCTCCGCCCGCTGGGCTTCCNTCTCGAGGGCGTTCACGGCCTCGACGACCCGGGCGACCTCCGCGGCGAGCTGCTTGGCCCGCGGCCGGAGGAGGGGGTCCTCCGCGAGGAGCCTTCCGAGGACCGCCTTCGGGTCGGCCTTCCCGCCATGGAGGACCGCGTTCTGGAGCGCGTACTTCCGCGCGGACTCCGCGGGCACGGGCGGTCCCAACCGGCTGCCGCTATAAAGACTTCTGGAGGAGGGACCCGCGAGACTCACGCGCGGGCCGGGATCATGTGGACGCCGGGCAGGCCCTGGANGTGGCGGTCTCCCGNCACGAGGTCCGCCCGGACCNTCCGTGCGCAGGCCAGGACGAGGGCGTCCGTGGCGGCGTGCGGACTTCCGCCCGTCGCGCCGTCCGGTCGACGACGCGGGAAACTATATGGTCGCGGCCGTGACTTCTCCATGCGTGGAGCGCAGGGGGTCCCACGGGCCACGGTCCCGTCTCGGCGTCGCCCTCGCCGTCGTGGGGGTCTTCCTCTTCCTCCTCGCGGCCGCCCGCGCGACGCCGCTCCCCCCCGCGGCCGTTCTCCGAGCGGACGACCTCACCCCGTTCGTCGGGGAGCCCGTGCGGTTCGACGCGTCCTCGAGCGAGGGCCACGACGAGGGGAACGGGAGGATCGTCGGATTCCTGTTCCGCCCGGGGGACGGGACGGAGGCGGGATGGCAGGGGGCCCCGTACTTCGATCACGCGTACGCGGCGACCGGGCTGTACCGGGCCTCGGTCCTCGTCCGGGACGCGCGGGGCCTTCAGAGCGCCGCGGCCCTCGAGATCCGCGTCCGGGACCCGCTCCCTCCCACGGGGGAGGCGCCCGACCTTGCGATCGTCCAGGGCAGCACGGACCCCCCGAAGCCCGAGCTCGACGACGTCGTGCGCGCGTACGTGACCGTGGCGAACCGCGGAGGGACCGCGGCCGTCGCCGCGACGGTCGACTTCTTCGACGGGCGGCCCGGCGGCTCCGAGATCGAGATCGGGTCCGTGGACCTCGCCGACCCCTTGGGCGTCGGGGACCTGACCGTCGTCGTCTCGCCCGCATTCCTCGCCCTCGAGGAGGGGGCCCACGAGCTCCGTGTCCTCGTCCGGGACGTCGCACCCGCGGAGACGTTCACGGACGACAACGAGCGGCTCGTCCCGATGACCGTCGCCCGTCCGACCGTGCCGCCCGTGGACGGACCGCGGGACGGCTTCGCCGTGGACCCCGTCGTCCTGGGCCTCGCGGTCGCCGCGGGGGCCAGTCTCCTCGCGGCAGCGGTCTTCCTCACGCGGCCGCGCCCGCCGAGTCCCCTCGAGCCCCCGTCCCACGTACCGCCGGATCGCACGCCGCCGCCCATCTGGCCTCCGTGAGCGCAAGACGCAACCTTTCTAACCGGACCCCCCTTTCCGCCGCCGGGAGTCCCCATGGCCCTCCGCCCGTGGCTCGAACGATTCGCCCACGAGACGATCACGATCAAGGGACGCGTGAGCCGCGAGGTCGAGCTCACGAAGCACCTCGTCGCCCATCCGAACGTCCCCGTGCACTTCACGGACCTCGACGGGTTCGAGGCCGCCGCGAACGTCTGGTCCACGCGGGACCGGATCGCCGCGGCCCTCGAGATCCCGCGGGACGAGCTCCTCCGGAGGCTCCTCGAGGCCCAGGCCCACCCGAAGGACACGCGCGTCGTGGACCACGCCCCCTTCCAGCAGAACGCCTCGGACGACGTCGACCTGCTCGACTCCCCCGTCCCGAAGCTGTACCCGGGGGACGCGGGCCGTTTCATCACCGCGGGCGTCTGGGTCGCGGAGCGCGACGGCGTCCGGAACCTGTCCTTCCACCGGATCCAGATCCTCGACGGGCGCCGGGGCGCGTGCCGGATCGTCCCGCGCCACCTCCGGCACATGTACGACGAGGCGATGAAGGCGGGGGAGGAGCTCAAGGTCGCCGTGTGCGTCGGCCTGGACCCCTGGAACCTCCTCGCGGGCGGGACGTCCGTCGAGTATGGGGTGGACGAGTCGCGGATCGCGTCGGCCCTGACCCAGGCCACCCTGGGGAGGCCCGTCGACATGGTCCGCCTCCGGAACGGCCTCACGTCCCCGCGGACGCGGAGTACGTCCTCGAGGGCCGCCTCACGAAGGAGACCCACGCGGAGGGACCCTTCGTGGACGCGGTCCGCACGTACGACCGGGTGAGGCAGGAGCCCGTCCTCGTCGTGGACCGAATCTACCACGTGGACCGGCCCATCTTCCACATCATCGTCGGCGGGTCCGACGAGCACTTCCTGTTCATGGGGATGCCCCGCGAGCCCGTGATCTACCAGGCCGTCGCCCGCGCGGTCCCCCACGTGAAGGCGGTCCGCCTCACGGAGGGCGGGTGCGCATGGCTCCACGGCATCGTGTCGATCCGCAAGCAGCACCAGGGGGACGGGAAGAACGCGATCATGGCGGCCTTCGGGGCCCACACCTCGATGAAGCAGGTCACGATCGTCGACGAGGACATCGACGTCTTCGACGACCGGGACGTGGAGTGGGCCGTGGCCACGCGGTTCCAGGCGGACCGCGGGCTCGTCGTCCTCCACGGGGTCCGGGGGTCCTCCATCGACCCGAGCTCCCACGACGGCTTCACGTCGAAGATGGGGATCGACGCGACGAAGCCCCTCGGCGGGGACCCCGCGATGTNCGACAAGGCGAGCTTGTGAGTCCGTAACCCTGGGACGGAAGGGGGTCCGTCGAGACGCTCCAACCCACCGAGGTCGGCATTCCCGCCTCAGTAGACGACGACCGGGAGATCCCTCCGTTCCTCGATCCGCCTGAAGTGAGCCACGTTCCGGGTCACGACGCCGTCACATCCCGCGCCATCCGCCGGTCCAGTCTCCGCCGGTTCTCCTTCACGAGGCGGGCGAGCTCCGTGCGCCCGCGCAGTTCGGGGTACATCCCGATGACCTGCGAGAGCCGCCCGCCGTGNCGGGCGAGTCGGATCACCGTGTCGGAGAAGCNCTCGTCGGCCAGCTTCTGGCGCCGGAGGAGTTCGTAGGCCTCGTCCGACGGGCTGATCGTCTTCGTCATCTGTGCATGTGC
>C687J29651_10001271_pt1 | contig 10757 bp, 12 predicted proteins | sample RifCSP13_1_FD_29651 | JGI IMG/M metagenome (IMG submission 29651) | reverse complement strand
CCGATCCACGAAACTCTTGACGCTCGCCTCGGCAACGCGATGCAACACAGCTCGGTCGAGGGCTCGACCAAGCGGCCCGAGCGGCGGAGCGTACGTGCCGCGCATGGCGATCTGGCACAGCGTGGGGCCGACGGCGGCCACAATCAGATCAGCTTCGAGTTTCGGGAACAAACCCGGCGTACCTGTCGCTTCCCAAGCCAGCGGAACGGTCGTCTGTTGATCACTTCGCAACGGGATCCCGGCCACGAGCTGAACGGTCTTGGCCATCGCCGGATGATCACTCCGTACACCGATCTTGTCCCGGAGATTCTCACCCTCCCGGTAGGCGGCGTCGGCAAACGCCCCGAGTTTGTTGAGCTGTGCTAACAGCGCAGGCTCAACTTCGCGGAAGGGACGGTTCACGTGCACGAAGTAGTAGACGAACATCGGTCTCGCTCCGAGTCCATTCCTCACGGAATTCACCCGGGAGGCTTCCTCAGTCGTACCGTACGCTCGACGCGGATCCGAAACCACGGCCGATAGTCCCTACCCGATCGGACGTAATGCTCGCGGATGGCCATTAGGCCCTAGACCAGCACTGGTCGGAGGTGCGACGATCCGTTCGTGACGATCATCGACCAGAACTTGCTGGACGTGGCCCGTGTTCGGTACGAAAGAGCGGTGCCATTCACCCGCGAGTTGCGGGGCTGGAGGGGAATGGCGGAGTGGCTCTACGAGGCGGACCGCGTGATCAAGCTGAATCTCCCCGTCATCATGGACGACGGCTACGTCCACAATTTCACGGGCTATCGCGTCGTGCATTCGGCAGTCCGCGGGCCCGGAATAGGAGGAATTCGTTACCACGGCAACATTCAGGAGCCAGAAGTCACCGCCCTGGCGATGCTGACCACCTGGAAATGCGCTCTGGTCGACGTGCCGTTCGGTGGTGCGGCCGGCGGTGTCCAGTGTCATCCCCACACACTGTCCGTACGGGAACTGGAGGGTATCACCCGCCGCTACATCACCGCTCTCGGCGACAACATCGGCCCGCATGCCGACATACCGATGCCGGACCTCTACACCCATGAGCGGACCATGGCGTGGGTGTACGACACCTACGACATGTTCCATCCGGGCGAGAACAACCTCCCGATGGTGGTGGGCAAGCCCATCGACATCGGTGGGTCTCCGCTGAGCACGACGGCAACTGCGCTCGGCATGCTCTATGTGACCGAACACCTCATCGAACTCGGCACGTTTCCGAACATCCCCAAACTCGAAGGAAGGACGGTCTCCATCCAGGGGTTCGGGGACGTGGGACGGAATGCCGCCCGTTTCTTTCACGAGGCGGGAGCCCGGGTGGTTGCCCTGGCCGACACTGCCGGAGGGATCCACGATCCGGATGGCCTCGATATCAACCGCGTTGAGGACTACAAAGCGGAGACCGGGTCGATCGCCCGTTATCCGGATGCCCGGCATTGCGGCCGCGCCGACGTCGTCGAAGTGCCGGCGGACATCGTCATCCCGGCTGCCATCGAAAGGCAGATCACCACCCGGAACGCGGCGCGCATCGATGCCCGCCTCATCGTGGAAGCAGCCAACGGCGCGGTCACCCCTGCTGCCGATCTTCTGCTGGCGGAACGCGGCATCAAGGTCATACCGGACATTCTGGCCAACGCCGGAGGCGTGGTGGTCGGCTACTTCGAATGGATTCAGAACCTCGACCACCAGACCTGGGACCAGCACACAATCGAATCGAAGCTTCGCCATCGGATGCACCAGGCGGCACAACGGGTGGTGACCGAACGAGCTTCCCTGGTGGGCAGCCTCGAGAAATACCGGCAGAAATGGGCCGACGTCCAACCGCAGGCTGCCGAGTTGCCCGTTCCCGACCTCCGCACGGCCGCCCAGGTGGTGGCACTCAACCGTTGCCGGCGAGCGACCGACTATCGGGGAATCTGGCCTTAGGAGATTCCCAACTCGCCGATTCGCTACTCGGAGGCCGGTGCCACCGATCGGGCGGAGGTCGCTCGTCGATGACCGACCAGGAATCGGTAGAGGGCCGCCTGCATCACAGTTCCGATCATCGTCAAGGATGCAACCCGATACCAGCCGGCAGTTGCGTCGGTACCGGCGAGGGCTCCATGAACCGACACGATCCAGAACAGAGCAAGACTGGTCATGTGGATCTGCTTCCACAGACGTTTGGGCAGCTTNTTCATGAGGAGGGAGGTGCCCTGAACGGCAATCAGCAGATAGAAGCCGACCACCCCGAATGCAACTGCCACCGGACGCCACTCGGAGATACCGGGTATCAGCAGATCGGCCCACGAGAACTCGACGTAGGAATCAAGCATCAGACCCACGAGGTGTATTCCGGCGAAGATCACGCTCAGACCGCCCAGCCAGCGATGGAGAGAGAGAAGCCAGGCCGGGCGCCGGCGTTCCCGAAGAATCCCCGTGGAGAGGAAGATGCCCCACAGGGTGGCGAGTGTCAGCAGCCCCCAGGCGACCATCCCCGACGAGCGGGCCAGGTACCAGTAGATCTGTTCGTTCACAGGAATGCCCCCAGACTCGACGGGACCTCCACCGTCCCATCGACCTTCACGACCAGTCCCGTCAGACCGGCATCTTCGATCAGTTTCAAGGCGCCGGCCGGCGTCGAGGCAAGCATCGCAACCTTGCAGAAAGCTTCGGCCATCCATCCGGCCCCCGCCACGACGCTGGCCGCAACTACATCATTCGTGGGACCGTCTCCGGTTCGTGGATCTATGAGGTGGTGTTCGGCCGCACCCCGGTGGACCCAGTTCCTGATCAAGGTCGAAGACGAGGCAATCGCTCCTTCCACCATGCGCACGGTGGCGATGGCCAGTTCAGGGGCGAAGGGATCCTCGATATCGACCACCCAGGAATCCGTTTCCGGGGCCTGGCCTCGAAGACGAAGATCCCCTCCCAGATTGACCAGTGCACCGGATGCTCCGGCTTGAACCAGCTCCTCGGTCACGATGTCGGCCGCCAGGCCTTTGCCGATGCCACCGGCATCGAAAGCTGTGCCCACCGGCATGCGCACGGTGTTGCCGGCCGGGTCGATATCGATTCCGTGACAGCCGGGCGCGGTACCTGCCGCCGGCTGCCCGGCGATCCGGCACTCCCCACCTGTGCCGTAGCGATTGGCTGTGTAGCCCTTCGCCAGTAAGGAGGCCAGCACCGTCGGATCGAACAAACCGAGAGTGAGACGGTTGGCCTCGACCGCCGCCGAGAACAGAAGCACGGTATCGTCCGAGACCGCCAACTCCTTCCCGGGCTGCGCATTGAGCCTGCTCACCTCGGACCGCGGGAGAAAGCGGCTCCACTTGTGTTCGAGGTCCTGCAGGCGTTGCTCGGCTGAGTCGAGGAGGCGTTCATCTCCCCCAACCACGAGCAGGTGAGCGTCGCTACCCATGATCCGCAGCCGCCGCTCGGCCGTCATCTGCTCCCACCACTCCTGGTGATGCTCAATATCTGGCGAGTCGGAATCACGGTGGTAGGCGCGGGGGCTGCCCCTAACTGGGAACGGGTTTGGTCCAGAACACCGGATGGCGCCGGGTCGGCGATGAACGTCAGGGACGACGGAGTGGACGCTGCTGCCTGCGGCGCTGCCATGACGGAAGCCTGGAGGGCGGTGTTCCAACCCATCCCCGTCATCATCCCCAGCATGATGGTGGTCGAGACTCCCAGCACCGCCACCCTGGAGGCCCTCGCCGGAGGGGTCCTCTTGGAGCGCCCCTTGCCCCCACGGCCGGTTGAGGCCTCCTGTCGCCTTTCCTGCAGCCGCCGGATGCGTTCCTCGGGCGAAAGATCAGTCATCGTCGTGGCTTTCGCCTTCGTGGTCGTCACTCTCGTACCTGTCGTCGTCGTACCCGTCGTCGCCCTCGTACCCGTCGTCATCACCATCCGAGCCCCGGCTGGAGACCGATTGGTCGGCAACACCCACCGTCACCTCGCCGTTGACAACCGATGCCGTGAACTCGATCAGGCGCGTTCCGTCCGTGAGGTTCACCATCAGGTCGGGGCCACCGACGGCGACGTACCATTGCCAGCCCGGGGCATCGACCTCATAGACAGAGAGAGAGCTTTCCGAACGCTCCACGGTGATGACGCCCACCTGAGGGATCTCNTAGGCGAGCAGTTCCGGTTGGGCCGCCACCGGAGCAGGTTCGGTTTGCTCCAACACCGAGGAAGGTTGCNTGGCNGTCGCNAAAGGAGCNGCCGCCACGGTGGGATCAGCCGTTCCCAGAGCGGCGTCAGGGGTAGTGGTGCTCAAGATTCCGAGATTGGCGGCGGCCGCCGTGGCTCCAGCCAAGAGGACGCCGACTATCGAGGACGCGGTCACGAGGGCGGTCCGGTGTTTCATCGATACTCCTTACCTACAACTCTCAATGTGGCTGCAACGCTACGGGGAAGCGGGTCAGGAACAGCCGAAGCTCAGGTAAGGATTGGGCAAAGGTTTGAGCCAACGCGGACGAAACCTGGCATCCTGCACCCATGAAGATCCTGGTGGTGGAAGACGACCCATCGATCGCCGAGCCTTTGGTGAGCGGCCTGGAACGCCAGGGTTACGAATTGACCTGGGTTTCGACCGGTGCAGACGCCCTGAACGCCGATCCGGGCGACATGGTGCTGCTTGATCTGGGATTACCCGATCTCGACGGTCAGGTCGTCTGTCGAAAGCTGCGAGAGCGAACCGGGGTTCCGATCATCGTCGTGACTGCTAGATCCGATGAAATCGATCGTGTCGCGTTGCTCGAACTGGGAGCGGACGACTATCTGACCAAACCGTTTGGATTCCGCGAGCTGGTCGCTCGCATGCGGGCGGTTGCCCGACGAAGCCACCCATCCTCGGGACCCGGACCGACCGAGCTCACTGATGCGCCCATCACGATCGGAGAGGTGACGCTGGATCGCAGAACCCGCAAGGTGACTGTGAGCGGGGTTCCGGTTTCGCTGACACCGAAGGAATTCGACCTCCTTGATTTTCTGGCACAGGATTCCGGCGCGGTACAGACCCGCGGACGCATCATCGNGGAGGTCTGGGATNAACACTGGTGGGGATCCACCAAGACGCTCGATGTTCANNTCGCATCACTTCGCAAGAAACTCAAAGATGCGGACCTNATCGAGACCGTGCGTGGCGTNGGCTACCGATTGGCTATTGACGNAGGGGAACAGGANACGTGACCCGACGCTTGACGCTTTCCTACCTGACCATCACGGTATTCGTCCTTCTCGTACTCGAGGTNCCNCTGGTCCTGTTCTTCGCCGACCGNGAGGAGAGTCGGCTCCTCTCGACGATCGAACGTGACGCGCTCGTGCTGGCAACTATCTATGAGGACGCCCTCCAGCACGGGACTCCGTACAGCCTCGATCCGGCCATCGACTACGTTTCCCGGACCGGAACCCGGGTGGTGGTCGTCAATNCGCTCGGGCAATCGATCGTGGATACGGCCGGCGAGGCATACCAGGATTTCACCAACCGCTCTGAGATCATCAATGCTCTGGCCGGTTCCATCGAATCCGGAACCCGTTTCTCGGCGACCCTCGATGGTGGCCTGGCCTTTGCCGCCGTCCCCGTGGCGTCGGGCGGCGACATCTACGGTGCGGTCCGCATTGCCTTCCCCACCACCCAGATTGGTGATCGCATCCGACAATTCTCACTGAGCTTGGCGGGTGTCGCCGCCGTGGTGCTGGCCGCCATCACTGCGGTGGGATGGGTGGTTGCCAAGTCCGTGACCAGACCGGTCGAGCGGCTCCGGCACGGAGCTCTGATGGTTGGGGAAGGCGACCTCGAAGTGTGCATCGACGTGGGAGATGCTCCGCCGGAGTTGTTGGAACTGGCGGACGCCTTCAACCACATGGCCTCCCGCCTCCAGGAACTGCTCAAACGCCACCGGGAATTCATCGCCGACGCATCCCACCAGCTCCGCACCCCCCTGACCGCTCTGCGGTTGAGATTGGAGAACGTGGAGGACTCGATCGGACCCGGCGGCGAAAGGGACTTTCAGTGGGCCCTGCGCGAGACCGACCGGCTCGGCGAGGTGATCGATCAGCTCCTCCAACTCGCCCGGGTGGAGGAGGGGGGAAAGGAGACGACGGCGATCGAGGTTGCTCAGCTCATTCGAGACCGGGCCGACACGTGGTCGACCGTGGCAAACCAGTCTGCAGTTGAGCTGGTCGTGGATGCCCCGCCTGAGACCTGGGTCTCTGCGGTGGAGGGGGCTGTTGAACAGATCTTCGACAATCTCCTCTCGAACGCACTCAAGGTGGCGCCTCCTGAATCTGTCGTGACGCTTCGGGTCGTATTCGCCGGGCAAATGGTCGAGGTCCACGTCATCGATGAGGGTCCTGGATTGACGGAGGAGGATCGCCGGAAGGCTATGCACCGATTCTGGCGGGGATCGACGGAGGGGACCGGGCTGGGCCTGGCAATTGTCAACCGGTTGGCCGAAGCGTCCGGAGGAACGGCGCGACTCGACCCGGCCGCAACCGGCGGCGTGGACGCCGTCGTCACCTTCCCGGCCGTCCCTGCGCCGGTAGCGAGCACGCAGCCCGGGTACGTCACCTGACCGGCACCGACGACAAGACCGCTCGAGGGGATCTACCACGGGATATCTAGGCGGCGCTACGAGCCGTCCTTGCCAGGCGGCGCGCCTCCCGGAGAGGTTCAGGAGTCCGGCCGTTTGCCACCGCCNCCAACGCCACGACTCGAGCGGTCTCGGGTGAGGTTCTCCAACCCGCATGGACGGCCAGCGGCCGGCGATCGGCCTGGGTACGCATCCAATATCCGACCAGGTCCCCGCCCAGGTAGAGCGGGGCGGTCACCCCCGGGCTTCCCGACTGCGGCCAGGTACCGACGGCCAGGAGCGGACGGTGCGTCACACCGACCGTCGGGATGCCCAGCACCGCCCCCAGGTGCAGAGCCAGCCCGGCCCGGCGCGGGTGATCCCGTCCGGTGGCGTTGACGATGATTACTTCGGGGGACTCCCCCAGGGCCCGCACCGCAGCCTCCAGCAGCGGGCCCTCGCGGATGGCCAGGCACCCACTGTGATATGGCCCACCGGCCGCGCCCGGCACGCTCACCCCGGCGATGATCCGGCCGTCTCGCATCACGGCGGCGGCCGCCCACCCGGCATCCCCTTCCGCTCCGGGGCCACTCCCGCCCCGCCCGAAACACACGAACACGCCGCCGACGGTCATGCCGGACGGCCGGGGATACCACGGGCCCGGCGAGGCCATGGCGAGGTTCTCCTGGACGGCACAAAGCTCGCCCGGCGAAGTCGGCCATCTCATCTCACAAGCGTATGCCGCATCCCCCACCCACTCGGCCTNGTCGTCGGAGTCCTCCGGGACATCTCATAAACTGAGTGTTGACACTCCTCCGGAGGCCAGGTGCTCGAGGCTGCCAGAACCGCCCTTCGAAACGCGACGCGACCGGTCACGTTCTCGGGAGCCGGTCTCAGCGCGGAGTCCGGTGTCCCAACCTTCCGTGAAGCGCAAACTGGACTGTGGGCCAGGTATGACCCGATGACCCTCGCCAGCCCCGAAGGCTTCGCCGCCGATCCCGGGCTCGTGGTCGGCTGGTACAACGAACGCCGCCGCAAGCTCGCCTCGGCCCGGCCCAACGCCGCCCACCAGGCCTTGGCCGAGCGATCGGACATGGTGCATATCACCCAGAACGTCGACGATCTCCTCGAGCGGGCCGGAGCCAACAACATCGTGCACCTGCACGGTTCCCTCGACCGGGACAGATGCAGTGGCGGATGCGGGCACCGCGAGGCCGTCAACATGGCAGAACCTCGTCCGCTCCGTCCCTGCCCTCGTTGTAGCCACTGGATGCGGCCGGACGTTGTCTGGTTTGGTGAACAACTGCCCCGAGTTGCGTGGCAGCGCGCCGACGAGCTGGCGGCCGGGGCCGACGCATTCATCGTCATCGGGACCAGCGCCACCGTCTATCCGGCGGCCGGACTCATTACCACCGCCCGGGCGGCAGGTGCCACCGTGATCGTGGTCAACATCGAACCCGCCTCGGTATCAGGCATCCACCTCACCGGTCCGGCCGGTCGGATCGTGCCCGACCTCCTCAAGGGAGGACTCCCCGGATCCGATGATTGAGGTGAGGACCCCCTGCTCAGGTGTCCGACGACCAGCGGCGAGTTTCTCATCGTCGGCAAAGCAGCCGTGGCGGCTATCGGGGTGAAGCCCAATCGCCACGACGAACTCGGATTCCGGCGTGCGATCCCGGCGCAAATCATCCTGTGGGGTGGGCATCAGGTCAACGGAGAACTGTTGATCAACGGACCGCCGGGGCGCCGAGTATCGGACCTGCTCAACGAACCGGATCCCTGGTTGTGCGTCAGAAACGGCGAGATGCTCCTGTGGCTGAAGAAAGCCGGATCTTGACGGTGTATCCGAACGACTGACGGCCCGTAGCTACTTCTTGGCGGCTTCGTAATAGGGATTCGATCCGGATGCGTGGTCGGTCACGTCGATGATCTGCGCGATATCGGGTATGGCGTCTCTGAGGATCCGTTCGATGCCCTGCCGCAGGGTGACGGACGCCAAACCGCATCCCTGGCAACCGCCCAACAGCCGCAGGTACACGTCGGCTCCTTCGACCCCGACCAGCTCTGCGGCTCCGCCGTGACCGGCGATCGCCGGATTCACGTGGCTGACCAGCAGTTGGGCTACCTGGTCCGCCAGAGGTCCCGTCAACTCACCCACCGGCTCGCCGCCTATGGCCGGGCTGGGGTTGTTGGGATTGTTCATCGCCAGACCTTGGGCGGTGAGGTCCAAGGATGCTCCCTGCAGGTTCTCGAGGTCCTTGTCGGGAATGGCAATGACGAGATCGCCGTGGCGGTCGAGGTGGTCGGTCGCTTGGCGATCGGCCAACGGCACGAAACTCAGCTCGTAGGCGAATTGAGCTCCCCGAATGCCGGTCACCTCGACCAGGAGCACATATGGCTCGTCACCCGGTTCCTGGTCGCGAATCTCGATGATCTTGTCGAGCGCCGTTGGCGAGACGGACAGGATGTTCTCGTCGGTCATGCAGCCTCCGTTGAGAGGGCATGGTAACGGAGCGACCGACTTACGACTAAGGCCATCGGTACGCCATCATGAGGACATGGCCCGCGCCTTGCTGATTCTTCCCACGGGTACGTACCGGGCGGCCGACTTCATCGAAGCGGCCGGTGCCCTCGACGCCGAGGTCATCGTGGCTTCCGAAGAGAACATGGTGTTGGCCGATCAGCTCGGGGACGGTTTCCTGCTCATCGACTGTTCCCGGCCGGAGGAATCGGCTCGCCGCATCGTCGAGCTAGGCGATCGGCAACCCCTCGACGCCATCGTACCGGTCGATGATCAAGGCGTGCTGATCGCCGCCCTGGCGGCCGAACAACTCGGACTGACTCACAACCCGGCGGTCGCTGTCGCCGCCACCCGCAACAAGGTCATGCTGCGAAGAGCGCTGGCGGGTGCGGAGATTCCACAACCGGCATACGAGCTGGCCGGACCACGGGACGACGTGGCGGGACTCGCTGCTGTGATCGGGTACCCCGTCGTCCTCAAGCCCTTGTCGATGTCGGCCAGCCGCGGAGTGATCCGCGCCGACGACGCCGAGGAAGCACGGGCTGCCGCCGGTCGTATCAGGAGAATCCTGGCGGTAGCCGGACATAATCCCAACGAAACAATTCTGATCGAGCAGTACATCCCCGGCATCGAATTGGCGGTTGAAGGCGTGTTGGGAAACGGAGATCTCGAAGTCCTGGCGTTTTTCGACAAACCAGACCCTCTGGAGGGTCCCTTCTTCGAGGAAACCCTTTTCATCACACCGTCCCGCTTGCACCCCGAGATGCTCGAAGAAGTCGAACGAGTGACCGCCCGGGCAGTACGGGCGATCGGCTTGCGCGAGGGGCCGGTCCACGCCGAGCTGAGAATCGACGGGAACCGGGTAGTTTTCCTCGAGGCGGCCGCCCGTTCGATCGGAGGGCTGTGCGGCCGGTCCCTCCGCTTCGGGTTACTCGGCACTCCCCTCGAGGTGGTTCTGCTGCGCCACGCCCTGGGGCGACCGCTCCGCAAGATACGACGCGAGGATCCGGCCTCCGGGGTGATGATGCTGTCCATCCCTCACGCCGGCGTCTTCCGGGCGGTGCACGGCATCGACCGGGCACGCCAGGTTCCCGGGGTCACTGAAGTGGACATCACGATCCCGTTGGGTCGCCGGGTGTGGCCCCTCCCCGAAGCCGATCGCTATCTGGGGTTCTTGTTCGCGCGCGGTCCGACCCCGGCTGATGTTGAAGAATCCCTCCGTCGGGGCTTCGCCTGCCTCGACCTTGTCATCGAGCACGATTAGGTGGGCGGGTGATTCGTCCGGTACTTCGAAGCAAGGCAATAATGCCGGCCATGAACCTGACTCGTTCGTCCGGGATACTCCTCCACCCCACCAGCCTGCCGGGACCGTACGGCATCGGCGATATCGGACCCGCCGCCCACCGGTGGCTCGATGACCTCGCCGCGGCCGAATGCAAGCTCTGGCAGGTGTTACCCCTCTGCCCGACCGGATACGCCGACTCGCCCTACCAATGTTTTTCGACCTTTGCCGGCAACCCCTACCTGATCAGCCCGGATCTCCTCCTCGAAGACGGCCTCGTGACCTCCGATGATCTGGCCGGATGTCCCGACTTCCCGGAGGAGCGCGTCGACTACGGCGGGGTCATCTCCTGGAAGCTGGCGCTCCTCGACACCGC
>C687J29651_10001269_pt1 | contig 10764 bp, 9 predicted proteins | sample RifCSP13_1_FD_29651 | JGI IMG/M metagenome (IMG submission 29651) | reverse complement strand
GCTAGCACGCGCCGGTCAGTGTTCGCCTTGCGGCCGGCGTTACCGAGATAGACCGGTTGAAAAACGATTGGCTGAGATTGGCCCCACACGCGCACGCCGCGCGCAATGGCCACAAAATCGTCGTCGGTCAATTCGCTGAGCGGCTTCCACTGAGGGCCTTCCGGAGTCGCAACCAAAACCGGGTGGTTAGGCGTGCCCTCCAATTCATACCCCGAGCGCGTTCTGAGCCGAATGATGGGCCCGCGACCGTTGGCATACACGTGCGAGGCAGGTTCAAGACCGTTTCGTCCGCAAACCCGAACCTGACAGAGCGCATATTCGCCAGGGGACAGGTTGGGCGGGATCAATGTGCGTAGTTCAACCAGCCCTTTGTCGGTGAGCACCAGACTATCGCCCGTGATGCATTTACCCAGACCCGGCGGGCCGTAAAAGAGAACGTGATCCAGCGCCTCGCCGCGCTTCTTGGCCGCGTCAATCAGGATGGACAGGTTCTCCTTAACGCGGTCCTGCCCCAACAAGTCGGTCAGGCGTTTGGGGCGCAAAGCATGATCGGCCTGGTCTTCGGGGCGGCGCTGAGGCGAGAGCAAACGGTCAGGTGCATCGGGCATGACAGGGATTATACCGAACAAATCCCAACTCCCAAATCCCAACCTCCCAGGGGCGCATCATCCTTTGGGATTTGGGAGTTTGCCCGCCCATGCATTACAATCACAATGTTTCCCCCTATCTCATCTGAGGAGGCCTCTATGTCCGACAACATCTTCGCTTCAAAACACCCGCTGGTAGCTCACAAACTGACTCTGCTCCGCGACGTCGAGACCAAGCCCAAGAAATTCCGCGAATTGGTGCGCGAACTGGCGATCCTGCTGTGCTACGAAGCCACCACCGACCTGGAGGTCGAAGAGATCGGCGTGGTCACGCCGATGGGCCAGACCAAAGGGCAGCGCTTGAAAAGCGACATCGGGCTGGTGCCGGTGCTGCGCGCGGGCCTCGGCATGGTCGAAGGCATCTGGGAGATGATGCCCGGCGCGGAGGTCTGGCACATCGGCCTCAAGCGCGACGAGCGCACGCTCCAACCGATGCAGTATTACGCGAACAAGCCGGTTCAACCCCGCGTGCAGCTCTGCCTCGTCCTCGACCCGATGCTGGCGACCGGCGGCTCGGCCTCGGCGACCTGCTCGCTCTGAAAGAATGGGGGGTGGCGAAGATCAAGTACATCGGCCTGATCGCCGCGCCGGAAGGCATCCGAAAGATGCAAAAGGATCACCCGGACGTGCCCATCCACATCGGCGCGATTGACAGCCACCTGAACGACATCGCCTACATCGTGCCAGGCCTGGGAGACGCGGGAGATCGGCAGTTTGGGACGGGCTAATTGCCCGTATGCCCGACGTAGAGGTCGAGAACTGCCTGGAATAGCCAGGATGCCCCCCCTCGCCTTTCTCATTCCGTTTGCCCTTGCCCTCCTCACCACCCCNCTCGCCGGTCGGCTGGGGCAGCGGTNGGGCCTGGTCGCCGTCCCCGGCGGACGCCGCCAGCACGCAGAGGCCGTGCCGCGTATCGGCGGGATCGGGCTGTTCACCGGGTTCTTCCTCACGGCGCTGGGGCTGTATCTCTTCGCTCCCCTGAACGACCGGCTGCGTTTGCCGGTCGGCGGCGTGCTGATCGGCGCGGCTTTTGTGTTTCTCTTCGGCCTGGCCGACGACAAGTGGGAGTTCAAAGCCTGGCCGCAGTTCGCCGCGCAGTTCGTCGCCGCGCTGATCGCCATCGCCACGACCGTCTTCATCGAGCAGGTCACGCTCCCGTTCCGGGGCTTTACGGTCTTCCCGTGGTACATCACTTACCCGCTCACCATCCTGTGGATCACGGGGATGATGAACACCGTCAATTTCCTGGACGGGCTGGACGGGCTGGCGACGGGCGTCGGCAGNATCGCGGCGGTGATCTTCGCGATCCACTCCTATACGCTTGGACAGCGGGAGATTGCGCTGTACTCGCTCGCGCTTGCGGGAGCCTGCGCAGGGTTTCTGATCTTCAACTTCTATCCGGCCCGGATCTTCCTGGGTTCGGCGGGCGCGATGACTTTGGGCTACGTGCTGGCGACCCTTTCGATCCTTGCCCCGGCCCGCGTGATGACCGCCCTGCTGGTCATGGTCATCCCGATCGCGGATACGGCCTTCCAGATTTTTGACCGCTGGCGGCGGGGGGCCTCACCCTTCCGGGGCGACCGGGGCCACCTGCACTACCGGCTGATGGACCTCGGCCTCTCGCAGCGGCCTATCGTGCTCGGCTACTGGATTTTTTGCGCCGTGTTCGGGGCGCTCGTGCTGATCATCGCTTCGCGTCTCTACAAGCTGATTGCGCTCGGCGCTGCGGGGCTGATCGTCGTGGGGTTGCTGATCGTGCTGAGCCGAAGGCAAGAAGAAAAATCCCAAATCCCAAACCCCAAATCCCAAGAAGCCGAGGGCGAATAGTCCCGCCTTCGGGGTTTGGCTGTTGGGATTTTCAATATTCCACCTTCAACCTCGTCAACCGCATCAGCCCGCGCTCGATCACCCAGATGATCGGCGCGAAGCACAGGTCGAGGCCCACCGTGAGCGTGAAGGCCAGCGCGAGGGCGCGCAGGGCCGTGTCCAGCGGGCCGAGGAGCGCGTTCCTGAGCAGCGAACCGAAGCCAGCGTAGACCAGGATGCCTCCCAGCAGGGCCAGCGCCACCGCCAGTGGCAGCCAGGCCCGGCGGTCTGAGGCCGAGGGCAGCATCGAATTGCTCACGGTGAAAACGACATAGAGCCAGAGCCAGAAGTCGGTGGCGCGCGTCATCGCCTGCAGCCCCAGCGCCATGCCCAGCACATCGCCGCGGCGCAACGCTTCCCCGACCGGCCCCACCCCCAGCCGCGAGTAGCCCACAAAGAGGATCGCCGCCGCGCCCACGACCAGGGGGGCCGCGCCGATCAGCGCCTCGCGCAGCACGTCCACTTTCTCGGTTTCCACGTAGCCCAGGCGCAGCGTCCCATCCGGCGTGCGCTCAGGGATGAGCGAGAATCTGCCGGTGCGCACGCCCAGCAGGGTGGCTGCGAGCCAGTGGCTCCCTTCGTGCACGATCACGCCGGGCAGCATGAGGAGCGAATAGACGAGGAGCGCGATATCCGGATGGCGAAAGATCAAAAGCCAGATGCCTTGCAGATGCCGGTGAATCCATCGCTCGAGGAAGACGAGCGGGATGAGGACCAGGAGGAGCCAGAGCCAGGAGGCTAAGAGAGGCATTCTTGATTGCTGAATGCTGAATGTTGATTGGGTCAATCAACATTCACAAATCAACAACCAACAATCTGGTTCATGCTGCGGCGGCTTTGACGATGGCTGCGAATTCCTGGGGTTTGAGGCTGGCCCCGCCGACGAGCGCGCCGTCAATATCGGGCTGGGCCATGAGGTCGGCGGCGTTGGCGGCTGTGACCGAGCCGCCGTACTGCACCCGGATGGAGTCGGCCACGGAGGAGGAATAGAGATCGGAGATAAGGCCCCGGATGTGAAGGCCGATGACGGCGTTCGCGCCCGCCGGGGTGGCCGCCCGGCCGGTGCCAATGGCCCACACCGGCTCGTAGGCGATGATGGTCTTCAGCGCGTCGTCCGCCGAAAGGTTCTCATAAGCCGCGCGCGTCTGCCGCGTGACGACCTCGGCGGTCTTCCCGGCTTCGTTCTCTGCCAGGTTCTCGCCCACGCAGACGATCGGCGTGAGGCCGTGCGCCAGCGCGGCCTTGACCTTCTTGTTCACCCCCTCGTCGGTCTCGCCGAAATACTGCCGCCGCTCCGAGTGCCCGAGGATGACATACTGACACAACCCGGCGAGCATGGGCGGCGAGACCTCGCCAGTGAACGGGCCAGAATTCTCCCAGTGCATATTCTGCGCGCCCAGGCCAATGCCGGTGTCTTTCAGCCAGGGCGCGACGGAGGTGAGCGCGACGGACGGGGGACACAGCACGCGCTCGACTCCCACATACGGCTGAATTTGCGCGATCAACTCGCGGGCCAGGTCCACCGCCTCGCCCACGGTCTTGTTCATCTTCCAGTTGCCAGCCACGACCGGTTTGCGCACAGAACCTCCGCTCACGTCGAGAAGTAAATGCGGAATACCATTCGGCCCAGGCACAGCTCGTCGCTGTCCTGCAACACCACCGGGATCTCGGGGCGCAGTTTCTCGCCGTTGATCCGGCTGCCGTTGGAACTGTTCATGTCAGTGTAGAGCAGACGGCCCTGGTCAAAGCGCAGGATACCGTGCTGCCGCGAGACGCCCTGCTCCATGCCTTGCACCTCGGCCAGATCCAGGTCGGGCATGAAAGGCCGTGTAGGCTCGGAACGCCCCACCCAATATTCCTCCTTGCCGCTCAGGAAAAACAGTTGCCCGGTTGGCTGCAAGACCAGCATCATCGAGATATCTTTGCCGCGCAGTTGCGCCGGGACCAGGACGGTCGTCTCGTCGTCGGAGGCGGAGGTCGAAGCCAGGCGGATCGGCGCAGTCGGCGGGCGCGGGGGCGCCGCCGCGCGTTGGAATGCCTCGACCATCTCCATCACGGTCAGGAAACGACCGGTCGGAAACTTGACGAGCGCGCGAAGGATGACGTCTTCCATGGCCGGGGTGACCTGTGGGTTTAGTCCACTTGGGCGCGGGGGCAGCGTCGAGAGGTGCTGTTGAGAGATGGGGAGCGCGTTGTCGGCTTTGAACGGCAACTGGCCGGTGACCATCTCGAACAGGATGACGGCGAGCGAATACTGGTCGCTGTGCTCGTCGAGGTCCCCTGCGCCGATTTGCTCCGGGCTGGCGTATTCGGCGGACTCGGCCACGAGCTTGGCCGTGGCCCCCGTGGCCGCCCGCCCGGCCATCCGCGCCATCCCGAAATCGGCGAGGAAGACGTCGCCCTGCGTCTCGAGCAGGATGTTGGCCGGCTTGAGGCCGCGATGCAGGACGCCGTGCTGGTGCGCGTAGGCCAGCGCCGACCCGACCGCGCCGAGGATGCGCGCGCAGTCGCCGATGGGGAGCCGCCCCCATACCAGGCGGGTGTGGAGCGTCTCGCCCTCGACGTACTTCATCACCAGATACGGCCACCCCCCGTGCTCGGCGAAATCGTACACCGGGACGATATTCGGGTGATCCAGCCGGGCGACGACCTGCGCTTCGCGGCGGAAGCGCTCTAAAAAGCCGGGGTCGTCCCTGCGCAGCGCGCTGAGAATCTTGACGGCGACATAGCGGTCAAGGACCTCGTGGTAAGCCTTGAAGACCGTCGCCATGTCGCCGTACCCCAACTGCTCGACGAGGCGGTATGCGCCGATCGTGTCGCCGATGGTGAAGGTCATCGGGCATCCTTCATTGCACAACTGAGAATGATTACTGTGACCATCCCGGACTCCCTCCCAGGCGCCATTTTACTTCCGTATCCGCTTTTGGACACCTGCGCCTTCCAACTCTCGGATGGCGTCAGCGGCGATCCAGCGGGCAGCTTTGGAGTCAGTGCGCTGGATCTCTTGGGCAGCCTTGATCGCGGCCTTGTTGAGCCTGGGGTTTCGCTTGCCGATATTTCGCAGCGCCCAGTTGACGGCTTTCTTCACGAAGTTGCGCTCGTCGGTGGAGCCGCGCTGGATGATCGGCAATAGCCGGAGGAAGTCTTCGTCGGCGGCTTGCTTGTCGTGCCAGGCCAGACAAGCGATGAGCGCAAAGGCAGCCCGCCTGACAAATTCATCTTCTCGTTCAGACCATTCCCTGATTTTCTGCCAGGCGAAGGGCGTCTTTTCGAAGAGATTCATGCAGACCTGGTCACAGACATCCCAGGAATTGATGTCCTTGACCCAGTTCTCCATTTCCTTCTCGGTCAGCGCTTCGGGAACGGCAATCATGGACGCCACGATTCTGGCTTCGGCTATGCCCGTTTTCCACAACCTGGCTGCCAGCTTGTGATCTTTGCCTGTTTCTTTGGCGATCAAGCGCATATCGGGCACGGACACCCCCAGCCGCTTTTCGACCGCCATGCCGAACCTGGCCATTCCTTCAAGCTGCGCCGGGCTGGCTTTAGCCTTGAGCCGGTCCAAGACTTCTGTTGTGGAAGCCATANCGCGTTTTCCGGCAGGTGGAATCCTGGGGTTGCCGATTGGCGAGCATCACTCGCCCGCCTGGGCGGGGGGCGCCTCGCCAGAACTTGAGAGGAGGCCCTTCGTGATCATCTCGTCCAGTTCTTTCGGCAACTGGGGCCGTCCCTTCTCGTTGATGGCTGTCAAGACCACCTTGGCTTGCAGGACAGGTTTGTTGTCCGGGACGCGATAGATGTCCTGGTAAAAACCCAGCCGCAGAGGCGAAATCCGCTCGGCATTGACGCCGACGAAGAACCTGTCCCCGCTTCGCGGGGGATACAGATAATCCAGCTCAACACGGATGACGGTGAAATAGATGCCGCGCTTGGCCCAGGCAGCGAAATCAACCCCGTGGGGCTTCACGAATTGGTTGCGCGCATGTTCAAGGTAGTGCAGATATACGGCGTTGTTCACGACGCCTGCCAAATCGCACTCGTGATCCCGGACCTCGAAGTCCAGGCGGAACTGGTAATCTTTCACCCTGCGCCTCCACGTGGTGCAACCACTGAGATGAAAGCGTTACTCTCCCGTGAAATGCTAAAAATGCGCTTCGCCAGAGCGACGGTGCGCGACGGCAACCTGCGAAACTCGTCCCTCAGCGAAGCCCGGCGTATCACACGCTACTTAAGCAGCGGAAACTTCATCACCCGGTTGTTCGCGCTGTCGGCGACGTAGATGTTCCCTGCCTCGTCCACGACAATGCCGGAGGCGAGGCCGAAGGTCGTGACGTCGGAGCCGAAGTCGCCCCAGGTCGTGACGAAGTTGCCGTCCTTGTCGAAGACCAGCACCCGGTAGCCTTCGGGGTCGGTCACGTACAACCGGCCGTTGGCGTCGAGCGCGAGGTAAGGCTTGTTGTCGAGCGACTGCCCGAACCAGCCTTCGATCTTCCATTCTTTGGCGAAGATATAGTCGCCCGCGCCCGCGTCGGGCTGGAAGACCTGCACGCGNTGGTTCCACGTGTCGGCGACGTAGAGCGCGCCGTCAGGCGCGAGCGCCAGGCCCACCGGCTCGTCGAGGAAGCCCGGCTCGAAACCGCTGGCGCCGACGCTCGTGAGACCGTTGCCGTCCCGGTCGAAGACGACGATGCGCTTGTTGCCCGTGTCGGCGACGAAGACGCGGCCCTGCGCGTCAACCGCCACGGCGCGCGGCCCCCACATGGCGTCGAAGGTCTCCGCCTGCCCGAAGCGCCCCCAGGCTTTAATGAAGTTGCCGCCCGCGTCGAACTTCTGGATGCGGTGGTTCCACGTGTCGGCGACGTACACCGAGCCGTCCGGGCCGACGGCGAGGCCCCACGGCTCGTTGAACAGGCCGGGGCCGGCCGTGTTCTGCTCCAGCGAGCCGAAGGAACCCCAGGCCGTCAGCAGCTCGCCGTTCGCGTCGAACTTCTGAATGCGGTGGTTGCGCGAGTCGGCCACGTAGATCGAGCCGTCCGGGCCGCGCGCGAGGCCGCGCGGCGCGTCGAACGAGCCAAGCGCGTTGCCCTGCACGCCCCACGTGGTCAGGGCCGCGAGGGTCTGCCGTGACCTGGCATAGGGGTCTTCCTGCACGCCCGTCCCGAGCGTGGCCGGCCCCACGCCATAGCCCCACATTTGCGCGGCGAGGTCTTTGCGGACGTAGAAGTGCATCCGCTCGGCCACCGGCCATTGGGAAAGATCAAAATTAGTCTTCGTCTGCTCGCCGTAGAGCTTGTAATCGCGGTTGAACCAGATATTCCAGAAGGCCTGCCGGTAGCTCGCCTGGCTCCACGCGTCGCGGATGCGCTCCCAGGTGAGGTTGAAGTAATCCTGCATCGGCCAGACCATGCGGATGTACTCGAACTTGTAGTAGCGGTCGCCGAGCAGGGCCTCGACCTTGCTCCAGTGTTTTGGCCCGGCGATGACGACCGGCGTGTTCAGCCCCTCGCGGGTCGGGTTCTCGCCGTAGAAGCCGTAGCTGCGCTGGTCGTAGTAGCGCAGATACCACGTCATCGGCCAGGAGACGTCGGAGTCGTAAGCCACCTTCAGCGGGCCGTTGTCCATCGTGCGCGCGGCGATCTCGTCCACCTGCTCCATCACCGTCTTGACGCCGCGCGCGCCGTGGGCGTAGACGAGGAACTCGTTGGCCGAGTCGTAGTTGATGTAGGTCGCAATGAAGGCCGTGCGCATCGTCAACANAGCCAGGAGGCCGAAGAAGGACAGCCCGGCCAGGCGGCCCACGTTGTTCCACCCCACGTCGCGTCCGAGGAAGTAGACCGCAGCCAGGCAGATCGCCGCGACGATCAGCGCCGAGACAAAGGCTGCCGTCGCCTGCAACTGCGGGAGCTGGCTGCCCTGGAACGGCGGCTGATTGCCGAGCAGGCCGCCCTGCCCGAAGCCGAAGACCGAGGCGACTGAGAGCACCGTCAGCGGCAGGAGAATGACGACGAGCCAGGCGCGGCGCTCGCGAAAGGCCTGCCAGTCGGTCGCGTCAATGAACCGCCCAATGGCCCAGCCGCTCACCAGGATCAGCGGCAGGGTGATGTGCGTGGTGAGCCAGGGCATCTTCTCACCCGCGGCGCTGAATCCGACGAGCGCGGCGACGGACCAGAAGCCGAAAAGGCCGATGACCGGGAACGCCAGCGTCTCGCGCGGTCGCTCCGGGTTTTCCTGCTCGGCGGCGGCCTCGTCTTCCACTCTCAGCCAGCGCGCGATGCCGATCCCAAGCGCGAAGAGCGCGCCGATGACCGGCAGATATTCGTAGACCGGGAGGGTGATCACCGGGTAGTAATACCAGGGCTGGTTGCCGCGCTGGACAGGGTGCTGCGCCAGCCAGTAGCCGAGCGAGCCGACGACGCCGGTCGCCACCCCGCCGCCGTTGGTGAAGAACGTGGTGAAAAGGGGGATGTAGATGCCGTAGAAGATGCCGCTGCCGACGAGCGCCTTTCTCCAATCCCACCACCAGGCAATCGCCGCGCTGATGGCAAACAGGGTCAGCACAACGATGAGAGTCACTCCGGCGTTGGTCGAGAAGAAAGGCCCTCCCGCGGGCAGATTGTAGTCAAGTGGGTCTTTGCCCAGGGCGCGCACCGGGAACGCGGCGAGCTGTGGGAGGGCGAAGATGCCGAGGACGACGAGCAAATCCAGGGCCGGGAAGCGACGTACCTCCTGACCGAAGCCGGCGAAAGCCAGCGCGCTCGCGACGAGCACTCCCAGCCCGACCACGCCCCCGGCGATCACGGCCACCCTCAAGGGAACCGACAGGGCCGCAAACGCCGAGGCCGAGCCGGCGAGTTCCTCGGCTGGATTCGCCGGCACCGCCGTGGCTTCGGCGTTGAGCGTGCCGGAGGAAGTCTGGAGGAAATGAATGGCGACGGCCGCGGCAGCAACCAACAAAGCGATCAGGGTCAGGTTGATGACCAGCCGGTAGCGGCCCTGGTATTCGGCCCGAGGCCAGGGGACGGAGTACCATTCGCGGGCGATGTGGAGGCCGAGGAACGTCATCGTGATGGCGATATAAATGAACGACGTCTCCATCGTCGCGTAAAACAAGGCCGTGACGGCCGTCAACCAGTACAGGTAATTGGTCTGGCGCTTTTCCATGTAATTGTTCACGCACAGCGCCATCAGCAGCCCCCAGACGACGACGTACGGCTCGTCGCGGATGTAGCGCGAGTAGTAGAGCATGTAGGGGGAGATGACCATCAGCAGCGCGGCGACGAGCGCGCCCGCACGGCCCAGCCACCTGCGGAAGTAGTACATCAGCCCGACGGCCACGACGCCCATGATGGCGCCGGGGACGCGCGAGGTGTAGTCGTTGTCGCCCAGCAGCCAGTAGGTGAAGGCCGTCAACTCGAAGCGGAGCACGCCGTGCATGAGCGGCGAATGCTGGAACCCGCGCCCCTGATAGAGATACCACGCAAACTGGGTGTGGAGGCTCTCGTCGTGGCTCATCACCCGGTCGCCGAGGCGGTAGAAACGCGTGGCGATGGCCGCGACGATCAAAGCCAGGTAAGCCGCTTTCTCCCAATCCAGCGCGATCGCCGACCAGAGCGGGCGGTCGAGCGTCGAAGGGGTCGGGGTGGTTTCAATAGTCGTCGCCATAGAGCATCCTTATCACGCATCACGTATCACGTTTTTGTTTTGGTCGTGTGCGAGCGGGCGGCGCATGTCCTTCCGCGCCTCGCAGCCGCCTTACTTCCCAATCTTGCAGTTCACGCCATTGGCCGGGCTTGAGGTCCCCGACTTTCAAAGTCCCTATGCGGACCCGGATCAGTCGCAGGACCGGCATCCCCAGGAGGCGGCCAATCTCGCGGATTTCGTGCTTGCGGCCTTCGTGCATCACCACGCGCAGCCAGGTGTCCCCGCGCTCACGCGTTTCGCGCATCACCTGCGCGGGCGCGGTGCGCTTCTCACCCGAAGGGAGGACCACGCCGCGCCGCCACGCTTCCAGTTGCTTCTCGTCCGGCGCGCCGGCGATGAGCACGCGGTATTCTTTCTCGGTTTCGAACCGCGGATGGGTGAGATGGTCGGTCAGTTCGCCGTCGTTCGTGAGCAGGATCAGCCCCTCGCTCTCCAAATCAAGACGCCCGACCGGGTACAACCGTTCCGCGAACGGGACGAGGTCCCGCACGGTCTGCCGGTCGCCCTGCGGCTCCAGCGAAGAGACCACGCCGCGCGGCTTGTAGAGCGC
>C687J29651_10001266_pt1 | contig 10773 bp, 8 predicted proteins | sample RifCSP13_1_FD_29651 | JGI IMG/M metagenome (IMG submission 29651) | reverse complement strand
AGGTCGGACCTGCGCAGGTCGGCGGCCCAACCCGTAGCGGCGATCTGCCCATCGCGGATCAGCAGGGCGTCGCCGAGGATCCCCGAGGCGGTACGGACTCTGTCGGCGATGACCAGGCGGGCGGTCATCGGGAGATCGGATTGGCAAGGAGTGCATCGGTCTGGCATCGGCCGGTCATTCTTCTCCTCCGAAGCGGCCGTAGTGGACCAGGTCGGTCAAGGGCTTGCGACCCCGCGGGAGGGTGGATTGAAGACCCCGGCGAAGGCGGTTCTCGCCTTCGAGGTCCGGGTAGCCAAACGCCAGGGCCCACCGGCACCCGTGGTCATCGGGGACGTGGAGGCGTTCCCTGGCACAAGGCTCTCGGTGCAGAGTGACAGGGCACGATCCGATCCCGAGGGCGGCGGCCGCCTCCATCATGTTCTGGGCGACCCGGCCCATGTCGAAATCCCCGCCGCCGGGTAGCCGGACGATCACCACAACGAGCGGCGCCCCCACCAGGGGGCCGGTGAAGCTGCCACATTCGGCGAGCCGCTGTCGTTCCCCGGGGTCGGTGAGCACGACGAACGCCCAGAGCTGGGTGTTCTTCGAACTGCCGGTCCATCGACCGGCCTGGAGAATCTTCTCGATTTGTTCANGCTCGATCGGTTCCGGNCGGTACNTGCGAACGACCCGGAGGCCGGCGATGCGNTCGTAGGTTTCGAGTGACGGTTCGAAGGATTGCATGNGCACCTCNNCAATTGTCTCGGATCCGAGCATACCGTGACCGGTACCGGCCGGGTCAGAGCATTCCGGACGGGATGGCGGCCGCCACCCGGCTGAGGAATGCTGCGCCGAGCGCCGCGTTGGAGGCGACCACGGCCTGGTCTCCCGGACGTGCGGGGCNGCCGGNCAGATCTGTGACATGTCCCCCGGCTTCGAGGACGAGCAGGATTCCGGCCGCGACATCCCACGGAGCCAGTTTCAATTCCCAGAATGCGTCGTAGCGACCGCAGGCCACCCAGGCGAGATCCAGCGAAGCCGTACCCATGCGCCGGACGCCCTGGACGTGGGTGAGCATCTCTCCAACGATCTGTGCATAGGCGGCGGCATACCGGCGGCGGTCGTACGGAAAACCCGTCGCCACCAGGGCTGCCCCCAGGTCACCCTGGTTGGACACTGCGATCGCTGCGCCGTTCCGGTGGGCGCCGGCCCCTGCCGCGGCGGTGAAGATCTCGTCCCTGAACACATCGACGACGGCCCCCACCCGAGGCAGCCCGCGCTCGTACAGGGCAACCGAGACACTTACGTGCGGCACTCCATGCAGGAAGTTCACGGTTCCATCCAGAGGATCGATGATCCACACCCGCTCCCGGCCAAGGGGGTCCCCGCCGCTCTCCTCGGCGAGAATCGCGTCGTCCGGACGGGCTGCTTTGATCGTGGCAATGATGACGGTCTCCGATTGGCGGTCGGCGGCCGTGACCGGGTCGACCTCGCCCTTGAATTCGGCTCCCTGGAGACGGCCGAGCCACGGGCGGATGGCCCTGGTACCTTCCCGGGCGGCCCTAACGGCGACGTCGAGATCTTGTTGGAGAGGAGTGTCCATTGCGTCCGGACTCTAGGAGTCCGCTGAGTAGTAGCGGGTCGTAGGGTTGCGTGACCTGTGGGGCTCAGCGGGCTCCGGAGCCCGGTAGGTTGTACCGGCGAGGCCGGTCATAGAATCCACCCGTCATGATGTCGATTCTGCTCGCCGCCCTCGGTGGTTTGTTGACGTGGGCTGCCTTCCCGCCCCTCGGCTTGGGCGCTCTGGTGTTCATCGCGCCCGTGCCGTTTCTGGTCGGGTTGCGGAGGGCGAGGTCGGGACGCCGGGCGCTGCTGGTTGGGCTTGTCTTCGGGATCGCTTTCTTCGGGCCGCTGCTGGGGTGGATCACCGAGATGGGCGTGATCGCCTGGGCACCGCTCGTGCTCGTCGAGGCCTTGTTCCCGGCCGTCTTCGCCTGGATGGTCTTCCGGGCACGCCGGCGCTCCGATTGGCAGTGGATGGGGTCCGTGGTCGGCGGTTGGGCGCTGACCGAGCTCGCTCGATCGTATCTGCCGGTGGGAGGCTTCTCGTGGGGATGGCTCGGGTATGCCGTGAGTGGCTTGGCAGGAGCTCGCGGTGCTGCCCGGTGGATAGGAGTTTCCGGGTGGACGGTGCTCGCCATGTTGGTGGCGGGCGGTCTGGCTCTCCGGTTCGATACTCGCCGCGGTTTAGGCTGGGCCGCGGCAGCCGCAGCAGCGGTGGCGGTGCTGGTCGGAGCCGGCGCGGCGTGGCCTGCCACAGCCGATGGAGCGCTGCTCGAGGTTGCCCTCGTCCAGGGGAACAGTCCCTGCCCGGCTGAACGGTGCGTCAACGAGCGGCAAGAAATCACCCAGAGCCACCTCGATCTCACCCGGTCTCTGCCCTCAGGCGTATTCGACCTGGTGGTGTGGCCGGAGAGTTCGACCGGGTATGCAACCGATCCCACCGTCAACCCGGAGGTTGCCGGCCAGATCGCCGCCGAAGCGGTCCGTCTGCAGAGCTACTTGCTCGCCGGGGGCGATCGCCCCGTTGGTCAAGACGGCTTTGCCAATGTGAATCTGCTCTTCGACCAGGATGGGAGCATCGTCGGTGAGTACCTCAAGATCCACCCGGTGCCCTTCGGCGAATACATTCCGTGGCGGGCGGTGTTCGGATGGACCGAGCGATTCCGGGCTGCCCCGCGGGATATGGTGCGAGGAGAAGGACCGGTTGTCTTCACAACGGATTGGGGTTCGCTCGGGTCGGTTATCTCGTTCGAGGGGGCATTCGCCCGCATCATGCGTGGCCCGGTCCGAGAAGGAGCCCGGTTGCTGGTCGTGGCCACCAACAACTCGAGCTACGGGCTTGGACCCGCATCCGATCAGTTCATCGGCATGACCCGCATGCACGCTTCCGCCTTGGGGGTCGACGTCATCCACGCGGCACTCACCGGTCGGTCGACGATCATCTCCAACAGCGGATCGGTCGGGCCAACTTCGGGGCTCTTCACGGCTGAGATCCTCACCGGCCGGGTACGGGTGCGAGCGTCGGGCAACACTCTCTACACGACCCTCGGCGAGTGGCCGTATGGTCTCGCCATTCTGTGGTTATTCGTGGTGGTCGTGGCATGGGCCAAGCACCAGGAGAGAGTGACGGCCTGAGACGCCGAAGGACCGCCACCGGGGCGGCCCTTCACACGACCGGTCCGAGGACACGGGGTCCTCGCCAGGGACATACCGGCACCTGTAGTTCTAGCACCTACCACTGTCAGCGCGAACGACGGCAGATGGCCCGAGCCGTCACTCAGCATTTGCTTTCCGGTCCTTTGGATGGCCGTTAGGTGGCGGTGCGTCAACCTTGGACGGGTTGGGGGACCTGCGTTGCGCACGGCGCGCTCGAGCGAATGCGGGCTGAGCGAGCGTGAGCGGGCAGTTACGCCGGGACCCACGACGCGAGCATTACGCGCCGCTCTCCTGATACCTTCGATGTCTTCTATCAGGCCGAGCCGTACCGCCCGTCGGCAGTGGAAGCCGAGCGGACGATCATCGCCGGCGGTGGTCGATCTATGGACTCACGTTCTGGGAGCTGATCGGTGGCAAGCCAAGCCACTGAGTGAACCCCGATCGCCGTCCGGGGTTGCGCTCAGACGGCACTGGTGATACTCAGCGCCCTTCATACTCGGTCAGTGCTGCGTCGATGGTATCGAGCGCCGTGTCGAGCTCCTCGGTGGTGGTGATCAGCGGGGGGATGAACCGGATCACGTTGCCGTCGGGACCGCAGTTGATCAGGATCAGCTCGTGCAGCAGTGCGTACTTCGACACGAAGTCCATGGCGTCGGCATCCGGCTGGTGCGTTTCGGGGTCTTTGACAAGCTCGATCCCGATCATCAGCCCGAGTCCCCGGACCTCCCCGATGGTGTGGTGAGCGATTCGCAGCTTGTCCAGCCTTTCGAAAGCGTGCGCCGACAGCTCGCGGGCGTGGGGGAGGAGTCCCTCCATCGTGTCGATCACCGCTCCGGCCGCCGCACAAGAGACCGGGTTGCCCCCGAAGGTTGTGCCGTGCGCACCCACCGGCCAGCGGTCCATGACCTCTGCCGAAGCACCATAGGCCGAGAGCGGCAGACCATTGGCGATGGCTTTGCCCAGGGCGATGATGTCGGGATCGACGGTGTAGTGGTCGGATGCGAACCATTCGGCCGTGCGTCCGAAGCCGCTCTGCACCTCGTCGAATATCAACATGATGCCGTGCTGGTCGGCGATCTCCCGGAGGGCCTCGAGGAAGGCAGGCGGGGAGGGGTAGTACCCGCCCTCGCCCTGTATAGGCTCAACCAGGAAGGCGGCTATGTTCTTGGGGGTGACCTCGTGTTTGAACTTGTAGTGCAGTTCATCCAGCGCCAGCCGGGTCGATTCCTCTTCGGACTTGCTCCACCGGTACGGGCGCGGGAAGGGGGTTACGAACACGGACGCCAGGATGGGGTGGTACCCGTCCCGGTATCGGGCATTGGAGGTGGTGTAGGCGACGGACCCCATGGTGCGACCGTGGAANCCTCCCCGCATCGTGATGACGCCCTGTCGTCCCGTGACGTACTTGGCGATCTTGACCGTNGCCTCGACCGCTTCCGCACCNGAGTTGGCGAAGCCAAATTTCTCGATCCCCNTCGGGGTGATGGTGCGCAGCTTCTCGGCCACTCTGATGATGGACTCGTATCGGAAAACACAGCCGGCATGGATGAAACGATCCATCTGGGCGCGGGCGGCGGCAACGACCCGGGGATGGTTGTGACCGAGGTTGGTGACTGCGGTCCCGCATGCGAAATCGGCGTAGCGGTTGCCTGCTTGGTCGTAGATCCACAGACCTTCGGCGCGGTCGGCGAGGAAGTCGGTGGCGTACGCCAACACGGGGGCAACGACATCCTTGTGGCGGGCGAGGTGTTCGGTCACTGGTGTCATCTGGGCTCCTTTGGGGGGCTGTTCTGCGTTTGACGGCGAATGGCCGCTACGGAGCAGCAAAGAGCGAACGCCGTGTGTGGCGAGGGACACGTGCGATGATCCGAAGCATGATCGTATTCTGCCATATCGGTCCGGCGTTCGTGGCGGGCATCTCAACGGGCGGTGAGGTGCCGGACGAGGAGACTGCTCGGAGCGGAAGGCCGACAGCCGTGGCCGGCGTGCCGGACGAAGAGAAACGTTCAGACGAAGCGGACCCGTCGATCCTGGTCGGAGGTCACCTCTCCGATGACCCAACTGCGGTGGCCGTTGGTGGCGAAAACAGCCCGGACCTCCTCCGTTCCCGACGAGGGCACGACGGCGGCGAATCCGATCCCCATGTTGAAGGTGCGATACATCTCCTCCTCGGCGACCGACCCCAGGTCTTGCACGAATCGAAATACCGGCGGGACGGTCCATGCCCTCCGATCGATGACGACGCCGTGGCCGGAAGGCAGGAGGCGGGGGAGATTGCCGGGAAGGGCGCCGCCGGTTATGTGGGCCAATCCCCGCACCAGACCGGTTGCCAGCGCGTCCAGCACCGCCGGGGCGTAGATCACCGACGGCTCCAGTAGCACCTCGGCGACGGTCCGGTCATCGTCGAGTGAGGATTCGAGATCGACCTTCCCGAGTACGTCCCGAACCAGCGAGAAGCCGTTGGAGCGAAGGTTGGGGCTTTCCACTCCGATGACGAGATCGCCCGGCTGGATNGAAGCGCCGGTGACCTCCTCCCCTTCTTCAACGATCCCCAGGGCGGCGCCGGCCATATCAAACGCGTCGACCGGCATGGCACCGGGATGCTCGGCCGTCTCGCCTCCCAACAAAGCGCAACCCGCGGCCGAGCAAGCGGCAGCCACAGATTCGATCAGCACCCGTTCCCGTTCCGGTTGCAGCGACCCGACGGCCAGGTAGTCGGTGAAGGCGAGGGGCCGCGCCCCGACCGCGGCCAGGTCGTCGACGCACATGGCCACTAGATCGAATCCAAGACCGTCGAACCGATTGGCCCTCCGGGCTAGCTCGATCTTGGTGCCTACTCCGTCGGTGCTCATCATGAGCACCGGGCGTTGGTAGCCGGAGGGGATGCGAATCCCGGCGGCGAACCCACCGAAACCGCCGACGACGCGGCCCTTCCAGGTCCCCTGCACGGCGGGACCGATCTGGGCCACCAGCCGGTCGGCTGCCTCGAGATCGACTCCGGATTCCCGGTAGGTCGGCATCANCGCTCTCCTTCGAGAGCGAGCTTGTGTCCGTTGGTGGGAAGGCGGGTGGGGTAGTCGCCGTTCAGGCAGGCGGTGCAGAATCCTTCCTGTGCGGCACCGGTGGCCGACAGAAGCCCCTCGAGGGACAGGTAGGCAGCGAGTCGCAGGCCAGATAGGCGCGGATCTCCTCGATGCTCTTGTGGGCGGCCAGCAATTGCGACCGGTCCGCCGTGTCCATGCCGTAGAAGCACGGCCACCGATAGGGAGGCGACGATATGCGCAGATGAATCTCCGAGGCTCCTGCTTCCCGGACCATCGCCACCAGCTGGCGGGTCGTCGACCCGCGGACAATCGAATCATCGACCAGCACGACCCGCCTGCCTTCGAGAGTGGCCGGGATGGGATTGAGTTTTAGACGGATGCCCCGATCGCGCAGCATCTGGCTCGGCTCGATGAAGGTTCTACCGGCGTACCGGTTCTTGACCAACCCGTCGGCGTACAGGATCCCGCTTGCCGCCGAGAAACCCTGGGCGGCGGGGATTCCGGATTCGGGAACGGGAACTACGACGTCGGCTTCGACGGCTGCTTCGGAGGCGAGGAGGCGCCCCATGTTCTGGCGGGCGGCCTGGATGCTCTGCCCGTAGAGGCGGCTGTCGGGTCGCGCGAAGTAGACGAACTCGAAGACGCACAACCGGGGCTGGCAAGGAGGAAACGGCCGGAAGCTTCGGAGCCCTGAAGCATCGATTACCACCATCTCTCCGGGCTCGACGTCTCGCACGAACTTGGCTCCCACCAGGTCGAGGGCGGCCGTTTCCGAGGCGAACACCCATCCGCCCCGCTTCAAGCGGCCGATCGAAAGGGGCCGGAACCCGCGGGGATCGCGCACACCGATGACATGTCCTTGGTCCATGACCACCAGCGAGAAGGCACCTTCGAAGAGCGGTAGCGCCTTGAGGAGACCCTGTTCCAGCTGGCGGCCGTCTGAGCGTCCGTCCTGAACCTCCAGGGCGATGGCTTGCAGCATCAACTCGGAGTCGCTGGAACCGGCTTGCGGGCCGATCCGGTCGGCGAGTTCGACCGTGTTGGTGAGGTTGCCGTTGTGCCCGAGAGCCAGTCCGGTGGCCCCCACCTGCCGGAAGGCGGGTTGGGCGTTGTCCCAGGTCGTTGAGCCGGTCGTGGAGTAGCGAGTATGGCCGATGCCCAGATGACCCGGTAATCCGGCCAGCGATTTCTCGTCGAAGACCTGACTGACCAGACCCATGTCCTTGGAGACCGTCACCGTTTCGCCGTCGGACACCGCGATCCCGGCGCTCTCCTGGCCTCGATGCTGGAGGGCGAACAGTCCATAGGAAACGAGGTGGGCGGCATCGGTTTCGGGTGCGTAGACGCCGAACACTCCGCAGGCCTCGCCGGGTCTGGAGAATTCGGAACAACCGGGGGTCGTCAGCGCGGGCTTCAAGGCGGGGGATTGTAGGCAGGTTGGGGAAGGTTCGAAGGCTGAAGTTCGAAGCTTCCTGGCCGGCGATGCGACACGCAGGGTCGTTTCCCGTGTCTCTCCCGCCGGCGTGTTCCCCCGTCCATGGGAAGTCATGCTGCTCGCCGAACGGTAACTTGGCAGCATGGCGGTGCGGACATGCCGGTTGGGGGTACGTTCCCCGGGGCAGTGCGCTACTGGCGGCCACCGATGACCAAGGCCGGTTACTGCTTTCGCTGCGATATACCGGCGGAGGGTGAGGTGTGCCCAACTTGTGGCGCATCGCTCTACCGGGAGGAGAAGATCGCCGGTCCAAAAGCATCCCCGCCGTTCACCGTCGGCGAGACTGATTTGGGTCGGCGTTTGGCCCCCCGCTTCCGGGCCATCCTTGCCATCGTCGCGGTCGCCCTGCTGTTGGTAGCTATCGCAGTGGTGGCCGCCTCGACGGCAGGCGTGTCCTGAGCCGGCATAGGCCGGCCCGCTACTGCCACCTGTTCACGCCGACTCCGGGCGGGTTGCCGACTACGAACCTCGAACTCAAGATGCCGGTCGCTGGTCGCCGGCCTACCCCATACGGCGGGGAAGGGCGGTGCGCCACACCCGGCTCGCTTCCTCCAAGTTCACTGCTGCCCGTCCCAGCCTGATCTCGCCCTCACCAAAGGTCCCTATTCGGCGGACGGGTACTCCCGCCTGGTCGGCCATGGCCACCATGCGATCGGATTGCTCGGGGTGAACCGCGGCGATGAGGCGATTCGGGTCTTCCGCAAACGCATGTCCCAGCCAGTCGACCTTGGCCCCGATGCCGGAAAGGATGCACACCTTCGCCAGGGCCACCGCCAGCCCACCTTCGGAGAGGTCATGTAACACCGGCGTGATCTCACCGGCGGCCAGCCGGGTCGCCAATCCGATCACCCTGGCGGCCATGTCCGGATCGGGTCCTGACGGCCGACCGGCGACCTTTCCCCCCACGACCTTCTGAAAGACACTTCCGGCCAGATCTTCCGAAACATCCGGTCCGATCAACCACAGGTCCATGCCCGGCGCCGCTCTGTCGAGCCGTGGCGGGCGCTCCGGGTACGGGTCGGCCAGGCCGATCAGACCGACGACGGGAGTCGGGTAGATATCGATCCCATCGCTCTCGTTGTAGAACGAGACGTTGCCGCCCACTACCGGTATCCCCAGGTTCTGGCAGGCCTCCGAGATGCCCTCGACCGTTTCGGCGAATTGCCACATCACTTCGGGCTTCTCCGGGTTGCCGAAGTTGAGGTTATCGACCAATGCCATCGGCTGTGCTCCGGTCACTGCCACGTTGAGAGCCGCTTCGTAGACAAGACGGGCGGCTCCCCGCCTTGGGTCCAGGTAGCAGCGGCGCCCGTTGCCGTCGGTAGTTCCGGCCAACGCTTTGCTGGTTCCCTTGATACGCAGCAGGGTGCCATCGTGTCCGGGGCCGACCACAGTGTTGAGGAACAGCATGTGGTCGTACTGCTCGTAAACCCAGGCGGGATCGGCCAATGATGGGTCGTCGAGCAGCTTCAACATGCTGGCGGCAATATCCGGGTGATCAGTAACCAGTCGGTCCGCCCACAAGTCATCCAACCAGTCGGGGCGGCGGAGGGGACGGTTGTACACCGGGGCGTCTTCCGACAGNGAAGCGGCCGGGACTTCGGCGACCAGCTCNCCGTCTGCGAAGACTCGCAAGGCGCCGCCGCGGGCCACCGTGCCGATGCGGGAGGCGTCGATCTCCCAGTTGGCGGCTATTGCCAGGACCTCATCGACATCGGCGGGGGCGACGAACGCCATCATGCGCTCCTGCGACTCCGACATGAGCAATTCGGCCGGGGTCATGCCCGGTTCCCGGACATGGACCCGTCTCANATCGATCTCCATGCCCATGCCCGCCTTGGCGGCCGGCTCGGAGGTGGCGCAGGACAACCCGGCGGCGCCCAGGTCCTGGATGCCAACGACCAGACCCCGCTCGTAGAGCTCCAGGCACGCCTCGATCAGCTTCTTCTCCTCGAAGGGGTCACCCACCTGTACCGAAGGGCGTTTGGCGGGGCCGGCATCGTCGAAACTCGCTGAAGCGAGGATGGAGGCGCCACCGATGCCATCCCGCCCGGTGGCCGATCCCAGCAGCACGGCCTCGGTCCCTTCGCCGCCCGACTCGGCCAAAACCAATTGCTCGCGCCGGAGAATTCCCAATGCCATCACATTGACGAGCGGGTTGCCCGCGTAGCAGTCCTCGAACGCCACCTCGCCGCCAACTGTTGGCACACCGACTGCGTTTCCGTAGCCGGCGATCCCCGCCACCACCCCGGCGAACAAGTAGCGGTTGTGAGGGTCGTCGAGCGACCCGAAGCGGATCTGGTCCCACACGGCAATCGGTCGGGCGCCCATGGTGAAAACGTCTCGAAGGATGCCTCCCACGCCGGTTGCGGCGCCCTGGTACGGCTCAACGAATGAGGGGTGGTTGTGTGATTCGATCCGGAAGGCGGCCAGCCAGCCGTCGCCGAGATCGATGACGCCGGCGTTCTCGCCGGGACCGACCACCACCCACGGCGCCTCGACCGGAAAACGTTTGAGATGGGGGCGGGAGGACTTGTAGGAACAGTGCTCGGACCACATCACCGAATACATGGCCAGTTCCGCGTCCCGCGGCGGCCGGCCGAGGATCTCGCAGACAGCCTCGTACTCGTCGTCGGTCATCCCTAGTGTCCGGTGGAGAACGACCTGGTCAGGCATGGGCGCCTCTCATGCTCATCGCAAATGATTCCATCAGCACGCGTCCGTCTGAAGAGCCGAGCACGTCTTCGATCGCCCGTTCCGGGTGGGGCATCAAACCGGCCACGTTGCCCGCCCGGTTGGTGATCCCGGCCGTATTCTCGAGTGACCCGTTCGGGTTGGCCTGCTCCGTCACCCGGCCGGTCGGATCCGAGTACTGAAGCACGATACGGCCGTCGCGTTCCATGTCCGCAAAGGTGACCGGGTCGGCGGCGTAGTTGCCTTCGTATGAATTCAAGGGTAACTCGAGGACTTGCCCCACCCGGGCGGCCCTGGTCAGAATCGAATCCGTGGAGGTGACCTGGAGATGTACGGGCCGGC
>C687J29651_10001260_pt1 | contig 10806 bp, 6 predicted proteins | sample RifCSP13_1_FD_29651 | JGI IMG/M metagenome (IMG submission 29651) | reverse complement strand
TGGAGAAAGCGCTCGGGCAATCCGTCGCGCTCCGCACGTGGCTGCGCACGCGTCGGTGGTGCGGCGATGCGATCGACGCTCGGATGCAGCTCCTCGTGAAGGACCGCGCGCGGCTTGCTGAAGCCGAGGGCGAGGCCGTCGCGTTCTTCCTCCTGGTCGCGCGGGATCCGAACACGTCGCTGCCCGTGCACGTCCCGCTCGCGGTGTCCGCCGCCAAGCCGGAGCCGGAGGCGTTCGAGCTCGCCGCAGGCCCCGATCGCGTCTACGTGTCCGAGGGCGAGCGGAGGGAGTCGTACGCGCGCTTCCTCACCGAAGGCTTCCGCGACCGTCTCACGGTCCGCACGGGGAGCGGCGACGTGCTCCGGTTCCAGGGGGAGGCGATTGGCTCCTTCCGTTCGGCGGAGCCGTTCCCCGACGACTCCTCGAACGTCCTCGTGCGGATCGCGACGACCGCGGGCGCGTTCGCGTTCAAGTCCTACAAGCTCCTGGACGTCGAGAACCGGGAGCCGGANATCCTGCANCGNCTCCACAAGAAGGGATTCCGCCACGTGCCGCGGTACCGCGGGGAGCTCGCCCTCGGCAAGGGCTCGGACCGCCTCGTCCTCGGCGTCGTCACGGACCACGTCCCGGCGAAGGACGTCTTCGCCTTCCTGACGGAGGGTTGGCGGGGCGAGTTCGCGGGCGGTCCATCGCCTGAATTCGAGGCCGGGAGCCTGGACCTGGCGGCGCGTCTGGGCGAGGCGACCGCGGCGCTCCACGCAGCGCTCGTCGACGGCCATCCGAGCCCGTTCCAGCCCGAGGCGTTCACCGCGGAGGACGCGGAGGCCGCCACGAAGGCCGCGCTCACGAACCTGAGCGACTCCCTCCGCAGGCTCGCAGGGCTCGCGAAGGGACCCGACGAGCGGCTCCGCGGATTGGCGGCGGACGCGCGGATGCAGGTGTTCGAGCGCCGAGACCGGATCGAGTCCGTGCTCCTCGGGCTCGAGCGGGGCGTGGGCACGGCGAAGGCGGTCACGCACGGGGACCTGCACCTCGCCCAGGTCCTGCGGACGGAACCGGGCGACCTCCTGTTCCTGGACTTCGAGGGCGAACCGGAGCGGGCCCCGGGCCAGCGGGCGGCGAAGCTCCCGCCGCTCCGGGACGTCGCGACGATGAACCGGTCGTTCGCGTACGTGAAGCACTACGCGTGGCGGGAGGCGACAAAGGGCGACGGGACCGCGGCGTGGCGGTTCCACACGCGGGACGGCTGGACCGCCGAAGAGGACGCCGCCGCCCTCCGATTGGCGGCATGGGAGTCCGCGGCCGTGGAGCGGTACACGCGGGCGTACCTCGCGCACTCGGCCGCGTATGCGTCGCTGGAGTCCGACGAGGCGTTGCGCGCGATCCGCGGATGGACGATGGAGAAGGCGCTCTACGAGCTGCGGTACGAGCTGAAGCACCGGCCGCAGAACATCTTCATCCCACTGGAGGGCGTCCTGTCCCTCGCGGCGGAGTCCGAGGGACCTGCCTAGCGCGTCGCGGTCCAGACCATCGCGCCGAGCCCGCCCGCCTCGAGGACGCCGATCCCGAGCAGGTACGGCGTCAGGACCGGCGGCATCTCGACCATCATCGTCGCGTACGAGTAGAGGACGAGGAGGTTCTGGAGGAGGAACGCGACGCCGAAGACGAGGAGGGCGAGGGTGAACGGAGCCTTCGTCTTCCCGTACACGCCGCCGTACACCGCCACGAGCGCGGACGCGAGCGCGGCGTTCAGCACGGCGACGACTAGCCCGCCCATCGCCATCATGTCCGCCATGTCCGTTCCCTCCCACGGGTTCCGTGGCTTGAACACATGCCATAATCTCCCTCACTTGTCCGGTAGCGCCTGCTTCCGGACNTCCTCGAACACCGCGTAGTTCCCCTCCAGGTACGCGGACAGGAAGTACGGAGAGGCGTAGGCGTCCCCCGCGGGCCGCGTCAGGAGGCCGTTCTTCACGAGGAGGTCGACGTGGTGCCGGATTGTNCGGTAGTCGAGTCCGAGCGCTTCCGCGAGCTGATGGGCGTTGTGCGGCCGCGCCCGCAGGGTCTCGATGATCCGCGCGCGGTTCGCGCCTCCCCGCGTCCCGCCGAGGAGGAACCACAGGAGCTGACGGAGCGCTTGGCTCAACGGCCGCGGCAACCGGCCCGGCGGATAAAAGGAGTGCCATGGAAAGGGAAAGGGGGCGCGTGGTCGCGCCCTACAGCGGGAGGAGCGGGCACTCGAAGTACTTCACGGTGCCGCTGATCGTCAGGTGCCCGAGTCCGTAGTGGAACCGCACCTGGTCGTCGCTCGTGAACTGCTCCGGGGCCATCCCCGTGAACGTCACCGCGCGGACGTCCCAGCGGCCGCCGTTGTAGTCCGGGTCGCCCGGGGAGGCCTCCGCGACGGAGATCAGATTCGTCCCGGGGAACGTGAAGATCAGGTCCACGCTCTCCACCGGGGCGACCTTGAAATCCTTCAGCCCGAACGTCGCCCACAACCGGTCGTTCGCGTACACACGTCCTTCCGCCCGCGGCGGCAGCGCAGCCGCGCCGATGCTCCCGAAGAACACCGCCGCCAGCGAGACCGCCGCCAGGGCCGCCATTAGACCCCTCGTTCGCATTTCGTTTCACCTCGGGGCACTGCCCCGGGCGACGGAGCGTCGTCACCGCCAAGCCCGTTTCTCAACGTCTCGCCCGAATCTCTTCCGAATCAGAGGATCGCGGCGCCCGTCGCCTTGTCAAACAGGTGCATCTTCGTGAGGTCGAAGTACAGGTCGAGGGTCTCGCCGACCTCCACCTTCGTCGACGGACTGACCCGTGCGTGGACCGTGTCGCCCCCGACGACCGCGTACAGGAAGAGGTCGGAACCCATCGCCTCCTTCACCTCGACCTTGGCGGTGACGGTGGCGTCCGGCTGGGCGAACTGCGCGAAAATCCGGTCGTGAAGGTCCTCCGGCCGGATCCCGAAGATGACCGTCTTCCCGGCGTGGTCCTGGACGACCATCCGAAGATTCGCGGGCACGCGGAGCCGGAACTCGCCGAAGTCGAGCCACGCCGTGCCATTCCCCTCCGCGATCGTCGCGTCGAGGAAGTTCATCGCGGGGCTGCCGATGAAGCCCGCAACGAATTGGTTCGTGGGATGGTCGTACAGGGTCTGCGGGTCGTCGACCTGCTGCACCACGCCCCTGTCCATCACCACGACGCGGTCCCCGAGGGTCATCGCCTCCGCCTGGTCGTGCGTCACGTACACCATCGTGCTCCTCAGGCGTTGGTGGAGCTTCGCGAGCTCCGCGCGCATCGCGACCCGCAGCTTCGCGTCCAAGTTCGAGAGGGGTTCGTCGAACAGGAAAACCTTCGGGTTCCGGACGATTGCGCGACCGAGCGCGACGCGCTGCCGCTGCCCGCCGCTGAGCTGGCCCGGCTTCTTCTCCAGCTGGTCCTCAATGCCGAGGAGCTTGGCGGCGGCGCGGACCCGTCGTTCAATCTCGTCCCGCGGCAGCTTGGCCGGCATTCCGCGAGCGTCCGGGAAGTGGCGCATCTTCAGGGAGAACGCCATGTTGTCGAACGCGTTCAGGTGCGGGTACAACGCGTAGGACTGGAACACCATCGCGACGTCCCGATCCTTGGGCGGCATCTGGTTCACGACGACGCCGTCGATCCGGATCTCGCCTTCCGTGATGTCCTCGAGGCCCGCAATCATCCGCAGGGTCGTTGTCTTCCCGCAGCCGCTCGGCCCGACGAGGACGACGAACTCCCCGTCCGCGATCCGCAGGTCCACATCCTTCACGGCGTCGAACCCGCCGAACCGCTTCCAGACGTGGTTCAGGTCGACCCGCGCCATCTAGCCTTTCACCGCCCCCCGCGTCAGACCGCTGATCAGGTACTTTTGGAACACGATGAACAGGACGATCACCGGGAGGGAGACGAGGAGGCTCAGCGCGGCGAACTGATTCCACACCGCGCCCTGCCCGGCCTGCGGGATCAGGCTCGAGATGCCGACGGGCAGAGTGAAGTTACGCGCCTTCCCCATGAACGTGAACGCGAGGAGCCACTCGTTCCACGCGGAGAGGAACGAGAACAGCGCGGTCACCGCGAGCGCGGGGAGCGAGAGCGGCAGGATCACGCGGACAAAGGCGCCGACCTGCGACGTGCCGTCGACCATCGCCGCCTCCTCGAGGTCCCTCGGGATCGTGTCAAAGAATCCCTTCAGCATCCACACCATGAACGGGAGCGCGGTCACGGAATACGCGAGGATGAGCCCCGCGGGGTTCTCCAGGAGCCGAAGCTGCTGCATGAGCAGGTAGTACGGGATCAGGATGATCGCGCCGGGGAACATCTGGACGACGAGGAACGAGAGCATCATCGCGCGCTTCCCGCGGAACGAGAAGCGGCTGAAGCCGTAGCCCGCGGGCAAGGCGATGAACAGGCCCCACAGGGTCGTCCCCGTCGAGACGATCAGGGAGTTCTTCAGCCAGAGCCAGAAGCAGGGCGTGTCCCCGCACTCCCGGGCGAACACGGCGCCGAACGCGTCCCAGCTGTACGTCGGGGCCGGCGAACCCGGGGGGAGGAAGTACGGTCCGACTAGCGGGATGTTCGCGGTCGTCATGCTGTTCAGGTCGCTGAACGCCGTGCCGATGACGGTGAGGAGCGGGAGGACGGACCACGCGGCGAACAGAATCAGGAAGAAGTGGAGGGCGCCCCGTTCCGCGTACAACGCGGCCCGACCCGAGGGGAGGGATTCGCGGAAGCGCGCGACGGCAATCCCCGTGGCCTCCGTGATTCCCGCCACGAGGGACGGCTTCCGCGCCGGGTGGGAGACGTCGAGCACGAGGAGGGCGAGGATGAGCACGGACAGGGCGAGGAGGACGAGGGGAAACCCGAACCAGACCGGTGCGAGGAGCCCGGCGGCGACGCCGAGCAGGCAGCCGTAGATCGCGTACCGCTTCCCGGATGTGCGGCCCGCGAAGAGGAGGAGCGCCGCGAAGAGGAAGAGGAGGCCGAGGAACGCGAAGGTCCCGCCGCGCGTGGCGGTGAGGGTGTTCCAATCCCCCATCCTCGCGAGCGTCCAGGCGCCATCGAGGAGATGCAGGGCTCCGAACGTGACGAGGATCACGAGCACGTACCGCGGCACGTGCGCGGTCTCAGGGAGGTCCCGATCGAGCGCGGTGGCGAGAGGAGCCCAGAGGCGTTCTTGGAAGGGGCGTGCGACTCGGGCGAACGCGCGTCCTAGCCGCCGGGGCTCCTGGGTCGCGCGCTCCCCCATCACGCTCTCCAGCGCGCGCGTGTACCGCGTGTACGAGAGGCTGAACGCGAGGAGCATGAGGAAGATCACGACGGAGTACGCGGCCGCGAACCCCTGGCGGTAGAACGGCGAGAACCCCTCCGTGTACACGTACGTGATCAGGATGTCCGTGGCGCCCGCGTTGTTCCCCGTGCCGACGACGGGACGCCCCTGCGTCATCAGGTAGATCACGTTGAACATGTTGAACGTCCAGATGAACCCGAGGAGGGAGGCGGGCACGATCGTCGGCTTCAGCAGCGGGAGCGTGATGTGGCGGAACTTCTGCCACCGCGAGAGGCCGTCCACGTCCGCCGCCTCGTACAGGTCCTGCGGGATGCCCTGGAGCCCGCCGGAGAACACCATCATCATGAACGGGATCCCGAGCCACACGTTCGTCACGATCACCGCCACGAGGGCCCACGGCATCGTCCCGAGCCAGTCGATCGAGCCGCCGAACACCGAGTCGATCACGCCGGGGGGCGAGTGGCTGAACATCCCCCGCCACGCGAGCACGCTGATGTACGAAGGGATCGCCCACGGGAGGAGGAAGAGCGTCCGGTACACGGGCCTTCCGACGATCTTCCGATTCAGGAGGACGGCGAGCACGAGCCCAACGGTCACGTGGAAGAAGACGTTCACGACGGTCCACACGATCGTCGTGGCGGCGACGAGCCCGAACTCCGGACGTTCGAAGATGCGGACGTAGTTGTCCACGCCGACGAGGTCGTAGTCGAATCCCCCTTGCCCCGCCGTGAGCGTCCGGTCCGTGAAGGAGAGGAAGAAGCCGACCGCGGTCGGGTAGAACGTGAGGAGCGCGAGCGCGATGATCGCCGGCGCGACGTACCTGTATGCGGGCCGGCTCGCAGGGCCGCTCCGCCGCCACAGGACCGAGATCACCGCCACGAGGGCGACCAGGATCCCGCCGATCGTGAGGAGGATCCCCTCGTTCCCTGGGAGCCGCTCGACCGGGACGTCCGTGGCGACCACGGGGATCGGGGAGACGGTCGTGTTCTCGACCATCGCGGTGTCCACGGGCGTCACCGCGACGAACCGCGTCACGTTCGGTTCGAGGTTCGTGATCGTGTAGTAGACCCTCGTCGCGTCCGAGGGGACGACGTGGTACGCCTGGAGTCCGACCTGCTGCTCACGCTCCGGAGCGCGCTGCTCCGTCGCGTTGTCGAAGAACACGCGGGGGCTCGTGGAGGACGGAAGGAGGCTCGCGTTCGCGGGAGACGTGACGTTGACCACGTCGTACAGGGGGTCGGAGGTGCCAAACTCCGGCGGCGCGATCAGGCCTCCCACGTCCGTGGCGTTCACGCTGCTGACGTACATGCGGTAGTGGTGCACGTCCGGGCTAGGAGAGGGGCCGAAGCTCACGTTCACGGAGCGGAACGTCGCTTNCTCGACCCGCAGGTCCGCGACGGCGTCGGGGACCGCGGACGCCCCTGAGCCCAGGGCCACCAAGAGGAGCCCGACGGACAGGAGGACGGGACCTGCCCCGCGCCTCCGGGAGGCCATTCACCCACTGATCCGTTCGAGGATTTGCTGCTCCGCTGCCGCCATGTCCTGCTGGATCTGCGCGACGCTCGGGTTCGCGCGGTTGTACACCACTTCCATGGCGGCGGTGATCGGGTTCCACACCGCGCCCATCTCCGGCCGCGTCGGCATCGGCTGCGCGTACTGTGCCTGCCGCTGGTAGTCGATGATGATCGGGTTCGCCTGGATCCCCGGGTCCGCGAATGCGTCGATCACCGTCGGCAGGTCGTTCGTCGCGAGGCTGAACGTGATCTGCTCGTCCACGCTCGTGATGTACTTCACGAGGTTCACGGCCGCCGGCTTCTGCGTGCTGAACTTGTACACGCCGAACCCCTTCACCCCGAGGGTCGGCGCCGCGCGCTCCCCCGTGCTCGCGACGACTGGGTACGGCACGATCCCGAAGTCAATCTCCGCGGACTGGATGTCCGGGACCCGCCACGCCCCGATCGCGATCATCGCCGCTTGTCCCTGGAAGAAGTACGTCATCATGGACTCCGACCCGGGCCGCGCGGGCATCGTCCGCATCGCGGGGTCCTTGTCGAGGGACTGCATCCACTGGAGCGAGAGCGCGCTCGGCTGGAGGTCGAACCCGAGGACCGTGTCCGTCACGGGGTCTGCCTCCGGCGGGTCGAAGATGTGCCCTCCGTAGCCCTTCTGCCACGGGAACCACCAGAACGGATCCGTGGCGGGCTGCACGAAGCCCCACCGCCCGTTCGCCTCGTCCGTCAGGTTCCGTGCGATCCGGAACAGGTCGTCCGTCGTCCACGATTCCGTGGGGAACGGCTCGCCCGCAGCGGTGAAGATCCCTTTGTTGTACACGATTGCGAGGAGGTCCGCGGTCGCGGGCAGGGCGACGAGCTCACCCCGATACGACATCGCCTGGCGCGACAGGGCCGTGAACTCGTTCAGTTCCGCGGGCGTCATGTACGGCCCGAGCGGCTCGAGGAGCCCGATCTGCGCGACCTCCCCCAGGCGGTCGTTCTGGAACCGCATCACGTCCGGCGCGTTCCCCGCGAGCGCGGCGGTGATGTACTTGTCGATCGCGCCGCCAAACGGCTGCGCCTCGACCTCAATCGTCGCGCCCGACAGCAGGCGGTACCGGTCGATGATCTTCTCGAACTCGTCCTTCTCCTTCCCTTCGTACGTGTGCCACACGACGAGCGTGCCCGCCGCGAGGGGCTGCAGCTCTAGATCGGCGTGCGCGTTCTTCCCGGCCTCGACGAGGACGTCCACCCCGGCGGTCTTGAACCCGCCCCGGGTGGCGGTGACGGAGACNGTGCCCGGCGTGACTTCTCGGACGACATACCGCCCGTCGTCCCCCGTCGCGTTCAGGAACGACTCGTCCGTCGCGAGGTTCGTGACTTGCACGGTCGCGTTCGCGAGGGGCGTTGGGGAACCGGAGACGAGGCCCGTGACGAGACCCTTCACCTGCCCCATCGTCGGCTCCGCCCCGATGCGGAGGACCTTGACCTCTGTCACCTCGGTGCGCTCCCCTCCCGGCGTCTGCGCGGTCAGCGTGAAAGAGACGGTCGCGTTCTCGAGACGGCTGAACGCGTGGTACCGGAACGTCGCGACGCCCGCGTTGTTCGTTGTCGCCGTCTCCGGGTCGAGGAGTTCCCCGATGTCTGTGCGGTTGATCGCGATCGTGACCGTGACGCCGAACACTGGATCCCCGAGGTCGGAGATGGACCCCGTCACGTTCGCGACCTGGTCCGCGGGGAGCTCGAACCAGTTGGAGTCCGCGACGAGCACGTACTCGTGCCGCGGCGGCGTCTGCGCGGGGCCGCTCAGCAGGAGGACGCCCCCGATCGCGGCGAGGACGATGATCGCGATCACGACCGCCAAGACTTTCATCCGCGACGTGGGCGCCCTTGGCGGCGTGGGGGCCTCCGGTCCCGCCTCCGGCTTCTCCTCCTCTTTCGTCTCCATCACGCCTTCCTCCTTCGACGCACAACTGCGAACGCGAGGAACGCGACGGTCACCGCCAGGATCACCTCGAGCGCGCCGAACCCCGGAGCCGCGGGGGTCACGGCAAGCGTCGCATCCAACGTACGGGCGGTCGTGTTCGTCGTCCCGTTCCCGTCGTCCGCGAAGAAGTAGTACCCGTGCGCTCCCGCCGCCATGGCCGTCTCGAACCGGTACGTCGCCCCGGTCGCATTCAGGCCGCCGAGGTACGCCATCCCGTGCTCCGTCCCGTCGATGAAGACGCTGACGCGCGCAGGGTCATCTCCATCCGGGTCCGCGTACGTGACGGAGAACTGGAACACGGTGCGTGCATCCCCGCTCGACGGAGTCACCCGCGGGTTCGACAAGACGGGCGGATGGTTCTCCGGGACGACAGGCGGTGCGGCCTCGACGACCACGCCCGGGATCCTTGCGAGGCTCGTGTCCGTGTACGAGTTCAAGAACGTCTGTTGGCCCGCCCACGGCGGCTCGATCATGTCGTAGATGTTTGAGTTCTTCCCGTTCAGCGCTCCGCCGCCGCCCTTCCACGTCTCCGCGGTGATTGCGACGGCCCGCCAGAAGAAGCCGACGCCGAACCCATCCTGGCTCCCGGAGACGACGACATAGCCCCACTTCCGCGGGTCCATCGTGGCGGCGTTGATGTACTTCTTCGGGACGCCGACGTTGACCTGGTGGCGGGTCGGGTCGGCGAACGCGGTCACGCCGCTCTGCTGGAACGCGCCGACGCCAGGGTCGTCCGTCACGAACAGGGTCTGGCCCCAGCCTCCGACGGAGACCATCGTCTCCCACGTGAAGTTGTTCAGGACTTCCGCGTTCGGGCCGGAGATCATCGCCTGGTTCCCCCTCCCGTCGACGCGGTCCGTGTCGATGTAGATGTTCACGATCTGGAAGGAGAAGCCGAATGGCGCGTTCCACTGGTTGAACCCGACGTCCGCGAAGCCGAGGGTGAACTGGACCGCGATGGGATTCTCGGAAATGTTGAACCAGGTCAGGTCCCACAGCTTGTCCGTCGCGTGCGTCCCGTCGAGGTACTTGAAGTCGGACGCGAGCGGGTATGTGTAGTCCCCGTCGCCGGTGTCATCGCCGACCGGATCCTGGAACGAGGCGATCGGCGGCCCTGGCGGCGCGAACGGGAGCTGAATCTCGGCCCCGGAGGCGACCACCGCATCGACGTCTGTACCCGCCTTGCTCGTGACCGCCACGACGCGCAGGAAGTCGCCACCCGCCACGCCGAGGTCCGCAAATGGAATCGCGACTTCGATTGTCCCGCTTGCGCCGCTCCCGACGGCCGCTTGGTCTGTCTTTCGGTACTGAAACACGTACTGCCCGTTCCCCAGGAAGTCCGCGCTCGTCTGCGGCCTGAACAGCGCCCAGTTCGTCACCCCGCTGGTGAGCGCCTGGCTGAACAGGATGCGGACTCGGAACGCGGCGGGCCAGTCGAACGCNACGTCCCCGTTCGTGGTCGCGAAGTTCACGGCGTAGTGGTTCAGGTTTCGCTCCATGTCGTTGTTCGCGGGGACGATCGCGGGGGAGATGTACAGGCTCAGGTCCTCGTCCGCAGCCCAGAGCGTCGGGTTCGGGTCCCCGTTCGCGTCGACGCGGACGAAGAGCGCCGTGTAATCGTGGCCGACGTACAGGGAACGGATGCCGAGGCGTCCCGCCGACGGTGCGGCGTCGTGGCGACTCGCGTTGTCCCACTCCGCTGCGGACGCGGCACCGTCGAGCCGGAGGTCCATGAGGCCCGACGCGGCGCGCGCGGGGGTCGCAGGGGCAGCCCACCGGGTCGTCACGTCGACGGGCGACGTCATGCCCGCCGCGTTGTACGCGGCCCGCAGGTGTTCCTTGAACAGGACGTCGAACTGGCCGTCCGCGCCGCTGTCCTGGTCGCTCCCGTACCACCAGAACCAGTCCGAGCCCTGCGCCGCGAAGATGGCCTCCCACGCCGCCTTCACCGCCGGGCCGCTGTTCACGGGGTCCACGAAGTCCCGACCTTCCGTCGCCCGCGTGAACGCCACGACCGCCTC